>Ga0102938_10003287_pt1 | contig 12097 bp, 4 predicted proteins | sample SalPonR2_B_D2_MG_FD_84516 | JGI IMG/M metagenome (GOLD analysis project Ga0102938, IMG submission 84516) | Salt pond soil microbial communities from South San Francisco under conditions of wetland restoration - Salt Pond MetaG R2_B_D2_MG | ecosystem: Environmental > Aquatic > Marine > Intertidal... | reverse complement strand
ATCGTGCGGATCGAGGACGGCGGTCCGCGGGCGATCCGCGTCGCCACGCCGACCGTGACGTTGGCTGCGGGCGACCGAGCGGTTGGCCGCCGCGATCCAGCTGGTGATCCGAGACAGCTCGTAGCTGCTGCCGCTGCGGAGGATCCGGCGTCCCCGATCGGTGGCCAGGAAGGCTTCGACCTTTTCCAGCAACAGTCCAGGGTGCATCGCCGCCAACTGACGGGGGTCGGTGATGCCGCAGCCGACCAGCACCCGGGCATCAAAGCCACGGAGTTGCGGGACACGGCAAACGAGTTCGGCTTCGTATTGCCAACGACGGACCGCAGCGGCCGAGATATCGGCCAGTCCCAGGACCTGGGAAAGGTCTTGGGCATCGGCCGAAAGGAGCTGGCCGACGCGGGTGATGCCGGCGCTTCGCAGGCGGGCGGCCGCCACCGCATCGACCGAGGGAGCCTGCTCCACAGGACTGTCGTGGGTGAGGAAAAAAGGACTCTGCTTCGTTTCCTGCCGTTCCTGGGAAGCGACACGGTTGGAGATGGTGATATCGTCGTACAGTCGTGTCCTCGAGCGGTCGCTGCTCGGGGCGAGGTCGACTTCCGCCAAGCCGGCCACCGGATCGGGTTGTTCGCCGCTGCCGTAGGTTTCCCGCCAGGCGGTATCGAGGTCGCGATTGGCTTGCCCGAGGGGATCGGAGACCGCAGGCGCCGTCGGTTCCCCTCCCCGCGAACGAAACGCGTAATACGATCGTTGCGGGCTCGGTTGCGGAGAGCCCAGGGAATGACGCGTCGCCCCGGCACGCACGAGCTGTTCGACCAGCCCTGGTTCGGCGGTCAAGACCAGCGTCTGCTGTCCGGACTCGGCGAATTCGATCACCGCGTCCAGCCAGGACGAAAACGGCCTTTCCGGCGGGAAACGGAGGCTGGCAGAGAAGCTGTCGCGATCTTCTTCCGACCTGCCAGTGGGTAACGAGCCGGTCAGGAGGGCACGCGGAGGCACGATCAGCAGCGGGATCGCTTGGCCGCGACCGGCCAACGCATCGGCGGCGGCCATCCGGACCGCCAACGTGGCGAGTTCGAGCGAAGGGGGCGAGAGTTCGGTGGCCGCTTGCCCGTCCACCCGGATCGCCTGGCGCTGCGTCCCCGCGAAGGCCCCTTCCTGCCCCGCTCGGAGCGCGGCTTCCCGCCGGATCGCTTCGGGATCCCAATCGATCTGCTGCAGCGCGCCGCCGCTCAAGCGGCTCAGCCAACGGCTGGCGCGCTGGGGAAGATAAGGTTCGGTTCGCTGCTGCCGGCGGAGCCGCTCCAGACGCGTCAGGCAATCGTTCCGTTCGGCTTCGAGACGTTCGGCTTCGACCCCCCGCTCCAGTTGGGTTTCGAGCTCACGCAACTCGGCGCGGAGTTCGCGGCCCCGCCTTGGGTCGGGGCGCTCGGAGCGGGAAGCGGGAAGTTGTTCCAATTCGTGCTGCACCGACCGTCGTTCTGCCAGGCAATTCTCCAGCCGGTTGACGGTGTGGTCGAGCTCCTCTTCGGCGTCACGCCGCTGCGTTTCCAAAGGCGCGATTTCCGCTTGGCGTGCCGGACTGTGGGCCCGCCGCGCGGGAGCACCACTGCTGAGCAACCAATCGTAGAGGTGCGGGTGGTCCTGGCACTGGTACCAATCGCCGAAAGCGGCGGTCATCTGCGCGAGCGGAATCTGGTGCTCCGTGGCGATCTGCCGCAGCATCGACTGGCGGTGCCGGATCAAGTGTTCCATCGAACCGAGCAATTCGATTTCGCAGCGGCGGAGTTGATCGAGCGGCCGATCGGCCGTTTCCGCCGGGGTGGTCGCGGTCGGCTGCAGGCTGTCGTAGAGACGGACCAGTTCCGACTTGACCCCCTGCAACTGCCCGACAAAGTCGTGCTCCGGCTCCCTCGGCCGCGGGGAGGATGGCTCGGGGGCTCGTTCCCAGGGGGAGGCGGCCAGGGACGCCGGCGGATCGACGGCGTAACGGTCGGCCAGCCAATCGATCTGACGGTGCGCCGATTCGAGGCGGGCTTCGAGTTGCTGCAGCGGGCTGCCGGTTTCCTCCGAGGGCGTCGAGGACGCAGGCGAGGCTGGATCGGCGATCGACAACTGGGTGAGACGCGTGCGGAGCATCCGGACTTCGCGGAGCGTTTCCCGCCAGCGGATCAATTGCCCGTCGAGATCTTGCAGACGCTGCCGGTGGACTTCGGCGACGGCCACTTGGGGCGTCATCGTTTCGACGTCGTCCCGGAGCCGTTGCAGCTGGGATTGCCAACGAGCCAGCGAGCGCCGCAGTTCGGCTTCCTGGAGACGGAGTCGCGTCGCTTCGTTCGCGAGATCCGTTTCCTGTTGGCGGAGCGTCCGCCGACGGTTTTCGCGTTGTTCATCGGGCGAAGGTTGCAGGGCGGACCGTTCCCAGCGTTCCAGTTCCGCTTGGAGCGAACGCCGGCGCCGTTGCAGCTGGTCGGTGGTCGTTTCTTCCCGGCGGGTTTCGTTCAGCCAGCGGTCCAATTCGGCGACCCGCGTCTGAAGCCGCTGCCACTCGTCCTCCGAGGAACCCTGAAAGGGAACCCGCTGGGTGTCGAGGCCCGCGGCGGTGAGGGCGGCGAGTGCTTGAGGGAGGGCTCGCGGTTCCACCGCGGTCACGACCCAATCGATCATCGCCGCCGGCAGGTGGGCGAGTTGGCGGCGGTACGCTTCGCGACTGGCGGGGAACTGCGGATCGCGCGGTTCGAAGTCGATGGTCAGCCGCCCGTGGCGGGTCCCGTCGGCTTCGCGGCGGCAGTAGAGCAAGCCGCCGGTGTTGGCCCAGATCAGCCGGCCGGTGTCCCAGCCGCGTCCTGCTTGTTCGGAATACGGACGCGGAGCCTGGCCGAGCATCAGATCCCGCACGAATTGCGGGATCGCCTGCTCGGCACGTCCGTCGGGACCGTCGATCGCGTTCAGGCGATGCGAGAAGGGGCCGAGCTGCATCCGCTCGCGATGGCCCGAGGCGTCGATTTCGATCCGTTCCAATAGCATGGGGCTGGCTCCTCCGTGGCCGTCATCTTTACAGTCGCCAATCATTGGCGCACAGCATGGTCGGTCGCCAAGGGTCGGCGAACCGTGCGGGATAGCGCCCAAGCTACCCGCCAGGCGACTTGAGAGGAAAGAGCGATTTTTCCGAAAAAGATGGCTGCCGTCCCAAAGGGGGGGCAGGTGCGGCGGGCCGGCGGCGCCGACGGCACGCCGGCAGGCTCACTGGGGAAGGAATTCCACCGGGGGGATGTAGAGCCGTTCGAACCGCTGGGGATTGATCACGCCCGCCGCCCGGAAAAAGCACCGCAGTTGATCGATTCGCTCCCCCGCCTGCCAGGAGGCCTGCAAGCGGGTGATCCCGTCTTCGGCCGCCAGGGCGAAGGGGCGTAGTTGCTGTTGCTCGGCACCATCGCGGGCATCCCGGTAGCATTGCCGGGCCGTCTCCTCATCGCCGTCCGCCTCGGCGAGTCGACCCCGAAAGAGGGCGACCAGGGTTTGGGCGAAGGGGAGGGACTCGGCCGCCAGTTGCTCACACTGTTCGGCCGCCGCCGCCAGCCAGTACGGCCTTTCGGCCGGGCAGCGATCGGCCAGTTGGATGGTCGCATTCACGCTTAAGTAATTCCAGAAGACGCGGCCCAATTGCATCCGTGTGAGCCCGCTTGCTTCGCGCGACGGGGCGTGGATCTCCAGCAGGCGGACCGCCGCGGCGGGCTGTCCGAGATAAAGTTTGCGGAGCACGTTGCCGAACATCTGGAAGCAATGGAACAGCTGGATGCCGACGCCGCGATAATACGACCGATTGTTGCGGGTCAGTTTGCGCAACCCCGCGACATCGTCTCGCAGCAACCAGGCGGAAGCGGCAAACGCCAGTCCGCTGATTTGAAACGTGAACAGGTCATCGCGGTCGCAGGCGTCATGGAAAGTGGTCGCCGCGTTGGCTGACAGCTCTTCCAGGCAGCCCAGGAAGAAGTGCGACCAGAAGACCAGCATCTGGGTTTGCACGGCATCGATCACCCGCTCTTGGCATTCGTTGCGATAGCGGTCGTAGGCTTCCTGCAGAGGACCGACGGCGTCGGCGAACTGCCCTTGCAGCCAGTGGTGATTGCCCAGCGCGTAGCAGGCATGGGCCTGGCTTTCGGGATCGTTGAGCTGTTCGGCTTGCCCGCGCACTTGCGGGAGGAGACGCGCGCTGTGCTGCCGCCACCAACCTGCGTCATACGATCCGAAGACCACGCAGGTAGCCACCCCATAAAGTCGATCGCGGGAACTGCCGAACTGCTGCAGCGACAGCATGGCCGAAGTCGCCAGTTCGGTCGCGTAAAGATTGTCGTACATCGACAAAGGGCGGCTGAGATCGAGGCAGGTGCGGATGCGCGCCTCACTGGCATCGCGCGGTGCTCCGTGGAGCTCGTCCAGGAAGGAACCGCCCTGCTGACGAAGGCGGGCAAAGTTGGCATCGATCTGGCGGATCGCTTCCTGCCACGGCTTCGGTTGCGGCAACTGCAACTGTTGGGCGAGGATGATCAGCGTTTGTCGGCTGGCCTTGACGTCCCCGCCGCGAATGAATTGTTCGGCGGCCTGGGCATGGTAACGGTCGGCTTGCTCGCCCCTGGTCCGGTGGGCCAAGCGTTGAAACATCTCCGCCGCATCGCGATGCCGACCCCCGGTAACGTAACAGGCGGCGGCTTTCTCGAGGTACGCTTGTTGCTGCTCGGGCGACGCCAGGGCGACGACCCGCAGGTACCAGTCGCCGGCGTCGCGAAAGGCGAACCGGCCTTCCGCTTCCTCGGCGGCTTCGACGGCGTGGGGGAGCGCCGCGGCGTAGTCGCTGCACGCGATCAGGTGCCAGGCGATCCGGGCAGCGGGCACGGTCGCCGAGGAGAGGGCCATCAGGTGTTCGGCCCAGCGGCGATGCGCCGCCGCCAATTCGTCCGCTGGCAGCGAGCGGATCACCGCTTCGGCGATCCGGTTATGGCTGATTTCGTAATCGAGCACGCTTTCCTCGCGGTCGTGCACCAACTGTTCCCGCCGGAGTTCCGCGAGCGTCGCTTCGAGCGGACCCTCCAGCCCGCAGAACGCCGCCAATTGGCTTTCATGGACCGGTCCGCCGGCCGTTGCCAAGCCCGTCAGGATCGTCCGCGACAAGGGTTGCAGGCTGCGGTAACGCTGCATCCACAGATCCCGCACATCGAGCGATTGATCGGCGATCCAGTCCTGGACGCTCGCCACGTCGCCGCTGGCAACGCAGGCTGCCAGGTGCAGCAGGTGGTACGGGTTGCCTTGGCTGTGGCGCGCCAGCTTGCGGACGTCTTCCGCGGGAAAATGGATCTGGCGGAGACGCAGATGCGTATTGAGCAACTGGAACGCATCCTCTTCGTCCAGCGGCGGAAGCTCGAGGATGTCCTCGGTTTCGACATCGGGCGGATCGAAACCGCTGCGAGAGGACGTGATGATCGCCAGTTGCCCCTGGACCTCATGCTGCAGCCGGCGGATCAAGACAAAGCTGGCGGCATCGGCCCACTGCAGGTCGTCAATGATCAGGATGATCGGGCCGTGTTGACAAACCTGTTCGGTCAATTCGAGCAACGCGTCGGCCGACTCGCTCCGCCGGAGGGCGCGTTGGCGTCGGACCTCCTTGGCGCGATCCAAGACCGGCTGCAGGACCGGAAACGAATGTCGCAGCAGTTCCGCGTTGACCGGATCGAGTTGCAGTTGCGGCGCCTCGGTGCGGCTGTACCGCCAAGCCAGCGTGTCGACGATTTCATCGAATGCTTGCATCGAGATGTCTTCGCGCAGCCGGCAACGCGATTGAAACACCTGCAGCCAGGAGTTCTGGCTAAAACGAGCGGCGACTTCGTTGAGGAAACGCGATTTCCCGATCCCCGATTCGCCGCGAATGTGCAGCCGCCGCGTTTCCCCCCGAACCACACGCGGTAACCAGGCACTGACGAAATCGAGCGCTGCATTGCGGCCGACGATCGGAAGGGCCTGGTTCGCTTGCCAGCGGACGGGGGCTGGCGCGTCACCCTCGCGGAGCGCGGAGACCACTTCCGAGGCGGACGGCCGTTCGCTTGTCTCCTTGGAAAGCATCTGGATGAACAGGCTTTGTAAGCGCGGGGGGGCATCGACCGGCAGTGGTGCCTTGGAGGCACGCTGCACCTCGCCGCGGCGGGGATGTCGCACCCGGATCAGCTTGGTGAAGACCCGGGCCAACCCGTACAGGTCACTCGCCGGCGGATAGATTTGCCGGAGCAGCACCTCCGGCGCCATGTATTCCCGCGTGCCCGCCAGGTAGCCGCGATGAGCGTCCGGGTCACGCTCCGGATCGAACGAGCCGACCAGGCCATAATCGATCAGGCGGAGGTTGCCCGCGGCGTCGATCAGCAGGTTGTTCGGTTTGATGTCGCGATGGACCAGACTGTGGCGATGGAGTGCGGCCAACGCTTCGGCGGCCTGGCACAGCAAGCTGGTGACCCGTTCGTAGAAACGGTCGACCTCGCTGATCGCTTCCTGCTTCAGGACCTCAAACAGCGGGCCGCCGTCAATCTCTTCCATCGTGACGAAGCATCGATCCTGGTACTGATGCAGCTCGTACAGCTTCAGCAGGTGCGGGTGCTCGACATCGACGATCGCGCGGAAGCCCCGCTTTAGTCGGGTCAGTTCGCGATAGTGCGAGCGGATCAACAGCTTCAACGCGACCTGTTGGCCCGTCTCGAGCTTGATCGCCCGATAGACGATGCCGGTCGCGCCACTGCCGAGTTCCTGGAGCAGACGAAAGCCTTGGATCTCCGCGCCACACTTCCAGGCCGACAGCAGCCGCCCCGAGGTTTCTCGGCCCAAATTCGTGTCGGCATCGGCGAGGTTGCCGAGATCGGTCGGTTCCGGGTTTTCCTCCGAGAAGGTGTAGGCCGGCGGCGAAGGAGGTCCCTCGTCGTCCCCGCCCTGGGGTGGTCCTTCCGAGGCTGGCGGGTCCGACGGATCTGGAGAGGACCCTTCGGAGCGAGCATCACGCTCGCGATCCTGCTGGTCCCCTTCGTCGTCGTCTCCACTCATTCCCCACCCCTTTGCACAGCCTATCTGGCGCCACATGGCCCTCCCCCGAACTCCCTGCTCGATCCTCACTCGGTAGCGTGTGGAGTCCCCGGGAACGCGGCACTAGTTTAAACGGCGGATGGCCGTTTTGAAATCCCCAGGAAGCGGGGACTCGCTCGGGAAGGGAAAGCTGGGTTGCCTCGACCAACGCATGTCTGGCGGCCAGCGGCTGGCTGAGGGGTGTGAGAAAATCGGCCGTTATTTGGGAACCGTCCCTAACCGGCAAAGTAGAGGTAGAGCCCCACGACGAGGACGACCAACAGCGCTCCGGCCGGCACGGCCAACGACCATGGTTGCATGTCGATCGGCGAAACCGGGGGCGTGCCGCCCGCTTCCTCGGAAACCCGTCCCGCCGGGGCCAACGCTTCGGCTGCGGCGGTCTCGCCCGCCGCGATCTCGGCTTCGCTCCGCGGGGCAAACCCGCCGATCACCAGCATCAAGGCGACCAGGAAGACGAACACGATGCCGAGGAAATGGAACCCGTGGACCATCTCCACCACCGGTTGCATGGCGGGGACAAAGTAGCCGATCCCGATCAGCAGCACGCCGACGACCAGGGCCAGGTTCGCGGCAAAGGCGGGAACCCGTTTCGACAGCATGCCGACCAGCACGACCGCGAAGATCGGGATGAAGTACAGGCCGTTCATCTTCTGGAGATAACCGAAGATGCTCTCCTGGCCGGCCAACAGCGGCGCGCCGGTCATCGCGGCGATCGCGATCACCGTTCCGAACACCCGTCCGGCGCGGACCGTCTGGCGGTCATTGGCGTGCGGATGAAGGTACCGCCGGTAGACGCCCAGGCTGAACATGGTGGCCGTCGCGTTGAGGGCGGAGTTGAACGAGCTGAGGATCGCCCCGACCATCACCGCCGCAAACAACCCGGTCAGTTGGGGAGGGAGCACCAGATCGACGAGGACCCCATAGGAGCGGTCCGCTTTCAGCTTCTGCAGCTTCGCCTCCCGCCACTGCGGCTCGCTGAGTCCTTCGACCCGGCCGTCGGCTTTCTTGCTGGGATCGAGGGCTGCCAATTCGGCGTCGACCAACGTGTTCAGGTTGACTTGCCGGTTCTCACTGAACAATCGGCCCTGGCTGTCGATGTGAAAGGCGATGATCCCCGGCAGGACCAGGATCAGCGGGGCCAGGATCTTGAAAGTCGCGGCCAACAACACCCCTTTTTGTCCTTCGGCCAGGGTGCTCGCCGCAAACGTCCGTTGGATGATCTGTTGGTTGGTCGTCCAGTAGAAGAGGTTCAGTAACAGCACGCCGCTGAATAACGTCGGCCAGGGGACCGAGGTCTGCTCGCCTCCCAATGAATCGAACTTCGCCGGGTGCGCTTCGCGGATCGTCTCCAGCCCTTGCCAGGCCTGCCCGTCGCCTACCAGTTGCAGACCGAAGTAGCTGATCATCGCGCCGCTGATCAGCAGCCCGAACCCGTTCAACGTGTCCGACACCGCGACCGAACGGAGCCCGCCGAAAATGGCGTAGATCGAGCCGATGATCCCGATCACCCAGACGGTCAACCACAGCGTCCCGGCATCGGATTCAATGCCGGTCAGTTCGGACACATTGAGGATCCCTTTCAGGCCGGTCGCCCCGGTATAGAGGATGATCGGCAACAGGATCAGCATGTAGGCCATGATGAAGATGAAATTCGTGATCGCCTGCGTGGTGTCGTCGTACCGACCGGCTAGGAACTGGGGGATCGTCGTGATCCCCCGCTGCAGGTAGCGAGGCAGGAAGAAGATCGCCATCGCCACCAGCGACACGCCCGCAATCACCTCCCAGGCCATCACGCAGAGACCATCCTGGAAGGCGGCCCCGTTCAGCCCCACCAATTGTTCGGTCGAGAGGTTGGTCAGCAGGAGCGAGCCGGCGATCACGCCGAAGCTCAAACTGCGACCCGCCAAGAAATAGCCGTCGGCCGTCGCCAATTCCTTGTGGCGGGTTAACCACCAGGTCGCGAGCCCGACGAGGCCGGTAAACAGCACAAAGGAAAGGAGCGTTGTCATGAGCGGGCCAGCGGCAGGAAGGCGGGAAGAAAAGGGGAGAGGGCTCGCGCCCCGGCGGACGCCACCGCAAGGCACGTCCCGGGGACGCCACGAGGAGGCACGTCAAGCGGACGCCAGGGGGATCACGTCAAGCGGACGAAACGCCCGTCCTGCTGGGCACTTTCCAGACAGGCGTCGATGACCTGCTGCGTCTTCAGCGCGATCTCGGGCCAATGCGGATCGAGCTGCCCGGACTGCACGATTTCGGCAAACCGCCGGACCATGTGAACTTCCTGCGCGTTGGCCTCGCCACCGCCGTATTCGGCCACCGCGTGACGTTGCGGGTGGGGGTTCATGTTCCACCGGCAATTGTCGATTTCTAACACGTTCTGATGGCTCGACCAGGCCAGTTCCGGTCCGTAGTAAGGCAGGACGAAATCGTCGACGGTGACGTAACCGCGGTCCCCCGAGATCCGGGCGAATTGTTGATGTTCGGTCAAGAACGAGTTGTAGAAGTGGGCCGAGACGCCGTTGCCAAAGAAGAGCTCGGCGGAGAATTCTCCTGGGACCGGCGCCTCGCTCGTTTCCCCCTGCAGCGGCGTCAAGATCCGCGCCGTCACCCGCTCGGGCAACGCGTACTCCATCGCCCACAAGATGAACCGGACGGTGTACCAACCGAGGTCGCCCAGGCAGCCGTGGGGTTCCAGCTGGCTGTGGACCCGGATGTTGGACTTGTTGAATTCGGGCCCCCCGTGGAACATGAAGTGGGAGGTAATCCGGCGGATCCGCCCGCAGGCTCCGTCGGGGCCGATCGTCTGACGCAATCCTTCCAGGCGACGGCTATGGCTGAACATGACGCCGTCCATGAACTGCACGCCGTGCTGTTGGCAGGCCTCGATCATCTGGCGGGCGTGAGCGGCGCTGACCGCCACCGGTTTTTCGCACAGCACATGCTTGCCCGCCTCGGCTGCCGCGATCACCCATTCGTAACGCATCGCGGTCGGCAGCGGGATATAGACGGCATCGACGTCGTCGCGGCGGAGCAATGCCGCGTAGCCTTCAACCGCCGCCGGACGGGGCGTCATCGGGACTTCGTCGCTGCACTGGTCGATGAATTGTTCGGCGGTGGCAGCCTGCCGGCTCGCCACGGCCGAGACCCGCCCGTTGCCGGAGAGGCGGATCGCTTTCCAGTTTTTGCGGGCGATCGCCGCGGTTCCCATCAAGCCCCAACGGCAGCTTGTTTCGCTCATGAATCGGTCTCAGCGGTCTGGGGGTCAGGTCGCGTTTTCGGCGGTGGAAAAAGGGACGTTAACATATCGCTCGAGCCGCCCGCTCGCACCCGGCGGGCCGGAAAAAAACGAAGAGGGCGGTCGCTCTCCGCCTCACCGCTTGCCGCTTTCCCAGAAGGCTTGGGTCGCCGGCCAGCGGGGAGCCTCGGCCTGGACCTCTGCGTGTAACGCGCGGGCCGATTCCCGCAGCCGCGCCAGCACGTCAGGGTGCCGCGCGGCCAAGTCGGTCGTCTCGCCGATGTCCTGCTCGAGGTGGTACAGCTGGAAGTCGACCAGCTGGGCCGTCTTGAGGATCTCGATCGCCTGCGGATTGATGTTGCGACCGATCGAGGCGGCCGATTCGGTCATCAGCGGCCCATCCCAGCGGGCGACCACTTTCCAGGGGCCTTCCCGCAGGGCGAACCGAGGAGGCGTCAGGGCCCGGTAATACCACCAGAAGAGAGGCCGTTGCCGGGCCAGCGGTTCTCCTTGCAGCAACGGCACCAGACTGGCGCCGTCGAGCGGTTTGTTGGCAGGGACTTCGCAACCGGCGAGGTGACAGAGCGTCGGCAACAGGTCGACCCCGCTGACCGGCTCGTCGACCTCTTCCCCGCCAGCGATCTGCCCCGGCCAGGCGACGATCCCCGGCACGCGGATGCCTCCTTCATAGATGTGCAGCTTCATGCCCCGCAGCGGTCCCGGCGAGCCATAGGAGCGCCGGGCTCCTCGGTAACGCTTGAGCGTTTCGGGGCCGTTATCGCTGGTGAACACGATCAGGGTTTCTTCCCGCACGCCGGCCGCCTCGATCGCGGTGACGATCCTTCCGACCGCCGCGTCCATGTTGGTCACGTTGGCAAAGTACTGGGCTTCGTCTTCGTTTTCCGCCACGTCTCGATAGCGATCGACCAAGGCGTCCGGGCTGGCGACCGGCTCGTGCGGTTCATGAAAGCAGACGTGCAAGTAGAAAGGGGCCGCTTGGGAAGCCGCCTGGTTCATCCAGCCGATCGCCTCGTCGGCTACCGCTTGACAGGAAAACCGCTCGATCTCTCCCACCGGCTGGCCATTCCGCACGAAGTTTTTGGGGTGCCGGTGGCTCGGGATCGCATTGTTCTGGGTGGCCATCCAGTGGTCGAAGCCGTAGTCGCCCGGCTGGGGCTGCGTGGCTTGGTTGAACTGGCCGTTGAGATGCCACTTGCCGACCATCGCGGTCTGATAGCCCGCCCCCTGCAATCGGCCGGGGATCGTCGGTTCGTCGGTCTTCAACCAGACCGGGATCCCCGCCGGCAACCAATCGTAGATGCCGGAGCGGTTGGGGTTGCGGCCGGTCAATAAACCGGCTCGAGAGGACGAGCAGACGGGGGCTACCGCGTAGCAGTCGGTCAGCCGGATGCCGTCGCGGGCCAGGGTGTCGAGGTGCGGCGTTTGGATGTGGGGATGCCCGTAGCAGCCGAGGTCGCCGTAGCCGAGATCGTCGCAGAGGATGACGACGACGTTGGGGCGGGATGCCTCGGCAGCGTGGAGCGGGGGAGGCGCCATCGCCACCGCCAGCGCGAATCCGCACGCGGCTAACAGAGAGAGAGGCAGGAACCGGCAGGGCTCCCCGCGGGGGAGCCGAGGAAAAGCATGGGTCGGGCACATCGAATCGGCTCCGGGGGAAGGGGAGGAAAGGGGGACTTCATCGCATCACGCGCGGCAGAGGGCCTTAGTCTAGCCCCTGCGCAGGCGGCT
>Ga0102938_10003285_pt1 | contig 12107 bp, 10 predicted proteins | sample SalPonR2_B_D2_MG_FD_84516 | JGI IMG/M metagenome (GOLD analysis project Ga0102938, IMG submission 84516) | Salt pond soil microbial communities from South San Francisco under conditions of wetland restoration - Salt Pond MetaG R2_B_D2_MG | ecosystem: Environmental > Aquatic > Marine >... | reverse complement strand
GGCCGCGCCGGGAACCGGTCTCAGGCACCTCCTTGCCATTGGCGTCGACGACCCGCGCGAGCGGCTCGTCGGGCTGGGCCAGGACGGTGGTATAATGGAATTCGTGCCCGCGCAGCGCCGCACCCGGCGCATGGCCTGGTATCGGCGCATGCAGGGTGGCGTGGCGGTAGCCCAGATGCATGGAGCGTTTGGCGAAGGAGGTTTCGAGTCCGATCAGCCCGGCCATTTCATGTCGCACACCCTCGGCATCGATCAGCCCCGCGCCCAGCGCCATGTAGCCGCCGCACTCGCCATGGACCGGGCGCGTGCGCGCGCATTCATGCAGGCCCTTGCGGAAGTTCTGGGCCTGGGCAAGCCGCCCGGCATGAAGTTCCGGATAGCCGCCGGGCAGCCAGACCACGTCGCAGGCCGGGTCGGGCGCCTCGTCGGCGAGCGGCGAGAACGGGATGATCTCGGCCCCCGCCGCGCGCCAGCGATCGAGCAGATGCGGATAGACGAAGCTGAAGGCTGCGTCGCGGGCGAGCGCGATGCGCTGACCGGGCGGGGTGACGGGGGTGGCGCGGGTTTCGCTCATGGAAAGCCGCGAGGGTGCCGCCAGCGCCGTGAGCGCGTCGAGATCGATATGGTCTTGCGCGAAATCCGCCAGCGCGTCGAGGCGGGCGGCGAGGTCTTCGGTATCGCCGGCCTGGACAAGGCCGAGATGGCGCTCGGGCAGGACGAGATCGGCGCGTTTGGGCATGGCGCCGAGCACCGGAATGCCGGCCTTCTCCATGCCCTTGCGCAGCAGCATGTCGTGGCGCGGGCTCGCGACGCGGTTGAGGATGACGCCGGCCAGCGTGATATCGTCGCGGAAGACCCGGCAGCCGAGTGCGATGGCGGCGGCGGACTGGGCCTGGCCGGAGGCGTCGATCACGAGGATCACCGGCCAGCCGGTCACGGCGGCGATATCCGCATTCGAGCCGTCACCGGAAGCGCCGGGCTGCGCCACGCCGTCGAACAGGCCCATCGAGCCCTCGGCGATAGCGATATCCGAATCGCTCCCGCGTGCGAGCAGTTCCGCGAGCTGCGCCCTGGTGAAGGCCCAGCTGTCGAGATTGAAGGAGGGGCGACGCGCCGCCGCGCTGTGGAAGGCGGGGTCGATATAATCGGGCCCGCATTTGAAGGGCTGAACCGTGAGACCGCGCCGGCTGAGCGCGCGCTGGATGCCGAGCGTCACCGTGGTCTTGCCCGAGCCGGAGCGCGGCGCGGCAATGATCAACCCGCGCGGTGCCGGTGTCGGTGCCGGATTCGGCGTATCGCCCATTTGCATTTCTCCTGACAGAAACCTCGCACGGTCCTATAACGCATTTGATGGAGAAAACAGGCCCGAAGACCGAATTGCGTCGTGGATGGACCACGGGAAGCTGCGCCACCGCCGCCGCCCGGGCCGCCTTCCATGCGCTGCATCGCGGCGATTTCCCCGATCCCGTGACGATCGCCCTGCCGAGCGGTGACCGGGTGGCGTTCTCGCTCGCCATGCATGATCTCGGCGAAGGATTCGCGCGCGCGGGCATCGTCAAGGATGCCGGTGACGATCCGGATGCCACCCACGGGGCGCTGATCATCACGAAGGTCACGCGCAACGCGCCGGGTGCCGGCATTGCTTATCGCGCGGGGGAGGGGGTCGGTACGGTGACGCTGCCCGGCCTGCCGCTGCCGCCGGGCGAGCCGGCGATCAATCCGGTGCCGCGCGCCATGATCGCGCAGGCGATCCAAGAGGAAGCGCAGGCGCTTGGCGTACCCGCCGATGCGGTGGTCGAGATCGCTATTCCCGATGGCGAGGCGATCGCGCGCAAGACGATGAATCCGCGTCTGGGCATTATCGGCGGTCTCTCGATCCTGGGCACGCGCGGCATCGTCATCCCGTTTTCCTGCGCCGCCTGGATCCATTCGATCCATCGCGGCGTGGATGTGGCCCGCGCCGCCGGGATCGACCATGTGGCGGGCTCCACCGGCAACACGTCTGAACGCGCCATCGCGGCGCTGGATGATTTGCCCGAGATCGCGCTGATGGATATGGGCGATTTCGTCGGCGGCATGCTGAAATATATCCGCAAGCACCCAATTCCGCGCGTCACCATCGCCGGCGGATTCGCCAAGATGGTGAAGCTCTCGCAGGGGCTGATCGATCTGCATTCGCGCTCCGGCAGCGTCGATCTCGTGCATCTCGCGCGCCTCGCCGGGGAGGCGGGGGCCTCGGATGAACTCGTCGCGGCCATCCCGCAGATGAACTCCGCCCTCGAAGCGCTTCAGCGTGCGGATGCGGAAGGCATCGATATTGCCGGCATCGTCGCCGCTCATGCGGTCAAGACCGCCGCGCGGCTGGTGCGCGATAATGATATCGGTGTCGATGTCGCGATCTTCGACCGCGAGGGAAAGCTACGCGCCCGCACCCCGATCATCCATAATTCACAGAATTTCTTTATTTGATAAATCTAGTCGTCCTTGTTTTTCTTATGGTTTTGGGACGCGCTTTGACCGATTGCAACGCCTGCTGTGAAGGTGAAAGAAGTCCCGATAATTGTAAGTGCGTCAGGTATCCATTCTCTATCAACAAGAGAACCTATTATAAAAAGTATTAGGAGTAGAACAAGGAGTCCGGAAGAAAGTAAAATCGCAGCAGCATGCGATTTGTCATCAGTTCCATAGCGAATGCCGCAAGCGTCGAAATAAAAAACTCTATTCGGTGCCGCTTCAGGTCCAGAATAATCTGGCGCTTTTGCTGTATCTTTATCCGGCTTGTCTGGGCCAATATTCGGAGGCTTAATCATTAGATATGTTGCTCGTTTGATTTTTTAGATTATATATATCCCTAATTAGATTGTTAGGTATCCTTGGCTTATCATTAAGATTTTTGTATTTCTCTTTGACAATAGTCCACGGCTCGCCGGACGCGTGTGTGGCATTCGACAGCTGTACGCCGCTAAAATCCTTGTGAACATTCCAGACTTCTTGCAAGAAATTAATAATCTCATCAGAAGGCGGCTCCGGCTTGACTATAACGTAGTCGAAATCGCCGTTATCATATTTTACTAATTCAGTTCCTCTTTTTTTGCCAATTGGCTCTCTACCGCAGTCCTTAAACTCGAGATAAAGATCACGAACAACCGGTCCCCAAGGCCAGGCTTCGATGTCATCTTCGAACAAGGGTTCTCCGTGAGTTGCGAGCCACCATGCATGTGCATAGTATACAAGCTTCTGTAGCTTCATATGGTCGACAGGCGGAACCAGTGACTTCTCTTTTTCTGCAATGTCAAGGAAGGCATTTGCAACTGCTACAGCACTGGTCTGCGGGCCGCTAGCAATTGATCTTTTTCGTTTTTTTTCCATCGCACCTTCCTCTTCCCGAATTCAAAAAAATCGATGCCCTATATAGCTATCGACCATTTTCTAAATTAAAATCACTCGAACTTTCAAAAAACATATCTCTCTGATAGCAAAGTCTCACAAAATTAATAGGATTAAAATGTAACACTAGCTGAGAGCTAAAAAATACATACCGTAGTCTACGGAATCGCTTCCAAATGATCCAGAGCGTAAACCGTAGGTCATCAAAATAAGAGATTATTGTAGGGCTTTCAAGTAGCCGATGTCGATGGTCATTGCACTCAAAAATTGAAGATCTTTGCCCTACCGATAACGCCGGTGATAGCCGGCATCGTATAGCGCGCTGTCGCGGAAATCCGAGGCGCCGAGCACGCGCCCGACCACGATCAGCGCCGTGCGCTCGACCGGGTCTTTTGCATGGATCGCGCCGATCGTCTCCAGCGTGCCGCGCAGGATGCGCTCGTCGGGCCATGAGGCGCGGTAGACGATGGCGACGGGACAATCGGCGCCGTAATGCGGGATCAGGCGCTCGACCACGTCGTCGAGGACGTGGATCGAGAGATGGATCGCGAGCGTCGCGCCGGTGGCGGCGAAGGCTTCCAGCTTCTCGGCCTCCGGCATGGCTGAGGCGCGCCCGGAAGTGCGGGTCAGGACGAGGCTCTGGGCGACTTCCGGGAGGGTGAATTCGCGGCCCAGAGCTGCGGCGGCTGCGGAGAAGGCGGGCACGCCCGGGGTGATCGTATAGGGGATGCCGCGTGCCTCCAGCCGGCGCAACTGCTCGCCCATGGCGCTCCAGACCGACATATCCCCCGAATGCAGCCGTGCGACCTCGAGCCCGGCCTCATGCGCGCGGACATATTCCGCCTCGATCGCGTCGAGATCCATCGGTGCGGTGTTGATCACCCGCGCATCGGGCGGGCAGAGCGCGATGATCTCGGGCGGGACCAGCGAGCCGGCATAGAGACAGACCGGGCAGCGCGCCACGAGATCGCGCCCGCGCACGGTGATGAGATCGGGGGCGCCCGGCCCGGCGCCGATGAAATGCACGCTCATGTCTTGTCCTTCTGCGTCGAATGCGCGAGTGCGACCGCCGCTGTTGCCATGCGGTCGGCGCCGATCATGCGCGCCACGATGAGCCGCGCCTCGCCCGATGGCGCACCTTGCGCCGCCGCAGCGAGCGCCGCCGCCTCGCAAAGGCTCGCCCCTCCGGGCAGGCGGGTGACGCGGGTTTCGCGGGTAGTGACGTTTTGCGCCTGCGCGGCGAGTGCCGCTGCGTCGAGGGCAAGGATGGTGAGGCCGTGGCGGGCGGCGAGGGTGCGCATGGCAGGGCTCTCGGCCTTGTCGCTCGCGCTCGCGAGAACGGGTGGCGGGCGCGCGCCGGGCGCCTTCGCCATGGCGGCGGCGATGGCTGCACCGAGGACGGCATCGAGGCTCTCAGGGCTCGCTTCTCCGCGAAAGCCGAGGCCGATGATGAAGGGGGAGGGCGCGTCGTTCATGGCCGGTAGCACCATTGCGTCACCGGCATCGCCGCGCGCCAGCCGCGCATCTCGCCGACCGGGGTGACGCGGGAGAGCGCGATGCGGGTAAGATCACCGCCCAGCCGCGCATGCAGATCGATGAGCATTGCCTCGCTTTCCAACGTCACCGCGTTGATCAAGAGCCGCCCACCGGGCTTGAGCGCGGCGAGCGCGGCATCGATCACGCCTTCGCGCGAGGCGCCGCCGCCGATGAAGATCGCATCCGGGGGCTCCAGCCCGTCGAGCGCGTCAGGCGCGCGCCCGAGGCGGAAATCGATATGCGGCACGCCGAGCGCCAGCGCATTCTGCACCGCGCGCTCCAGCCGGTCCGGGCGCGCCTCGATGCCGATGGCACGGTTATGCGGATGGGCGAGGCACCATTCGATGGCGACAGAACCCGCCCCGGCGCCGATATCCCAGAGCAATTCGCCCGGCCGGGGCGCGAGCGCAGACAGCGTCAGCGCCCGGATCTCGCGCTTGGTGAGCTGGCCGTCATTGGCGAAATAGTCGTCGGGCAGGCCGGGCGCGCGGGGGATCAGGGCTGCATCGGGACCGGCCTCGACAGTGATGGCGAGGGCGACCGGGGTGGTGATGTCATCGGGAAGCGTTGCATCCGCGCGCAGGCTACGGATGCGCTCATGCGGGCCGCCGAGGCGTTCGAGCAATATGAGGCGAGAGGCGCCGCAGCCGGTCTCGCGCAGGAGTGCGGCGGCCTCGGCAATCGCCGCGCCGTCGCGCACCAGCACGATCAGCTTGGCGTCGTGATGCAGATGCGGGCGTATCAGGCGGATCGGGCGAGCGTGAAGACCCAGCGTCACACACTCCTCGAGCCGCCAGCCGAGACGGGCGCAGGCGAGGGAGAACGTCGCGGGGGCGGGGTGGATTGTGAGCGCGTCGATCGGCAGATAACGCATCAGGCTGCCCCCGGCGCCATGCCATAAGGGGTCGCCGGAGGCCAGGATGGCGATACGCAGGGCGGGTTCGGTCGCGTGGCGCGCAAGCAGTTCTTCGAGCGAATCGGCAAAGGGCGTGCCCCAGGCAAAGCGTTGCTTGCCGGCCAGCGCGGGATCGGCATCGAGGAAGGCAAGGTGGCGTGCGCCGCCGGCGATCAGATCGGCACAATCGAGCGCAGCGCGGGCCCCGGCCCCGAGCCCGGCGAGACCATCCTCGCCGATCCCGATCACGCTGATCGGGGGTGGCAACGACGCCGCTTGATCGGCGGGGCGGTTATCGGGCATGTCATCTTGCATGAATGCCTCCGATAACCGATCCGCGCGAACCCGCAACATCCTCCTGCTCGGCGGCACGGGGGAGGCGAGTGCGTTGGCGCAGGCGCTGGCCGTGCGCGATGATCTTGCGGTCACGCTCTCCTATGCCGGGCGCGTGGCCGCGCCGAAAGCACAGCCGGTGGCGATCCGCGTCGGCGGGTTCGGCGGCATCGCGGGGCTTCGCGATTATCTGCAAGCGCAGGCGATCGATGCGGTGATCGACGCGACGCACCCTTTCGCCGCGAAGATGAGCGCGAATGCCGTTGTGGCCTGCGCCGGGGCAGGCGTGCCCCTCGTCGCGCTGGAGCGCCCCGCATGGCAGGCGATGCCGGCGGATCACTGGATCGATGTCGCGGATCTGGAGGGCGCGGCGGAATATCTTGCGCAAAGCGAGGCCTCCCCGCGCAACGTCTTCCTCGCCATCGGCCGGCTGCATCTGCACCATTTCGCCCGCGCGCCGCAGCATCGCTACACGGTGCGGCTGATCGATGAGCCGGGCGAGGCGCTGCCGCTGCCGCAGGTCGCAGCGCTGATCGCGCGCGGGCCTTTCACTGTGGAGGGCGACGCGGCGCTGATGCGCGAACGCGGGATCGAAATGATCGTCGCCAAGAATTCCGGCGGCGCGGGGGCGTTCGCCAAGATCGCGGCGGCGCGCCGCCTCGGCCTGCCGGTGGTCATGATCGCGCGCCCGGATATCCCTGCGCGGGCGCGCGTCGAGAGCGTGTCGGAGGTGATCGCATGGCTCGATCATGCCGCACCCTCCGGCGGCGCGCCCGCCCAGCGTGGCGTGTAGACGATCGGGCGGGCATCGCCGCGCTCGATCAGACGCGTCAGGGAGGAGCCGACGATCACCACAGTGCGCATATCCGCCTGTTCCGCCTTTGCTTCCCCGAGCGTGGTGATGGCGAAGCGCTCGTCCTCGCGAGTGACGTTGCGGGCGAAGACGATGACGGTATCGGGCCCGCATTCCTCGCGCAGGATCTCCAGGGTGCGCGCAAATTGCCAGGGGCGCGAGCGGGAGGAGGGGTTGTAGAAGGCCATGGCGAAATCGCCGCGCGCGGCATGGCGCAGGCGTTTTTCGACGAGCTCCCAGGGCTTGAGATTGTCCGACAGGTTGATGGCGCAGAAATCATGTCCGAGCGGCGCGCCGAGCCGCGCGGCGGCGGCGAGCATGGCGGTGATGCCGGGCACCACGGTGATCGCGACGCCCTCCCAGCGCGGGTGATCCGCCTCCAGCGCCTCGTAGACAGCTGCCGCCATGGCAAAGACGCCGGGATCGCCGGAGGAGACCACGGCGACGCGCCGGCCCGTCGCCGCGAGATCGAGCGCATGGCGTGCGCGTTCGATCTCGACGCGGTTGTCCGAAGCGTGGCGCTGCTGATCGGGCCGCAGCGGCACCCGCGCCACATAGGGGCCGTAGCCGATGATATCCTGCGCCGCGCTCAGCGCGGCCTGCGCATCCGGCGTCACCGCCCCCTCCTCGCCGGGGCCGAGGCCAATGATGCTGACGTGACCTTTCTCCCGCCCGCTCATGGCCGCCGCCCCTGACCGTGTACGATGATCATCGAGAAATATGGCGCGTCATCGGCGTGTTTTAGCGCAAGCGGGATCACCTCCTGCTGCGGCATCGACCCGTAGGCGACGTAGAAGGCGCGTTCAGCGAGGCCGGCCCGCTCCAGCGCCCGGCGGACCTTGGGGAGGTTGCGCCCGAGTTTCATCACCACGAGCGCATCGGCCCCGCGCATGCGCGCCACCAGTTTTTCCTCGTCGAGGGTACCGGCGAGAATCGAGAGCACGTCGTCGCCATAGGTAATCGGCTGGCCCGTTGCCGTCCAGCAGGCGGACATGCCGGTAATGCCGGGCACCACCTCCACCGGGCAATGGCCGATGAGGCGGGAATGCAGATGCATGAAGGAGCCGTAGAAGAACGGATCGCCCTCGCAGAGCACGACCAGGTCGCGCCCCGCGTGCGCCATCGCGAGAAGCTTTTCGACGCATTCCGCGTAGAACGCCTTCAGCGCCGCGGCATAGGCCGGGTCGTCGAGGGGGATTTCGGTGGTGACGGGGTACTCCATGGCGAATTCGCGCACACCCGCCGGTAAGAGGCCTTCGACGCTGGTGCGCGCGCGGCCCCTGCGCCCGCTCTTGCGAAAGTAGGCGATATCCGTGGCATTGCTGACGAGGCGATGTGCCTTGACGCTCATCAGATCCGGATCGCCGGGGCCGAGGCCGACGCCGTAGATGGTGCCGGAAGGTGTGCCGGTCCCGCTCATTCGCGCTCACTCGCCAGCGCGTTGATCGCCGCGACCGTCACCGCCGAGCCGCCCCGGCGTCCGCGCACGATCAGGCCGGGGACCCGGCCATCCGCCATCAGCGCTTCCTTGGATTCCACCGCACCGACGAAGCCGACCGGGATGCCGATGATCGCGGCGGGGTGGGGCGTTGCCGGATCGTCGAGCATTTCGAGCAGGCGGAAGAGCGATGTCGGGGCATTGCCGATGGCGATGACGGCACCTTCGAGATGCGGGCGCCACAATTCCATCGCCGCCGCCGAGCGGGTCGTGCCCATCTGCGCGGCGAGACCGGGCACGCGGGGATCCTGCAAGGTGCAGATCACCGGATTGTCGGCGGGAAGCCGCGCGCGGGTGACGCCTTCCGAGACCATGCGCGCATCGCACAGGATCGGCGCACCTTCGCGCAGGGCCGCCTTGGCCGCTTTGGCGAAACCGGGGGCGAAGATGATGTCGCCTGCGAGATCGACCATGCCGCTGGCATGAATCATCCGCACGGCGACTTTCTCTTCATCCGCATCGAAGCGCGACAGATCCGCCTCGGCGCGGATGATGGCGAAGGAGCGCTCGTAGATCGCGGCGCCATTCTTTTCGTATGCGTAGCCCATTCCCGTTCCCGTCATTGCCGCGTCGCGACATCATTGCATTGTGCGATCAGCGCCGCGCGCGTGAGCGCCTGCGCAATCGGTTTATCGCTTACCGCTCCGTCTTGCACCAGATCATGACCCTGAGCGGTGCCGATTACTGTGAGTGCCGCCGGCGCGGAGCGTGCGCAACCCTTGCCGCAGCCTGAAACATGGAGACCCCGATCACGCATGGCGCGCGGCAGTGCCGCGACGATTTCGCGGGCGAGCGCATGGGTCTCGATCATGCCCGAGGCGCAAGCGGGCGCACCGGGGCAGGCATCGATGCCGGTGAGCGGGTCATCCCGATCGGTGATGAAGCCGATTGCGGCGAGCGCCTCTGCCAGGGTGGGGTCGGCGGCCGGGAGCCAGAGCGCGCGCCAGGGGGTGAGGCGCGGGGTGATGCCCGACCCGTCGAGGCGATCAACGAGGCAATACAGGGCCTGCGCGTCGGTCTGGCCGAAGGGCAGGGCGGCGAGGATGCCGCCGCTCGAAGCGCCGGGTCGCGGCGGTGCGCCGGCATTGGCGGTGCGCGCCGGGGCCAGATTGGCGAGCCCGGCATCGCGATACAGATCGCCGCCTTCGCTACTTTCAATCAGCGCCTTCATGCGGTGGAAGCGCTCGTTCGTTACAGACGGATGGCGTGCGAAGGCGCGGGCCAGGGCCAGCGCGTGCGTAACAGCATCCGCTTGCGTGATCGCCACGGCCTCATCGCATCCCGCTGCGCGCAGACACAGCCCGCCATCCAACGCGCGTTCGATGCGGATATCACCCGGCGTGGCGGCGAGGCAGCGGGGGGCGCCGAGATCGATCAGGAAGCCGAATTTCGCCGGCAGCGCAGCCAGCCCGGCATCCTCGCGCGCGGCTTCGACGAGGGCGCGCTCCAGCGCGAGGCCGAGATCGACGGCGGCCAGCGGATCATGCACCACCTGCCGCGCGCTTTCCGCCTGCGGATCGTCATCGACGAGGCCATGCGCCTGCAGCTCCGCGCGCAGCGAGGCCGCGTCATCCTCATCCGCGATGCCCCGGATCTGAAGCGCGGCGCGGCGGGTGATCTCGATGACGGCGTTGCCGTAGCGCGCCGCGCCGTCGGCGATGCGGCGCAGATCGGCGACGGAAACCCTGCCGCCGGGCGGACGCAGGCGCAGGACCAGCCCGTCCCCGGAGCGCATCGGGCGCCAGGCGCCGGGGCACCAGCCCTTGCGGGTGAAAGCTTGCGCGGGCGCGGGCGTGCTCACGAGGCGAGCCGCGAACCGGGCGCGTCCTCCTCATGCGAAAGCGAATCCTGTGCGAGCATGGCGATGACGCTGTTGCGCAGGGGTTTCCAGTAGCCGTATTCGCGCATCGCCTCGAAGCGGTTGCGCATCTGTCGCAAGGCCTCCGGATTGGCGTTGGCGAGGAAATCGCGCACGGTCTCGTCGCCGAGCGTTGCATCGAAATAGATATCGAAATGATGGCTTCCCACCACCTCGGCGAGGGCGGCGAAGCGGGCCATCTGGTCGAGCGTGGCGGCGATCTCCGCCGCGCCGCGATAGCCGTGACGCATCTGCCCGGCGAGCCAGCGCGGATTGCTCGCCCGCGCCCGCACCAGCCGCGCGATCTCCTCATGCGTGGCGCGGATGCGCGTCTGTTCGGGGCGGGTGGTGTCGAGATGATAGAGCGCGGGTGCGCCGTCGTCAGAGCCACGCAGGCTGCGGGCGGCGGCGGCGAAACCGCCCTGATGCTGGGCGTAGTCGGGCGCGCTCAGGAGGTCGCTTTCAGCCAGATCATGGGCATGCACATAGGCGGAGGCCTGCGCCACGCGCGCTTCGAGGCCAGCCTTGTCGTAACGCCCCGCCTTGTCCCCGCCATAGGCAAAGGCGGAGGCCTTGAGCCAGTCGTGTCCGGCCTTGTCGATCGTCTCGCGCGAAAAGTCTTCCGTGAGATGATCGACGCCCGCGCCGTAGCTGCCCGGTGCCGGGCCATAGACATGGGCCGACTCAGGGGCTTCCCCGTAATACGGATTCTCGCCCTCGGGCTCGGCGCGCTTGCGCAGGGCGGCGACGGCCTGCTCGAACAGATCGGCAAGGCCGGGGAAGACGTCGCGGAACAGGCCGGATATGCGCAGGGTCACCGCGATGCGCGGGCGCCCGAGAATGGCGGGGGCGAGGATCTCGAAGCCGGAGATCCGGCTCGAGCCGTGATCCCAGACGGGCTGGGCCCCGATCAGCCGCATCGCCATGGCAAAATCCTCGCCGGCGGTGCGCATGGTGGCCGAGCCCCACAGATCGACCACGACGCCTTGCGGATAGTCACCGTGATCCTGAAGATGGCGCATGACCAGCGCCTCGGCCATGCGCGTGCCCTGCTCGACAGCCGCGCGGCTGGGAACCGCGCGCGGATCGACGGCGAAGAGATTGCGCCCGGTGGGCAGCACATCACGGCGCCCGCGCCAGGGCGAGCCGGCGGGGCCGGGGGCGACGAAGCGCCCGTCGAGCGCGGCGATCAGCGCCGCGCGCTCGCCGTGCGGGGAGGCGGCGAGCGCATCCGGATCGAGATTGTCGACGTGGTCCGCGTCATTCGCCCGAGCGGGGGCGCCGAAGATGTGGAGGCCGTCGGTGAACTGGGTTTCCTTGATGTCGCAGACGAAGGCGTCGACGCGCGCGATCGCCTCCTGCTTGCAGGTTTCCGGCGTAATCTGCAGATCCTCGACGATCTGCGTCGCTTGCGCGGCCTCGATGATGGCGTCGACGAGCCGGTCGCGGCGGCGCGGGTCGAGCCCGTCGGCGGTGGAATACTCGTCGAGCAGGCGCTCCAGCCCGTGCAGGGCGTCAGGCATCACGCCGCTGCGCACGGGCGGCGTCATATGGCCGATAGTGAGGGCGCCGATGCGCCGCTTCGCCGTGGCGGCCTCGCCGGGATCATTGACGATGAAGGGGTAGATTACTGGCAGCGAACCGGTCAGCGCCTGCGGCCAGCATTCCTCACTGAGCGCCACGGCCTTGCCGGGCAGCCATTCCAGCGTGCCATGCGCGCCGAGATGAATCAGCGCGTCGATGGCGC
>Ga0102938_10003284_pt1 | contig 12109 bp, 12 predicted proteins | sample SalPonR2_B_D2_MG_FD_84516 | JGI IMG/M metagenome (GOLD analysis project Ga0102938, IMG submission 84516) | Salt pond soil microbial communities from South San Francisco under conditions of wetland restoration - Salt Pond MetaG R2_B_D2_MG | ecosystem: Environmental > Aquatic > Marine >... | reverse complement strand
TCTACTTCATCTCGACCCGCCAGTTCACCGACCTCAAGTGGGGCACGCGCAATCCCATCATGATGCGCGACCCGGAATTCGGCCCGATCCGCCTGCGGGCTTTCGGCACCTACGTCGTCCGCGTCGCGGATCCCGCCAAGCTGATCACCGAGATTGTCGGCACCGACGGTCACTTCACTACCGGCGAGATCACCGAGCAACTCCGCAACATCATCACCTCTCGCTTCGCCGACACCGTTGCCTCCGAGCAGACCGCGGCGCTTGACATGGCCGCTAACTACGACGAATTCGGCGAGCTGATCAAAGATAAGATCAGCCCGGAGTTCGCGTCCTACGGGATCGAGCTGGTGAAGTTCTTGGTGGAGAACATCTCCCTGCCGCCGGCAGTGGAGGAAGCGCTCGACAAACGTACGAGCATGGGTGTGATCGGAAACATGAAAGCGTTCAACCAATTCCAGGCGGGCATGGCGATGGAGAAGGCCGCCGAGAACCCCGGCCAGGCGGGCGGGGCGATGGGCATGTTTGTCGGCGCGAATCTAGCTAACCAGATGGGGCCGCAAGGCGGTGGGTACGCCCAACAGCCGGCTGCCGTGTCGCAGCAACCACCCCCGCCGCCGCCACCGCCGGCAGGCTTCCACATCGCCGTCAATGGGCGAACGCTTGGACCTTTCGACCCTGTCCGGCTGGGTGACATGATGAGCAGCGGCGAGTTCACACCCGAGTCGCTGGTTTGGCAGGCCGGCATGTCGGGCTGGGCCCCCGCGGGCCAAGTACCCGCGTTGGCACGCCTGTTCCCACCGCCACCGCCCCCCGCTCCGCCCGTACCGCCGTCGACGTAACTGTCCCTCGCCGACGCAGTGTGATGCTCCTTGTTCGCCACCGCTCCTGCCTCGGGCCTTTTCATGCGTGATACCCCACCACCGCCTCCGCCCGCTGACGTTCCCATCGAGGTTGTCGACGACGACCCGCCGGCTCCCGACGAGGCCGAGGTGCTTGAGGAGGTCGAAGAGGCGGGGTCGTCGACGAACGCCTCGGGTGATCAGCGTCAGCCCAAGCGTTTCCCCTGCCGTAAGTGCGGGGCCGAACTCAACTTCGCCCCCGGCACGACCACGCTGCAGTGCCAGTACTGCGGGACCGAAAACGCCATCCCTACGTCCGCCGATCAGGTGCGGGAGCTGGACTTTCGGGCATACCTCCGCCGCTTGGAAGCCGACCAGTCCGATGCACTGGACACGATAGAAATCGCTGAGCTCAAGTGCGATGCGTGCTCAGCCGAGGTCGTCAAGCCCGAACGCCTCGACACTTTCGCCTGCCCGTTCTGCGGGTCCAACATCGAGGCCACCACGCACTCACGTCGGCTGATCAAGCCCCAAGCGTTACTCCCCTTCAAGGTCACCGACAAGCAGGGTCGGAAGGCGTTCCGTTCTTGGATCGGGTCTCTGTGGTTCGCTCCCAACAAGCTTAAGGCCTTCGGCCGGGCCGATCATGGGCTACGCGGCGTTTACGTCCCGCACTGGACCTACGACGCGGCGACGACCACGTGGTACACCGGCCAGCGCGGCGAACACTACTGGGTCACACGCACCTACAAGGACAGCAAGGGCAACACCCGCACCCGCCGCGTTCGCAAGACCCGCTGGTACCACGCGTCGGGTGTGGTCGGTCGGCGGTTTGACGATGTGCTGGTCGTAGCGTCCGACTCGCTGCCTCGTGACAAGGCGGAGCAACTCGAGCCGTGGGATTTGCCCGAACTGGTCGACTACGACGCCGCGTTCGTCGCGGGCTTCACCGCCGAGGCGTACCGCGTCGACCTTGAGCAGGGCTTCGAGCGGGCCAAGCAGATGATGGAGCCGGCGATCCGTCGCGACGTCCAGAACGACATCGGCGGCGACGAACAGCGCATCCTCTCGACGAAGACCCAGCACGATGGCGTCAGCTTCAAGCACCTCCTGCTGCCGATCTGGATCAGCTCGTACCGCTGGAAGGACAAGGTCTACCGCTTTCTGATCAACGGCCGCACCGGCGAGGTGCAGGGCGAACGCCCGTGGAGTTGGTGGAAGATCACGCTGGGCGTGCTGGGCGGTTTGGTCGTTGCGGGACTCGTCGCGTGGCTGGTGACGTTGAGTCAGGGATGATCGCGCTCAGCCGCAAGCCCTTCCTGTCAAAATACTCGGCCGAGCGTTTGAGCAGCAGAATTCCAGGTCCCGAAGCGCAGACGCGGGCCGTTTTGCGGTCGAGATGGCCCCGGCTGACGAGCCGGTGGCGACCGATTCGGCGGTAATTCGCTGGGTCGGCGCAGCAGCGAACGACCACGGTTCTTTGACAAGTTGGTAGACACGGCGGTAACCAGCGGCAGACGAAGGGCCGCGGGTGTGAGTTTACGCCGCGCGCCGATAGGAGCGGAGTAGGCCGCCCAGACGCTCCGTGGCCTCAATCGGTGAATCCATGTCCGGTGGCCGCTCCAGCGGAACGATCAACTGTTTGTCTAGCCCTTGGTGGTTCCGCTCGGTGTGGTAATGCGCGAGGTATTCACGCACGGCATTACGGAGCGACTGCTCGCCAAACAGGATCAGCTGGTCAAGGCATTCCGATTTGAGCGATCCGATTGGACGCGGTGATCTTCCGCCAAGTTGACGATTTGCACCTTGATTTCCGTTTGATGAACGAGAAGCATCGGTTGGCCTTGACCGACCAGCTGCAGATTCATCTGTTGGAGTTGCCGAAGTACATCCTGCCGAGCCAGGTTCGTGAGACCTCTTCTACGTCAACTTCGGAGATTGCGGCGAGTAGAAGCACGGTCTTCGCGAATGCCACGCTAACTTTTAGCAACATTTCGTTCACTTCCGATTTGGAATCTTTCTCTGCCGGGGACGCTTGCAACTCTTGATTTTTGGCGGACGCTTCGCATGCTGCTGGACACCCTTCGTCTTATCACGAAGCATCTGAAATCTGGCTCTGGTGACGAGCTCCTTGCTAACTTCGATGCTGTTTGCGTCTGGGGGCACGCGTTTGCGTCACAGGCTCCGCAGGGGAAAAGCAAAAGGCTTTCGCATCCCCAAGCAGGTACTTCGCCAGAATCTGCTGGGCGGCAGGGCCAAGATGGATCGCGCGCGAGGGTGATATTTGGTCTTGTGTCCGGCCATTCGAAACTCCCAGACATCGGTTGACCGGTCGACAGCGGGCGGGCGCAGTTTGCAGAATTCGCAGGGAGGGCAACCGGTCAGCAATTGCAGACGTCCCATGTCCCAGACGCTCGGTTACGGATACTTCACTGTGCGGGTCACCACCTCCAGTTTCACCGGCAGAATCGGCGGAGCTTCCCGGAGGGTGCAACATCCCCGCTTCAGTCTGTCGACAATCGCCAACGCCTGGTGGAGATGGGCTGGTGGCAATTCCTGCGAACCCGCCCACCGGAAGATGTGTTTGACGCGGCTCAGATTCTTGTTGCAGGATTGCCGAGAGGCGATCTTTCGGAAGGGCAATGCCCAAACGGGGCATGATAGGGTTCCTGAGGACGCCAAAACCGTGATCACCGTTTTGGAAGCCTTCGAAACGCCGCACCAACCGACCGGTTCGTTACCGTTTGAGTAACAATTCAGCTAGGTTTTGCTTCAGTACGCCCAGTAGGACTCGAACCTACGACCCGCGGATTAAGAGTCCGCTGCTCTACCAACTGAGCTATAGGCGCTTGGTGGGAGCCATTTCTGTTTCCGCACCCGCTTGATTGAGTGTCGATTCTAGCAGGCTTGGCCTCGCTCGCAACGGTGGCTTGTCGACGGGCGGGCGGTCTTGGGTGGTTTTCCTGCTGAAATCGGCCTGGGGGCTGAGTTCTTGGCGTCTGAGTTTTTAGGGACTGGGAGGTTGGGCTAGTGCAGAAGACTGCAGGCGGAGGGGCTTTTGCTTGTCGTTTCCCGCTGCCTAACGCTTCCCCTAGGATGGCAAATCGTGGGCTGGCTAGTGCAAGCCTTACAATCGGTGCCTCCGGCGCGAGGAGCTTTCTTTTGGAGTGGCGGTTGGTAATCACGGTCGTCTGTGAGGGGAATGGTTGAGCTAACGTTTCACATTCGCTGCAATTGCCAGATTGGTGGCCTTTCGGCTCGGCAGGACTGATCCACCCGTTTCAGAAGCATTTTATTTTATGGCTGAGGCCACCACGTCACGCCGCCGGATTATTGAGCTCGACGCACTGCGGGCGATGGCGGCGGTTAATTTGGTGCTGTTTCATTTCACGCACGTTTATGCGGTGAAGTTTGGTTATTCGACCCCCTTGGGATTCGAGTGGCCGTATGGAGCGTATGGCGTGGAAATGTTTTTGGTGTTGAGTGGGTTTGTGAATGCAATGTCGTTGCTTCGCCGGCAGCAGCCCACCAATTTTCTCTTAGCCCGCTTGATTCGGATCGGTCCCATTTTCTGGATCGCGATTATTGCCAACATGTTCTTGGTCGGACTGGCTCCGCTCGATGGGCAGGCGATCTCGACCGCTCAGTGGGTTGCCAATCTGACACTGATGCCCGCACTGTTTGGGTATGAGTGTGTCGATCCGGTGATGTGGACGCTGCAGGTCGAGATGTTGTTTTACCTGATCCTGACGTCCTTGTTCGTCAGTGGTGCGCTCCGGCGGCCCGTAATCACCTGGGGGCTGTTGGTTCTGATATCGCTGTGCGTCTGTCCGTTGCATGATGGCTGGAAGGTGGCCGGAGAGACCGGTTTGGTCTTTCAGTCGGTCGGATTGCTGCGACGCTTGTTGTTGCTCGACTACATTCCGTTGTTTGCCATCGGTTTCTTGCTGTACATGATCAAGACCGAGCAGGGGCCGCGCTGGCGAAATCTTGCGGGCATTGGACTGGCCGTGTTTGTGTTCCATATGATCGATCACGGCAAACACAATCCGGTCGCTACCGCTTTGATTATTGCCCTCGTCACGTTATCTGCCTATGGCAAGATTCCACTGCTGCGGATGCGCGTGTTTGTGATTATCAGCTCGATCTCTTATGCCCTGTACCTGTTTCACAACAATCTTGGCTGCGTGTTGATCCATCGTTTTGATCAGGCAGGTGTACCGCCGGTGGTTGCGTTTGGAAGCGTGGTGGTGTTTTCCTGTGCCGCGGCGCTGCTGATTACGACCCGTGTCGAGCAACCGCTATCGGCGTACTTGCGCAAGCGTTTCTTGGACGCACGTGTGGCAAGGGCGAAGGCGGCAAGCCGTTCGGTCGATGTGCCGTTGAGCGTAACGACTGGCGGGGGCTAGCTCCCGCATTGTGTGTTGCCTCTTTCCTCCTGCCGTTTTTCACGGTGTGGGCGGTGCTGGCCTACGCAAGGAATCGGTGGCTCGATACGCTTTGGGGATGGATTATCGAGCCCTCATGAGCGGTCAGCGACGTGGACTCGCAGCGACCCTGCTGCGAGCGGGGTTGTGGTTTGGCTCGCTGTTCTATGGACTTGCCGTGCGGGTCCGGAATCGTCGTTACGATGCGGGCAAGCTACCGATTGAGCGGATGGAGGTGCCTGTCATTTCGATCGGAAATCTCACCACTGGCGGCACCGGAAAGACTCCGCTGGTTTGCTTGTTGGCCAAGCGACTGCGAGAGCGTGGCGTGCGGGTGTCGTTGGTCAGTCGCGGCTATGGGCGTGGCGAAGCGTCGTCCAATGACGAAGCCTTGGAACTGGAGCAGCGTTTGCCCGATGTGCCTCATGTGCAAGATCCCGATCGAGTGGCTGCCGCTACGGTGGCGGTGGAGGAACTGGAAACGCAATTGGTCCTGATGGACGATGGCTTTCAGCATCGTCGACTGCATCGCGATTTGGACATCCTGGTGATCGATGCCACGTGCCCGTTTGGCTACGGCGCGTTGTTGCCTCGTGGCATGTTGCGTGAACCGCTGAGTTCGCTGGCGCGGGCCGACATCGCGGTGCTGTCTCGCAGTAATTATGTCAGCCAAGCGGAGCGGACTCGCATCCGTGACGAGGCCCTGCAATACCACCCGCAACTGCTGTGGCTGGAAGCCGAGCATCGGCCGAGCGTGTTGGTCAATCATCGCCAGCAAGAAATGCCACTGTCGAGCTTGCAAGGTCAAAACGTGTTGGCCTTTTGTGGGATTGGGAACCCGGCTGCGTTTGCTCGTACGGTCCGCGATTGTGGCGCGAAGTTAGTCGATCTGAAAGCGTTGCCGGATCATGCGAAGTACGACGCTCCGACGATGCGCGAGCTGCAACGGTGGAGCGAGGAATTGGCCAGTCAACACTCGGTCGATCGCATCGTTTGTACTCAGAAGGACTTGGTCAAAATTCGTGTGGCGCAGATTGGGCGTCTTCCCGTGCAAGCAATTCAGGTCGATTTGCAGATTGGCGATGAGCAACCGCTGTGGCAACGCATCGAGAGGCTGCTTTCGAACGAGACGCCATGAGCGGCATCCAGCTCGGTCGAGGCAGATGTGAAAGTGGGTCGGTAACGGTCCCGTTCGCTGGCCGACGGCATTTTTGGATGTCGGCGTTTTGCTTCCGAGGTGGCTCGTCGAGGACCGCGGGTTCGGCTAAGTTGAAACGTTTTGATGCCGTCCTTCCGTTTACTTCGAATTCCTATGGTCCGCACACGTTTTGCTCCCAGTCCGACCGGTTACCTGCACATTGGCGGCGTTCGTTCGGCGTTGTTCAACTGGATTCTTGCCAAGCAATCGGGCGGGCAATTCATTTTGCGGATTGACGATACCGATCAGCAACGCAATGTAAAGGAAGCTTTGCAGCCAATTCTCGATGGCTTCCGTTGGTTGGGGATGGATTGGGACGAAGGCCCGGAAGTGGGAGGGCCACACGGTCCCTATTTCCAGTCCGAGCGGTCCGATTTGTACGGCCAGGCCGCCGCGCAGTTGCTCGCCAGCGGTCACGCCTACCGCGATTACTCGACGACCGAGGAGTTGCAGGCCCAGCGTCAGGCGGCGGAGAAGGCGGGGCGAGCGTTCGTATACGATCGGCAGTGGATGGCGGAAGACGACGCGACGGCAGAGAAGTTTGCAGCCGAAGGTCGATCCTGTGTGGTTCGGTTGAAGATGCCTCGCGAGGGAGAGTGCGTGATTCAGGACGCCGTGCGAGGCGAAGTCCGCGTGCAGTGGGCGAGCGAGCAAGATCACGTGATCCAGCGTGCCGATGGCAGTTGCTTGTATCACCTGGCCAGCGTCGTCGATGACCATGCAATGCAAATCAGTCATGTGGTTCGCGCCGAGGAGCATCTACCCAATACGCCGCGGCAAATCTTCATCGCCGAATCGCTCGGGTACGCTTTGCCGCAGTACGCACACCTGCCATATGTCGCCGAACCTGGCGGCACGCCCAAACTGAGTAAACGCAAGTTGGCGAAGTATTTGAAGAACCCCGAATTCGCGCAGTTGATGCAACACGGTCAACGGATCGCTGAGCGGGCTGGCAGGACGGGGGCTGGCAGGACCGTGGATCCCGATACGTTTAACCCGGTGATCGTCGACTTCTATCGCGAAATCGGATTTTTGCCCGAAGCGATTTTGAATTATTTGTTGTTGTTGGGGTGGTCGCTTGATGGCGAAACCGAACGGTTCGACCGTGAGTCGATGATCAAGCATTTTTCGCTCGGGCGTGTGAATAAAGCCCCGGCAAGTTTTGATCCGCAAAAGCTATTGGCCTTCCAATCGGATTGGATGAATGAGCTCGATTCCAAACGCAAGGTAGCCATGGTGCTTCCCTATTTGCAGTCGGCTGGTCTGGTTTCCGAGCCTCCGCCTTGCGAGATCGCGGATCGGTTGAGTCGCATCCTCGAAGCGGCGGGCGATCGCATCAAAATGGCCGGTGACATTCTTGATTTTGATTATTTGTTCGTGTCGGCTGACAAGCTGTCTTATGACGAAAAAGCGTTGCAGAAACGTGTGGTCGGCGACTCCGCGGCCGCACCGCTGCTGCGGGACTTCGTCGCCGCACTACCGACGATCGAGCCCTTTGATGCAGCGACGATCGAGACCGGCTTGAAAGAGTTTTGTGCATCGAAAGAGATCAAGATTGGTCAGATCATTCACGCGCTTCGCGTCGCCACAACGGGCCAAGCGGCAGGCTTTGGGATGTTTGATACCCTGGAAGTTTTGGGGCGCGAGCAAGTGGTCGCTCGCATTGAACATACCTTGAGCGCTTACGCCTAATTCGATAGCAGGCCTTCAACGTCAGAGGGTTACTGGCTCACTATGGTGGCGACTTGCCCGTTGGTCGTGGCGGCCTGGATCGCACTGCGCATCTCTTCGACGCCACGGCGAGTGTAGCCCTCCCAGACATGAGTGACCGTTTGTTTGGGCCCAATCAAAAACGTCGTCGGATAGAACATAGCGGGACGTTCGAGCAGTTCTGCCGCGACCGTTCGTGCCCGTCCGCCAGGATCGCAGTAGGTCGGAACGTCGACCCCAATGCTGTCGTAATACTCCTTTGTCGAAGCTTGCAAGGATTCGAACGTATTGCTGCCGACCGGTGGTTCACAAGAGACGGATACGAAGCGAAAAGAATCTCCTGCCGCGGGTTCCAATGTGTCGACCATTGCGACAAGCTCGGGATACTCCTGCCGACAAGGGCCGCACCAAGTTCCCCAGAAATGCAGCAACGTGACGACCGGTTCTGAATCATTTGCGTCGTTGAGAGGCATGGCATCGCCAAGCAATGGAATGACCGGGATGGCGGGCACCGGTTTTCCGATTGCCGCGCTGGCAGTCAGCGAGGGAGGTTTGAAAAGGAAGATCATCATCAGCAAACCGAGCACCAGCAGTCCGACCAACAGAAACGTCGTCGAGAAGTTGCGTTGACCAGCCGGTTCGGCCGGTTCGGCGGGGGGGAGCGTCGTGTTATCTTGATCGGTGGCAGACACGTGGCGAAAACCGTGGGCTTGGAGGGACTTCAATGGTTAATGGCTTTTGGGCGAAGCAGACCGACAGGCTGCGATCGATGCGGGAGGTTTCTCGCCTGTGCAGTGCCACAGCTTGCAGTATCTTGCTGTCATTGTCGGCTGATTCTCTCGTTCAGGCTCAGGAATTTCAGGCTCAAGAAACCTCGCGACGATCGGATTCTGCGGTTGATAAGACCGCAAAAACCATTCCCGCAAATGAGTCTACCGCAGCTGACGATCCGGTCTATCGGGTGGCCTTGCAGTCTGCGGCGATCAACGAGAGCAGTGGCTTGGCCGCTTCGCATCGCCGAGCCAACCGGTTTTGGACTCATAACGATTCGGGTGGCCAGCCGCGGGTGTTCGCGGTCGACAGTCAGGGCAGGGTGACGGGAGTTTGGAAGCTACCCAGTGGCCAGGCGGTTGACTGGGAAGACATGGCTTCCTTTACACTTGACGGCCGTGCCCGACTGATCGTTGCCGACGTGGGGGACAATGACGCAAAACGCAGTGAAGTTCAGCTCTACCTGTTTGACGAACCCGATCCCGATCAGACGGGGGTGGTTAAACGGGTGCAGACGCTCCGAGTCCGTCTGCCGGGCGGGGCGTGTGATTGTGAGGCAGTGGCGGTCGATCCGATTTCCAAAGAGATCTGGTTAGCGACCAAGCATCGCTTGCCAATTTGTAAACTGCTGGTCGTGCCGCTGGGCGGCGCAGATTCAAAGCCGGTGATCGAGGCGCGCCATGTTGCCACTCTGTTCATCCCAATGGTCACCGCGATGGACATCAGCAAGGATAGTAGTCGTCTGGTGTTGGCAAACTACTTTGATGCCTTCGTCTATCGCAACACCGCCGAGGCATCTGCTTGGCAAGCCGTATTGCAAAGCAAACCGCAGCATTACGTGTTGCCGTCTTTGAAGCAAATCGAGGCGATCGCCTTTGATGCTGAGCTGCGACTGTGGGTAACCAGCGAAGGCCGGCCAGGCTACCTTGCGCGTTTGGGTCCGGCGGTGGAGGCAGGAAGCCAGGTCGCCGCCCCGTTTGAACCACCTCTGCCCTCCGAGAAAAAGCTAGATGTACGAAATTGAGCTGAAATATCCCCTCCTCAGCCCCGAGGCTCACCGCGAACGGGTCATTGAGAAAGGAGGCGTGCTGGAAACCGAGACGGAGCATCACCGCGATACCTATTACGGTCACCCCTGTCGAAATTTTGCGGAAACGACGGAGGCTTTACGCATCCGCTGCGTCGATGGCCAAGCCCACGTGACCTACAAAGGTCCCAAGCAACCCGGTGTTGCAAAGGTTCGTGAAGAGCTGGAGTGGTCGCTCGGCGAATCCGATCGAGCTGGTGAAAACATGTCAAAAATGCTGGTCTCGCTTGGTTTCCAGCCCGTCGCCACCGTTAGCAAACACCGCCAAACGCTACGAATGCAGCGGCAGGGGCGAAATCTGCTGGTTACCTTGGACGAGGTCGAAGAGGTCGGGTGGTACAGCGAAATCGAGGCAATGGCGGTCGATCAAGCCGATATTCCGGCGGCACGCGACGCGATTATGGGGCTTGCCGAGGAATTAGGATTGCTTAACCACGAGCCGCGCAGCTATCTGAAACTATGGCTCGATCGTGAAAAGTCGAGCCCGCAAGATTGACGCAGGCACGTAGCCCTGCCTAAATTAACACTGTGTCGCTCGAACCTAGATGCGATGTGCGCACGGTGTGGGAGCGAATTGGCTCTCGCAGAATTCCATTTCTGATTCCTTGAAGGGAAAAATCCATGAAGAAAGTTATTAGTTCGCTGTTCGCTGTGATGCTGATCGCTGGTGCTACCGTGTGGGCAACCGAGCCACAATTGGAAGGTGTGAAGTGCGTTGTCGCGCCCAAGGCTGCCAATGCTGAAAAATCGGTTGACTACAAAGACGGCAAAGTCTTCTTCTGCTGTGGTGGTTGCCAAGGCAAGTTCACCGCAAGCCCTGAAAAGTTTGCACCCAAGGCCAATCATCAGTTGGTCGCAACCAAGCAGTACAAGCAGGCCGCTTGCCCGCTGACCGGTCGTGACGTGAACAGCTCGGCTGTCGTCACCGTCGGTGGCGTTGAAGTCGCTTTCTGCTGCAACGGTTGCAAAGGCAAAGTTGCTGGTGCGGAAGGCGCTGCTCAAGTCAAATTGGTATTTGGCGAAAAGCCTTTCAAAAGTGGCTTCAAAGTAGTCAAAGCTTCAGAATAAGAATTCGTGCGAAACGCGACGTGTGATGACGGCGGCGCCCAAAGGCTCCGCCGTTTTTTTTGGGCGACCAGTTCGAAAGTGACGGTCGCTGGCGTCCTGGATTTCGGCCAATCCGCTTACGGTCTTTCCTCGGCGACTCAAAAACTCCAGTCAATGGAATGGCATAGAGGCGAGTGGGAGGAGGGAATTGAGGACGCTGAAGCGGTTAACGGGTAGTTCTTTAAAGTGATCCGTATCGAACGAGTCTCGCTTACGATACAGTTCAGCAACTCATCCCCTTCGTATGACCGAGGAAAAAAATGGCGAAAGCCGATCAAACCGCCCCGAAGGAAGATGGACCCGGGGCGTTAACAAACCACACCGATAAGATCACGGTCCAAGTGCTGGAAAAAGTCGGCAGGCCGCCCCGTCTGCATCGTGTGGAGGTGTGTGAACACCACAACGGAAACTACCGCGTCAACATTTGGGAGGAGATCGAGCCGACGGGGGAGTCCGCTTTTTCAGCTTGTGTCCACATTCGGTCTTCCTATTATTTGAAGGTATCGGATACAGGCGAGATCCTTAGCAGCAACCCGCCGCTGACCAAACTCAGTTTCTCCGCTTAACGTTGCCCGCTCTCATCGTCCTGATTCGAGCGGTCCACTGTTGCCTCGCTCTTGTGCCGGCAGCAATAAGCAAGCATCTTTCTCCCACTTCCCAGCAGCGGTCACTTACGGAAGGGGCGTCGCACGACGGCACGTTTGAGAAGTAGGACGCGTTCTCTCGTCAGCGGCTCGGTGCTAGCCGCTGGCCTTGAAAGGTTAGCGTTCTCTGAGCGGGGCCAGTGGCTAGCACCGAGCCGCTGATGGTTCTTCCCACCACAAGGGGCCGCAAACCTTCTTCACCAGACGGGGACACCACCAGACGGGGACACCACCAGACGGGGACACCACCAGACGGGGACACGAACGTTCTCGGCAGGCGCCAGATCGCCAGCGCCAGACAACGCCGAACGCCAGACGGGGACCGC
>Ga0102938_10003281_pt1 | contig 12113 bp, 8 predicted proteins | sample SalPonR2_B_D2_MG_FD_84516 | JGI IMG/M metagenome (GOLD analysis project Ga0102938, IMG submission 84516) | Salt pond soil microbial communities from South San Francisco under conditions of wetland restoration - Salt Pond MetaG R2_B_D2_MG | ecosystem: Environmental > Aquatic > Marine > Intertidal... | reverse complement strand
TTTAAGCACACGATCACCGGTAAGGTGCCCGTAGGTATCATTTACTTTCTTAAAATGGTCGGCATCGATCATTGCAAAGCTGAGGGGCAAACTAGTACGGCTACAGCGCATTACTTCACGCTGCAACTGCTCTTTCAGGTTGGAATGGTTGAGAAGCCCGGTGAGTGAATCCCGCTCCATAAAGTAACGTAGGTTTCTATTGCGTTGGGCTCGAAGGCTTACCACCGAAATTAAGTTCTCGGCTTTGATCGGTTTGGTGAGAAAATCATCCCCCCCCTGCCGGATGGCCGAAAGCTGACGATCCTTAGACGACTCGAAGGTTAAAAAAATGATTGGAATTGTGATAAAGGCATCATGCTGGCGTAACAGCCGGGTAAGCTCGGTACCACTGCAGCCGGGCATATAAATATCCATAAGGATAAGGTCGGGTTTGGATTCCACCAAAACACTTAATACTTTCATAGGATCCGAGGCTACCGAAGTGATCATACCTGCCTGCTGCAGTAAAAGCGCATAGTAGGCAACCTGCTCCTGATCATCATCTACAATTAACACATGGTAGGGATTCTCTTTTTCATGGTTTACAAGCGATTCAATTTTGTCCATCAACTGCCCAATATCGAGGGGCAGCACATAAAAGGCATCTCCTCCGGCCCGGACCGAGCATAGACGCAGATCGAAAGTATCTTCCTCTGAGATAAACACCACATACAGCTCTTTTACAAACCGCTTTTTAAGTCGCGACAGCCGGTTTTGAAACCACTCAGCCGCTTCAAACTGACGAGTATGAACAAAAACAAGCTGAGAACTGCCGGATTCCAGGGCCTTTTCTAATATATCCAGCCCGGGCAGGACTTTAACCGTATACCCGTAAAAACCCAACTGTTTGGAGAGCTCTACCACCAAATCGATTGAAAAACCAAAGAGATAGATGTTTTTAGGATAGTATAATTCTTGAACCTCTTGATCTGTCGTAAGAGGTTCTTCTAACTCCTCCGGAGCTTGCAGCTCCTCTAGATCATCGACATCCCCTACATCAGTTTTCAATTGCTCTAAATACCGCTCAATTTTTTCCCATTCACTGTGGGCGGGAGCATTCGCATTCTCAACAAAACCTTCAAGGTAGGCTTCAAATTCCTTCGCTTCAAGTGAAAGGTTCTCGTGCCCAAAGGTTGCGGCAGAGCCGGCAAGCTTATGTACCATGAGTCGAAAGTTCTTCATACCCTCTATATCGGCGGTTTTTTTGAGTGCTAAAAGAGCTTTCTGCAGCTCTTTTATACGGAGGGGTAGCTGATGAGTAAAATCGTCGCTGAGAGCAGTTAATTGCCTTTTAACTTCTTCGGATAGTTCCAACTACTTGTTCCTTTTCTGGGTGCTACGCTTGTTGCTGCACTTATCGCGCTTATCTGCGCTTATCTGCACGCGGCTTGAACCAATTCGGCACATGCACAGGGGAGAGAAACATTTTGCACTATTTCTACTCCTCTATTTTTAATTATAAGAGAGTATAAGAGAATGTCAATTCTGATATGTTGTATACACATTGCTGAAAACTTTAAAGTCGGATATAGTAGAAATAGTATGACCCCGGATGTACCCCTTTCACCGAGTATGGAAGATTATCTTGAAACAATCCTCACCTTGGAAACACAGAATCGGGTGGCCCGTGTAAAAGATATCGCTGCCGCCCTGAATGTACAGATGCCCTCGGTTACCTCGGCTTTAAAAGCACTTAAGGAACGGAGCCTTGTCAACTACGAGAAGAACTCATATATTATCCTAACTGAACAAGGCATGGAAATTGCAAAATCGGTTACTGAACGACACTTCGCCGTAGCCGGGTTTCTGCACAAGGTACTCTGCCTGCCGGTAGAAGAAGCCCAGGACACCGCCTGCCGTATTGAACACGTAATTTCCCCGGAAATCGCCCGCCGACTCAAACACCTCACCCATTTTACAGAAACAGAACTACTTGAAAAATCATACGACAGCGAAGGGTGGAGCAAAATTATCAAACCGGATGATGAAGGAACCAAGCTGCCCGACAACGATATAGGCGAATAGACCTGTTTTACAGTTCCGGAAAGGCATAGTACACAATCCCGTCAGCCAATGAGCTTTCGAGCGCTCTGCCCCTCGTTACTACTGCCTCGACGGCAGCAGGCGAAGATCCGCAAGGATCATCATACACCACGGAAGCAGCAAGAGCTGCACGAAAGGAGAGAGGCCTATTTCAAGCCAGGGTACTATCGGCATGAGATCGGAGTACGCCCACCGCTGGTTTGCGAGCGCGTGCAGCTCGATGGACACCGCAATGAGCGCCCCGCTTACCAGCAGAAGCAGCGCCGGCCCACGGCGTAGGGGGCGGAACCAGCGAGCCTGCTTGTACAACCCCGCCCCCAAGGTCCATATCGTAACAATGATTAGTCCGTCACCGAGGCTGGCGCGAAAGCAGAGCAGCCAGCTCGAAAGGGCCGCAAAGGGCATATCCTGATACAGCGGCATCTGGGCCATCTCCCACACATAGTTTACAGCCGTCGATATTATGAAAAGCCTGAAGATGAACCTCTGTGACGCACCGTATATATTCATAGTAAGGTAGAAGATACTCATTAGGGCTATGGCAGTCAATCCTGATAAAACTATTCATATTTAACTTCCTTCCGACGCTCCCATTACTCTTTATATTGAATGAATACAGAAAAATCTCACTCAGCCCGGGTGCAAACCCGGGTCTGCACCTCGCTACTACTGCCTTGCATCGATGCGACTCTGCAGCTCATCCTTGTATTCAGAAAACTCTACTTCCTGCTCAATAAAATAATCGCGCAGCCCCTGGGTCGGCGGCCCCAGGCGCATGCCGATTACCTTCTCGATTTCAGCCTCACTCAGGCCCCAGTTCATTAGATCGCGGAAGGTTGTTTTCCCTTTTATAGTGGTATCCTCGGCCTCACCCGTGACTGCTCCAGCAGACGATTCACCGGTAGCCTCGACAGAACCCGCGACTGAAGCCGCGACAGTTGCCGCCGCATCACTACCAATCCGACCCGAGATATCGACCGAATACTTTTGCCGATACTCTGAGACGCTTTCCGGGTCTATTTTTCCCGCTTCCAACAGGCTCTGAACCGCGCGCAGCGGAAGGCCGGTATCTTCTTCCGGAGTATAGGGGCGGGCCAGATAAAGGGCCACAAACAGGCGCATGCTGTCGGTGCCGATTTCTTTGCCGTCGATTACGCCGTACACATCCTCGAAGAGTTTAATCTGTAAATCTTCCGGGTTCTCATAAGTTTCAAAGCCAAAAGACTTCACTAATATATCCGCCGGCACACCGAAGGCGGACGCCACATCGGCAAAAGAGTAAGAGCCGCGGATGTCCGCCGGGTTGTACTGGCCGGCAAACTCGCCGGAGGTATACGTGGCCGGTACCTTCGAGCTTTCGCTCTGCCAGACCCCTGCCAGCATGCTGACGAGTATTCCTCCGAAAACAAATAGCAGCGATAAAACAGCTAAGTGGGGTGATCGAAGTTTCATACTCGCGACTCCTTGATCTCTAGTGTGTCTACCCGGTACTTTCCGCTCATAAGCTCGACAGTATCGACCACCGGACAGGCCTGCTCGCTGGTGCATTTAAGACAACTTATACATTGATGATTCACCACTCTGCCGGCCGTCGAAACCTTTATGTTCATAGGACAACTTTTATCGCAGAGTGTGCAGTCGATACAGGTGGCGGCATTGCGGCGAATACCAAAAAACCTGAACAAATTGAACAGCCCGAGCACCGCCCCGTAGGGGCAGGCGTATTTACAGAAGGGCCGTTCGATAAACAACGAAAGCACCACTACTAACGCCAGGGCGATAAATGCGGTCAGCGCCACTTCCCCCGACCAAAAGTTGAACAGTGCGAAATATGGGTCATAGTCGGCAAATATGAGCGTTGCGCTGCGCGCCGTTACGTAGAGCACCCAGCCGGCAACCGCATACCGCAGATACCTGAGAAGCGAATCAAGTTTTGCAGGCAGCATTGTGTTGTAGCGTTTACCGAAAATCTGCCGCCCGATTATGGCAATCCACTCCTGAAAACTCCCGAAGGGGCAAATCCAGCCGCAAAATGCCGGCCCGACTACAATCGTCAAGGAAAAAACGATTATCATCAAAATAAAGCTCGACGCATGGGTTTGCTTCACGAATTCCCCCACCGCTGCAAACTGGTAGATGGACACTAGCCCGCCGACGGGGCAGACCGCATGCAGCGAGGCCTTCGACACAATCGGTATGCCGCCGCCGGTCTCCGTAAGCGTGTGGTTTACCGCAATAAAGGCGATAATTACAAAAAATAAAATCTGCACAGCGGTCCGAATACGGGCCACTTTCTTCCGGGCTTTCTTTCGGGAGAGCTTTTTTTTCTTTACATCAGCCATAATAACCTCTTTGTTTAAGTTCTCAATAACAACGCACCAGCGTGAATTTAACTGTGCTACTAGAAGGAGAAGTCAGGATCGGTGATAACCCCGGCTTCATTGCGACTGGTGATAATCTTCTGATAATCGATAATGCTGATATACTGCGGATCATATTCTCCGTCATAGCGTTCCAGTTGACGAGCAAATGCGCGCAGATGATTGCGGGAACCCTTTACCAGGTTCTGATACACCACCTTTACATCCGCGTTACCGCTCTCCGAGATAAGCTTCTGCAGATCGGCGATATCCAGGTCTTCGATGAAGGTTCCGACTTCAAGCGCTTTTTGATATGATGCCAGTCCCTGGGCTGTTAATTCCGAATAGAGTTCTTCAAACTCTTCCCGCTGGTAACTTCCCCGGGCAGCAGCGGATTCATCTTCCACCGGATCCCCAAGCCCGTAGCGCTCAATCAGCAGTTCCATTGCATCCATGTGGCTTGCTTCGCTGGCAGCAATGTTTGCGAACACGGGAATATTCCATTTTTCATAGAGGGTCAGATACACATCCCGCGCAAGCTTCTCCTCCTCTCGCATCAGCAGAATGCCCGCTTCCTCGGCACTGCTCAAAGTTCCCGCTTCAATGCCCTGCACTATTGCCTCGATATCCTTGGTCACGTTCGAAGAACTACCGTTCATACTGTTTTGTTGTGCAAACAACGGCGCAGTCGACAGCACTATTAATAGTACAAATAGCCTCATTCCAATTCCAGTTTTCATGTTATTCATTTCTTATCCTCCTGTTTATGCGTTTCAATATGACAGGAAGATGTGAATAAAGTGTGAAGCATATATATTTTTTTATATTGATATTTAGTGTGATGGGAAGTTTTGCCTGATATCAATGGGCAAGTGTAAAGAAGCTGAAAATTTTTTACATCTATTGCAGAAAGTTTTTGAAGCAAGTTCCAAATGTAGAAGTTCGACTTGCTTTTACGTTTGTAATTGCTGTCGAACTTGCTGTCGACAAAAAGCCTGTCTCAGCGATTCTAAATTTGGAAGTCTTCTGACTTCCAAATTTAGAATTCGCATCAATTTCTTTGCATAATTTTATATATATCAATGTTTGGAAGTATTCTCAGTTTGAATAGTGCAATGCTCTATCCAAACTGAGAATTTATGAGCCTATCTTGACCAGCATTTTAGAAATAGATATACTGAGCCTCACCTATTACGGGGTGTAGCCTAGTGGCTAAGGCGCCTGCTTTGGGAGCAGGAGACCGCCGGTTCGAGTCCGGCCACCCCGATTTTTCCGATTGCCCTTGCGTGCTATTCGAGCAGAATGGTTTTCGGCTGAATCTGCTGTCCGGTGTGGTGAGTTGTTCGGCCCTATGGATTTATTCAACTTAGTTTGTTCTGTAGGGGTCGGGTCTTACTCAGGGGCTTATCGGGCTGAACTAACGATTTTTATGCGTCCATAGCTCAGCTGGATAGAGCAACGGCCTTCTAAGCCGTAGGTCGGAGGTTCGAATCCTCCTGGACGTAATAAAGCTGAATGGGCCCCAAGGTCCGTTCAGCTTTATTATTTTAAAAAGAGGATGCGATCCGGAGGGGCGGCGCGAATACCTGGAGCGCCGAGGCACAGGAAGTGCTGAGAGCCCCGCAGGCGGCCTGGAGCGAAGTCGACACGATGTCGACGAGCGGAAGGCGAATCCTCCTGGACGTAAAAAAGGGAAGAGGCCTTTAGGTCGCTTCCCTTTTTTTTGACAGAGGATTCGAAACGAACGAACGCGCGCCGATAGGCGCGGAAGCGCGACAGGAGGTCGCGCTCCAGTGAGTGAGGCGGCCCGGAGCACCGAGGCACGACGCTAAGGTGTGGAGGGCGAATCCTCCTGGACGTAAAAAGCGAGAACTAACCGTAAGATTGAAGGAACACAGCGATAATCCTCCTGAAGGTGCTATTCATCTAAATAGTGTTTTACACGTATGGGAATTTTCCAAGTTCTATAGTCACTTTTATCCTGCTATAGATTGCTGTTCATAATCTAAGAATGAGACATTATTCAGCTTCGTATGGCGTCGTTTTCGGTTATAAAATACTTCAACATAATCAAAGAAATACGGAAAACCTCCATTTGGAGAGCCGGAGCATGTCGATGGTAAAAGAGCCCGCTGTCTATCTATTTTCTGGCAACTTCACAGTATATACCCATGATCATAGCGAATATCAACTGTCGTGTAGAAGGGGCAAGCGCACTTCTTCACTCAGATGTTCGCCAAGGAAGAGCATACTTTTTAGCTGTATAAAGAACAGCAGTATAAGGGGCTAATTATCAATTTTGTCCATCGCTTTTACAACCGCACTATCATTTCCTATATGCCTGGTGCCGTTACTGTGGTCTAGCCAGAGCAATTTACCCGCTACGTAATTAATGTGGGTATTAATTCTATTTAAGTACGAGATTAGATCCAGATGGACCGCAGAAGTCGCAATCGACTCATTGTACCCTTTATGCAGTCTTTGGATGTGCATCTCTTTATACTTCTCCTCGTCCAGATTGCTGTAATCATCCTTAATTTTTTTGGCAAGGTCGAGGTCTTCCTGGTCAAGAGCGACTCTGAGTCTCTCGAAATTTTTGTTAAGAATTTCCAGCAGCGTTTCTATCTCATGAAAACCTGCTTCCGAGAAAAGCATTTTGGTTTTTATCTTCTTTTCTGCCAATGCAAGAATGTTTTTGTCGATGACATCACCAATCGATTCGAGTTCGTTTTCGATATACATATAATTCATACACCTTCGAGACTCATTTTCGGTGAGTTCACTTTGGGAGAGTTTCGCCAGGAAAGGTATAATGGACCTGTGAAGAATGTCCACTTTCGAGTCAGTCTCGTGCACGTGGTCTATAATCGCGGTCTCTTTGCTACGAAAGGCAATTTTTGTATCCTCGAGCATATGGTTCACATATTTCGCTGCCCGGAGTATCTCTTTCTTTGCCATGAGTAGGGCAACCTGTACATTACTCTCGATAAGCTTGTCGCTCACGTATTTTACACTGAATATTCTGTCAGCCCTTCGCGGCGGGAAATAGCGGACAAACACTTTCTCAATTAGATCGAGGCTCGGCAGTACGAAGAGATGATTTATCATCGGCATGAAGGTAAAAGCCATGGCAATTTGCCGGGAAAGATTATCGGTACCGAGGGCATGGAGGCAGAACCACTTTACAAACCACACGAAGAAACGCTCGCCCCGGAATGGGATTATAAGGAGTATATAGATCCACACCACCCCAATCAGTTGGAAAAGCACATGGATGTAGGCAGTACGTTTTGCCTCCCAGTTGAGGGCAAGGCTTCCAAGAATAGCGGTAATACAGGTACCTACCGCCGCCCCTAAATTTATAGGGATCGCCTGTTCGAGGGTAATGGTACCGGCCATTGCCATTGCAATGGTTATACCGGTGGTTGCCCCGGAGGATTGAATTATCATGGTGAAAGCCAGACCAAGCAGTATGCCGAAGATGGGCGTCTCGATTCCCTCCATAAGCTCGATAAACGGGGAATAGGTCCGCAGCGGCTTGAGGGACTCGGACATCATATCCATGCCAAGAAACAACAGGCCGAAGGTGAAAATTGTCATTCCCACGTGCCTATGGCTTTTCGTTTTGGACAAAATTGCGTAAATAAACCCGATCGCAACAATAAAATTTGCAAATTTGGTCACTGAAGGGAACGCAACCAACTGAGGTAGGAAGGTCGACCCCAATTCTGCACCGAGGGTAACCGCCAAACTCTGGTGAAAAGTGAGCAGCCCCGCCCCGACCAGTGCTGCCTCTAGAACCGTTGTAGCTGAGGAAGACTGGTTAACCATTGTAATGCCGAGACCCGTCATATATCCGCGAAAGCGATTGTTGGTAAGGGCTACCATGATATGCTTCATCTTATCGCTTGCAATAGAGGTCAAATGTTTATTCATCTCCATCATGCCGAAAAGGAAGAGAGCAAGGCCTCCTGCCAATAGAAAAATACTCCAGATACTCATTCGCTACTCCATCTGTTGTTGATTTATGGGCTTCTTTTTCTTCGTAAATCCGGAAACCTCAATAAGTGAAGCAAGCAGGTCTTTGTTCGTCCTCTTCAACTCCGAAAGAAGGATGAGGATTTTCCCATGGGCATATATTTCTCCAGGATTTACTTTAAACTCCGAAATCTTCTCTATTGCGGTGTCGAAGTTAAGGAGGTAATTCCGGCAACTTTTGATATTCATGGATGACGGTTCTTTATGTTCGAGAATACTAATGACCCCGGCAATGAAATCGGCTTCGAGCTGCACGATGCTGCGTGATATCTCGGAGCTTCGAATATGCATTGCCTTTTCGTTGAGAGCAAGAAAAAGAGTAAATATCTTATCGATTTTCTCTGCCGCATTAGCCAGAGTTCGGTAGTGGTCTGTTGAAATATTGCTGTGGTTATCAGTTACCAGAGGTAAAAGTTTTACCTTCTCCATTGCAACCCGCGAGTCGATGCAAAGATCATGAGTACCGGAGACATCGACTCCTTTAAGAGAACCCTCTAAATAGCGGAAGAGAATTTGAGCCTGCATAGTCAGCCGTTCTCCACTCTCTAATTCTGCAGAGGAAATCGAAAATATTCTGTACACTATTCGCTGATACGGCAGAATGGTGTTGAACCACCCACCTGAATGTTCTTGGTGATTAAACTCATTTGTGTAGAGAAAACTGAACTTGCTACTCTTTTTCCTGTGGTTATGGCTCACTCATTTGTACCCCCTCCTTCCTATTGCAATAAGCGTGCCATGAGGAAACGAATTTGAACAATTAATTACAGTATAAACAATTATATAATTTACTGAATTTTCGTACAGCCTTTAATGAGAAGTTGATATACAGCAATTGTACAATCTCTTTACAGTTTGAACTTTTCCAACTTTTTGAGCAGCGTTACTCTGCTTATTCCAAGCGCCTCTGCTGTACGGGATTTGTTGTTGTCATATCGGTTTGCTAAAATTTCGATCAACCTCGTTTCCACCTTTTCGATGAGTTCCGGCAATATTGCTGTGTGGTCCCCGATATATTCGAGGTACTCATCGAGAAAATGATCGATAAAATCCGTTTCCCTTTCCGAAGGGAGCGGCCGTCGAATATAATCTGGGATAGAACTCGATCGAATAACCGAGCCGTGGGTATTTATACATATATTTGTTATGGTGTTTTCCAGCTCACGAATATTGCCGGGCCATGAATACTGTTCGAGGATGTGCATGGTGTTTTCTGAGGCACCTTCAATTTGTTTGTTGAGCTTTTCATTTGCCTCAGTAACAAAATAATAGAGGAGATGCGGAATATCTTCTTTTCTTTCCCTAAGTGGCGGAACTTCGATCTGTGCCACGTTTATTCGGTAGAATAAATCCTGACGGAATGTACCTTTGTGCACTTTCTCCTGCAGATCTTTGTTAGTTGCCGCAATAATGCGGGCTTTGAGCTTTATCGTTCTGTTTCCACCAAGACGCTGGAACTCTCGTTCCTGTAATACTCTAAGGAGCTTTACTTGCAATGCCAGCGGCATGTCGCCGATCTCATCGAGTAAAATAGTTCCCTCTCCAGCCGCTTCAAACTTCCCTTTGACCATCGAGTCGGCACCAGTAAATGCCTGCTGCTCGTGTCCGAATAGTTCGTTTTCCAGAAGTGTTTCTGAAATACCGGAACAGTTTACCGCGACCATAGGTTCATCCCGTCTCTTTCCACTGTAGTGCAGAGCCTTTGCAATGAGTTCTTTCCCTGTTCCGTTCTCTCCACTAATCAACACGGAGACGTCAGTGTTGAGCAGAAGTCCGATCTGCTTGAACACATTCTGCATCGGGAGTGACTTTCCTACGATACGTTTGAGGTTGAAATGACTCCGTTGCTCTTCGATGAGTAATTTGACAGTACTATCCATTTTCTTCGATTTTATTGCCCTTCTCAGCAAAATACGAATTTTGTCGATGTCGAGAGGTTTTTCCAAATAATCATATGCTCCCATTGCCATCGCCTGTATGATCACTTCGAAATTTCCGTAACCGGAAATAATTACGATGTAGAGGTCAGGCTCGAGGCTCTCGAACTCCGTGAGAAGCTGCAAACCGTCTTCACCCGCTAAATTGTAGTCGAGGAATACAATATCTATTTTTCTTTGCCTGATCAGAGCGCGTGCTTCTGAACCGGAAACAGCTCCATATACCTCGTGCTCCGAGCCAAGCAGGGTTTTGAAACTTTTTATAATGTTCGTCTCGTCATCTACTACCAGAATCGTGGCCATTGCTTTCAATATCCTTTGGTGAGCTGTGGAATGGAAGTTCAATAGAAAAACATACCATATTTTCTCTCCGGTCGACACCTATCAAGCCGCCATGCCGCTCAATTATCATTTTGGTTATTGATAATCCCAACCCGGTTCCCCCCGACTTAGTGGAGTAAAAGGGCTCAAAGAGCAAATTCGGGTCTACCTCTTCTTTGCTGGTGGAATTGCATATCTCAATAGTCACCTTATCTGCCGATCCTCGCGTAGCTATGCTGAGGGTACCACCGTTTTCCATCGCCTGTATCGCATTCAATACAATATTGAGAATAAATATTCTAATTTTCTCTCCATCTACATAGATTGCCGGTACAGTCTTATCGAATTCAGTCTGCAGTTTTATGTTTTGCTTTTCCCTGTCATACCTGCTCAGTTTAATGACCCCGTCAATAATGGCATGAATATCATGGTAAAGAAAATCCAGTTTGCTCGGTCTGGAAAACTCCAACAACTCTGACACTCTCCCGTCTATTCGGTCTATCTCCTCTAAGATTATGGCCATCTCTTCAGCGCCCTTTTCAGCCCTGAGAAATCTCGAACGTATTATCTGAGCCATCATTTTAATTGAACTGAGAGGATTGCGAATTTCATGGGCGAGACCGGCGGCTACTTGTCCGGCCGTTGCAAGACGGGTCGATTCCACCAGATCGTTCTGGAGTCTGTTGATTCTCTGTTTATAGAGTTCAAGCCGATCGATTAGGAGATTGTAGTTCTCCGCAATAATGCCGAACTCATCGTTTCGCCCTATGACGATCGGTTCGTTAGGCTTGTCAAAACTGAAACTCGAGATTCCCGTAATTATTTTCCTTAGGGAGTAGTTAATACTACGTGCCAGAAAAGAATAAATGATCACCGCGATAAAAACGCCCAATAAAACGATGTAGGTCAGCAAGTCGTTGGTATACCGGTAGGCCTTTTCGATCTCATTCTTTTCGATACCCAGCAAAACGGCCCCCCAATACTTGTTTTGAAGAAACACCGGCGTAACTCTCATGTGGTAGGTTTTCTCGTCGATTTTCCAATTTAACAACTCCACCGACTCTCCATTCCTCAACCTTTGGCGCATAGCTGCCGACAAATTGTCATGCCCTGGGTAGGTGGATACGATCTTTTCAGTGTCCCGATAAATACCGTTCTCCAGAAGGGTCAATGCTTTCAAGTGGTTCACGAACTCCTGCGAGAAAAGTGAACCGGCCATCAGGATTCCAATTAATTCACCGTTATTCAGTATAGGGGCCGTCGCCCTTACTGCTACTCCTGACTTTCCCTCTTCATAACTAACACTCGTCTTCCCAGCGAGGGCATCCCTCACAACCTGTTGATCGATTTTTATGTCACCCGCCATTTCTGGATT
>Ga0102938_10003278_pt1 | contig 12119 bp, 8 predicted proteins | sample SalPonR2_B_D2_MG_FD_84516 | JGI IMG/M metagenome (GOLD analysis project Ga0102938, IMG submission 84516) | Salt pond soil microbial communities from South San Francisco under conditions of wetland restoration - Salt Pond MetaG R2_B_D2_MG | ecosystem: Environmental > Aquatic > Marine > Intertidal... | reverse complement strand
TTCAGGCAGATGCCCCCCATGTGTTCGCGTTCCACGATGGCGACCTTCAGGCCCAACTGGCTGGCACGGATGGCGGCCACGTATCCGCCTGGTCCTGCCCCGATCACAATCACGTCGAAATTTTGGGTGGCCACTGTCGGTCCTCCTGACACGTTCGCTTTGTTCAACGTTAAACAAATCCCCTTGCAGGTGCAAAGCCCGTTAGGTCGCAGCATGACGGGTTTGCCAAGGCCGCATGGCCGCGCGCGCCGGTCAGGTTCGCGGTGCTTGTCCGGTGCCGGCCCGCCTGACAGGCTGAAGGCGACAACCTGCCATCTCGAATCGGAGCCCCTCGACACATGTCCGGCACAGATCGCGCCTCGTGGATTCCCGACCCAGCCACTGCGGATGCCAGCGCAATGGCGCGTTTCATGCATTGGGCCGGAAACCGGACCGGGCGGGCCTTTCCCGACTATGGGAGCCTGTGGGAATGGTCAGTCGAAAACCCCGGCGATTTCTGGATGGCGATCGCCGAATGGTCGGATCTGCGCCTGGCCACCGCACCGCGCGCCGCGCTGGAGGTCGACACGATGCCGGGCGCGGTCTGGTTCCCCGGCGCCACGATGAATTACACCGCGCATGTGCTGCACCATGTGCGGCCCGGGCATCTTGCGATCGTGCACCAGGCCGAGAACGGAACGCGCCACGACATGACATGGGAAACCCTGTCGCAACAGGTCACCACGCTGGCCGCATCCCTGCGCGCCATGGGGATCGAGACCGGCGACCGTGTCGTGGGCTACCTGCCCAACACCCCGCAAACCGCCGTCGCGTTCCTCGCCTGTGCGAGCATCGGGGCCACCTGGTCGCTTTGCGCGCCCGACATGGGGGCCGCCACCGTGCTCGAACGGTTCCGCCAGATCGAGCCCAAGGCGATCTTCACCGTCTCGGGCTACCGGTTCGGCGGCAAATGGCATGAGCGCAGTGCCGAGGTGACGACATTGATCGCGGGCCTGCCCGGCCTTGCGCACTGGATCACGCTGGATGCGGCCGACACGGTCGATCCCGGCGGCGTGGCGCGTCACGACTGGTCTGACCTGCTGTCCGGTCCCGACCGGCTCGACCCCGTGATGCTGCCGTTCGATCACCCGTTATGGGTGGTCTATTCGTCGGGCACCACGGGCAGCCCCAAGGCGATCGTGCATGGCCATGGCGGCGTGGTTCTGGAACATCTCAAACTGATCGGCCTGCATTGCGATGCCGGCCCCGACGACGTGTTTGCGTGGTATTCGTCCAGCGGCTGGATCATGTGGAACCTGCAGGTCGGCGCGTTGCTGACCGGGGCCACCATCGCCCTTGCCGAAGGCAGCCCCGCCTACCCCGATGCCACCCGCCTGTGGCGGTTCATCGAAACAGCTGGCGTGACCGGCTTTGGCGCGGGAGCGGCCTGGTATCTTGCGTGCATGAAAGCGGGCATAGACCCCAAGGCGGTGGCCGACCTTTCAAGGCTGAGAATGCTGGGATCGACCGGATCCCCCCTGCCCCCCGAGGCCTACGGCTGGATCTACGACCATGTGCGCCCCGACATATGGATCAGCCCGATCGCCGGCGGCACCGATCTGGCGGGGGCCTTTCTGGCCGGAAGCCCGACCCTGCCCGTGCGCGCGGGCGAAATGCAGTGCCGCGCACTGGGCGCTGCGGTCCATGCCTTTGACGACGCCGGCGGCAAGGTGATCGACGATGTAGGCGAACTGGTCTGCATCCGCCCGATGCCGTCCATGCCGCTGTACCTGTGGGGCGATCCCGATGGCAGTCGCCTGCATGGCAGCTATTTCGACACCTATCCCGGCATCTGGCGGCAAGGCGACTGGGTCAGGATCACCCCCGAGGGGGGCGCGGTCATCTATGGCCGGTCGGATGCCACCATCAACCGGCACGGGATCCGCATGGGCACCGCCGACATCTACCGGGTCGTCGAAGACATGGAGGCGATTGCCGACAGCCTGGTGGTCGATCTGGAATACCTGGGCAAACCGTCTTGCATGATCTTGTTCGTGAAACTGGCGGGCGGCATGGACTGGTCCGATGCCCTGAGGCAAGCGCTCGTGACGGCGCTGAAATCGCGCGTCTCGCCACATCATGTGCCCGACCGGATCGAGGTCGCCCCCGACATCCCCTACACCCTGACCGGAAAGAAGATGGAGGTGCCGATCAAGAAACGGCTCCTGGGTCATGACATGGCGCGCGTCGTCACCCCCGATGCCATGGCCAACCCCATATGCCTCGACTGGTTCGACACCTATGCCGACCACTACCTCTCAGGGCTGTCCGCGTGAGCGGCCCGATCACCGGGCCTCCAGCGCCGACACGATCGCCCCGTATCCGCCGCTTTCCATGAAATCGGACTCCGCCGCTGTGCTTGTCCGCCCAAGGGCCGCGTTGCGATAGGGAAACCGGTTGAAGCGGCGAATGATCTCGCGATGGGCACGGGCATGCAGAAGATTGTTGCCGTCGCTCATTCGCTCCTTGATCAAGCGCACGCATTTATCCTGATCGGCGACCTTTTCGGAATGCATCAGGGGCATGTAGAAGAACTGCCGCAGACTGCCTTCTATCTGCAGGTCCCACGACCGGTCGATCGCATAGCGCGCCGTCTGTCGCCCCAGGTCGTCGGTTGCAAAGGCGCGGGCATCTTCGCGGAACATGTTGCGTGGAAACTGATCGAGCAGGATGATCCGTGCCAGCGCGCCACGGGCGCTGGTAGACCAGCCATCACAACCGCCGCCGCGCGCGTCCTCCCACAGCGCGCCGAACTGGTCCCGGATCGCCTGATCGAAGGCGTCATCCTTCTTGTACCAGGCCTCCGGCCCCGCCTCTTCCCAAAAGCGCAGGACCACTTCTGGATCCGCTTCGTTTTTCTTGTCTGGCATAACCGCTCCTCCCCGATCGCCTTGCCGTTGGTCCACTCTATCGTTCGGCTTCCGGTGCCTCTCTGAGGTCAGCCTCATGTTCGGCGGCTTCGGTCGCCTCGGCGTATAGTTCCTGCGCTGCCTCCACCGCCACCACCGAGGCCGTGCCGGGCATCAGGTTCGTGTAGGACACTGCTTCGTAGTCGTCATCTTGTTCCACATAGGCCGACGGGCGCTGCGTGATCCGGTAGATACCGTATGCCGCCACGATGAACAGGATGATCACCATGAACAACCAAAAACCCGCCGGACCCATCTGTGCCATCAAGATCCCGATCGCCGGTGGACCCGCGATCGCCCCGATGCCGTTGACGAACACCAGCCCGCCCGAGGCGGCAGCCATATCCTCATGCGCAAGGTAATCGTTGGTATAGGCGATCAGCAGCGCATAAAGCGGCTGCGCGCAACCTCCGCTGATCAGCGCCACCCCCAGCAGGATCGAGAAGGTTTCGCCCATCATCATTCCCACCACGCCGGCCAGCGCGGCAACCACCGACGCCACGATGATCAAGATGCGCCTGTCCACCCGGTCGGACATCCAGCCAATTGGGTACTGGAAAATGATCGCCCCGATGAAAAAGCTCGAAATGAACAGCGACAATTGCGGCAGGGTCAGCCCGGCTTCGGTGGCATAGACCGACGCCATGGCGAACTGGCCCGCGAAGACCCCCCCCAGAAGCAGCATGCCGACAACCCCGAAGGGCGAGGTCCGGTAAAGCTGTCGCAGCGACATCGGGCGGGCGGCCTCGATCGCCGGCGCGGGCTGTGCGTTCAGCAAAACGGGCGCCACGCTGAGCGACACGAGGATCGAGGGGATCACGAACAGATACCAGTCCGAGGGATCACCGGTCGCCAGGATGCCCTGGGCAGCCACCAGTCCGAACATCTGCATCAGCATATAGGCCGACAGCGATTGGCCGCGTGTCTCGTTGGTGGCGGAATCGTTGAGCCAGCTTTCCGCCGTCACGTACACGCCCGACAGGCTGAACCCGATGATCACCCGCAACGCCATCCACACATAGGGGTCGGAGATGATCGGATAGGAAATGATGACCGCCGAGATCAGCGAACCAAGCGCCACGAAGACGCGCACGTGGCCGACCTTGGCAATGAATTTCGGCGCGAGTTGGGAACCGCCCAGGAACCCGATGAAATACGCCGATCCAATCAAGGACAATTCGAAGGTGGAGAACCCTTCCAGCGCGCCCCGAACGCCCATGAGAGAGCCCTGAAGGCCATTGCCGATCTGCAAAAGGAACATGCCCAGAAGCAAGGCCCACGATGTGCGCAAAACATATATCAAGGCGCGCCTTTCCCCGTCACAGGCTCACGATGGGTCGTCCGTGAGCGACGCGTCTGTCACATACGCGACGGAATCAACAGCGATGCGTCGCCATACGAGAAAAATCGGTATTCGCCGGCGATGGCATGGGCATAGATGTCGCGAATGCGATCTGCCCCCATCAGGGCCGACACCAGCATCATGAGCGTGGATTTGGGCAGGTGGAAATTGGTCATCAACCCATCGGCGATCTTCCAGGCGTAGCCGGGATAGATGAAGATATCGGTATCGCCCTCCCAGGCGTGCATGGTGCCATCCGGGGCGGCAGCCGTCTCGATCAGGCGCAGCGCCGTTGTGCCGACGGGGATGATGCGCCCGCCGCCCGCACGGGTCGCATTCATCTCGTCGGCGGCCTTTTTGCGGACCTCGCCCCATTCGGCATGCATCTTGTGGGTGGTCACGTCCTCGACCGTCACCGGCAGGAATGTACCCGCCCCGACATGCAGGGTCACGAAGGTGATCTCCACCCCGGCGGCGGCCAATGCGGCCATCAGGGCCTCATCGAAATGCAGCGAGGCCGTCGGGGCCGCCACCGCACCGGCGCGTTTTGCCCAGATCGTCTGGTAATCCTCGCGGTCACGGTCGTCGGGGGCGCGTTTGCCCGCGATATAGGGCGGCAGGGGCATCGCGCCCGAGGCATTCAGCGCGGCGTCGAAATCGTCGCCCGCCAGGTTGAAACGCAGTCGCAGACCGCCGTCCAGCGTATCGACATCTGCTGACAGATCGCGGGAAAAGACGATGGTTTCCCCGCGCTTCAGCTTGCGCATGGGTTTGGCCAGCGCCGTCCATGTGCCATCGGCCTGCGGCTCCATCAAGGTGACTTCGATCTTCGCGCGAACCGGGCCTTCCGCGGTGTCGCGCACACGTTCTCCGGTCAGACGCGCGGGGATCACGCGGGTATCGTTGAGGATCAGCCGGTCGCCCGCGCGCAGGATCTGCGGCAGGTCATAGACATGCGCATCGCGCGTGGCGGGGCCGTCGGCATACAACAGCCGCGCCGAAGATCGCGGCGACGCGGGCCGGGTGGCGATCAGGTGCTCGGGCAGGTCGAAATCGAAGTCGTCCAGTTTCATTGGGTATCAGACAGGTCCGGTGGCGGGCGGCGAAAGATATCGCGGAAAATCCCGGGGGTGAGAATCGACAAGGGGTTGACCGTGACCTGCGTGTTTTGGGCCGTCCCCGTCAAGCGGTAGGAAAACCCGAACAGACCTTCACGGCGCGGCGAAAAGATCGCGCCGATCAATCCGTTGACCATGTAGAGCGGCGAGATCACGCCCTGCATGTCGAGCTGGCTGTCGGCCAGCCCGTAAACACCATCCATCGATACCCCCAGTGCGGGGCCGACCGCCGTGCCTTCCTGCAGCACCAGGCGGGTCGGCGTCAGGCGAAACCGCGCATCCACATCGCCCAGGTTGATGCCCTCGCCGCCAAGTTGTTCCAGCAGGCCCACGACCGAGATCAGGTTCAACAGCTCCGCCATGGCGGGCGCATCACGCAGACGCGGCCCGTCGATGGACAGCGTTCCGTCATAATTGCCCTCGTCCCCGGTGGCGCGCAGGATCAGTTCCATTTCGCCGCCGAACGCGGTCTGGAAGACATTGGCCGCCCGCATGACCGCGCCGCCATCTTCGGCCCTGATCCGCACGGCCGGCCCGGTGTCCGTCGCGACCAGCGTGCCCGTGACCGGCGCCAGACCGTTTACGCGCCCTGCGAATTGCCCCGACAATCCGCCATCGCTGGTCAGTTCGGCGCTCAGCCCGGTCAGGGCGATGCCCTGACTGACCTGCAACCGATCCAGCGCCGCGGTGATCGGTCCGCCGCCGCCGGGACCCGTGCCCGCGCCCGGCCCGGTCTGCGGCGCGCCGCGAAGATCGACCGTGCCGCCCGAAATCTCGACGGCCGGGGCGCGGCCGCCGCCCCGGTTCACCAAGGCCCCCGACACGTTCAACCACGACCCGATGCGGAAACTGTCCGCGCTCAACCGGTTGAACCCGCCCGACGCCAGCAAGCTGACCTGTCCGTTCAGGGTCAGCCCCGCCCCCTCGATCTGCAACAAGGTCACGGCCGGATCCGGTCCCAGCCGGATCTCGGCCTCCAGCACCCCGGTTTGCGCCTCGCCCAAGCGCCATCCAAGCGGCGGCAGGGACAGGCCAAGGCCCGAAAGATCCGAGCTGACCCGCAATTGCGGCGTATCGCCCACGGGCAGCGTCAACACGATGTCCGCCTGCCCGCGACCCGATATCAGCCAGTTGGGCAGGCCGATGCCCAGCCCGGACAGCGTGCCCCGATCCACCGTTGCCCGTCCCTCGACCCGGCCGGTGGGGTCGGATCCGGGGCCCAGATCCCGGCCCCATCGACCGGTGACCGGCAGGCCGTCGAACAGGGCGCGCCCGGACACCTGCACCGCATCGTTGCTGGCCTCGACCAACAGGCGGTCGGCGGTCAGGCTGCGCCCCGGGATCAGCGTGTCGGACGCGAAATCCGCAAGCGTGCCGCTGACTGCGAACCGGGTGTCGCCGATCCCGTCCTGGCGGATCAGCCGGGTTGCGATTTCGGCCCGCATGACCACGTTGGCCTGCCCGATCTGGTCCGGCGTCAGCGTGCCTTGCCGAAAGATGCTGACGGGCGGCTCGTCGAGCAGACGCAGGACATCCGTCATCGCCCCCGCAACCGTCAGATCGATCCGTGCATCCGGACCGCGCCGGGTGAGGTCGTCCACCACCATGGTCGATCCCCCCAACGCCACATCACCCCCACCCGGCGCGGTCATGCGGCCCTCATCTATCTGCACGATCATGCGCGGGCCCACGATACTGAGATACCCCGCCCCTGCATTGATCGGCGGAAGCGCCTCGACCACCCGGACCGACGCCTGTTCGAAGTCGAAATCGAGCGCATAGTCCGGCGCCACGCCCGCCATCCCCCGCAAGGCGAAATCGACCCCAGAAATCTGTCCGAGCAAGACATTGTCCTGCACCCATTGCCGGGTTCGCGGAATCGCGGCCAGCGGCCAGTAGCCCAACAGGACCGACGCATCGACCTCGGGCAGGGATGCATCGAGCGAGATATCGAGCCCGTCCGGCCCCGAGACGATCCGCCCGCGGGCATGCGCCTCCAGCGTGTCGTCGAACACGACGGCCTGCCCGATCTCGATCAAGAGATCGGGAAAAAGCGTCAGCCTCAGATCCAGCGCCGCACCATCCAGATCGAGGGGCGCCACGAACACACCCGAGGGATTGGCCATGATATCGTTCAACCGGAACTGGCCGACATAAACCGCGCCATCGGGCGACACATCCGCATGTCCCGTGGCCGCAAAGCTCAGATCGGGCGCCACCAGCTCCAGCGCGTCGAAACTGAGCCGCGCGGTCCGGGCGTCAAACCGGATGGCGCTGGCGATCTCGTCGAAGGGCAAGGGGGACGTCCCCTCCAGCGAAAGCCGGCCTGGCCCGATCTGAAGCGTCGCCCGCAGATCACCGACAGTGCCGTCATCGCCAAGCTGGCCGCCCAGGAACCCCGAGATCGGCGCCCGCATGAGGTCCAGCCACCCCAGGGCCGGTGCAGCCGTCGCCAGATCGCGCGCGGCCAGGTTGGTAAAGGCAAATCCAAGGCTGGTCTGCCCCTGCCGCGCCGTGCGTGTCAGCGCGATGTCGATCGTCGCATCGCGCGTGCCTTCCAGTGCGCCACCGATGGTCAGCGTCAGCGCGTCGTTCTTGCGATCCAGCCGCATCTGCGCCTGCCGCACCCGCATCACCTGCCCGGTCATTTCGTCGGCCATCGCCAGTTCAAGACCGCTGCCGGTCACGCTTTCCAGGCTGTCGAAAACCGGGGCTGCAAACATCGCGTCGATGCGTGCCAGGGTTTCTTGCATGCTCAACTGCGCGCTTGCCCCGCCACCGCTGAGAGCCAGGTCCACCTGTCCCTGCGCATCGCGGCGCAACTGCATGCCGGCGCCGGCCACATCGACGCGCATGGGGCGCACCTCGCCAGACAACAGGGGCAGACCATCAAGCCCGAGGATCAATTCCGGAAAGGCCGCGCGCGGCGCACCGTCGGGATCGGTCAGGCGCACGTCCCGCAACCGTACCTCGACCTCGGTGGTGGCGTCGATCAGCGATACGTCGATACCGCCCACCGTCAGGTCATTGGCCGCCATCGCCGCATCAAGCTGCGCCTCGACCCGGTCCACCACCAGGCGCGGCAGCGCCATGGGCCCCGCGTTCAGCCGCAGCCACAATCCGGCCGCGGCCACCACCGGAACAAGGACAACCGCCACGATGACGACAGGCCAGACCCACCGCCGCCGCCGCCCCTTGGACGCGACCGGTTTGCCTGCCTCTGCCATGGGCTCGACCTTGCGCGTCAAACCGCCCTCACCTGCCCTGCTCTGCCGGGGTTTATCTTTGCGCCAATCCGACTAGCTTGCAATGCGACCGGGCGCCATGCGCCCGTCTTGTCCGAAACATCCCGCGCAGGAGCGTTCAATGACCGAAATCGGCACCCCGGCCCCCGACTTTACCCTGCCCCGCGACGGCGGCGGCGACATCACCCTTTCGGCGCTGCGCCCAAAGACCGTGGTGCTGTATTTCTATCCAAAGGATGATACCCCCGGCTGCACCAAGGAATCCCTGGGGTTCACCGAGATGGGCGCCGAATTCGAAGCGGCCGGCGCGGTCGTTGTGGGCATATCCAAGGACAGCGTCGCGAAACACGACAAGTTCATCGCCAAGCATTCCCTTGGCGTCATCCTGGGTTCGGACGAACATAGCGACGTTTGCGAACGCTATGGCGTGTGGCAGGAAAAAAGCATGTATGGCAAAACCTACATGGGGATCGACCGTTCGACCTTCGTGATCAATGGCGAGGGCGTTCTTGTGCAAGAATGGCGCAAGGTGAAGGTGCCCGGCCATGTGGAAGAGGTGCTTGCGGCCGTGAAGGCCCTGTGAGGGATCACCACGCCAACCCCGAAAGGAGCCGCCAGATGTCACCAGACCGAAACCAGCCGCCAAAGGCGTTTTGCGGGACTTTGCATCATGTCTGATGCGGGCGCGCCTGGTTCGCTTGCGCAGATGGCCGATGCGGTGTTGCGCACCGCAGGCGGCCGGGAAAAGACCGCCCTGTCGCGCCGCTTTGCCGCGCAATGGCAGGCCGCACGCGCCGATGACGCCCGCCCCGAGATCGGAACGGCCTCGCCACCGCTGCGCCCGGCCCGGCCCACGGAACCCGCCTTGCTGGACCCGCGCGATGTGCCGCGCCGCAAGCCCGGAACCGTCGAGGGACGCAAGGCCATCTTGCACGCCGTGGCCCATATCGAACTGAATGCCGTCGACCTGCACTGGGACATCATCGCGCGGTTCTCTCACGTCCCGCTGCCGATCGGATTCTTCGACGACTGGGTCAAGGCGGCGGACGAGGAATCAAAGCATTTCAACCTTGTATCGGATTGTCTTGAGGATATGGGCAGTCATTACGGCGCCATGCCCGCCCATGCGGGAATGTGGCGCGCGGCGGAAGATACGGCCGACGACCTGATGGGGCGGCTGGCGGTGGTACCCATGGTGCTGGAGGCGCGCGGGCTGGACGTGACGCCGGGCATGATCGCCGTGTTCCAGAAAGCCAAGGACGACCCGGCAGCGGCCCGAGCCGTAGAGGCGCTGAAGGTCATCTACGCGGAAGAAGTGCACCACGTGGCCTATGGCTCGAAGTGGTTTCATTTCCTGTGCGGGCGTCATGACCTTGATCCGAAAACCGCCTTTCACGGGCTGGTTCAAAAATATTTTCACGGCCCCCTCAAGGCGCCGTTCAACGAGGAAAAAAGGGCCGAAGCGGGTATTCCACCCGATTTTTACTGGCCTTTGGCGGGCTGACTCCGGCCAAGCCACGGGATTGTCGGCGGAATTTCGCCCAAATGGGTGGATTTTCGGTGCTTTTCGCTCTGTGGCGCGATAGGCTGTTGAGGCAGTCGGCGGCTCTTAGTATTCCCCCTGAGAAGCTGCAGCCGGTCGGGGACAATCCGGTGCGGTCAAAAAAAACGAGGGGAAGATGGGGCAATTAACGTGACTTCACGGCTTATCAGCCGCCTGAACGCGGCGCTTGAGCGGCGGATTCCAGAGCAACGTCTGTTTCTCAAATCCGAGGATGGAACGCGGTTCATCCGGCTCAAACCGACAACTCAGGCATCCTTGTTGCTTGGCGCATCGCTGTTCGTGGGATGGACGGTCATCGTGACGTCGATCTTCCTGATCGATACAATCAGCGCCGGCAATGCGCGCGAACAGGCACAGCGGCAACAGATCGAGGCACAAGCCCGCCTGAACGCCCTGAGCGAAGAACGCGACATCCGCACGATCGAGGCCGAGCAGGCACAGGATCGATTTTCGGTCGCCATGGATCAGGTCGCCGCGATGCAGGTCCGCTTGCTCGAATCCGAAGAACGCCGCCGAGAACTGGAAACGGCCGTCGACGTGATCCAGTCGACCCTGCGCCGCACCATCGACGAACGCGACACCGCCCGCGCCGAGGCCGCGACCTTTCGCGGCGAACTCGAGGCCGATACGGGCAGCATACAAACCGCGGCCGCGCGCGAGGCGGAACTGAATCGCACGGTCACCTACCTGACCGCGGCGCTCGAAAACACCGCCGGACAACGCGACGACAGCGCGACGCTGGTGGCCACCGCGGCCGCCGAGATTGACCGGATGCAATTCGAGGCGGCCTTGTCCGAAGAACGGCAGGAGCGTGTTTTCCGCCAATTGGAAAGCGCCGTCGCCATGTCGATGGAACCGCTTGACCGGATGCTGAACGCGTCTGGCCTGTCGACGAACCAGATCATCGGCCAGGTCCGCGCCACCTATTCCGGCCAGGGCGGCCCCTTGATGCCGATCACCATGTCCTCGTCGGGTGACGGGGAACCGGACCGGATGTCGCTGCGCGCCAACGAGGTGCTCGAAGCGCTTGATGAATTGAACCTCTACCGGATCGCGGCCGAGCAACTGCCCTTCTCTATCCCGGTCAATGGCAGCTTCCGCAACACGTCGGGCTTTGGCTATCGCCGCGACCCGATCAACGGCGGGCGGCGGCTTCATGCCGGTATCGATTTTGCCGGCAGTCGCGGCACACCCATTGTCGCCGGCGGCGATGGAACCGTGATTTTTGCCGGCAGGCAAAGCGGTTACGGATTGATGGTCGAACTTCGCCATCCGTTCGGCTACACGACGCGCTACGCGCACATGACCCGGATCAACGTCAGCGAGGGCGAAAGGGTCTCGCGCGGCGACCGGTTAGGTGATATGGGCTGCACAGGGCGGTGTACGGGTACGCATCTGCACTACGAGGTAAGGCGCAACGGTGACCCGGTAGACCCAATGACATTCATCTCGGCAGGACGCGATGTTTTCTAAATCAAAAATCAATGAACCCGGACCCAAGCAGTCCGGTGCCGACAACGGCACCGCTTCTTCGTCCGATACGAAATCCAGCCCCAATGCGGGAGCAACCATGTCCAACACGACCCCTTCCACTACACCGAAATCCAAGCCGGCCCCCTCGGTCCTCAGCTCGGACCTGACGATCACGGGCAATCTGCGCACCACCGGCGACATCCAGGTCGAAGGCACGGTTCAGGGTGATATCCGCGCGCATCTGCTGACCGTCGGCGAAAGCGCCAATATCGAGGGTGAGATCGTGGCCGACGACGTCGTCGTGACAGGCCGGGTCGTCGGCAAGGTGCGCGGCCTCAAGGTCCGCCTCACCTCGACCGCACGGGTGGCAGGCGACATCATCCACAAGACCATCGCCATCGAATCCGGGGCGCATTTCGAAGGCTCCGT
>Ga0102938_10003274_pt1 | contig 12127 bp, 9 predicted proteins | sample SalPonR2_B_D2_MG_FD_84516 | JGI IMG/M metagenome (GOLD analysis project Ga0102938, IMG submission 84516) | Salt pond soil microbial communities from South San Francisco under conditions of wetland restoration - Salt Pond MetaG R2_B_D2_MG | ecosystem: Environmental > Aquatic > Marine > Intertidal... | reverse complement strand
GTGCCAGCAAGATCGAGGGCGGTGCCATGGTCCACGGAGGTGCGGACAATAGGCAGCCCCAGGGTAATGTTCACGGCGCGCCCGAAGCCCTGAAACTTCAGTACCGGCAACCCCTGGTCGTGGTACATGGCCAGAACCGCGTCGGCCTGGTCGAGCCAGTGCGGCGTAAAAAGGGTGTCGGCGGGCAGGGGGCCAGTCAGCGAAATGCCTTCGGCACGGAGATTCTCGAGGGTTGGCTCGATGATATCGATTTCCTCCCGCCCGAGGTGGCCGCCTTCTCCGGCATGGGGGTTCAGGCCTGCCACCAGAATTCTGGGCCGGGCAATGGCGAAGAACTTTTTCAGATCGGCATTGAGAATGCGGGCGACCTGGGTCAGGCGCGCCGGGGTAATGGCGGCAGAAACGTCCCTGAGCGGTAAGTGGGTGGTTACCAGCGCAACCCGAAGCTCTTCGGTCGCCAGCATCATAACTACCCGTTCAACACCGCACAGTTCCTGGAGGAACTCGGTGTGGCCACTGAACGATATGCCGGCATTATTGATCACGCCCTTGTGGACAGGCGCCGTCACCATGCCGTCAAAATTGCCGCTAAGGCAGCCATTGGCGGCAACTTCCAGCGTTCTGAGCACATAGGCACTGTTGCCGGTGTCCAGCGTTCCCGGCTGGTGATTGGCACAACCGTCCACATGCAGCACCGACAACAGGCCTGGTTCCATCTCCGGCGCCTCTCCGGGCTGCCAGGGACGCAGTTCAACCGCCAGATTCAGTTGCTTCGCCCGGGCCTCCAGCAGAGGCCTGCTGGCAACTACCACCACACCCGCAGTCCGGGCTTCCAGGGCCAGCTGCAGACACAGCTCGGGGCCGATACCGGCGGGTTCGCCGGCGGTGAGCGCCAGCACCACGGGATTAGTCATCAGGAGACCGGCTCTTCTTCTGCGGGCGCGTCCTTGGCGTACTCGCCCTTGAACTCGATAAAGGCCTCATCGCGGATTTCCTGGAGCCAGTTCTGCAATTCAGTTTCGAACTTGCGGCGATAAATGGCCTGGCGAGCCTCGGCGTCGCGAACATCGCTGCTGATGTCTTTCTGGCGGCGTTCCTCAACCTGCAGGATGTGCCAGCCGAACTGGGAACGGAACGGCCCGCGCAACTCGCCAATATCGGCATTCAGCATGGCCTGTTCAAACGCTGGCACCATCTGGCCAGGACTTACCCAGCCAAGGTTGCCGCCGTCGGAACCAGATACAGGGTCATCGGAGTATTCCCGGGCCAGGGCACTGAAGCTGGCTCCGTTTTCAAGCTGCTGGTACAAATCCCGGATCATGGTTTCAGCCTGGCTGTCGGTGGTTGCTTCGGAAGGCCTAACCAGAATATGACGGACGCGATGCTGCTGGATAACCTGCTGCTGTTCGCCACCACGCTTGTCCATCACCATCACCAGGTGAAAGCCACTGTTGTTTTCCAGAACTTCCGAAGGCTCACCCACCTGCAGCTCCGGCACAACCGGGGCGACCAGAGATGGCAGCTGGCCTTCGGCACGCCAGCCCATATCACCGCCTTCGAGGGCATTGCTGGCATCGGATTCGGCGACAGCCACTTCACGGAAATCCCGGCCACTGGCAATCTCACTGCGCAGACTCTCGGCTTTTTCCCGGGCCGCCTCCACTTCCGTCTCGTCCGACGGATCGTCAACGCTGACTAAAATATACGCCAGCCGGTATTGGGCGTTATTGCCACCCCGGGCCTCCAGGCTTTCGAGGTAGTTCTCGACTTCCCGATCAGTTACCCGAACCCGGTTGCCTACCTGGCGCTGCTGAACGCGGCTGGTAAGCATTTCCTTACGGATCTGCTCGCGGGCCTGGTTATAGCTCACGCCTTCGGCCGCCAGCTGGTTTTCAAACTGCGCCAGTGTCATGCCGTTGCGCTCGGCAATGTTGGCCATGGTCTCGTTCAACTCGTTATCGCTGATGCGCATGCCGGCACGGTCCGCCATCTGCATCTGGATCGACTCGGTGATCAACTGGTCAAGCACCCGCTCCTCCAGAACCTCCTGCGGCGGCAGACCAGTACCCTGTGCCCTGAGCCGACTGGCGATGGTGCTGATTCGTGCCTCCAGCTCGGTCTGCAGGATGACATCCTCGTCAACAATGGCCACCACCTGATCCAGCAGCTTTCGCTCGGCCTGAGCAGACAGCGGGGCCAGAACGGCAAGAAGAACCAGTAACGCTTGTACACCATGGCGAAGGGTCGCCTTCATAATCACCTCTGCAAATAGAATTTGAGCTTTTCTGGCGTTTTGGGGGCCTTAGTCCGGGATCCACTCAGGGAGTTCCAAAACGACGACGCTCCCTTTCATCAAAACCGTAAATGGCCTGGGAAATACTCGACGAGGCACCGTCGCTGCCACCCAGCCCCTTGAGCTGAATCTGGAACAGTATGCGGCTCTCAAGCTCCCGGTCGTCGGTCAGATAGTTCTGATGAACCACCTGAACACTCCAGCAGCAGTTATTGTATTCCAGCCCGGCCAGGGATCCGACGGTCCGGTCAAGATTCGAATCATAGACCCAACGGCCGATCAGACTAACACGGTCGGTCACCGGGAAAACCGCCGCAATGTCCGACTGTTCAAGTTCATCCCTGCTATAGGTGTGCCCGACACTGGCCAGATAGCGATAATCACTGGAGTGGAAGGTCAGCTGGCTCCGGCCTTCCTCGGTATTGCCGGTGTCCGGATCCCAGAGGCCGGACGACCGGATCTCCAGAGTATCAAGCGGGTTAAGCACCACTTCACCCGCCAGCGGGGAGCGGCTACGGGTACCGGCGCCCTCGCCAAACAGGGTCACCTCCCGGTCATCAAAATACTGAACCTGGCCAATACTGAACCGGGCGCGCTCGGCCCCGGTGAGCAAATCATTGAAACGGCTGGTCAGGGCCACGGTCAACTGGTTGGCATCGCCCACCCGGTCACCGCCGGTAAAGCGGTCCGGGCGAAAGAGTTGGTCAAACCGAAAAGTCTGGAGGTCGGTGTCGAAATCCGGGATGTCATTCTGGTCCGCATCGGCATCGGCCCACGCGTAATAGAGGCGGGGTTCGAGGGTCTGGTTGTAAGGCACATCGAAGAGACTCCCCTGACGATCGAAATACAATCCGTTATCCCATTCAGCAACCGGAACCGTGCGATCAAAGGTGCCGTCTCCGAGATCGTAATCGTCAAGATCGTAGCGGGTGTAATCAACGCTCACGGAAGGCCGGCTAAAGCCCCACAATGCCCGCATCGGTAACGCCAGCTCTGGCCGGGCCCGGAAACGCTGACCATTCGCCCGGTCCAGACCGGTCAGTGCGTCGTTGTCCCGGTAGAAAACGGTGTACTGGCTTTCCAGGTTCGCCTCCAGAATACCGGCACCGGTCTGCCCGGCGTAGATGACCTCCGGCAGCTGGGCATAGGGCTTGTTCACATCGGCAATGCGTTCACTGATGGTCTGGTAATCATTGAGATAGGCATCGAAATACTGCTGGTCGCTGCGGTAGGTCACCCCGCCCTTTCTCTGCAGGTGGGTTGCCTGATTGATCTCCAGGCTACGGTTCAGATCGCTGAGATAGTCTTCGTCGCTCACCACGGAAAAATCACCGTAGCCGGACCAGCCACCGCCAAAGGCAGCGCGGGTAGTGGCATCCAGGGCCCAGCGCTCACCGGATTCCCCGGGATTTTCCTCCCGGAACGCGGAATCATCACCGATATAACCCAGCTGCAGGGTGGTTTCCCCGAGTGAGCTGAGGTACCGCCCCTCGACTTCGTTGAACAGGCCCCGGCCATGAATATACTGGGGAGTCAGCGTGGCGTCGTAGTGGGGTGCCAGGTTGAAGTAGTAGGGAACGGCGATAAAACCGCCACTGCCGGCACTGGAAGATCCGAACTGGGGGTACAGGAAACCGGACTTGCGGCGGTCATCAATGGGAAAACTGGCCCAGGGCCAGTAGAACACCGGCACATCGAGAATCTCCAGCCGAACATGCTTCGCGGTGCCAAAACCCTCGGCCCGATCCAGCTCGATATCCGAGGCAACAATGGCCCAGTCGTTCTGCTTCGGACCGCAGGTGGTCAGAAAGCCATCTTCAATGACCACCTGCTCTTCACTGATACGCGCCAGACTGCCTGCGCGACCGCGCATTTCGGGCCCGTGCAGCAGAAACGTCGCCGTGTTGATGTCCAGGCGCCCGGTATCCACATCGTAGTTCGCATTCTCACCAGTCAGAAGGAAGCCATCACCTCGACTGACCAGTGGCCCCTGAACCGATACCGCGCCCTGTTGCTGGCTGTAGCGGGCTTCTGAACCGGTTACCTGGAAGCCCCCCTGGCGAATCCGGACATCGCCCTGGAGAAACAACTCGCGGTCAATTTCATACCGGGCATTCAGGCCGCTGGCCTCCAGCGGTTGTTCGGCATCAGCGCCATTGGCAAACGCACTGCCAACGCCATTGCTTCTACCGGACGGCAAATAACCACCGTCACAGAACAGGGGCAACGAAGACCGCACCTCGGTTGGCAGCTCCGCCCTGGGCCGCCAGTCAATTTCCGCCGCTGATGGTGCTGTCTGAGCGTGACCTGCCGCCCCCGCCAAACCCAGAAGCGCGGCCAGCAACAAACGGCCATACCGGCTCTGCCACCGGGCTTCCGGCGATTGCAGTGGGCGTTCGGGACATGGCACGGTGGCTGGATCCTGTTCCGGGTGAATTGGAGGACGGGCAATAATAACCGCCGCCTAGTTTACACGTGCCCCCGGGGGTTGTTAACGGAAACTCCGCTGCAAAACCGATTTACCCTCTTTATACTCGTCTGCTAACTTTCGCTGTCAGCGACAACTTATTTTCAGGATCGCAACCCGAGCTATGGATACCCGCCTGCAGTTGCTGACCAACTGGGTCAGACAGTTCCCCGGCTTCGAACAGAGCGAAGCCGAACCGGTTTCCGGCGATGCCAGTTTTCGCCGCTACTTTCGGGTCTGGCAGCACGCCAATCAGGCGATGGCGCCCAGTGACGGCGAGCCATTTATCGTTATGGATGCGCCCCCGGAACATGAAGACTGCGAACCCTTCGTAGCCATCGCACGGCACTGGCATGAGCAGGGCATTGCCGTGCCGGACATCGTCCAGGCCGACCTGAAGCAGGGCTTCCTGCTGCTGGAGGATTTTGGCGACCAGCTGATGCTTGGCCAGTTGAACAACGATTCCGCAGACCAGCTCTACCGAAACGCCCTGGAGGAGCTGACCCTGATTGCCCGCCAAGCCTCCCCCGAGCATTACCCGTTGCCGCCCTACGATGCCACCCTGCTCGAGCGGGAAATGGCGCTGTTTCCGGACTGGCTGCTGGAGCAGCATCTGGGCATGAGCCTGGAAAACAGTGAGCGGGCTCTGCTGGACACCACCTTTTCCATGCTGCGGGAGAGCGCCCTGGCGCAACCGGAAGTGACGGTTCATCGGGACTATCACTCCCGCAACCTGCTGATTCGCCCCAATGAACCGCGCCCTGGCGTCATCGACTTCCAGGATGCAGTCACCGGGCCGGTCACCTACGACGTCGTGTCCCTGCTGAAGGATTGCTACATCCGTTGGCCAGAGGAACGCATTTGCGACTGGCTGGAGGTATTTCGCCAGAGCAGCCGCGACGCAGGCCTGCACCGGGCTGACCCGGAAACCTTCCGCCAGTGGTTTGAGCTGATGGGCATGCAGCGCCACCTGAAAGCCGCCGGGATTTTCGCCCGGCTGTCGATCCGCGATGGCAAGCACGGTTATCTCAATGACATTCCCCGAACCGTGCAGTACCTGATCGTTGCCAGCAGCCGGCAGCCGGCCCTGCGCCACTTCCATGAATGGCTCAGCGACACGGTCATGCCGCGAATCGAAGCGAGCATTGGCCCGGCCCCTGGCGAGGAGCATCCGCACCCGTGAAAGCCATGATTCTCGCCGCCGGCAAAGGTGAACGCATGCGGCCACTGACTCTGGCCACACCAAAGCCCCTGCTCCGGGCCGCCGGCAAGCCTCTGATCAGCTACCATCTGGACCACCTTCGCCGGGCGGGAATCCGGGAAGTGGTTATCAACCATGCCTGGCTGGGTGACCAGATTGAAGAAACCCTCGGTAATGGCGAGCAGTTCGGACTGTCCATTCAATACTCCCGGGAGGGCGAACCGCTGGAAACCGCCGGCGGCATAGTGCGCGCCCTGCCGCTGCTTGCCGATGAAGAGTCTGACTGGTTTGTGGTGATCAATGGCGATATCTGGAGTGATTTCGACCTGTCACAACTGACACCGCCGGCTAACGCGGACGCCCTGCTGGTTGTTACCGACAACCCGCCACATCACCCTGAAGGTGACTTTCACCTGACTGATCAGGGCTGGCTCATTGGCGACGGACCGGAAAAATTGACCTTCACCGGCATCAGCTTGTTGCACCGGCGACTGTTCGAAGGCCTGACCGACCAGTCCGGAAAGCTCGGGCCGGTGCTGCGCAACGCCATGGGCGAAGGCCGCGTGAAAGGTCTTTTTCACCAGGGACAATGGGTAGACGTCGGCACCCCGGAACGCCTGCAGGCGCTGGACAGGCAACTGGGCAACTGGGAATCCGAAAGCCATGGCAGGGAGTAACAGGCAACCGGTGCTGCCGGCCCGGATGGACGCCGAGTTTTCCAGCCTGATGCGGGAACTCACGGCCTGCGGCCATCAGGCCCCCGCTCTTATCGAGCGCGCCCACCTGCCCCGCTGGTGCAGGCGCCCCCTGTTCTTCTTCCTCGGTTATATCGCCAAAGCAGAGGGGCGAGTGACTGAAGCCGACATTGGCTATGCAGAATCCCTGATCAAAGCCATGAGGCTGTCAAAGCGTCAGCGACGGCGCGCCATTGGCTGGTTCCAGGACGGGAAGTCAGCCGGGCAACTGCCCTTCATCCGCGGGATGGCCATGCGCCTGTCCCGCCGGCTATGGCCGGCCCCGGCCCTGAAAACCGCCATCTGCCTGTGCCACGCCAGCCAACTGAACGGTCGGCCTGCCAAACCCAGGCGCTATCGCTGCGAGGATGCTATTGACCAGATTGGCCTACCGGTAAGCATCAGCGAGGACATCTTCGACAGCTATGCCAGCAAGGTATGGATCCGGCATAGCGAGAATCTCTCAAGACCCACCAGTTATCAGCAGGCCTGCGAGCTGTTGGGGGTTACCCGGCGGGATTCACTGGAGATCATTAAACGGGCCTACCGCAAGAAGGTCTCCGAGTGCCATCCGGACAAGCTGGCCCAACAGCAGGTCAGCCCCCGCGATCAGAGCCTCGCCAAGGAACGATTGCTTCACTATCAGCAGGCCTGGGAACTGATCAAGCGCCATAACACCTTCCGCTAGTCCTGGCGGGACTCCAGCCAGGCGGCAACGCGGCTGGCGACCCCATCGCCCAGGGTTCCTGGCGCGGGAGTAAGCCAGGGAATCGGTTGTCGCTCAAAGCCACTCATCCCGGCCCGGCGCAACCTCATTCCCATACTCCATTTCGTTTGATCATCAACGGCACTGGAAGGATAAAGCTCCAGCAATTCAGTGCTCAGCGACTCCAGGCGTTCGGGCAGATCTGGACGATCAACGGGGTAAAACTGGGGAGCCACCCAGATAAGCGCAGCGGCATCAGCCCCCTCAAGAACCTGGTTGGTCACGTGAATGCTGGCTCGCCCGATTCCCAGAACAGCCGGTGTTTCGTAGCCTCGCTCAGTCAACTGGGCCAACCCTGCCTGCAGCGTCTGGCTGATCCGGCTTCGGTAGCGCGACTCAAGATCATCGGCACCCTCTGAAGCCATGACGTCAATCATTACCGATTCCGGTGCTTCCTGCTGCTCATCCGCATCCGTTTCCGCCGATGGCTCTTCTACCACGGGCCGCATCAGGACTTCACTCAGAACCGGTGAGGGCGACTCCAGGCCAAGGGTGAGCACGGCCCAGCCCCTGGAAGCCAGCCCCGCGGCCAGTGCCCCGGTCACTCCGGAAGCGGCGGTCTCGCCCTCGTCCGACAGAACCAGCACCGCGCCGCGAGCCGGCAACCTGGCTTCCGGATAGAACAGCCCCAGTGCCCGGCCGTCCTCCTCAAGCTCCAGCCATACCGCTGCTTCGGGAAAGGTCTGGTTCAGGGAGCGCTCGCCGGTGCCGGTCCAGATCAGGGACCGACTTGCTGGCTCCGTAGCCGGCGCCGCCGAATCTTCAGCCTCGCCCGCCGGGCCACCCTCTTCCTGGCCGAAACTGGCGGACGGCATGGCGAACATCAGGGCCAGGATGAAAAACCAGGACACGACCGGCCGGTAAATCTCGAATCTCTGCACAGATACTGATCCTTTGACTGCGAAAAAACGCGACTGAGCTGTTAGACTAGCAGCCATCCTGAATGTGCGGCAGGGACCGCTGACCACGCCATTATCCATTGTTGTGAGAGAGCCGTCATGAATCCTTACCTGATTGCCCCATCCATCCTGTCCGCCGATTTCGCCCGCCTTGGCGAGGAAGTCGACAACGTGCTGGCCGCTGGCGCGGACATCGTGCACTTCGATGTAATGGACAATCACTATGTGCCCAATCTCACCATTGGCCCCATGGTCTGCGAGGCGCTGCGCAAGCATGGTGTGACCGCTCCCATTGACGTACACCTGATGGTATCGCCGGTCGACGACCTCATCCGTACGTTTATCGACGCCGGGGCCAGTTACATTACCTTCCACCCGGAAGCGACCAACCATATTGATCGCTCACTGCAACTGATCCGCGACGGCGGCTGCCAGGCCGGCCTGGTGTTCAACCCTGCCACGCCCCTGCATTACATGGACCATGTGATGGACAAGCTGGACATGGTGTTGCTGATGTCGGTGAACCCCGGCTTTGGTGGCCAGAAGTTCATTCCCGGCACCCTCGACAAACTGCGGGAAGCCCGCAAACGCATTGACGCCAGCAACTACAACATTCGGCTTGAAATCGACGGTGGTGTGAAAACCGAGAACATCCGGGAAATCGCCGAGGCCGGTGCCGACACCTTCGTGGCGGGGTCTGCCATCTTCAACACCGATGACTACAAAACCACCATTGATGCCATGCGCGAAGAGCTGGAGCAGGCCCGCAGGGTGATCAGCCAATGAGCCTGGCGGGTCTGTTCAATCCCCGCTGGCCGGGCGTTGCCCTGTTCGATCTCGACGGCACCCTGGTGGACAGTGCGCCGGATCTGGCGGCCGCAGTTGATCAGATGCTCGAACACCTTGGCCGTTCACCGGCCGGCATTCACCGGGTGCGGAATTGGGTGGGTAACGGCGCCAGCGTTCTGGTTCGCCGGGCACTGGCCGGCCAGGTAGATTGGGAACCGGCCCGACCTAAAGACGATGCCCTGTTCAAGGATGCACTGGCGATTTTCTATCACGCCTACGGCTCCATCAACGGGCAGCATTCAGTAGTCTATGCCGGTGTCGAGGCTTGCCTCACGCATCTGAAGAACCAGGGCTGCCGACTGGGCATTGTCACCAACAAGCCGGAACAGTTTGTGGCGCCATTGCTCGAACAGATGGGACTGGACCACTGGTTTGACCTGACCGTGGGTGGCGACACCCTCCCGGTCAAGAAACCCGACCCCGCGCCCCTGCTTCATGCCATGGAGACACTGGGGGGAACCCGCGGAACCACGGTGATGGTGGGCGATTCCGGGGCGGATATTAATGCCGCACTGGCAGCAGGCATTCCCTGCGTGGCGGTTCGCTACGGATACAATTATGGGCCCGCCGTGGATACCCTCGGTGCCGATGCGGTTGTTGATTCGCTGGCCGAGCTTTTGTAATCTCACAAGGAACTTACATTGAGCATGTCTTTACGGGAGATTCCTGCCGTGCAGGGACTGAATCTGACTGCAGCGCGAGGCATCCTGACTACCCGCGCAACACGATGGTGGCGATGGCGCACCGGCTGAGCAAGCCCGGAGGCTGACTGGCACCTGCCCGTCTAGCCCGCAGCACCTGACGGAAGCGCAGGCTTCCGTCCACAATGCAGATCAGATTTCAGGAAACCGCACCATGACACCCGAGCAATTCGCCGAGCTCGCCGACGCCGGCTTTAACCGCATCCCCGTGTACCGTGAGGTTCTGGCCGACCTCGACACACCTCTGAGCACCTATCTGAAACTCGCCAGCGGGCCCTACTCTTACCTGTTCGAGTCCGTCCAGGGCGGCGAGAAATGGGGCCGTTATTCCATCATCGGGTTGCCCAGCCACGAAGTACTGAAGGTCTTTGACCACAAGGTCGAAATCAGCCGCGGCGGCGAGATTGTCGAAACCGAGGAAGTGGACGATCCGCTGGCCTTTGTCGAGGCTTACCAGAAACGCTTCCATGCGCCGGACCTGGACGAGCTGCCCCGTTTCAATGGCGGGTTGGTGGGCTACTTTGGCTACGACACCGTGCGCTACATTGAGAAGCGGCTGCGCAAGAGCTGCCCGCCCGATCGCATCGGCACGCCGGACATACTACTGATGGTGTCCAACGAAATCGTGGTATTCGATAACCTGCGCGGCAAGCTGCACCTGATTGTCCATGCCGATCCTGCCGAGGAAGGCGCGTTTGAAAAGGCCCAGGCCCGCATTGATGAACTGGAGAACCGTCTGCACCGGCAAACCGCCGACGCGCCACGCACGCCCGAACACCTTCGCGGCAAAGCGGTGGACGAGAGCGACTTCATCTCCGGCTTCAGCCAGGACAAATTCGAAGCCGCGGTGGACAAGATCAAGGGCTACGTGCTCGACGGCGATGTCATGCAGACGGTGATCTCCCAGCGCATGTCGATTCCCTTCGAGGCACCACCGCTGAACCTGTACCGGTCGCTGCGGGTTTTGAACCCGTCTCCGTACATGTATTTCCTGGATCTGGAGGACTTCCATATCGTGGGCTCCTCCCCGGAAATCCTGGCCCGGGTGGAAGACGAGGAAGTCACCGTGCGCCCCATCGCCGGTACCCGCAAGCGCGGTGCCACCGATGCCGAGGACAAGGCGCTGGAAGCGGAACTGCTGGCCGATCCGAAAGAGATCGCCGAGCACCTGATGCTGATCGACCTGGGCCGCAACGATGCCGGCCGGGTGTCGGAAACCGGTACGGTCCGCCTCACCGACAAAATGATTGTGGAGCGCTACTCCCACGTGATGCACATTGTCTCCAACGTCACCGGCCGGCTGAAAGACAACACCAGTTGCCTGGACGTGCTGCGGGCCACCCTGCCCGCCGGCACCCTCAGTGGCGCACCCAAGATCCGGGCGATGGAAATCATCGACGAACTGGAGCCGGTCAAGCGCGGGGTCTACGGCGGCGCCGTGGGCTATCTGTCGTTCAACGGCAACATGGACACCGCCATTGCCATCCGTACCGCCGTGATCAAGGACAACACCCTGCACATCCAGGCCGGCGCCGGCGTGGTGGCCGATTCGGTGCCCCGCCTCGAGTGGAAGGAAACCATGAACAAGGGCCGCGCGATTTTCCGTGCGGTGGCCATGACCTACAACGATTTCGACCACTGAGGCGGAGGAACAGATTATGTTGCTGATGATCGATAACTACGATTCCTTCACCTACAACGTGGTGCAGTATCTCGCTGAGCTGGGCGCGGACGTGCAGGTCTACCGGAACGATGAAATCACCATCGAACAGATTGAAGCATTGAACCCGGAACGGCTGGTTATTTCCCCCGGCCCCTGCACCCCGAACGAAGCCGGCATCTCCATGGAGGCCATCCGGCATTTCGCCGGCAAACTGCCAATCCTGGGAGTCTGCCTGGGCCACCAGGCCATTGGCCAGGTCTTCGGCGGCGATGTCATCCGCGCCGGCCGGGTCATGCACGGTAAGGTGTCTCCGGTATTCCATAAGGACACTGGCGTATTCCGTGGCCTGAGCAACCCGCTGCAAGCAACCCGTTACCACAGCCTGGTGATCGACAAGGCCACCCTGCCCGACTGCCTGGAGGTGACCGCCTGGACCCGCAACGACGACGGCTCCATCGAGGAAATCATGGGGGTTCGCCACAAGACGTTGCCCATTGAGGGCGTGCAGTTCCATCCGGAGTCTATTATGACGGAACAGGGCCACGAGCTGCTGC
>Ga0102938_10003273_pt1 | contig 12129 bp, 7 predicted proteins | sample SalPonR2_B_D2_MG_FD_84516 | JGI IMG/M metagenome (GOLD analysis project Ga0102938, IMG submission 84516) | Salt pond soil microbial communities from South San Francisco under conditions of wetland restoration - Salt Pond MetaG R2_B_D2_MG | ecosystem: Environmental > Aquatic > Marine > Intertidal... | reverse complement strand
CGGAAGTGAACGAGATAGAGGAAGAGCTAAACTTTAGATACTGCACCGAATGCATCATTGAAGGCAGCTCTATTGACCAGCATGAACTGAAACAGAAGCTTACCGGTTTGGGGGATTCGCTTATTGTGGCCGGTTCGAATACCAGGGCCAAAATACACATCCATACCGATAGTCCGGAAGATGTATTTGGGCTTGCACGGCAATACGGACTACTGGCCGAACAGAAGGCGGACGATATGTACAAGCAGTATGCGGCGGCCCATAGCCATCAGTCCGAGGTAGCCCTGGTAATTGATTCGGCCTGCGACCTGCCGCCGGAACTGATGGAAAAGTCTTTTGTTCACATGGTTCCGGTAAAGGTGCTTTTTGGACAAGACAGTTATATCGATAAGGTTGCCCTCAGCCCACAGAGTTTTTATGAACTGGTGCGGACAGACAGTGAAGTTGTTGGTACTACGTCGCAGCCTGCTCCGGCGGATTTCGAAAGGGTTTTTTCGTTTCTTGGAAAGCATTACCGGCATGTGCTGTATCTCTCGCTGGCCGGAGGCCTTAGTGGAACGATAAAATCTGCCGAGAGTGCACTGGAGCGATTGGAGCACAGGGATTCTGTGCATATTATTGACTCAAAAAATGTCACCATTGGAGCGGGGCTGATTGCCCGGCGTGCGGCTGAGGCGATAGAGAAGGGAAAAGGGATATTCGAGGTAAAGCAGTTGGTCCGGGACCTTGTCGAGAGGACCCGGCTGCTTATTACTATTCCCCATTTAGAGGCACTTATGCGAAGCGGCCGCCTGGGGCGCACCAAAGGTTTTATCGCCCGGTTGTTCAAATTACGGCCATTACTTACCCTCGATTCCAAGGGGAAAGTAGTAAAAGCGGCCATGACCCGCGGTCCGGAAGCGGGCAGAGAAAAACTTATTACCATGCTGCAGCGCAGCCTCGGAACCGAGGCGGCCGGAGATTTTGCAATAGCCCACGTGGACAACCCGAGCACGGCATTCTGGTTTAAAGAACACATAGAGCGGTATTTTAAGCCCTCCAGGGATGTGTTCATTCTGGATGCCTCTCCGGCCCTGGCCCTACATACCGGCTTTGGTACGAGCGCGGTGGCATATATAGCCCCAGCAGCGGTAAAGTCGGAGTCTCGTTAATGGAACTACTCCCAGAGGCTCATCTGGCCGCCGTACTTATTCTCAGTTATCTGCTGGGTTCTCTGCCGAGCAGTATTATTATAGGAAAGCTCTTCTTTAAGAAGGACATCCGCGAATTCGGTTCGGGAAATGCCGGCGGCACTAACGCGGTGCGGGTTTTCGGTTGGCCCGCGGGAATGGCAGTTATTCTAATTGATGTTGCCAAGGGAGCCTGCGCGGTACTTTTTATACCTCAGCTGCCGCTTTTCGGTTCACAGATAACCAGCGTACTGTCAGCCGATGGAACTTCCCTTGCAGCGGGAACTGCTGCAGTAGTTGGGCATATTTGGACTGTATTTGCAGCCTTTCGCGGAGGCAAGGGAGTAGCCACCGCGGCCGGCATGATAGTAGCCCTATATCCTGCAGGATTTAGCGCAACACTGGTTATTTTCGTGGCGGCGGTACTGGTGACCGGCATTGTATCTGTCGGCTCGCTTTGTGCGGCAATTTCCTTTCCTTTGGTTCTGTATGCGCTTGATACAAGCGGGCTATCAATGGTATCACCCTTGTTAATGGGGTTTTCAATTCCGATTGCTCTACTGATACTCTTTACCCATCGTAAAAATATCGGACGCCTGCTGCGGGGGGAGGAAAAACGGCTTTTCAGAAAAAAATAAGCTTTTAAGAAAAAGTGAAAATATAAACAGTAAAAAAAGCGCGTGTAAATGCAAAAAGATGGTACCGGAAAATAAAAGCAAAAAGATAAAAGAAACCGACCTCTTCCAACCCCTCAAGGTATATCTTGAAGGCCAGGGCTACTCTGTGCACTCCGAGGTGCGCAACTGTGATATAGTGGCACGAAAGGGGAATGAACTTATTCTTGTCGAGCTGAAAAGTTCAATCACTCTGAATCTTCTGATACAAGCAGCCCAAAGAAAAGAGATTAGCGATTCGGTGTATATAGCAGTGCCGGTACCCCGAGGGGCCAAGAATCCCCCAAACTTCAAGCGGACCAAAACTTTGCTGCGGCGCTTGGAGATAGGCTGTATTCTGGTAGATTTTATGCAGACCAAAACAAAACTGAGGATTGAGCTGCACCCGGTAGCATACAAGGCAAAGCGAAGCCATTCACAACGGCGGGCAATTCTACGGGAGATAGACGGGCGTTATGCTGAGTTTAACCAGGGTGGTGAAGCGGTGGTCGAGGAAAAAATTACCGCTTATAAGCAGGAAGCCCTGCGGATCGCCCACTTTCTGCGGCAAAACGGTCCCGCTTCCCCGGCCCAGCTACGCAATGCGGGTACCTCTGAAAAAACGCAGGCAATTCTTCTTAAGAATGTCTACGGCTGGTTTGAGCGGCAACGGCGAGGAGTATACCAGCTGCACCCGGCTGGTCACGAAGCGTTGGCTCATTACGTAGAGAAGCTTGAGAACTTTAACCGGATTATTATACAAAAATAAGGAAATGCACCATGGCTAGAGCTAACAAAAAACCGAACAACACTACTGATTATACGAAAAACGAGAAGTCTTCACTGCTGATAGTATATATTGCACTGCTGCTGGCGGCTTTTTTTTGGGGAAGTTCCTTTCCCGCCACAAAGATAGTGCTGCGGGGTTTCTCGCCCATAGCCTATGTGTTTCTCCGTTTTGTGGGGGCTTCTTTCATCTTCGGAGTATTGATGCTGCGCCGATACCGGCCACTGGGAAGGCGAGTTCACCTGAAACTGGTGCTGATGGCCTTTTTTCAGCCCACAATCTACTTTCTGTTCGAGAGTGCCGGGCTGCAGTACACCTCAGCCTCAAGCGCCTCCATGATTATCGCTGCTCTGCCGGGAATTGTGGCACTGCTGGCGGGTTTTCTGCTAAAGGAGCGGCTTTCTTTGCGGCAATGGGCGGGGGTGCTGCTGTCGATTGTCGGTGTCATTATACTGGCGGGCTTCGATGATAACCCGACCTATGCTGAAAGCAGCCTGCTTGGCAACAGCCTGGTGCTTTTGGCTGTGCTGGCCGCCTCGATGTATATGATTGTCGCCAGGCACCTATCGTCCAATCTGTCCGCAGTTGAAATTACTTTTTACCAGGTGTTTTACGGAATGCTACTGCTTGCTCCGGTGTTTTTATTCCGGATGTCGTCGGTTGAATGGAATAGGGTAGATGCGCCTTCGATTGGCGCGCTGGTGTTTCTTATTCTCGGTGCAACGCTGGTGGCTTTTCTGGCTTACAATTTTGCCCTGACCCGGGTAGATGCCTCAAAGGCGGCAGTTTTTCTTAACGGGGTACCAGTGGCCTCGGTCCTTGTCTCATGGGTGCTGTTAGGAGAACGGTTGGGAATACTGCAGCTGCTGGGAGGGCTGATCGTAATATCAGGGGTGACCCTTACCAACTGGCGCCGCCGTACGCTTGCTCGGCGGCGGATTATGTAATTTGGGGGGCGTCTGTTAGTCTGAATTAGATAGGCTGAATTCAACTGCGGCGGTAGCCCCGTTGTCATTATAAAGTTTAAAGCTGCCGTCCAGTTGTTCCGCCAGGTTAGAGATGATAAGCAGCCCGAGGGATTCACTCTCTTCAAATATAAAATCTTCCGGCAGACCATGGCCGTTGTCATGAATCAATAACCGGCAGCGCTGTTCATCTATAGTAAGACTAATTTCTATAAGACCGTTTTTTATGTTCTTCAGGCCGTGTTCCAAACTGTTAGAGATGAGTTCGTTGATAATCAGCCCTAGGGGCACCGCGACGGATAAGTTGAGTTGTACAGAGGGGATATCCAGTTCTGTTTTCACTGGGGTAGGATGGGTGTTGTACGTATTGATAAGCTGGGCAACCAAATCTGATAAGTAGTTGTCCAGGTACACCCCTGATAGACTTTCGGTATAATACAGCTGTTCATGGATTAAAGCCATGCTTTCAACCCGGTTTCTGCTTTCGGTGAGATGCTTGCGGCTAACTTTGTCGGGTATAAAACTGGTTTGAAGGCTTAAGAGACTGGCAACCACATTCAGATTGTTTTTGACCCGATGATGAACTTCCTTCAACAGAAGCTCCTTCTCTTTTAAGTCCTCTCTGACAATTCGTTCGGCCTCTTTTTGAGAGCTTATATCTTGGATCATCACCGTTATCGATCGGTAACGTCCATAACTTACCGCATTAAAGCGAAAACGTACGTATTTATCACCGAGCTGAAGAGGCTCTTTTATGCCGATTTCAAACTCTTTACCGTTTAATGAGTGAGCTATGTTTTTTATACGGTTTGCAAGTTCCGGTGGAAACAAGGATGGAAAGTATAAGGTAAGAATCTCTTCCCGAGGTAAGCCCAGCAGTGAAGCCCCGGCTTCATTCACGTAAATAACCTGCAGATCAAGGTTCAGCTCAAAGAAACTGTCTGAAATGCTTGAGAGCAGCACTTCTATATGCTGCTTAGAGAAAAGCAGCTCTTTAGTTATATCTCGGTGGTGCACTTGATCAAGGCCAATTATTTTCTTAGAAACCCCAGATGAGTTGTTCTGAAACTGCTGTAATAAATCGAGTACATACGGTTTCATAAGGCGAAAGGGCATTTTGGCCAGGTATGCATCGGCAATTTCGCTAAAGTCAAAACCGGGTTCTTCCGCGGCAATGGCCGAAATTATCACAATAATGCTTTCCGAAAGCTCCGGTTGTTTCCGTAAGAGTGTGCAGAGTTGCCGTCCGTCGATATAGGGCATTACAAGGTCGACAAAAATAACATCAGGTAGAAAAGTGCGGCTTATTTTAAGGGCTTCTACACCGTTATCAACAGTGTGAACGCTATACCCCTCCTGGCCTAATATTTCATTCATAAACTCCAGCATCACTGGGTTGTTGTCGACCACAAGAATTTTTTTCAAGGTTTTATTCAATTTTCTGTTTATAGTTGTGATAAGATTTCTTCCTTAATGCTCTGATACTCCTGGGAGAGCAGTTCATACTGCTTCCTTAGCTTCTCCGGGGTAGCAGTGCCGGATTGCAGCAGCAACTGTAGCTTTTTTGCAAGGTCAGCAAGCTCTTCGTAGTCCATATTGGCAGCGGCACCCTTAATATGGTGGGCTGTGGCTGCGCTTTGTGTAAAGTTCCTCAAATCGAGTTCTGATTTCAGTTGCAGCAAGTCTTTATCGGTATTTTCGATAAAAAGTACGCAAATTCGCTTATATGCTTCTACACTTATACCGATTTCAGCTGCCGAACTCTGGATATTCATGGAACTAATATACTAAAAAAACGTATTTTATAGAAGAGTTCCCATTATTAAATTTGTTAAAATATATAATATGGATATATATTAGTAAATAGACAAGCTATTTTATAAACTTCCAAGCACCGTAAGACCACTGTCTTTGCCCCTCTTTTGCAGGGTACTTTTGTACTATTTCTGAAATTCCCCTTGTAATATTCAATTTAAAATTGCCCAGTTGAGTTTAATATGATATCTTTACTCAGTTGATTCGGTCGAGAACCGACAAATGCCGTGAAGGCAGATCACATTATACTACACAGAAAAAGAGGCAGGCAATGGCACAGACAATCCCGAAACTTATGCAGGAGATGGCGGAGAAACATCCACGTGTGGCTGCGCAGATGAGTAAGGATGAACAGGGGACTTTCATTTCAAGGAGTTTTGAAGAACTATACCGTGAGGTAAGCAGCTTTGCCGCCGGTCTGCAGAAACTCAAGGTTAAGCGGGGCGATCATGTTGGTCTCATATCTGAAAATCGAGCAGAATGGTTTGTGTCAGATTTGGCGCTACTTTCCCTGGGTGCGGCTGACGTGCCCCGCGGGAATGACAGTATGGCCCAGGAATTGGCCTACATTCTAGGCTTCTCCGAGTGTTCACTAGTTATAGTGGAAAACGAAGAACAGTTAAAAAAAGTCTACTCAGTAAAGGATCAGATTCCAAGTATAAAGCATTTTTTAGTACTAGACCCGAACTTCGACAGTTTCAACAGCATCGATACGGGCCGCATTAAAATATCCACTTATGCCGAAGTACGTGATGCCGGCAAGAGCCTTCTGGAAAAGCATCCCGAACTTATTGAGAAGGAGATTGAACAGGGAAAAGCGGACGACACCTGTACTATAATTTTTACTTCTGGAACAACCGGCGAGCCTAAGGGGGTAGTTCTTTCCCACAATAACTTTTTGCATCAGGTAAGCTGTATTCCCAGTGTGTTAGATGTAACCCCTGGCGATATCTGGATATGTGTACTCCCGGTATGGCACTCATTTGAACGAATTGTTCAGTATCTTGCCCTCGGAAGTGCTTCAACCCTTGCGTATTCAAAGCCGATTGGACAAATCATGCTAGCCGATATGGCGGTTATTAAGCCACAATGGATGGCATCAGTTCCGCGTATCTGGGAAGCGGTGAGGGCAGGAATTTATCGGAAGATTAAGCAGGAGGGGGGCATTAAACTGCTCATGTTCAACTTTTTTGTAGCCGTCGGGGGGAGTCATAAACGTATGGCCGACAGAATATTTGGGCGGGCCCCTCAGTTTAAACCTCGCTCACGGGTACTGGAACTATCCCTAAATTTTCTGCCGTATATGTTGTTGTCGCCCTTAAAACTGTTAGGGAATGCCCTGGTTTTCAAGAAAATAAAAACCAAACTGGGTGGTAGGTTTATCGCTGGTGTCTCAGGAGGCGGCGCTCTGCCGCCGTCGGTCGATTCATTCTTTGGCTCCGCCGGAATTCTACTGCTGGAAGGCTATGGGCTAACAGAAACCGCACCGGTTCTTGCGGTACGTAGTCAGTTTAATCCGGTGCCAGGGACAGTGGGCCCTATGCTTGCAGAAACCGAGTGCAGAATTATCGGGGAAAAGGGGGAGCCCCTGCCGGCAGGAAGTATGGGCTTGATAACCGTACGCGGCCCGCAGGTAATGAGCGGGTATTATAAAAAACCTGAACTTACGGCAAAGATCCTCTCCGAAGACGGCTGGCTCAACACCGGTGACTTAGGCAAGCTTACTCTCCGGGGGGAACTGAAAATTACAGGCCGTGCAAAAGACACAATCGTGCTATTAGGAGGTGAAAATATAGAGCCTCTGCCGATTGAGCAGAAGATTACCGAAAGCGAATACATCGATACTGCGGTTGTAGTGGGACAGGACCAAAAATATCTGGCTGCCCTGATTATACCCAATACGGATGCAGTCGAGCGCTTTGCCGATGAAAACCATATTCCCTATAATCAACCTTCGGATCTGCTGGCCTCGGATGATGTACGAGAACTGATGGACGGGGAGATAAATTCTCTGGTGAACGGCAGAACCGGGTTTAGAGTATTTGAGCGGGTGTACCGTTTTGCCATATTGAAGAAACCCTTTGAGATCGGAGAGGAGTTGTCGGCCAAACAGGAGATTAAACGGCATGTAATTGCCGATAAGTATTCTGATGAAATTGCGTCCCTGTTTGAGTAGTGTTTAATTAAGATATCTGCAATGCAAAAATTGCAGAAGTGGAGAGTATTCGCTCGCATCCCCCCGTTGCTTCAGTTAAAGCAACGGGGGGATTTTACATTCACAATATTGAACTACAATCAAAACAGCAATAAATTCGAAGAAATTGCTTAAGCCGGGCGCTTTCAGGTTTGTTCCAATTTAATGTGAATAGTAATCCGGGTACCCGGGTGGTTTTCAATTTCAACCGAACCGTCAAACTGATGGGCATATCCCTCTACCAGAGTCAGACCGAAGCCATACTTTTTATCTTTAAGAACTTCAGGGGGAGTACCGATTCCGTCGTCTTCAACGACGATTTTGAGGTTATCCGTCGAAAGATTCTGCAGAAAAATCGCGATATGTCCGCTCTCTCGTCCGGGAAAGGCGTATTTTAATGTATTCGTGATGAGCTCCGTTACAATAATTCCAATCGGGAGGGATTGCTTGGCGGTAACCTGTATATCATCAATAGCTGTGCTTATGTCGATGTTAGCGTCAGTGGCATAGGCAGCTTGCAGGTTACGTACCAGCTCATCTACAAATGGCCCCAGCTTAATACTGTTTGAGTTGCTGCTGGAATACAACTTGTAGTAAATCGATTGCATTAGCCGGATACGGTTCTTTGCCTCTTCAAAAGCATCTTTCACATCCGGATTAGAGAAATAGGATTCCTGTACCGATAGGATGCTGTACATCGTATTCATATGGTTCTTGATACGGTGATGCACCTCTTTCATTAGCTGCTCCTTCTCTTGGAGCAACTTGTGCACATTACGCTCGGCCTCTTTTAAGGGGAATACATCAACGTATACCCCCAGCGCCCCGATCATGTTGTCGTCTATCAAAATAGGGGTAGCCGACATGAGCACATTAATCGCCGAGCCCGATTTGGTAAATCTAACGGCCTCTTGGAAGTTGGTAGGAATCCCCAAGGCAACCTGCTTGGTGTAGTTTTGGGCTTCGGCCATAATCTCGTCACTTTTAAAAGCGATCAGTGAATCAAGCGATTTTCCAACTACCTCCTCGGATGTATAGCCAAACAATTTTTCAGCTCCGAGATTCCATTCTATTACATTTTGCTTTTTATCTAGGGTCACAACCGCATCCGGCACTGAGCGTAAAACTGTTTCTAGATACCTTCTGCGCTCCTCCTTTTCTCTTTCCAGCTTTGCCCGTTCGCGTATGTCTCGTATTATTCCTACAAGAAAGGACTCTTCCTGAATAGTTAACAGTGAAAGGCTCACTTCGGTTTTAAAAGTGGTACCATCTGCGCAACGGTTCTGAGTTTCAAACCTGGCAAAGCCGGAAGTTTCTATCTTTTGCTTAATTTTCTCGGTATTCGCAGTGAGGTCCAGATCAAAAACCGACATCTGCAGAAGCTCTTCTCTGGTAAAACCGGAAAGATGGCAGGCGGTTTGATTTACATCGATAATATGCTCTCCGCTCAAAGAATGAATCACAATTGCATCGTTGGTTCGATCAAGTAATTCCCTGAAACGGCGGATTTCCTTATCCGCATGCTTCTGCTCAGTTATATCCTGAACAGCCCCCAGCAGCTTTATCGGTTGGCCGAGGCTGTCTCGGATTACAGTTCCGTGGGATCTGAGGGTTCTCTGCACCTTATCGTTTGCTCTAATAATCCGATGTTCTATATCGAAATATCCATTCCCATGGACAGCTCTGTTAAAAGTGGCTTTTACTTTTTCGTAGTCCTGCAGAGGCAGCGTTTTATCAAGTTCCTCGGCAGAAATTGTTTCTGACTCAAGGCCGTAGATTTTTCGGCAGCCGGGGCTTAGATTAAGGACATCTGAAGCTATATCCTTTTCCCATCCCCCCGCAACGGTCAGCTCCTCGGTGATGTGCATAAGTAGTTCATCCTGTTCTGCTTGCTGTCGGCTTTGCCGCAGATCATATTCTGCGTGCTGCCGTCGTAAGGCAATAGATGCTTGCTGTACAAATGTTTCAACTGCCAACTTGTTTTGAAGCTGCTTACCTTCGGTATAAATCAATAGTGTATTTGCATAAATCTGCTTATCTATAATAAAGGCAGTTCCGTATATTTCATCTATTTTCAGCATCTGCTCAACATGCCGTCCGGTCTCGCGTGGAATTTTCCCAAAGCTTATCTCGTGCAGCCCCCCATTAAATTGTTCGAGTCGCCCCGAGAGCAGTTGATCAAAGGTTTTGTCGAGGTAATACTCGGCACCCAACAACGAACGGCCGATGAGCGCATTAATCTCGGTACCCTGGGCCTCTATTCCGGCACAAGCTTCAGTTTTGAGTGTTCCCTCTGCAGGCTGAACAGAATTGACAATAACAATGGCACCGCCACTAAGACGATGCAAGGCCTCTGCACAGTAATCGTAAATATTAGAATTAATATCAAAATCGGCCAAATCCACCGCAGCCTGCGCCAGAAATCGCAGGCTTTCGTAGGTACCATTAGGGTCTTCTTGTGCGGAAAAAAATCGTTCCATTATTTGTAAAGATAGATTATTAAAGGGGGGGTTGCAAGCATCTGTATTGGAATAAAAATAGATTTATGAGCTATTGGCGCTGGTTGAAATAAGAGATCGCTAATAGTTCACACTTAATAGCGTCTGTCGGCTATTCCCATTTTTATTTTGGCGCTTTCGTGAATATAGTCATGGGAAGGTGGAAGCTTACAGTTTATCATCGCTAAGATTGATCAGCGATAAGTAAAATTAGCATATTACATTGCACTGCAACTATATTATTCCTACAATTATTAAAGCGAAAAAGAATCTTCCAAGGTGGCCACTATGTCTAAAAAGATACTGCTCGTAGAAGATGAAGCCCTTATTGCCATGAATGAAGCCCAAATGCTCAAGAAACATGGCTATGAGGTAATTACTGTTTATAATGGTGAGAAAGCTATCGAGGTGGTAGACTCAGACCCCGATATTTCTCTCATTCTCATGGATATCGACCTTGGAAAAGGAATAGACGGGACAGAGGCAGCCGAGAAGATACTTGAAAAACAGGATATTCCTGTTGTTTTTCTCTCCTCTCATACAGAACAGGATGTGGTTGAGAAAACCGAAGGAATAACCTCCTACGGATATATTGTTAAAAACTCAGGAGTGACGGTTCTGCTAGCATCAATAAGAATGGCTTTTCGCCTCTATGAGGCCCATATTGAACTAAAAAATCAGAAGGAGAACCTCAGGACGGCACTGATCAAACAGGAACAGACGGCAGAAGAACTAATGGATAGTGAAGAGAAATTCCGTACTATGATGAACCAGTCCATCGACATGATCTTCCTCCATGATTTAGAAGGATTTATCGTAGATGTAAACCAAACCGGAATCGAACAAACCGGGTATAGCTGGGAGGAACTGCTTTCGATGGCTATCTCGGACCTTGATCCGGACTACAGAGCGAGAGAAGACGGCGGAAATTTCTGGAATAATGTAGAATACAATCAACCTTATCGTTTTGAGGCTCGTCTAATAAGTAAAGACAACTTTATACTACCTATTGAGATTTTTGTCTCTAAAGTATTAATGAGTGGCAGCACTTACATAATGACATGTTCAAGGAATATCAGTGATCGTAAAAAGAAAGAAAAAAGAATAAGAGAGAGTGAGCGTAAGTTACGATTAACCCTCAATTCCATAGGTGATGCAGTAATCTCTACCGATATGAATGGCAATATAAACAGAATGAATCCCGTCGCAGAGGATATCACCGGCTGGTCAGTTGATAGTGCGCATGGAAAAAAGTTGAATGAAATTTTTCACATTATAAATGCTGACAGTCGAGAGATTGTCGATAATCCCGTAGAAAAAGTCATTCAGACCGGTGAAATTGTAGGGTTGGCAAACCACACTGTATTAATCTCTAAGGATGGAACGGAATATCAAATTGCCGACAGTGCCGCACCTATTAAGGATGATGAGGGAAATATTACTGGTGTTGTACTAGTTTTTAGAGATGTAACCGAAAACTATGAGAAAGAACAAAGCCTAAAAAGGCAAGAATATCGACTTCGGCTTACACAAGGCATTGCCCATGTAGGAAACTGGGACTTGGATATTACAAAAAATACATTGTTGTGGTCGGATGAGATATTTAGAATATTCGGGTTGGAGCCACAAGAGTTTGAGGCTACATATGAAGCCTTTATGAAGCGAGTACACCCTGAAGATCGTGAAAAAGTCGACTCTGCTTATTGGGGATCAATAAAAGAGGGAAAAGATACATATGAAGTCGAGCACAGGATTATTCGTGCAGATACCAGTGAAATCCGCTACGTCCATGAAAAATGTGAGCACCTGCGAGACGATTTAGGAGACATAATTCGTTCCATCGGTATGGTGCAGGATATTACTGAACGTAAAAAAGTTGAAGAGCAGCTCAAAGAGAGTAAGAACAGATACAAGAGATTAGTTCACAATTCTCCTAACATGATTATGGAAACTGATGTTGACACCCACAAAATAATTAGCTGTAATCCGGCAATGGCAAATAACCTCGGGAGCTCAATAGCGGAAATAGTAGGAAAGAAGATTGATGT
>Ga0102938_10003272_pt1 | contig 12132 bp, 12 predicted proteins | sample SalPonR2_B_D2_MG_FD_84516 | JGI IMG/M metagenome (GOLD analysis project Ga0102938, IMG submission 84516) | Salt pond soil microbial communities from South San Francisco under conditions of wetland restoration - Salt Pond MetaG R2_B_D2_MG | ecosystem: Environmental > Aquatic > Marine >... | reverse complement strand
ATCTGCGAGCCCAGAACATCGGCTTCAAGAGTCGTGACCTGATGAAACTGACCGGCGCCAAGGTCAAACTCGTGCAGCAGTGCTCGGGCATCGACGGCATGTGGGGTTTCCGCGCCGGCAACGAGGACATCTCGGTGCCGATCGCCAAGAAGCTCGGCGACCAGATCAACAAGGCCGGCGGCGACGTGGTCGCGGGCGACTGCCATCTCGCCAACACCGCGATCGTCGAGCAGACCGGCCGCACGCCGCAGCACCCCCTGCAGGTGATGGCCCGCGCCTACGGCATCGCCGAAGAACCCTGACCGGGTGGGCCGCTGCCAGACGCCGGCCCACCCACCCCGACCAGAGGAGTTGTCATGTCCCCCCGGACCACTACCCGCAAGCTCACCCTCGACGACATCGCCGATGTCCGTGCCTACGAGCGCACGCGCGAGGAATTTCGTGCCGAGGTGATGGAGACCAAGCGGAAGCGACGCCTGTCGTTCGGCACGATCGTCACGCTGATGTTCGAGAACCGCGAGACCATGTTGCTGCAGATCCAGGAGATGGCCCGCGTCGAGAAGTTGACGACCGACGAAGAGATCCAGGTCGAGCTCGACACCTACAACCCGATGATCCCCGAGCCGGGCCAACTCACCGCCACGGTGTTCCTCGAACTCACCAGCGACGACCAGATGCGCGAGTGGCTGCCCAAGCTGGTCGGCATCGAGCGCTCGTTCGTGGTCGTGCTCCCGAACGGCGATCGCGTGCCGTCGATCACCGAGGAGGCCCACGCCGGCCAGCTCACCCGTGAGGAGGCCACTGCCGCGGTGCACTACATCCGTTTCGAATTCACGCCCGAGCAGATCGAGTCGTTCGCGTCGGGCGCGGTGCGAGTCGAGATCGAGCATCCCGACTACCTCGAGTCGATCGAACTGTCGGAGCCGACTCGTGCCGAGCTCCTCGGAGATCTGCGCGGCTGACCCGCCATCGCTCACCCGGCACAAATTTTCCCTGGCATTCGAGCGCTGTCGGTTCTAGATTCGGACAGATCGAGGGGCAATCCACGGGGGGTCGGACCGAACGTGTCGGTACAGGAATTGAAATGGTGGGATCTCGGAGCATGCCGGGGGCTCGACGCTTCGGCGTTCTACCCCGATGACGACGAGAGCGCGGAGTACGCGAAGTCGGTGTGCGCTGGTTGCTCGGTGCAGTCGACGTGCCTCGAGTACGCGCTGACGGTGCGCGAGAAGGCCGGAGTGTGGGGGGGCGCGACCGAACGCGACCGTCGCCGCATGATCCGTCACCGGCGTCGCACCGCCTGACGTCACGCTTCGCTCGCATCGGGTCGGCGCCCTACGCTGCGCCCATGTCGAGCCACGAACCGTTCCACGACTGGGCCACCGTCATGGCGACACTGGTCGCCGGCGAGGACCTCGACGCTACGACCGCCGGGTCGGTGATGACCACGATCCTTCGTGGTGACGCGAGCGCCGCGCAGATCGGCGGCTTCCTGGTGGGCCTGCGAGCCAAGGGCGAGACCGTCGACGAACTCGCAGGGCTGCTCGCAGCAACGCTGCACGAGGCGACCTACGTGTCGCTGTCCGACGACGAACGCTCCCGCTGCGTCGACATCGTCGGAACCGGCGGTGACGGCACGCACTCGATCAACGTGTCGACGATCGCAGCGCTGGTCATGGCCGGAGCCGGTGCCCCGGTCTGCAAACACGGCAATCGTTCGGCGTCGTCGAAGTGCGGTGCCGCCGACGTCCTGGAGTTGCTCGGTGTTGCGATCGAACTCCACGCCGACGGTGTGGCCGAATGCGTGCGCGAGGCGGGGATCGGCTTCTGCTACGCCCCGATCTTCCACCCGGCGTTCCGCTTCACCGGGCCACCACGCCGCGAGCTCGGTGTCCCGACGACGTTCAACCTGCTCGGCCCGATGGCGAACCCGGGACGGGTGAGGCGCCAGTTGATCGGCGTTGCCGACCCTGCGTTCGCCGTTCCGATGATCGAGACACTCCAACGTCAGGGGCTCAGCGACGCCTGGGTCGTTCACGGTGGCGGGATGGACGAACTGACCACGCTCGGTCCGTCGCGCGTGCTGGCACTGCGCGACGGAGCGATCACCGGCTTCACCATCGATGCGAGCGACTACGGGATCGCTCCGGCGACCGCTGACGATCTCCGAGGAGGGGCACCCGAGGAGAACGCGCTGGTCGTACGGCGTGTGCTCGCCGGTGAGTCGGGCGCACACCGCGACATCGTGGTGTTGAACGCAGCCGCCGGTCTGGTCGTCGCGGGAGTGGCAGCCGACCTCGGTGACGGCCTCGAACTGGCCATCGCCGCGATCGACGACGGGCGCGCCCAGGCCCGTCTGGATGCATTGATCAAGGTGTCGCAGGCACGCGCGTCGTGACCGACCCGCTCGTGGTTCGTGTCCCGGCGTCGTCGGCGAACCTCGGTGCCGGGTTCGACGTGCTGGGAATGGCGCTCGAGCTGCACCTCGACGTCGGCCTCGGCGAGACACCGGTTGGTGCGCAGCCCGTCGATGCTCGTCACCCGGCAGCGAAAGCGTTCGTGGCGGCCGGCGGTACCGACGACACGGCGATGTGGATCCGCTCGGCGATTCCGATGGGACGCGGCCTGGGGTTCAGCGGCGCTGCTCGGGTCGGTGGTGCGGCGCTGGGTGTGGCCGTCGGTGCCGGCGATCCCGACGCAGCGCTCGCGTTCAACCTCGACCATCTCCTCGAGATCGCTGCGGGCCTGGAGGGTCACGGCGACAACGTCGCGGCCTCCGCGCTCGGTGGGATCGTGGCCTGGGTCGGCGGCCGGGCGCTCCCGCTGCGGCTCGGGCCGAAACTCGCCGCGGCGTCGGTGGTCACCTGGATTCCCGACGCCACCACTTCGACCAATCGTTCGCGTGGAAGCCTGCCCGACGATGTTGCGCGGATCGATGCCGTCCACAACCTCGGCCGGATCGCGCAGTTCGTGGTGGCCGTGGAGCGCGACGACCCGACGCTGCTCGCCGGGGCCGCGGATGATCGACTCCACCAGCGAGCGCGCCTACCCCTGGTGCCGGGCGCCGCTGAGGTCCTCGACAGGGGTGTGGCCGCGGGCGCGTGGTGCGCCTGGATGTCCGGCAGCGGCCCGACGGTGGCGTTCCTGGCCGACGATGATGCCGTCGACGCGGTGATCGGTGCGCTCGGCGCACCGGGCCAGGTCAAACACCTCCGCGTCGCCCTGCGTGGCGTCCACGTGCCGACCTGAGCGCCGTGACGACCGGCGATGAGCCCCCGCAACGCGGGCGACGCAGAGACTCGACTCGTGGCGCTGTGAGACCTGCGGCAGCTGGTCAGGCGGCGCGGGTTGCGAGGGCGGCGAGGTCGGGGAGGCGGTCGCCGATCGGGAACGTCCAGGTGCCCGAGCAGCGAACGACGAGACGTTCGGCGCGCTGGTCGCAGAACCGGGCGAGGCACAGTGCTTCGTCGATCTGCTCGCGAGCGAGGACGCCGATCGTTGCAGCGGCCGGCGGTGGGATCGGCAACGCGCGGCCGGCGACACCGACACGTGTGGCATCGAGCAGGCGTGCGCGGTCGATGATCCATGTCGAGTCGCCGAGGCTCACCTCGGCGTGCGCAGCTGCTCGAAGGGCATCGACGAGCAGATGGCGCCGAACCGCGCTGAGCAGGGTGCTCAACCGGTCGCGGGTCGCTGCGGCCTCCTCGAACCGCTGCGCTGTCGCCAGGTCGAGCATCCGGTCGCGCAGCCGATCGACGACCACGCGCGGATCGCCCGTCAGCGCACTCGCAGCGGCGTCGACAGCAGCGGCATACCCCGCAGGGTCGGCGGTGCCCGAGCACGGGCACAGGGCCACCCCCAATTGGGCCGCACTGCAGACCGCTGCATCCTGCGGGGGTGTGTAACCACGACCCATCCGCACCGTGCAGCGGCGCAGCGGCACCGCGGTCTGGATCGCCTCGACCACGATGTTCGCCATGGTGCGCGACGGCAGCGGGCCGAGATGCACACCCTTCGCCGACGGATTCTTCACCACGGACAGGCGGGGCCACGCGCTGTCGACGTCGAGCTTGACGTAGCAGTACTTGTCGGCGCGGGTGCCCGCTCGGTTGTACCGGGGCAGCAGTTGGCCGATGAGGCGGCTCTCGATCACCTCCGCGGTGAGCGCGTCGGGGAGGTCGAGGTGTGTCACCGACTGCGTCTCGCGCAGCATCGGACCGATCTTGCGCCGGTCGTCGTTGCCGAAGTACGACCGCACACGCTGGCGCAGGTTGGTGGCCTTGCCGACGTAGAGGATCTCGTCCCGCCGGCCCCGGAACATGTACACCCCGGGCGAGCGCGGCAGGTCTGCGGTCATCTTCAGCTTCGCGGCCTGTGGGTGGCCGGCGAGCTTCGACAACACCACCAGATCGTCGAGACAGACCACGCCGAGGCCGGCGGCGCGTTCGATCAGGAGATGGAGGAGGTCGGCGGTGGCCAGCGCGTCGTCGAGGGCACGATGGCTGGGGCGGTGGTCGAGGCGGAACCGCGAGGCGAGCGTGCCGAGTTTGCAGTCGGGCACTTCGTCGCGCACCAGACGGCGGGCGAGCGCGACCGTGTCGACGACGGTGCCGGCCAGTGGCGGTCGATCGGCGCGTTCGCAGGCGGCACGGAGGAAGCCGACGTCGAAGCCCACGTTGTGGCCGACGACCACCGAGTCGCCGACGAAGTCGAGCAGCGAGCCGAGTACCGACTCGATGCGCGGAGCACTCGCCACGAGCACATCGGACAGTCCGGTGAGCATCGTGATCTGCGGCGAGATCGCCCGGCCGGGATTCACGAGGGTCTGGAACGTGCCGAGGAACTCTCCGCCTCGCACCTTGACCGCGCCGACCTCGGTGATCATGTCGTCGTTGCGGTTTCCTCCGGTGGTCTCGAGGTCGATGATGCAGAACGTGACGTCGTGGAGCGGTCGACCGAGTTCGTCGAACGATCGTTGATGGGGGAGCTCGGAGATCGAACGTGTTGACATCGCCAGCATGCCATCACGAACACCCGTACGCTGTCAAGAACACCCGTTCTCCCCGGCGGGTCGATCGGGTATCGTGCGCTCATGTCCGATCCGGCCTCGATCGAGCACCGCCACCTGCGCCGTGCCATCGAGTACGCCGTCGTGATGGGCGACGAGATCGCCAAACGCAAGACGTCGATCACCGTGCCACGTGAGGTGCGTGCGGTATCGGGCAAGGCCCGGATCCCGACCGGTTCGCTCGGGCGGTTACGGCGTGCGATCGAAGACGACGATCGTTTCCGGACGGCCATCGCTGCGGGGGCACTTCCCGAGCTGGTCGACCCGATCGGTGTGCTGTGGTTGCAGCGGCCCGACGGTTGGGAGCAGCGCGTCCACTCGCTGGTCGCAGAGCTTGCCGCGAAGGCCGACGATGCCGATCTGCGCACGTCGCTGCGGCGCGAGGAGAAGCGCCGCTACGCCGCCGAACAGGTTGCGGTGCGGTTGCGAGCCGACGTCGCCGACCGCGACGCCACGATCGAGACGATGCGCGCCGACATCGACACCATGCGAGCCGACGTCGTCAAGGCCGACGACGAGGCAGCCACGTTGCGTGCCGAGGTCGTCGACCTGCGCGTCGAGGCACGACACGCCCGTGACCGAGAGGCGGCGGCAAAGGCCAGACTCGACGCGTCGTTGACGACGCCGGCCGACCCAGGAGGCCGACACGACGCTCGGGACGGGACCGGCTCCGGAGAGTTCGGTGACGCCGAGATGGCCGCCGCCCGCCCCGGGATCGATCCGGCCGAGGTGTCAGAGGTGGCCCGAGTCGTTCGTGGGTTGGCCGAGCAGCTCGATGCGTTGCTCGCGGACGACGCTCCGAGCGCTCCGGTACGGCCGGCGGCGCGCTCGCCGCTGCGGCTGCCGGGCGGCGTGATCGGATCATCCGCCGATGCAGCCGAGTTCCTGTTGCGCTCGGACGCGGTCGTGCTGATCGATGGCTACAACGTGGCGAAGCTGGCCTGGCCGAACAGATCGCTCGAGGCACAACGGACGCAGTTGCTCGATGCACTGGAGAACGTCGCCCGCCGATTCGGTTCCGACATCACGGTGGTGTTCGACGGTGCATCGGTGGTGGGAGCGCACGCCGCTCGGCGTCGGCTCATTCGGGTGGCGTACTCGCCCGAAGGGGTGATCGCCGACGACGTGATCCGCGACGAGGTCCGGCGACTGCCTTCGGCCCGGGCGGTCGCCGTCGTCACCAACGACGCCGAGATCGTGGCCGACGTGAGGGCACTCGGTGCCAACGTCGTGCCGAGCAATGCGCTGATCGCCGTCCTCTGACACCCGAGCGATCGAACCCGAGCCGTTACCCGAGCGGTTCGCTCATCGCTTCGAGTCGCGTGCGGTTCGCCTCGATCAGAGGCCGACAGCGGCGGCGAGTACCTCGACCTCGTCGACACACAGGTCGCACAGTGCCCACAGGTCGGGCACCAGTTGCCAGTCCGCGACGAGCCCGAAGTCGAGTGTGTCGCAGTAGCTCTGCACGGTGATGCTCAACCCGACACCATCGGTGATCGTGTTGACCGGGATGTAGTGCGACATCTTCGCGCCGCGCAGGTACAGCGGCTGGCGGGGGCCGGGAACGTTCGAGATCACCAGGTTCATCGGCGGGTTCACGCGATCGGTCACCCTGAGCGCCGCCGACACCCTCGCCGCCCGCTCGGCCAGCGCTGGCGGCGCCATCTCGGCGAGCTCGACCATCGCCTCGGCCGGCAGGAGGTCGAAGTCGCCCTTCGCGTCGGCCATCGCATCGTGGACGAATGCGATCCGCTCGAGTGGATCGGCGAGATGTGTCGGGAGCTGGCAGAACAGCCCCGACACCCGGTTGGTCCACACCTCGTCCTCGTCGCCGTTCCGGATCGACACCGGGACCATGCCGATCAGCGGGTCGTCGGGGAGTTCGTCGCGGTCAGCGAGATAGTTGCGGAGGGCACCGGCGCACGAGGCCATCACGACGTCGTTGACGGTGGCACCGGCGGCGTTCTTGACCTCCTTGATGCGATCCATCGACACCGAACCGAACGCCACGCGGCGGTGGGGTGACAGCATCGCGTTGAACGACGTGCGCGGCGCCGGGCGATCGGGGGCGTCGGGTGCCGAGTCGCGGTCGGTGCGGTGTCGCCGGCGAGCACCGGTGAACACCCGGCGGGTGGCACCGACCAGTTCCTGTGGGCCCTGGAGTCGGGACGCTGCAGCGAACTGCTGGGCCAGGCGCAGCTGCAGCCGGATCGTCCGGTCGGGGCGCCGAGCGAGACTGCTGAGCGAGCGGAGGAACATGTCGCGTTCGCTCGGAACGGGCTCCTTCGGTGGGAGCGGCCCCGGTACGGCGAGCGGCGCATCGGGCTCGGAGTCGAGCATCATCGTGGTGAGGATGGCGCCGGCCGCGCCGTCGACGGTGGCGTGGTGCATCTTGGTCAAAACTGCGAACTCGCCTGACTCGAGCCCCTCGATCACGTAGAGCTCCCACAGCGGACGGCTGCGGTCGCAGTGGCGACTCTGGATGCGGGCGATCTGCTCGGCGAGCTGCTGGTGGGTGCCGGGCTGGGGGAGCGACATGTGTCGGACGTGGTAGTCGAGGTCGAAGTCCGGATCCTCGATCCAGTACGGCCGATCGATCCCGAACGGAGCGCCCACCACGCGGCGCCGGTAGGGCTCGGCGATGTCGAGGTGGCTCTCGACCATCTCGCGAGCGGCCAGGTACGGGTCGTAGTCCGGGTCGTCGGGGCGTTCGTAGACGGCGATCGAGCTGACGTGGCCGTAGGTGGTCGGTGTCTCCATGTAGAGGAACGTTGCGTCGAGCCCGGTCAGTTGTTTCACGCCGGCATCTTCGCGCACGGGGTGGTCCGCCGTGCCCGAATCTCCGGGAGCCACGGTGGTGGCGCGTGCCCAGGTCTCCGCCGAACCACGGAACCCTGATCTGAGCCTCCTCCCAAGTGTGTGAGACCCCCTTGTCATGATCGAGTGCATGGACAATTTCGTTACTTCGATCGAGTGCGGTACCTGTGTCGCCACCGGCACCACGGCCTGCGCCGACTGCATCGTCACCCATCTGCTCGCCAACGACGACGGCCCGATCGATCTCGAGGTCGTGCCCGTGACCCTCCCGCTGTCGGTGACCGCTCGAACGGTCGAGCTGTTCCGACGCGCGGGCCTCGTCGACGATCCGGTCGAGTTCGTGAGCGTCGCGGACTTCGAGCGGGGGGTGGTTGCCCCGGCGACGGCGTGACGCACGACGTACCCTTGCTGTCGTGCGTCGTCCCGATCCGCTGCCGTCGATCGCCGACGTTCGCGCGCAGTTGGCCGACGACGGGATCACCCATGTGGGTGTCACGTCGGCCGATGTGCTGGTCGACACTCGTCTCGAGCTGTTTCGGCGACGCGACGCCGGTCTGCACGGCGACATGGAGTTCACCTACCGGGATCCCGAGCGCTCGACCGATCCGCTTCGTGCCGTTCGGGGGGCTCGCTCGGTCATCGTGGCGGCCAAGCCCTACCTGACCGACGACGATCCGCCCCGGCCAGGTGCGGCGGCTGGACCGCACGCTCGGGTCGGACGGTATGCGTGGGTCGACCACTATGCGCCGCTGCGCGTGGCGCTGAGAGACGTCGCCAAACGCATCCGCCGCGCCGACCATCGAGCCGTTGCGTTTGCCGACGACAACTCGATCGTCGACCGTGCCGTTGCGCACCGGGCAGGGCTCGGCTGGTACGGCAAGAACGCCAACCTGCTGCTTCCTGGCGCGGGCAGCTGGTTCGTGCTCGGCTCGATCGTCACCACCGCCGAGTACGAACCGGCATCAGCGCCGGCGGCCGACGGGTGCGGGAGCTGCGTTCGGTGCGTCGATGCGTGCCCGACCGGTGCGATCGTGGCTCCCGGTGTGATCGACGCGAATCGCTGCATCAGCTGGGTCTTGCAGAAGGCCGGCTCGATTCCGGTCGAGTACCGAACGGCGATCGGTGACCGGATCTACGGCTGCGACGACTGTCAGGATGCCTGCCCGATCTCGGTGCGGCTGGGACGCCGGAACACGGTCGAGCTCGACGAAGCGGCTGACGCCTGGGTCGACGCGATCGAGCTGCTCGACGCCGACGACGAGTGGATCGACGGCCGGTACGGCCACTGGTACGTGTCCGATCGGGATTTCCGCTGGGTTCGGCGAAACGCGCTCGTCGTCATCGGCAACGTCGGCGAGCCCGACGATGCACGTGTCCGTCGGGTCGTCGAGCACTACCGTGCCCACATCGACCCGATCCTCGCCGAACATGCCAGCTGGGCCGCCGACCGTCTGCGCGAACGATCCCAGGCGGCAGCAGCCTCGTGAGGCACCTCCTGGTCACCAACGACTTCCCGCCGAAGATCGGCGGTATCCAATCGCTGTTGTGGGAGTGGTGGCGGCGCCTGCCGCCCGAGTCGTTCGCAGTGCTGACCAGCCCGTACGAGGGCGCCGCCGAGTTCGACGCGGGCGAACCGTATCGAATCGAACGGACCCGCGAGCCGGTGCTCCTGCCGCACCCGTGGATGGTCAAGCAGGTCAACGAACTCGCCGAGGAGTTCGGCGCCGACTTCGTCGTCCTCGACCCGGCGGTGCCCCTCGGTCTGGTGGGCCCGTCGCTCGACCTGCCGTACTGGCTCGTGCTCCACGGGGCCGAGGTCACCGTGCCGGGTCGACTTCCGGGGGCGAAGCAGGCACTGGCGTACACACTGCGCCGGGCGGAGGGGATCATCGCGGCCGGTGGCTACCCCGCGGCCGAGGCCGTCCACGCTGCGGGACGCGACCTGCCGATCACGGTGGTGCCGTGCGGTGTCGACCCCGACAAGTTCCACCCGCTGACCGAGGTCGAGCGCCTCGCAGCCCGAGCGCATTTCGGGTTCGAGGCCGACGCCGAGGTGATCGTGAGCATCTCGCGGCTCGTACCTCGCAAGGGATTCGACACCGCGATCCGAGCAGCCGCCCGTCTGGGCCGGGTCCGCCCGAATCTGCGTCTCGTGATCGCCGGTGGCGGACGTGACGAGGACCGTCTGCGGCGTCTGGCCGACGAACTCGACGCTCCGGTCACGTTCCTCGGGCGCATTGCCAACGCGGATCTGCCACCGCTGTACGGCTGTGCTGACATCTTCGCGATGCTCTGTCGGAACCGGTGGGGTGGGCTCGAGCAGGAGGGCTTCGGCATCGTGTTCGTCGAGGCGGCGTCGTGCGGGGTGCCCCAGGTGGCCGGCGACTCCGGCGGCGCTGCCGAAGCGGTCGCCGACGGCGAGACCGGGTTCGTGATCGACGACCCCGAAGACACCCAGGCGGTCGTCGACGCGTTCGCGCAGCTGCTCGACGACGCCGACCTCCGTCGACGGATGGGTGAGCAGTCGCGCCGGCGTGTCCTCGACGAGTTCGCCTACGACGTCCTGGCCCGCCGCCTCGGAGACACGCTCCAGGTCTCCTGACCCACCGCGCCACTGCCACTGCCACTGCCACTGCCACTGCCACTGGGCCCCACCCACGTTTGCGTTGCATTCCCGGTGACCCGCCCCGCCGAGAACGCAACGCAAACGTGGTTCGGTCCGGCAGTTCTCGTTCGTGTCGATCTTCCGGTGGACCGGCTCACCCGAACCGTCACGCAAACGTGGGTGGGCGCTGGCAGACTCGGGGCGTGAACAGCGGTGTGGCGAACGGTGCGGCGAACGGTGCGGCGAACGACCGCAGGCGAGCGGGCGACGTGATCGTGCTGGTCGACGTGCTTGGTACGGTGGCCTTCGCCATCACCGCGGTCTACGCCGCAGTGGTCTTCTCCACTGCAGCGCAGTGGGTGGGGGCCGTCACGGCGATGGCGCTGTTCGCCGTCGGCGTGTTCGTGTTCCTCTGGTCGTTCTGGAACGCCGTGCAACGCAGTCGGGTGGAGCAGATCGGCGTGATGCAGATGTATCTGCTGCTCGGCGAGCCCACGCCGGCGCGGGTGCGTCGGATCATGCTGGCCATGCTCGCCACCCAGGTCACCGTGGCGCTGGTCACGGCACTGGCGCGGTCCGAAGCAGAGGACGGCTCGCCGGGCACGTCGCTCGCGGTCGGCATCCTGGTGCCGATGTTCGGTCTCGGGCTGAACGGTCTGTGGTGTGCATTCCACGGTGTGTTCCCGCAGCGCCCGGACGCGGAGGTCGCGGATCAGCGAGCAGATGTCGTCACTTCGGAGTCCACGATCGACCAGAATGATCAGCATGGCTGAGACCGCGACCGAGATCATCACCATCGACGCTCCGCACGAGCGTGTCTGGCAGATCGCGATCGACCTCGAGAGCTATCCGATGTGGGCGCACGACATCAAGGACGTCAACATCCGTGCCACCGATGACGTGGGCCGGCCCCTCGAGGTCGAGTTCCGGGCATCCGCGCTGGGGCGCAGCACGCACTACACGCTGAAGTACGACTATGCCGACGCTCCGAGGGCGATGGGATGGTCGATGCTCAGCGGCGACATCCAGCGATCGATCGACGGTGTCTGGCGCTTCGATCCCGACGGCGAGGGCCGGACCCAGGTGCGCTACGAACTGCAGATCGATCTCGCCATCCCGCTGCCCGGCTTCGTCAAGCGCCGCGCCGAGGTCCGCATCCTCAACACGGTGCGCGAACTCAAGGCCCGCGCCGAGGCGTGAGTCCGGTCGCCGAGAGCGGCCCCACCCTCTCCCGCCGCGTCGGGATCGACGTCGGCGGCACGAAGGCGCAGGCGGTCGTGCTCGACCCGGCGGGGGGCGTGATCCACACCGCGCAGCGTCCGACGCCTCGGGGTGATCACAGCCTCGACGCCCTGATCGACGTGTTGATCGAGCTGGCCGACACCGTCGGTCACGAGGGCAGCATCGGTGTCGGCGTGCCGGGTCTGGTCACCCGAACCGGCGTGCTCCGAGCAGCGCCCAACCTCGATGGCGTCTCGGACTTCGCGATCGCCGAGCTGCTGTCGGCCCGTTTCGGCTCGCGGGTCCACGTCGACAACGACGCCACCTGCGCCACCGTGGCCGAGTGGCTGCTCGGCGCGGGCGTCGGTGCCGCCGACATGGTGCTGATCACACTCGGCACGGGGATCGGTGGCGGTGTCGT
>Ga0102938_10003266_pt1 | contig 12140 bp, 8 predicted proteins | sample SalPonR2_B_D2_MG_FD_84516 | JGI IMG/M metagenome (GOLD analysis project Ga0102938, IMG submission 84516) | Salt pond soil microbial communities from South San Francisco under conditions of wetland restoration - Salt Pond MetaG R2_B_D2_MG | ecosystem: Environmental > Aquatic > Marine > Intertidal... | reverse complement strand
CATTTAAAAAGAATGGACAAAGTGGCTTATATTCGTTTTGCTTCCGTTTATGAATCTTTTAAAGACGCTCAGGCCTTTAAAGAAGAGCTTAATAAAATTTTAAAAACCAAGAAAACCAAGAAAAAAGATTTAAATAAAAATAAAAAATAGAAAATTATAATTAATTTCCCCATGCTTATGTTTAGAGAGCAAAAAGAGAGCTTTATCACCCAAATAAGGAAACGATCCGGAGAAATTGTTTCTTTTGAGCAAGAAAAAATAACCAGGGCCATTGAAGCGGCCGCCCGAGCCGCAGAAGTGGAAGAGAAGAATTTGGCCCAAAAGTTAAGCGATCAAGTCAAAGAAGAGATCAATAAAAAATTTCATTCCCGCAGTATTCCGGCGGTAGAAGAAATTCAGGATATAGTGGAAGAAGTTTTGATTCGGAACGATCGAATTAAAATGGCCCGGGCTTATATAATTTATCGGGAGCAACACAGGCAAATCAGGGACATAAACAAAACCACCAACGAGGAGAAATTAATGGAAGATTATTTGGGCAAGGCGGATTGGCGTTTGCGAGAGAATAGCAATATGAGTTTTTCCGTCCAGGGTTTAAATAATTATTTGGCTTCTTCCATATCGGCTAAATATTGGTTGAATAAGCTCTATCCCCAGCAGATCAGGGACGCTCATACCGAAGGAGATTTTCATATTCATGATTTGGGAATGTTAGCGCCTTATTGTTGCGGTTGGGACTTAAAAGATTTGTTAATCAGGGGTTTTGGCGGAATTAATGAGAAAGTTCAAAGTAAGCCGGCCAAGCATTTCCGGAGCGTTTTAGGACAAGTTATTAATTTTCTTTATACCCTTCAAGGAGAAGCGGCCGGCGCTCAAGCTTTCGCCAATTTTGATACTTACTTAGCACCTTTCATTCGTTATGACGGGCTATCTTATTCCGAAGTTAAGCAATGTCTTCAGGAATTCATGTTTAATATTAATATCCCCACTCGAGTGGGTTTTCAGACTCCTTTTACCAATGTTACCTTGGATGTGGTTGTGAGCAAAACAATGGGAGAAGAGAATGTTATTTACGGAGGAAAAATAGCCGGGGATAAGTATAAAGATTTTCAAGAAGAGATGGATGTTTTTAATAAGGCCTTTGCCGAAGTAATGATAGAGGGGGATGCCACCGGGCGCCCCTTTGCTTTTCCTATTCCCACTTATAATCTGGGTAAAAATTTTGATTGGAATAGGGACTCTTTAAAAAATATGTGGGAGATGACCGCCAAATATGGAATTCCTTATTTTTCCAATTTTATTAATTCTGATATGGATATTGATGATGCCCGTAGTATGTGTTGCCGACTGCGTTTGGATAATCGGGAGTTGCGCAAAAGAGGAGGAGGATTATTCGGTGCCAATCCTTTGACCGGCAGCTTGGGGGTAGTTACCATTAATATGGCTCGAATTGGATATTTGGCCAAGGATAAACAGGATTACAAAAAGCGGGTTTTGGAATTAATGGAATTGGCCAAAAAGAGTTTGGAGATAAAAAGAAAAGTGGTGGAAGAGTTTTCGGAGAAAGGGTTATATCCTTATTCCGCTTATTATTTGTCGGACATAAAGAAAAAATTCGATTCTTATTGGCGAAATCATTTTAATACTATTGGTATTAATGCCATGAATGAATCCGTGGTAAATTTCTTAGGTGAAGATTTGAGCAGTGATAAATCTCGAAAATTCGCGGTTGAAATATTGGATTTAATGCGGGAAAAATTAATGGATTATCAGAACGAAACCAACAACCTTTATAATTTAGAGGCCTCTCCGGCAGAAGGAGCTACCTTTCGTTTTGCTAAAAAAGACAAAGAGCTTTATCCGGGTATAAGAGTGGCCAATGAAGAGGCCTATCAGGAAAACAGGGCCGATCCTTATTATACCAATTCTTCCCAGCTACCCGTCGATCTTACCGATGATTTATTTGAGGCCTTGGATCTGCAAGATGAGCTTCAAACCAAATACACCGGAGGAACGGTTTTGCACGGCTTTTTGGGGGAAAGAATAAATAATCCAGAGGCCTGTAAACTTTTGGTCAAAAAGATTGCCGAGAATTACAAATTGCCTTATTTTACCATTACACCCACTTTTTCTATATGTCCCATTCATGGTTATATTCCCGGAGAACACAAATATTGTCCCAAATGCGATGCCGAGAGAGGCATTGATTCTGAGGAAGAAAAAGTGGAAGTGCCTGTGAAGAACAAAGAATCATAATAATTTTTTAATAATTTTTATTTGATTAGTTTAAAATTGATCAAATAAAAATAAAGAATATATGTCCCAAGAGCAACCTAAAAGACAACCTTGTGAAGTTTATAGCCGGGTAGTGGGTTGGCTTACCCCGGTTAAAAACTGGAACAAAGGAAAAAGATCCGAATATCAAGACAGAAAAACTTTCAAGGCCACAGAAAATTAATTTTTAGAATGGATTTATGTTGATCGGGGGCTTGGAAAAATTGAGCTTAATAGATTATCCTGGCCATTTATCAGCAATAGTTTTCACTGTGGGCTGTAATTTTCGTTGCCATTATTGTTATAACCCTATGCTTGTTAAGCCTTCAGAGGTGGACAAGTTTAAAAATAAAACAAAGTTTTGGAACGAAGAAACGGGAACGGGTCGCGCTCTTTTAAAAGAGCGCGACTTTATTGATTTTTTGGAAAAAAGAAAAGGAAAATTGGACGGAATAGTGATTAGCGGAGGAGAACCCACTATACACAAGGATTTGATCGATTTTGCAAAAAGAATAAAAAAAAGAGGATTTTTAGTAAAGTTGGACACCAACGGAACCAATCCGGAAGCTTTGGAAAAATTGTTAAATAAAGAATTATTGAATTATGTGGCTATGGACCTAAAAGCGGATGAAAATAATTATTCTTATGTAGTTGGGGTAGAGGTTGATTTGGAAAAAATAAAAAAAAGTGTTAAAATAATAAAAGAAAGGGGTTTGGATTACGAGTTTAGAACCACTCTGGTTCCCAATTTAGTAGATGAAAAGGAAATAAATAGAATGGGGGAGATGATCCGGGGAGCTGATAAATGGTGTTTGCAACAATTTGTTCCGGCTGAAGAATTAGTGGATAGTGAATTTAAAAAAATTAAACCTTTCTCTTCTGAAAAATTGGAAGAAATACAGAGGCAAGCTCAAGCTTATGTAAAACATTGTATCCTCAGATGATTTTTATAATATGAGCGAAGAAATAAAAAAATTGGTAAAAAAGAATTTAGAGTTGAATCAAGAAATATATGAGATGCTCAAGAGTGTTAAGAGATATGTTTTGATACAACAAATTTTTTCGGTTTTAAAAATTTTGATCATAGTAATTCCCATTATTTTAGGTATTATTTATCTTCCTCCTCTTTTTGAAAAATATATTCCGCAAATAAATAAAACTGTGGAACAATATCAGAGTTTGTTGAATTTGGGGGGAGGGGACTCCCTGGATGTTTCAGGAGAAAAAGAGATCAGTTCGGAGCAATTAAAAGATTTGTCCCCCGGTCAAGTTGAAAAAATAAAACAAGTTATAGAGAATAATTAATTTCAAAAAATATGAGTATCTTTTCTAAGCGAAAAAATATTCTTTTTTTCTTTTTGACATTGATTGTTATAAGCGCTTTGGCCGGCGGTTTAGCCGGTTGGGGCGTTTTTAAGTTTAAGTTTGAAAACAATACAAAAAAACAGCCGGACGCCTCTCGAGAACAAAAAAAAGTAATTAAAAAAGTTGAGGAGGAATCAGCTGTGATCAAGGCGGTAGAGAAAAATTCTCCGGCTGTGGTCAGTATAATTATAAAAAAAGATTTGCCGGCCATAGAAAGCAATGATTTTTTTTCAGATCCGTTTTTTAGGGAATTTTTCGGAATTCGCCCTCCAAAAGACAGTTCTTCCGGAGGTACTAAAAAAAGAGAAGTGGGAGGGGGCACCGGTTTTATCGTTTCCCCGGACGGTTATATTGTGACCAATAAGCATGTGGTTAGTGATACTGAGGCGGAATATACGGTTTTAACCAATGATCAGAAAAGATATACGGCTAAAATTTTGGCGCGAGACTCAATTATGGATGTGGCCATACTGAAAATCAAAGGTAATAATTTTTCTTACGCCGAGTTGGGAACCTCTTCGGATTTGAAAGTGGGGCAGACCGTGATAGCAATCGGAAATGCTTTGGGAGAGTTTAGAAATACGGTCTCCACCGGCGTTATTTCCGGGCTTTCCCGTTCAATAGTAGCCGGAAACAGTTTGGGGCGACCGGAAAAATTAAGCGGGGTAATTCAAACCGATGCTTCTATTAATCAAGGAAATTCCGGAGGGCCTCTTCTGGATATTTCCGGCAGGGTAATAGGTATAAATACGGCCCGAGCCAGTGGAGCGGAGAATATCGGATTCGCTTTGCCCATAGATGAAATCAAGGATATTGTGGAGGATGTTAAACAAGAAGGTCGGATTATAAGACCCTGGTTGGGAGTACGATATATTTTATTAAATAAAGAGGTAGCTGAAGCCAATAATTTGGAGGTGGACTACGGAGCTTTGATTTTAAGAGGAGAGAGGCGCACGGATTTGGCCGTTATCCCCGGTTCTCCGGCGGATAAAGCCGGTTTAAAGGAAAATGATATTATTTTAGAAGTGGAAGGCGAGAAGATAAATTCTAATAATACTTTGGTCGAAGTTATTAATAGATACGACCCCGGAGAAAAGCTTGGTTTAAAAATTTTGCGACAAGGAGAAGAAAAAAAAGTAGAGGTGGAATTGGGGGAAAGAGACGAATAAAATAATTGAAAAATCGATAAAAATTCGGTCCGCTTTTTAGGGGGCCGTTTTTATTTAGTTTAAAAATTGAAAAATAAATGTTTTTTTGATAATATGATTTTATAAATTAATAGATATATTAAACAATGAAATGCGTCGGCAAATAAGCCCGGTCGAGGGGTTTCAAATTTAATAATTTTTAAAAAAATTATGTTGGAAGCGATTATTTTGGGCACGGTTCAAGGAGTGGCGGAGTGGTTGCCGGTAAGTTCTGAGGGTTTAATTTTTTTGATCAAAGCCAATTTTTTTACTTCAGGAGGGGCGGTGGAAATTTTAAAATTGGCCCTTTTTCTGCACTTAGGGACTTTTTTGGCCGCTTTGGTTTATTTTCATCAAGAAGTTTTCGGACTCATAAAGATTTTATTTAGATATAAAGAGGCGGAGAAGGAGAAAAGGAAAATTTTAAATTTTTTAATAATTTCCACTATTGTTACCGCTTTTTTGGGGGGAGGTTTATATTTGTTAGGAGAAAAATTGGAAGATATTAAGCTCGGAGCTCAAGGGATCACTCTTATTATCGGAGTGTTGCTTTTAATAACCGCCTATTTACAATTTCGTTCCCAAAAAATAAAAACCAATAAACTGAAAAAATATCGAGATATAACTTATAAGGACGGTTTAATTTTGGGTTTGGCTCAGGCAGTGGCCGCTTTTCCCGGGCTTTCTCGTTCCGGCCTTACTGTTTCCGCTCTGCTTTTACGAAAGTTTCAAGAAGAAAAAGCCCTGAAATTGAGTTTTTTAATGAGTTTGCCTGTGGTTTTGGGAGGCAATATAATTTTAAATAAAGATAAGTTTGTTTTCAGCGGCCCTTATTTCTGGGCTTTGGTTTTTTCTTTTCTTTTCGGGCTTTTGACTATTGATTTGCTTTTAAAAGTTGCTCGGAGGTTTAACTTTGCTTGGTTTGTTTTGGGATTTGGGATTTTAACGATTGTTTCCGTTTTTTTAATTTAATTTAAAGATATTATGAGTTTTGTCCAACTTCATAATCATACCCATTATTCTTTATTAGACGGGCTTACCAAAATTGATGAGCTGGTGGAGGCCGTTAAAAAAGAAGGATCTCCGGCTGTGGCTATTACTGATCACGGAGTGATGTACGGGGTGATTGAATTTTATCAAAAATGCCTAAAAGAGGGTATTAAGCCCATTATCGGAATGGAGGGGTATTTAGCTCCCAATTCCCGTTTTGATAAAAGTAGCAAGGAAGACAAGAGTAATTACCATTTATTGCTTTTAGCTAAAAATAATCAAGGATATAAAAATTTAATTAAATTAACCACCTTGGCTCACTTGGAAGGATTTTATTATAAACCCCGAATGGACTGGGAAATTTTGGAAAAATATAAAGAGGGTTTAATTGCGTGTAGCGCTTGTTTAGGCGGAGAGATTCCCCAATTAATTATAGCCGGGAAAAAAGAAAAAGCCAAAAAAAGAATAAAAGAATACAACAATCTTTTCGGGCAAGACAATTTTTATTTGGAAATTCAACCCCATCCCAATTTGGAGCACCAAGAAGAAGTTAATACTAAATTAATCGAGTATTCCCGGGAGCTGGGAGTTCCTTTGGTGGCCACTACGGATAGTCATTATATAAATAAAGAGGATGCCGAAGTTCAGGATATTTTGCTTTGTCTTCAAAATAAAAAAAAGATAGAAGACAAGGACAGAATGTCTATGATGGAAGATGATTTTTCTTTAAAAAGTAATCGAGAAATAAAGGAACATTTCAAAGAGGTACCCGAAGCCTTGGAGAATACTTTAAAAATAGCAGAAAAATGCAATGTAGAAATCGAATTGGGTAAAACTCAACTTCCTTATTTTGAAGTTCCGGATAATTTTAATGAAGATTCTTATTTGCGCAAGCTTTGCCAAGACGGTTTAAAGGAAAGATATGGTTTAAGCTATGAAGATATTGATCAAGAAAAAAAAGATCGTTTGGATTTTGAATTATCTGTAATTCAAAAAATGGGGTGGCCTTCTTATTTTTTGATTGTGGCCGATTTTGTCATTTGGGCTAAAAACCAAGGCATTGTTGTCGGGCCGGGACGAGGAAGCGCGGCCGGCTCTTTTGTTTCTTATCTTTTGGGAATAACCAATTTGGATCCTTTAAAATATGATTTGTTGTTTGAAAGATTTTTAAATCCGGAAAGAGTATCTATGCCTGATATTGATTTGGATTTTGCCGATACCAGAAGAGACGAGGTTATTAGGTATGTGGAAGAGAAATACGGAAAAGAAAATGTGGCTCAGATTATAACTTTCGGAACCATGGCCGCTCGGGCAGCTTTGCGGGATGTGGGGAGGGTTTTGGGGTATTCTTATGATTATTGCGACAGAATCGCCAAATTGATCCCCATGTTTTCCAAAGTTGAAGAGGCCTTGGAAAAGGTGGAAGAGTTGAAAGAGATTTATCAAAAGGATGAAGAAGCTCGCAAGGCCCTGGATTATTCCCGAAAAATAGAGGGGGTGGCTCGTCATGCCTCTACTCACGCCTGTGGAGTTTTGATCACTAAAGATCCTTTAATTAATTATACTCCTTTACAATATGCCTCTTCTTCGGATAGAAGTATTGTTTCTCAATATTCCCTGCATCCGGTTGAAGATTTGGGGCTTTTAAAGATGGATTTTTTGGGATTGAAAAATTTAACCATTATCGAATTGGCCATAAATATTATAAAAAATACCCAAGGGAAAGAGATTATTATTAATGATATCCCCTTGGAAGATGAAGAGACTTATAAGCTTTTTCAAGAAGGGGAAACTACGGGAGTTTTTCAATTTGAATCCTCAGGTATGAAAAGATATTTGCGTGAGCTAAAGCCCAGTCAATTCGAGGATGTTATTGCCATGGTGGCCTTGTATCGTCCGGGTCCCATGGAGTGGATCCCGGATTATATAAAAGGAAAATACGGTCAAAAAGAAATTTCTTATTTGCACCCCAAATTAAAGCCGATTTTGGATAAAACTTATGGAGTGGCCATTTATCAGGAGCAAGTCATGCAAATAGCCAGGGACTTGGCCGGTTTTTCCATGGGGGAGGCCGATATTTTAAGAAAAGCCATGGGGAAGAAAATACCCGAGCTTTTAGCCAAGCAAAAGGAGAATTTTATAACCGGATGTGTTAAAAACGGAATAAATAAAGAATTGGCCGAAAAAATTTTTTCCTTTATTGAGCCCTTTGCCGGTTACGGTTTTAATCGTAGTCACGCCGCTTGTTATGCTTTGATCGGATATCAAACCGCTTATTTAAAAGCGCATTGGCCGGCGGAATTTATGGCCGCTTTACTTACTTGCGATCAGCAAAATATAGACAGGGTGGCCATAGAAATAGAAGAATGTCGGAATATGGGGATAAGGGTTTTGTCCCCTGATATCAATGAATCTATAGATTCATTTACGGTAACTCAAAGTTCCACCTCCGAACAAGAAGGAATTATCCGTTTTGGTTTAAACGCCATTAAGAATGTGGGAGAACATATTGTTGAGGTTATCATAAAGGAAAGAAAAAATAATGGCCCTTACCAGGATATTTTTGATTTTTTAGAAAGAATAACTGACAAGGATTTGAATAAAAAATCCTTGGAAAGTTTGATTAAAAGCGGTTGTTTTGATCGTTTGGGAAGGAGAGGACAGCTTTTAAATAATTTAGAGTCTTTGTTAAATTTTAATAAACAGGCCAGTAAAATCAAAGAAAGCAAACAATCCAGTCTTTTTGGAGAAAGTCAAGGGTTAAACTATATTAATAAACCGGCTTTGACCCAGGAGTCTCCCATGAAGCAGGCGGAGAAATTAAGCTGGGAAAAAGAATTGTTAGGTCTTTATATTACCGAGCATCCTTTTAAAGAATATAAAGAACAATTAAAAGAATTAATTACCCCTTTAAACGAATTGTCCGGCTATACTAACGAGGGTACGGTAATAGTGGCCGGAATAATTACTTCTGTTAAAAAGATAGTTACTCGAAACAGTAAATCCATGATTTTTGCCAAAATAGAAGATGGTCTGGAAAATACTGAAATTTTGGTTTTCCCCAATATTTTAAAAGAAACCTCGGAGATCTGGGAAGAGGGGAGAGCGGTGATTTGTCAAGGAAAGATTTCGGACAAAGATCAAGAGATTAAAATTTTGGCCAATGTGGTTCATTCTCTTCACTTGGAAAACATAAACGAATCCAAGGATAATTTTAAAAAAAAGATTCAGGAGCCCTCTTCAAACGGTTATAACGGAAAGTTTAATCATTCTTCTAATCTTTCTTCTTCCAAACCTTTAAAATTGGTGCTCGGACAGCAGGCCGATCAGGAGATTTTAAGTAAGTTAAAAGAAATTTTGTTGAATAACCCCGGAGAAAGTAAAGTTTATTTAAAAATAAATCATAAAGACGGAGATAAATATATAGAAAGCGGGTTTCGAGTTAATAATTCCCAGAATTTGATCGGAGAAATAAAGGAAAATTTCGGGGAATTAATTAAAATAGCTTAATTTTTTAGACATTTTTTTTAGATTTTGTTATAATTAAAATGTTAAAAATAAAAATTATTTTATGGCTTCTAATAAAAAAACCAAGAAAAATAATTCGGGGTCAAATAAAGAAACAAGAAAAAAATCTTTTTCTCAAAAATCTAAAATTAAGGTTAGAGTCGCAGAGGAGCCCACTCCTAAAAAGTCTCCCAAGCCGGAAGAAAAGAAAGAGGATTTAAATTTGAAGAAAAAAATAAAAGACAAAGATGAATTTATTCCCTTTAAAAGTAAAATTTTTCACTCTCAAAAAAACGGCAAGAAAGAAAAAAAGGAAAAACCGGTCGCCCGCCAGGATTTTTTTTCTTCTCAAAAAACACAAGATGAAAAAGTTGAAAAGAATTTGAATTCAAATAAGAAAAACAAAGAAAAAAAAGAAAAAACCGCGGATCGCCCATCCTTTAACCTTTATCGCAAAATAGCTTTTAGTTTTATTGTTTTAACTATTATTTTGTTGGGCGTGGTTTTTTATTTTTCTTTTCATGAAGTTTCTATTACTCTTTATCCTAAAGAAGAAAGGATAAGCGACAATTTAATTTTGGATATTTATGATAAAGATGTTTTTCAAGAGGCCACTTCTTCAAAAAAATTGATCGGTGTGGTGGAGAAGGAAGAAATACAAAAAGAAAAAGATTATCCCACTACCGGAACTAAAGAAAAAGGCGCGGAAATCGTGGGCACGGTGGAAGTAATCAATGACCGAAATGCGGCTCAGACTTTAGTGGCTACCACTCGGCTTTTAAGTCCCGGTGATAAGCTTTATCGTATTGAAGAAAGATTGGATATACCTCCGGGAGAAAGCAGGGAAGTGGAGATTTATACCGAAAACCCCGATCCGGATATGGCCATTGGCCCTACTGAATTTACTATTCCGGGACTATGGGCGGGACTTCAAGATAAGGTTTATGCTCGAAGCCGGGAAAGTTTTGAATATAAAATAAAGACTCAAAAATATGTGGAAAAAGAAGATATAGAAAAGGCCATAGCGGATATAAAATATAGCTTAAAAGAAAAAGTAAAAGAAAAATTTTCCCAGGAATATAAAGAAAAAAGAGAGGTTATTTTTAATTTGGATGAGAACAGCTTAAATATTAATTTAGATGTGGAAGCCGGAGAAGAAAAAAATAGTTTTTCCGTTTCCGCCAAGGCGGATGTGGAATTAGTGGCTTTTGATTTAAAGAGAGTGGAAGAGTTGGCGGAAAAGAAATTATATTTAATTTTACCCCAAGATAAAAAATTAATTTCTTTTAATAAAAATAATATAGGTTATAGCTTGGATAATTTTGATTTTAGCAAAAAGATGGCTACTATTAATGCCTCTTTTAACGGGGTTGTGGTTACCAAACAAGATGCCCAAGTTATAGATAAAGACAAAATCGTGGGTTTGGATAAAGAGGAGTTGGAAGCTTATTTGGGTACTTTAGATCAATTTTCCGGTTATAAAATAGAATTTTCCCCTTCTTTTATGAAGACTGTTCCCAGGTTAAAAGATAAGGACAGAATAAAAATAAAAATTGAGAGCGTAAAGAAGTAAAAATTATATTGTCGAACTATTCTCGGATAATTCTTTTTTGGCTGAATAGTTGAACGATTCGCGAATTTAATTTATCCCGTCGGTTGGTTGCGAGTTTCTATCCGTCCCCATTGAATAACGGGACATTCGCGAAACTCACTTAGGAATTATTCCTTTATTTTTAAGAAGTTTGATGTTTAATGTGCCCTGGGTGAGATTTGAACTCACACGGATAAAATCCACACGATTTTGAGTCGTGCGCGTCTACCAGTTCCGCCACCAGGGCTCAATTTTGTTTTTTTATTTTAGCTTTTTATTTTTTTCTTGTCAAAAATAAAAAGTGGGAAAAATCGATATGGGAAAAATAATTTCTATAGTAAATCAAAAAGGAGGAGTAGGGAAAACCACTACCGCCATTAATTTGGGGGCTTATTTGGCTTATTTGGGCAAGCAGGTCCTTTTGATAGATGTTGACCCCCAAGCCAACGCCACTTCTGGATTAGGAGTTGAGATAAACGACCTGGAATACGGGATCTATGAAGCGTTAATAGGAAGCAAAAGTTTGGAGGGAGTTGTTAAAAAAACAAAACAATCCGGCTATGAATTGGCTCCTTCCAATCCCGCTTTGGCCGGAGCCGGAGTGGAGTTAGTAAATATGCCGGAAAGAGAATGGAGATTGGATAAAATTTTAAAAGAAAAAAAGAAGGATTATGATTATGTTATTATTGACGGACCTCCCTCTTTAGGCCTTTTAACTGTTAATAGTTTAGTGGCCGCGGATGAGATATTGATACCCATTCAAAGTGAATATTATTCTTTAGAGGGTTTAGGGCAACTTTTGGAAACTATTAATTTGGTAAAAGAGAACCTTAAGCCGGAAATTGAGATCAAAGGAGCGGTAGTTACTATGTATGATAAGCGAAATCGTCTTTCCGGTTTGATTATGAAGGAACTGGAAGAGCATTTTCCTCACCGAATTTTAAAAACAGTTGTGCCTCGGAATGTAAGATTGGCCGAATCTCCCAGTTTTGGCCGGACGATTTTCCAATATGACAAGAAATCAAAGGGAGCCGAGGCCTATGAGAAATTGGCCCGGGAAATAATAAATTTAGATAAAGAAGAATAATATGGCTCAAGGCTTAGGTAGGGGATTGGGTTCATTGATCCCCCAAAAACCGAAAAAAACCCAAGCTTCAGCCGGAGAAGGAGATGGTTCGGTGGCTGTTAATGTTTTAAGTTCGCAAGATAAGGATCGAGTTATTTTG
>Ga0102938_10003258_pt1 | contig 12162 bp, 9 predicted proteins | sample SalPonR2_B_D2_MG_FD_84516 | JGI IMG/M metagenome (GOLD analysis project Ga0102938, IMG submission 84516) | Salt pond soil microbial communities from South San Francisco under conditions of wetland restoration - Salt Pond MetaG R2_B_D2_MG | ecosystem: Environmental > Aquatic > Marine > Intertidal... | reverse complement strand
CCACGCCGGGCGCGACCGGCGAGTGAAACCGACGGCCGGATCGATGGCGGCTACGGCTGGGTGATCGGCGGGATCGTCACGGTGATCGCCGGTGGCACCGTCAACTCGGCAACGGCCTCGGTGCCGTCGGCGTTGAGGATCGTGAAGCCCTGCGGTTCGCTCGCGAACACGCCGGTCGGTGTGACCGCGCTGACCACCATGGTCCAGTCCCCGGCCACGGTGAGGGGCAGGCCCTGATCGCCCTCGAGCAGCACGGCCACCCCTTCACCCTCCAGCGGCACCGGTTGCGTGATGGTGCCGATCGTGTCGTTCGGCGGGGCGGTGAGCACGACTTCGAGGCCCGACAGGTTCTCTTCGGGGGCGTCGACCTCGACCGACAGCCCCGAGAGCCCGACCGTGTCGCGGGTGAGCCGCACGGTGACGTCGAGGTCGGCCTCGGGCGCCTCGACCGACAACGTGATCGCGTAGTCGATCTGCGGGCCCGACACGTTCGCCGGTGTCAGCGACAGCAGCCAGGCGCTCATCGCCAACACGATCAGACCCACCGCCGCTTCGACCCCGAACGCACGGCGCAGTCGGTCGGCCATCGGCACGGTCATCTCGCTGGCCCGCGCGAGACGCTGGTTGACGAACTGTCGCGCCGAAACGGCGACGAAGATCATCGCGGCCACTGCAACCGTTTTCAACAGGATCAGGCGACCGTGCGACGTGCCGAACAGATTGCCGCCGTCGAGCAGGATCATCTGGATGATGCCGGTGCCGATGGTGGTGCCGATCGCGAGGTTCGACAAGCGTCCGAACCCGCGCACCGCGTGAACGAGGTCTTCCTCGCCCGGCCCGGCGAGCACGACACGCGCCAGCAACACCACGCCGCCGAGCCAGATCGACATGGCGAGCGCGTGGAGGATCGAGAGCGGCACGCCGACGAACGCCAGATCCATGTTGGTCCGGCTGAATCCAATGGTGGCGACGGCCAGCGCCGGGATGCCGAGGCCGGCCATCTGCGTGACCGGGTCGATCACGCGGTCGGGTCGGAATGCGACCCACGCGCAGGCGACCACCAGCACCATCCGTGCAACCGCAGCGATGCCCGGGATGCCGGCATCGAACAGATCGATCCAGTTGGCCGGACTGAATCCGCTGCCCAGTCCCGAGTCGGTGACCGCGGCCGTGGCTGCCGCCACGTACAGCAGGGTTCCGATGAACGTCACGATCCAGATCGCGCGGATGAACCGGATCGTCACCAGGTACTCGACGCCCTCCGGCCAGGCTGCTGCGATGAGCACGAGTGAGCCGAGCAGCACCGCCAGCCCGAACACCGAGATCAGTCGGCCCAGCCAGAGCGGGCCCTGGCCGGCGTCGACGTCGGACAGGTTCGCCACCTCGGCCGTTGCCGCGCCAGGGGTGGTCGACGCGCCGTCGGGGACCGTGCCGCCGATGGTGGCTTCGGAGGTAGGGGTGACCGTGGTGTCGACCGTGGCCGGATCGTTCTCGACCGTGAACGTGATGTTGCCCTGCCCGTTCGGTGAACCCTCCAAGCCGCTGACCACGTAAGCCGCCACGCAGGCACCCCGCGGCAACGGATCGATGACCTCGGCGGTCATCGTGAGGCGGTCGTCGGAGACGTCGCGTGGGCCGACGGTGAACAGATCGGTGCACGTGAGGGTGATCGTGTTGACGTCACCGAGCGGCTCGCTGAAGGTGAACGAGATCGCCTCGGGTGACTGCGCGAGCGTGGCGCCGTCGGCGGGGTCGGACGACACGAGGGTGTTGTCGGCGAGGGACGTGCCCGGCGGCAGCAGTCCGATCATGCCGACGATGGCGATCAGCGTCCCGACGACGATGCGACGCAACCGTACGGCGGTGCGAAGTGGTGTGCGTTCGTTCACGATCGCCCGAGGCTACTTGGCGTTCGACCCGCGAGCCGGGCCACCCGTGACGTGAGGCATACGGTTGGGCCCCCGGCCGGTGCGCTCACACGTCACCGCGGCGGCATGCGGACGCACCCATCGCGTCGACGAGGTCGTTGCGACCGCGAACCAACTCGCCGACACGAACGGTCAGCGCGCCGAGGTCGTCGTCGCTCGCGGTGGCGATGGTCCGCCACGCCGCCGACTGCTCGTCGGTGTTGCGGATGAACGCTCGATGGTCGTCGTCCAGGTCGTCGGGCACGTCGAGGGCCCGCGCTCGTTCTGCCTCGTTGCCGAGTGCGGCGGCAGCGCTGGTGGCGAAGTCGGCGACGGCGATCTGTCCGGGTGGCGTCGGCAGCGCATCGATGACCGCCGTGGTGTCCGCACAGATGGCCTCCAGGTCGGCCAGGTAGTCGGCGTCGGTCAACGGCGCGGGTTCGCTGGCGCATGACGCGACCGCCATGGCGACGCAGATCGCGATCGCTCGGATCGTCATCTCGTCGATGCTACGTGTCGTGCCCGCTGTGCGGCTGGCCGACGCCGTCCTCGCCGTGACGAGAACGCGGCGCGACACGGCCGGATCGAGGTCTGACCCCGAAGCAGCCCTCGTCGCTATCGTGGCCGCGATGGCCACTCAGTCGCTCTACCGCCGCTACCGGCCCCGCCGCTTCGGCGAGTTGAAGGGCCAGGATCATGTCGTGCGGGCGTTGCGCACGTCGGTGGCCGAGGGCCGCGAGGGTCAGGCCTACCTCTTCTCCGGCCCGCGGGGCACCGGCAAGACCACTTCGGCGCGGATCCTCGCGAAGGTGCTCAACTGCGAGAACCCGATCGACGGCGAGCCGTGCTGCGAGTGCGAGTCGTGCCTCGCCGTCGAGCGAGGCGTCAGTTACGACGTCCACGAACTCGATGCAGCCAGCAACAACGGTGTGGAAGCGATGCGCGACCTGATCGAGAAGGCGTCGCTCGGCACGCCCGGGCGCCACAAGGTGTACATCCTCGACGAGGTCCACATGCTCTCGAAGGCGGCCGAGGCAGCGCTGCTCAAGACGCTCGAAGAGCCACCGCCGCACGTCGTGTTCGTCCTGGCGACGACCGACCCCCAGAAGATGTCCGACACGATCCGCAGTCGCACGCAGCATCTCCAGTTCCACCTCCTGCCCGCCGACACCCTCGCCGAGCACGTTCGCTGGGTCGCCGCCGATGCGGGCCTCGATGTCAGCGAGGCGGCATTCGAGCAAGCGCTGAATCGCGGTGGTGGCTCGGCTCGCGACACCTTGTCGGCGCTCGAGCTGGTCGCGAACACCGGCGACGAAGGGATGGAGATCGTTCCGCTCGACGAGTTCGTCGAGGCGATGATCGATCGCGACTCCGGTCGGGCGCTCACCGTCGTCGCTCACGCAGTGGCCGGCGGCCTCGACGCCCGCACGCTCACCGAGGAGCTGATCGCCTTCCTGCGCAACGGCTTCCTCGCGCTGATGGCGCCCGAGCTGGTGCAGGTGCCGTCGAACCGCCTCGACTCCCTCGCCGCACAGGCCCAACGCCTCGGCGCACCGGGGTTGGTTCGTGGCATCGAGGTGCTCGGCGCCGGTCTCACCGAGATGCGCCACGCCCCCGACCCGCGGGTGTTGCTCGATGTCGCCACCGTGCAACTCACCGTCGACAGCGTCGGTGACGACACGGCCGCACTGGTGCAACGCGTCGAACGACTCGAACGCCAGATCGCCGCTGGCGTGGCCGCTCCCGTCGAGACCAAGCCGGCCGCTCCCGTCGACCCGTCCACCGGGCGCGCCGCCCTCGGTGGCCGAGCGCGGCCGACCACCGCACCGGTTGCAGCGGCTCCAGCCGAAGCTGCACCGTCGACACCGGCCGAGGCTCCCGGCGAACCTGCTGCTTCCAGGGTGGCGGCAGCTCCGCCGTCGACGACGTCGCCCGAGGTCGAATCGTCGCAGGAGGTCGAGTCGCCGGCCTTCGACGTCGGCGCCGTCTCGGAGAGCGCGACGGCCGCCATCACGGCCGAGGTGTGGGAGAACACGATCCGCCCCGGACTTCGAGGCATGGCGCGGGCGGTGTATGCACCGGCGACGTTCGTGCGCGGCACCGACTCGACGCTCACCTTGTCGGTTCCGAATGCCGTGCATCGTTCGAAGTGCGATGAGCAACGCGCCGCCGTCGAGGCGGCACTCGCCGGCTTCGTCGGGGGCCCCGTGACGATCGAACTCATCGACGGCGACGGCGGGGGTGACGACGGCGGTGGGGGTGGCGGCACGAGCGGCGATGGTCGTCGTGGCGGGGGCACCGACGCACAGGGGGCGGGCACGGGCCAGTCAGCCGCGGCAGCACCGGCCGATCGCGGCGATGCCGATCCCGACGGCGTCGCAGACGCGAACGCGGCGGACCCGTCCGCCACGCCGAGACAACGAGGTCTCGCGGCAGCAGCGGCCCTCGCCGACAACCCCGTCGTCGAGGACGAGCCGACAACCGCGCGAGCCGAGTGGCCCGATGACGACGATGTCGATCTCGAGGACCTCGTCGATGCGCCGCCCGAGACGGTCAAGTCGCCGATCGACCGCCTGGCCGAGGCCTTCCCCGGATCCGAACTGATCGAAGAAGCGGGCTGACGCCGCACCCATGGCCGGCAACTACACCCCTCCCGTCCAGTCGCTGATCGACGAACTCGGCCGGCTGCCGGGGATCGGCCCGAAGTCGGCGCAGCGCATCGCGTTCCACCTGTTGAAGGTGCCGGCCGAGGACGCCGCCCGTCTGGCCGCGGCGATCACCGAGGCAAAGGCTCGGGTCAAGTTCTGCGAGCGCTGTTTCAACATCGCCGACGGGGTGCTGTGCCCGATCTGCAACGACGACACACGCGACTCGTCGGTGCTCTGCGTCGTCGAGGAGTCGCGCGACATCGTCGCGATCGAACGTACCGGCGAGTTCAGGGGGCGCTACCACGTGCTGCTCGGAGCGATGAGCCCGCTCGAAGGCATCGGACCAGAGCAGTTGAAGATCCGCGAACTTGTGACCCGGATCGATCCCGAGGGGGTGCAGGAGATCATCTTGTGCACGAACCCCAACACCGAGGGAGAGGTCACGGCGATGTACCTGGCTCGGTTGCTGAAGCCGATCGGACTCACGGTCAGCCGCATCGCGAGCGGGCTGCCCGTCGGCGGCGATCTCGAGTATGCCGACGAACTCACGCTCGGTCGGGCGCTCGAAGGTCGCCGAGCCGTCGACTGAGCTGTCCGGACGGCGCAGTGACGCTCTCGATCGGTGCGATCGGCGGCGCGAGGTGGCCACAACTGAACTGGGGCATCACCTCCACGAACCGGTAGCGGGCGGACGGGCCGGTTCGTGTCGATGATGCCCCAGAGGGTGGCGAATCAGGCTCGACTCGCTCGATCAGTTGTTACGAATAGATTACGGAAACGAGCCGATCCCGTCAAGTGTTCGTAACACAAGTCGCAACAACTGCCAGTATATCCACTTGCAGTGACGTGTCAATCACTCATTGTGGTGAGCGAGGGCGGGGCGCGCCGCGCCGCGCTGCACGGTGGACGTTCGAACGGTGGGGATCAGACGGTGCGCAAGATCGCGGCGTCGCCTTGGCCGCCACCGCCGCAGAGGGCGGCAGCGCCGACGCCGCCGCCACGACGCTTGAGTTCGTGCAGCAGTGTGAGCGCCAGACGGTTACCGCTCATGCCGATGGGGTGTCCGAGTGCAATGGCACCACCGTTGACGTTGACCTTGGCGGGGTCGACCCCCAGTTCGGCGGTCGAGGCGATGCCGACCGCGGCGAAGGCCTCGTTGAGCTCGAACAGGTCGAGATCGCCAACGGCGATGCCGGCGCGCTCGGCGGCTTTCATCACGGCGCGGCTCGGCTGGTGCAGCAGCGAGGCGTTGTCCGGGCCGGCGACCATGCCGTACGACACGAACTCGCCGAGCGGCTCGACACCGCGGCGCTCGGCTTCGGCCCTGCTCATCAACACGATCGCGCTCCCGCCGTCGGAGAGCTGTGAGGCGTTGGCGGCGGTGATCGTGCCGTCCTTGTCGAACGCGGGACGCATCTTCGCCAGTGTCTCGACCGTGGTGCCCGGGCGGACGCCCTCGTCGTGCTCGACCAGAATCGGGTCCCCCTTGCGCTGGGGCACCTCGACCGGCACGATCTCGTCGGTGAACTTGCCGTCCTTGATCGCGTTGGCGGCCAGCTCGTTCGATCGGGCGGCGAACTCGTCCTGCTGCTCGCGGGTGATGCTGTCGCCGGTGTAGCGATCGGTGCCGAGGCCCATCAGGCACGCGTCGAACGCACACCACAGCCCGTCGGCAATGATCGCGTCACGCAGCTCGGTGTTGCCGTAGCGGAAACCGGCTCGGGCGCCGTCGGCGAGGTAGGGCGCATTCGTCATCGACTCCATGCCACCGGCCACGACGATGTCAGCCTCGCCGGCTGCGATCATCTGGTTGGCCAGGTAGACGGTGTTCAGACCGGACAGGCACACCTTGTTGACGTTCACCGACGGCACGCTCATCGGGATGCCGGCCTTGACGGCGGCCTGGCGGCTGGGCACCTGGCCCTGGCCGGCCATCAGCACCTGTCCCATGATGACGTGGTCGACCTCCTCGGGGGCCACGCCGGCGCGCTCGAGTGCGGCAGCGATGGCGAAGCCACCGAGGTCGGCACCGGAGAACGATGCGAGCGCGCCGCTCATCTTGCCGATCGGTGTGCGAGCGCCAGCGACGATGTACGAACCTTGAGAAGCCATACCTCAACGCTACCCCACCCCCCGACCCCCGAAAAATGCCGTCAGCGTTGCGCTCAGCGCAACGCTGACGCGCCAATTCGGTTGTGCGAGGCGAGTTTGCGGCCACTTTGTCGGGTGTGGTTACCGATCAGTAATGTCGCGCGCCATGCAGGAGATCCTCGAGGCCATCCAATCCGGTGCAAGCGGTGACGACATCGCCAACCTTCCGGTTCCCGAGAGCTACCGGGCGGCGTTCGTCAAGCGCGACGAAACGGCCATGTTCGAAGGCGTCGAATCGTGGGACAAGGATCCCCGCAAGTCATTGCACGTCGACGAGGTCGCGACACCCGAACTCGCCCCCGACGAGGTGTACATCGCAGTGATGGCATCGAGCATCAACTTCAACACCGTGTGGACGTCGATCTTCGAGCCGCTGCCGACGTTCGGGTTCCTCGACAAGATGGGCCGCCAGAACGAGTGGGGCAAGCGCCACGCCCTGCCGTACCACGTGGTCGGCTCCGACGCGTCGGCGGTCGTCGTGCGAGTCGGCTCGGCGGTGCGCAACTGGAAGCCCGGTGACCGCGTCACGGTGCACTGCAACTACGTCGACGACCAGGACCCGAGCGCCCACAACGACTCGATGCTCGCCACCAACCAGCTCATCTGGGGCTTCGAGACCAACTTCGGTGCGCTGGCCGATCTCTCCGTGGTGAAGGCCAACCAGCTGATGCCCAAGCCCACCCATCTCACCTGGGAAGAGGCCGCGGTCAACGCACTCTGCAGCTCGACCTCGTACCGCATGTTGGTCAGCGAGAACGGCGCCCAGATGAAGCAGGGCGACTCCGTGCTGATCTGGGGTGCGACCGGCGGGATCGGTGGCTACGCAGTGCAGTACGTCCTCAACGGCGGCGGAACGCCGATCGGCGTGGTCTCCTCGCCCGAGCGTGCCGAGCAGCTCAACCGGATCGGCTGTGAAGCGGTCATCGATCGTCGTGCCGAGAACTACCAGTTCTGGTCGGACGAGAACACCCAGGACGAGTCCGAATGGCGGCGCTTCGGCAAGAAGATCCGCGAACTCAACAACGGCGAGGACGTCGACATCGTCTTCGAACACCCTGGCCGCTCGACGATGGGCGCCTCGGTCTTCGCAGCCAAGCGCGGCGGCACCATCGTCACCTGTGCCGCCACGTCGGGGTACATGGTCGAGTTCGACAACCGCCACTTCTGGATGAAGCTGAAGAACCTGATCGGCTCGCACTTCGCCAACTACGCCGAGTCCTACGCCGCCAACAAGCTGCTCGACCAGGGGCGCGTTCAGCCGCTGCTCACCGAGACCTACACGCTCGACCAGGTCGGCGAGGCGTCGCTCGCGGTGCACCACAACGAGGCCGAGGGCAAGCTCGGCGTGCTGTGTCTCGCCCCCTCGGAGGGCCTCGGGATCGACGACCCCGAGAAGCGCGAGCGCATCGGCGAGGACAAGATCACCGCCTTCCGCACGTGACCTTTCCGGCCGCGGTCCTGTGGGACATGGACGGCACGCTGGTCGACACCGAGCCGTACTGGTTCGACATGGAATTCGAGTTGGTCGCCGAGTTCGAGGGCACGTGGACCGACGCCGACGCGCACTCGCTCGTCGGCTTCGATCTGCTCGACTCGGCGCACGAACTGCGGATCCGCGGTGGGGTGCAGCTCGAGCCGGTGCAGGTTGTGGAGCGTCTCCTCGACGGCGTCGTTCGGCGGGTGGCCGACCGGTTGCCATGGCGTCCGGGCGCCCCGGAGTTGTTGGCCGAGTGCGTTGTTGCTGCGGTGCCCTGCGTGCTGGTGACGATGTCGTGGCGCCGCCTCGCCGATGCGGTCATCGCGTCAGCGCCTGCCGGATCCTTCGTGGCATCGGTGACCGGCGACGAGGTCCGCAACGGCAAGCCCGATCCCGAGCCGTACCTCGCAGCCGCTGCGGCGCTCGGTGTCGACCCGGCGACATGCGTGGCGATCGAGGACTCACCGACGGGGGTTGCCTCTGCACTCGCCGCGGGGTGTGCGACGCTTGGGGTCCCCCATGTCGTCCCCCTCGCTGCCGCCCCCGGACTCACGCTCGTCGACTCGCTCGTCGGCGTCGACCTCGCCGCCCTTCGGCGACTCCGCACCGACTGACCCGCCCGACGCCACCCCCGCCTCGGACGAGGCGCAGCCGACAGGATCTCGGCGCCGCCTGGTGCTGGGAGCGCTCGTTGCCGTGCTCGTCGCCGTCACCGCCGCTGCGGTCTACGTGGCCACCAACGAAGAGCCCCCGGCACCGAAACCCGACATCCCACTCGACGCCTGGGTGCCGTACTGGACGCTCGACGACGCACTGCCCGACTTCGATCGGCGTGGCGGCTCGATGCGCGAAGTGTCGCCGTTTTGGTTCACCGCGGTGGGTGTCGACGAGATCGCCATCGATCCGAACGCCAGCGCCGATGCCACCGACGCGTTCATGGACGCCGCCCGCGACGTCGACGTGGCATTGGTGCCGTCGATCGTCGATCTCCTGCCCGCTGGTGAGATGGCGGCCATCCTCGCCGATCCCATCACCCGGGCCCGTCACGTCGACGCCATCCGACGCTTCGCTGCCGACGGCGACTACGACGGCATCGACATCGACTACGAACAGTTCGCGTTCGCTGACGGCCGCGACACGTGGGCGGCGACTCGTCCGAACTGGGTTGCCTTCATCGAAGAACTCGGTGCCGTCCTGCGCTCCGACGGCCGCACCCTCGTGGTCAGCATCCCACCGGTGTACGACGACGGCCAGACGAGCGCGAGCGGGTTCTGGGTGTACGACTACGGAGCGATCGTCGACCACGTCGACCGGATCCGCATCATGACCTACGACTTCTCGGTGGGCGAGCCCGGCCCGATCGCCCCGTTGGAGTGGGTCGAGACGGCGATCAACGGCGCGATCGAAGCCACCGGGTCGCCGGACAAGCTGGTGCTGGGGCTGCCGGCGTACGGGCGGAACTGGGTGATCGCCACCGTGGGCGCCTGCCCGGTCGACGCGCCGGGCCGGACGTCGGTGACCGCCCGCTCGGTGGACGACCTCCTCGAACGCAGGTCGGCGGTGCCGACGCGGGTCGACGAGACCGGCGAGTGGACCTTCGACTACGAACTCGAGCTGAGCGACGAAACGGGATCGTGCGTACAGACGCGCCGTGTCCACTACGTCGATGGCGACGGCATCCGCCGACGGATGGACCTCGCTCGCGAGTACCAGCTCGCCGGGGTCTCGCTCTGGGCACTCGGCTTCGAGGACGATGCCGTGTGGGACCAGATCCTGCCGACGGTGGCCGATCCGTTCGCTCCCGCCACGACCGAGTAGAACGGCGCCCATGACAGTTGGCGACGCTTGGATCATCGACGCCGTGCGTTCCCCGCGCGGTATCGGCAAACAGGACAAGGGCAATCTCGCCCATCTCCACCCCCAGAACGTCCTCGGGCAGGTGCTGAACGGCCTGCGCGACCGGGTCGGGTTCGACGCCGCCGACGTCGACGACGTGGTGTGCGGCAACGGCTCGCACGCCGGTGACCACGCCCACGACATCGGCCGCATGGCCGTGCTCGATGCCGGTTGGCCGGTCTCGGTCCCCGGCGTCACGTTGAACAGGTTCTGCGGGTCGGGCCAGCAAGCGGTCACGTTCGCCGCGATGGGAGTCGGGGCCGGACACCAGGACCTCGTGATCGGTGCCGGTGTCGAGTCGATGAGTCGGCCCGCCCGCAACGGTACCGACGGCTTCCACGCCAACAACCGACACCTCCTGGCGGAGCACCCGCAGATCCCGCAAGGGCTGTCCGCCGACCTGATCGCCACCCTCGACGGCTACACCCGTGTCGACGTCGACGCGCTCGGCCTCGAGAGCCAGCATCGCGCAGCAGCCGCAATCGCCGAGGGGCGGTTCGATCACAGCCTGATCACGATCCGCAACGATGACGGCAGCGTGGCGCTCGACCACGACGAGTATCCGCGGCCCGAGACCACAGCCGAGGGACTCGCTGCGCTGCATCCGAGCTTCACCAGGTTCACCGACTTCCAATTCGAGCAGAGCGAACTCACGATGGCGCAGCTGATGGCGCAGAAGTACCCAGGTGTGGAACTCCACAACGTCCACCACGCGGGCAACAGCTCGGGTGTCGTCGACGGGGCGGGCGCGGTACTGGTGTCGTCACCCGACTATGCGCAGGCACATGGCCTGACGCCGCGGGCTCGCATCGTGATGTCGGCGGTCGCCGCCGACGAGCCGCTGATCATGCTCACCGCGCCCGGCCCGGCCGCCAACAAGTGCCTCGCACGTGCCGGTATGACCGTCGACGACATCGACCTGTTCGAGGTCAACGAGGCGTTCGCCTCGGTCGTGTTGCGGTTCTTCCGGGACACCGGCGTCGACCCGTTGAAGGTGAACGTCAACGGCGGCGCGATCGCGCTCGGGCACCCGATCGGTGCCACCGGAGCGATGCTGATCGGTACGCTGCTCGACGAACTCGAACGTCGCGACCTCCAGACGGGCCTCGTTGCGATGTGCACGGGTGGCGGCATGGGCACCGCCACCATCATCGAACGCCTCTGACGGCGAGGGCGCACGAGCGCCGGCCGAGGCCTGCGCTCGTGGTCACCTCAAGGTGGCGACCATCCCGAGGTCGGCGTGATCGCCCACGAGACAGACGACCCGCACCGCCGACGTCGTTGCCCGAGCGTCGACGTCGACCACGGCATCGCGTCCGGCCGGCACGTACACGTCGAGGCCGAACGCCTCGATGGTGAACGTATGGGGAAGATCTGAGTCGTTGACGAGCCGAGCCCGAAATCGTGCGACGCCGTCGGTTGTGACGACGTAGTCGTCGACCGCTCCGCTCGGCACGGCGAAGGCGAAGTTCACGAGGCCGATGTCGACCAGCGCGTTTCGTTCGTCGGCGCCGAGGTCGCGGCCGAGGTCGGGTTGCGGATCGGCGACGACGAGTGCGGCAGCGAATCCTGCGGCGCCGAGGACGGTCGCGGTCACACGTGCCGTGGTCGCCAGCGTCGCGTTCCTGTGACCGGCACCGACCGAGACCACGACGTCGACAGCCGCGGCGATGCAGAGACCCACGGCGATGGCCGTCCCCAGCACGAACACGAACCAGTCGGTGTCGTCGGGTCGCGCAAGGCTGAAGGACAGTTCGGTTCGAGCCGGCGACGTGATCAGTGCGATGGGGCCGACGAGCAGGAGCAGTGAGACCCAACGCTCCGTGCGCCTCGCAACGACCGCTGTCGCAGCGAGCAGCAGGGCGATCGAGAGTCCGATCGCCGGTTCGAAACCGCCCGCGGCGAAGGTACGGAGTGTGACGAGCGCGGCGATCAGGGCCGGACCGCTGGAACGCCACGCTGTTGCGCCCAGTGGACGGTGCTGGGTGGGTGCCGCCTCGCTCGACGAGGGGGAGGCCGTCGTGCTCATCGGTTCTGGTACCAGTGGACGGTCGATGCGATTCCGCTCGACAGTGGCGTGTGG
>Ga0102938_10003256_pt1 | contig 12165 bp, 11 predicted proteins | sample SalPonR2_B_D2_MG_FD_84516 | JGI IMG/M metagenome (GOLD analysis project Ga0102938, IMG submission 84516) | Salt pond soil microbial communities from South San Francisco under conditions of wetland restoration - Salt Pond MetaG R2_B_D2_MG | ecosystem: Environmental > Aquatic > Marine >... | reverse complement strand
TCGTGCCGATCGCCGCGGCACCCTTGGCATGTTCGCGCGCCAGGTCGAGGGCCACGTGGGAGGGCATGATCAGCGGACAAGCCGGGCTGATCCTCAGGCGATCCGCGACCGGCACACCGCGTGCGGTCAATTCGTCGACTTCGGTGAACAGGGCGTCGGGAGACACCACGACACCGTTGCCGATCAGGCAGGCGACGCCGTCGCGCAGTATTCCGGAAGGCAGCAGGCGGACGATGGTCTTCTGGCCTTCGATGACCAGGGTGTGGCCGGCATTGTGCCCACCCTGGAAACGGGCGACGGCGGCCACCTTGTCGGTGAGCAGATCGACGATCTTGCCCTTGCCCTCGTCACCCCACTGGGTGCCGATGACCACCACGTTTTTACCCACGACGCGTTCTCCCCCGCGATCCCTCAGGAGCGCACCAGCCACAACAAGAGCAGGCCCGAGACGATGCTCACGAGGCCTGCGACACGAAGCTTATTTTCCGGCATCTGGGACAACATCGCCATGGCGCGGCGTGAACTGCGAGGATTTGCGAACGGCAGCAAGCCTTCGATCACCATCACCAGCGCGATGGCCGACAAGAGATCCGTCCAGTCCATCGCGCCGTGGAGCCTGTCAGCGGCCCTTGCCGCCCATCGGATCCTTCAGGTACTGGAAGAACTCACCCTCCGGCGAGATGACGAAGACGTCGTCGCCCCGTCCGAGCGAAGTCCGATAGGCCTGCATGCTGCGCCAGAAATCGTAGAACTCCTGGTCGCGCCCGAACGCCTCGGCATAGATGTCCGCGGCTCGCGCGTCACCGGCACCCCGAATCCGCTGCGCATCACGCTGCGACTCGGCGATGATGACCGTGCGCTGGCGATCGGCGTCGGCGCGGATTCTTTCCGCGGTCTCGGCGCCCTCGGCACGCAGCTGCGAGGCGACCCGGGCGCGTTCCTGCCGCATGCGGTTGAATACGCTCTCGCTGACGTCCGGCGGGAGATCAAGGGTCTTGACGCGTACGTCGATGATCTCGATCCCGAGTTCACGCGCGGTCACGCCGGCACTGTCCATCAACTCGTCGATGACTTCGCGGCGATCAGCCGTCACCACTTCCTGCAGCGTCTGGCGCGCGAACTGTGCCCGCAAGCCGTCCTTGATGATTTCCAGCAAGCGGCTCGTGGCAAGACGCTCGTCGCCACCCGTGGACCGGAAATACTGGCTCGGATCGGTGATGCGCCACTTGACGTAGAAATCGACTCGCAGGTTCTTTTTCTCGGCCGTGAGGAACGCCTCGTTCGGGTTGTTCCGCGTCAGCACCCGGTCGTCGAACTTCCGCACGGTATTGACGAACGGCGTCTTGAAGTGGAGCCCGGGCTCGTAGTCCGCCCGCACGATTTCGCCGAAGCGCAGCTTCAGGGCGTACTCACGCTCGTCGACAGTGAACAGCGACATCGAAAGGACCAGCGCGGCACCGGCGATGATCAGCAGGATTACAGCAGCACGAGGATTCATTAGCGTGTCCCCCTGGCGCGCAGGTCGTTTGAACCCGTCTGGCGCTCAGTTTGTCGCAAAGGCGTCGCCTGGCCGAGATCGGCTGGATCACCCATCTGGTTCGGACGCTGCCCGGAGCGTTTCATGAGTTCGTCGATCGGCAGGTACATCAGCGTGCCACTGCCTTCGGCATCGAGAATGACCTTGTTCGTACCGCCGAGCACCTGCTCGACCGTCTCGTAGTAGAGCCGCTGGCGCGTCACTTCCGGCGCCCGCGCGTACTCAGTGAGCAGCGCGAGGAAGCGGTCGGATTCACCTTCCGCTTCCGCGATGACCTGCTCGCGATAGGCTTCCGCCGCTTCCACGAGCCGGGCCGCGTTACCACGAGCACGCGGCACGACGTCGTTCGCATAGGCTTCGGCTTCCAGTGCCAGGCGCTCGCGGTCCTCGCGGGCCTTGATGGCGTCCTGGACGGCGGCTTCGACCTGCGACGGGAAGTTCGAATCCTCAAGGTTGACCGAGGTGATCTCGATCCCGGCGCCGTAGGAGTCGAGCGTCGCCTGGATGATCTCCCGGGCCCGGGACGCCACTTCGGCACGACCCTCGGTCAGAACGAAATCGAGCGTGCTCTTGCCGACGACCTCGCGAATAGCGGTCTCGGTGACTTCCCCGAGCGTCTCCTCGGGGGAACGCACGTTGAACAGGAAGGCACGCGCATCGGCGCGGCGATACTGCACGCGCAGATCGACACTGACGATGTTCTCGTCGGCGGTCAGCATGCGGGTGGAGTGCGTGAACGATGCGACCTGAGTGACATTGACCGTCTCGACCCGCTGGATCGGGTAGGGAATGTGCCAGTGCAGGCCCGGCAGGGTGATCTTGTTGAAGGCGCCGAACTGCAGCACCACGCCGCGCTCCGCTTCCTCGACCTGGTAGAAGCCGGACAGGGCCCAGAGCACCGCCCCGGCCGCGCCGATCAGGCCGAGGCCGGCGAGTGCCCCGCCACCGCCGCCACCGCCGCCGGAACCGCCGCCACCGCGCCGGCCGCCGAAAATCCCGGAGACCTTGCGCTGCAGATCACGGACAACCTTGTCGAGATCGGGAGGGCCTTCCTTGCGACCGCCCGAGTTCCAGGGATTGCCGCCCTTGCCAGGTTCATTCCAAGCCATGGTATTCCTTAAATTAAAGCCAAGCGCGAGGTCCGCCCGAGAGCAATACTCGTCAGGCGACCGTGCGTGATTGTAGGGATGCGCCCATACCCTCACAAGGGCGGGGTCGAATTCGTCCCCTGTTCAGACCAGTATCGCGACAGAATCGTTCCAACGCCACCTTGGGCGCCTCGACGTCGATTTCCCAACCGCCGGCCTGGTCCTCCGTTTCCTGGCGAACCATGTCGGCATCGTACAGTTTCGCTCGCATCCGCGCTTCCGATGCGTCGAGGTGCACACGCCCCGCTACGCGGCCTTCGCCGAAAAGCTCTCGCAAGGCGTGGACCAGCAGGTCCAGGCCGTCGCCGGTTCTTGCCGAAAGCCGGACGCCGCGGATTGCCCCGCTTTCGTTGTAGATGAGACTCGGCGGTTCACCCTGCAGATCGGTTTTATTGTAGATAATCAACTGCGGCACCTCTTCCGCGCCGATCCCCTCGAGCACGCGGTTCACATCCTCGATGCGCTGGTCACGCAAGGGATCCGCGAGGTCGACTATGTGCAGCAGCAGCTCCGCGTCCTGCGTCTCCCTGAGGGTCGAGCGGAACGCGGCCACGAGTTCGTGAGGCAGGTCGCGCACGAAACCGACAGTGTCCGCCAGCACCACTTCCAGGCCCGGCGCCAGCTGCAGGCCGCGCAACGTCGGGTCGAGCGTGGCAAACAGCTTGTCGGCAGCGTAGACGTCCGCCGAAGTCAGCTGGTTGAACAATGTGGACTTGCCGGCATTGGTGTAGCCGACCAGTGCGACCGTCGGCACCTCGGCCTTGCGGCGCGTGCGCCGTCCCTGCTCGCGCTGTTTATCGACGCGCTCCAGCCGTCGCGTCAGGTTGCGGATGCGCTGGGCGAGCAGGCGGCGGTCGGTCTCGAGCTGCGTCTCACCCGGGCCGCGCAGGCCGATACCGCCTTTCTGTCTTTCCAGGTGAGTCCAGCCGCGCACCAGCCGCGTCGACAGGTGACGCAGCTGCGCCAGCTCGACCTGTAACTTGCCTTCGAAGCTGCGGGCGCGCTGGGCGAAGATGTCGAGGATCAGTCCTGTGCGATCGAGAACACGACAGCTCAGCGCCTTTTCCAGGTTGCGCTCCTGGCTTGGGGACAGGCCATGATTGAACAGCACGAGGTCGGCGCCGCTCGCACGTATGAGCTCGCTGAGCTCCTCGACCTTGCCCTTGCCGATGAAATGGCGGGCGTCCGGCACGGTACGCGATGCCAGCAGACGACCCACGATCGTCGCGCCGGCGGACACGGCCAACTGTTCGAGTTCGCCGAGCTCGTCCTCCGAGGGACGCGTGCCAAACCCTAACTGGACCAGTACGGCACGCTCACCGTGCCCCGGACGTTCGAACAAAAAACCTCCCGATCCCCGGCTCAGTCTTGCGCGTCGTCGCCGAACGCGTCATCCCCGGTGGAGATCCTGACATTTCGTGAAGGCACGACGGTGGAAATCGCGTGCTTGTAGACCATCTGGCTGACGCTGTTTTTCAACAGCACTACGAACTGGTCGAAAGACTCGACCTGGCCCTGCAGCTTGATGCCATTCACGAGGTAAATGGACACCGGTACCTTCTCTCGCCGCAAGGCGTTGAGGAACGGGTCCTGAAGCGACTGCCCTCTGGCCATTGGATGCACTCTCCTGTCGGACCGATCTGGTTGTTTTCGGTTTTGTCTTCACCGCCCGGGCGCAAGCGGGCCCGCGCCTAAAGCGCCCGAAATGAAAGGTTATCACATTCCGGTGCGGCAACCGGCCCCCTGCAAACCGCACCAGGCCAGAATTTCCTCGAAGTCGTCGGCCCCGCCTCCGACCAGCCAGCGCAGGCCGGCTTCGGCGCGCAGCCAGGTCATCTGGCGCTTGGCGAGGCGACGCGTGGCGGTGACCGCATCCAGGCACGCATCTTCGAGCGTGCATGTTCCCTCGAGATAAGCCCAGAGCTGACGGTACCCCACTGCCCGCAGCGACGGCAGTGCGGCGTGCAGGTCGCGCCGCGCATGCAGGCGCTCGACTTCCGCGAGAAATCCCGCCGACATCATGGCCTCGAAGCGTCGCCCGATCGCGGCATGCAGCTCCGGCCGCGAGGCGGGAGCCATGCCCAGCTTGAGAAAGCTCCAACCCGTCGACGCTCGCGCCGCGGCGGCTTGCAACTGGGACAACGGCGTCCCGGTGAGCCGCCACACCTCCAGCGCCCGCTGGATGCGTTGTGAATCATTCGGATTGATGCGGGCCGCCACCACGGGATCCACGGATGCGAGTTCCGCATGAAGGGCCGGCCAGCCGGCCTGGGCAGCCGCGTTATCGATGTCGGCCCGGACCGCGGCGTCGGCCTCGGGCAGGGTGGCGAGGCCGCGTTGCAGCGCCCGAAAATACAGCATGGTGCCGCCAGCCAGAATCGGAATCCGGCCACGCGCGCGCACCTCGCCCATCACAGCCAGCGCATCGCGGCGGAAGCGGCCGGCAGAGTAAGACTCGGCGGGATCCAGGATGTCGATGAGATGGTGTGGCACTGTCGCTCGCACCGCGGGGGGGGGCTTGGCCGTGCCGATATCCATGCCCCGGTAAACCAGGGCGGAATCCACGCTGATGATCTCGGCGGGCAGCGCACGCGCCAGCTCGAGCGCCAGAGCGGTCTTGCCGGCGGCCGTGGGCCCCATCAGCAGGATTGCCCTCGCCGTGTCCGAGGACGGGTTGTCAGCGGCCACGCAGGAAAAGCTTGTCCAGCTCGGGAACGCTCAACTGCGTCCAGGTCGGCCGGCCGTGATTGCACTGGTCCGCGCGATCCGTTTGCTCCATGTCCCTGAGCAATGCATTCATTTCCGCGCTGGTGAGTTGCCGGTTGGCGCGCACCGCCCCGTGACAGGCCATCGTGCCGAGTAACTGGTTGATACGCTCTTCCAGCCTGCGGCTGCTGCCCTGCTCCGCCAGGTCGGAGAGGATGTCACGCAACAAAGACTCGACGTCCGCAGACTGCAGGAGAGCGGGCACCTGGCGCACCACCAGCACGTCCGGCCCGCGCCGGTCGAGTTCGAAGCCGAATTGCGCCAGGTCCGGCGCGAAGGCCTCCGCCAGTTCCGCCTCGGCCGTCGAGACCCGCAGGCTGATGGGGACGAGTAGCGGCTGGCCGGGAGCGCCCTCGCCCGACAGGGAATGCTTCAGCCGTTCGTAGAGCACGCGCTCGTGGGCGGCATGCATATCGACGATGACCAGCCCGTCGCGATTCTGGGCGAGAATGTAGATTCCGCCCAACTGCCCGAGGGCGTAGCCGAGCATCGGCGTGTCGTCTTGCGCCGCCTGGCTGCGGTCGTGGACGTCGTCCTCGCTTCCGGGGCCGGTGAACGCCGGCCAGGAGGATTCCGGAGGGACGGGCTCGCGGGCGGCGAACCGCATCGCATCCTGCCGTGCCGGGGCGCTCCAGGTCCTGTTGTCGGTTTCGGAGGCGAAGCGCGGGGTCGCGGGCGGTGGCGCGCTGCCGGCGGCCGGACGGGTCCCGGCGAGGGCCTGCTCGACCGCCCGGTAGAGAAACCCGTGGATGCTGCGTGCGTCGCGAAAACGGACCTCGTGCTTGGTCGGATGCGCATTCACATCAACCAGCGCGGGATCCATCTCGAGGTACACGACGTAGGCGGGATGGCGACCATGAAACAGCACGTCGGCATAGGCCTGGCGCATCGCATGAGTCACGAGGCGATCGCGGATCATGCGCCCGTTGACGAAAAAATACTGCAGGTCCGGTTGCGAGCGCGAGAAGGTCGGCAAGCCCAGCCAGCCGGTCAGGCGCAACCCGGCGGCTCCCTGGTCGATGTCCATCGACTGTGCCGCGAACAGCTCGCCGCACACTTCTCCGAGCCGGCGCAGCCGGGCGGCCGGATCGGTCGCCGGGCGTAGATCGAACAGCACCTTCCCGTCGCGGCCGAGACGAAAGCCCGTAGTGAAACACGACAGGGCCAGGCGACGCACGACGCGCTCGACGTGAGACAACTCGGTCCGCTCCGCGCGCATGAAGCGGCGGCGTGCAGGCGTGTTGAAGAACAGGTCGCGCACCACGATGGTAGTGCCCTGAGGGTGGGCCGCGGGCGCCGGCGAACCGAGGCGCCCGCCGTCGGACTCCACCAGCCAGGCATCCTCCGCGCCGGCGAGGCGCGACGTCACCGACAACCGGGACACGGAGGCGATGCTCGGCAAAGCTTCGCCGCGAAACCCCAGGGTGCCGACACGCTCAAGGTCCTCGAGACTGTTGATCTTGCTGGTGGCGTGGCGGGACAACGCCAGTGCGAGCTCGTCCCGGGGAATGCCGCAACCGTCGTCACGCACCAGGCAGCGCCGCAGCCCCCCTGCATCGACCTCGATCTCGATGCGGGTGGCCCCGGCGTCGAGGCTGTTCTCGACCAGCTCCTTGATCACGGATGCCGGACGCTCCACCACCTCGCCGGCGGCGATCTGGTCGATGAGTTGAGCTGGGAGCTGGCGTATGGGCATGGGCACGCGCAAGCATACCAAAGGGACCGCCGCTCGCCGCCTGCGGCCTGGGCCCGGGGCGCCCGCCGGAGGCTTTCAGCCGCCGGGGATAGCGATCACCTGGCCGACCCGAATCTTGTCGTTTTTCAGGTTGTTGTGGCGGCGCAGGACGGGGACGCTGACGTTGTACTGGCTGGCGATGCCCGAAAGCGTGTCGCCCCGCGCGATCACGATCTCGCGTGGCATGCCGCCACGGGCGCGATGCTGAGCGACCCAGGTGCCCGGCGGCGGATTGGCGTAGAAGTACTCCCGCAAGCCGGACATGAGCGCCGTGGCCAACTTTTCCTGGTAGCCCGGCTGGCGCAACAGCCTCTCCTCCTCGTGATGAGAAATGAACGCCGTCTCCACGAGGATCGAGGGAATGTCCGGCGCCTTGAGGACCACGAAGCCGGCCTGTTGCACCGTGCTCTTGTGCAGCCGATTCACCGCCCCGAGGCGATTCAGCACGAAGTCGCCCGCGTCCAGGCTGGCGCCGATCGAAGCATTCTGCGACAGATCCAACAGTACCGAGGCAAGCAGATCGTCCTTGTCATCCAGGCTCACGCCCCCCACCAGGTCGGCGGCATTCTCCCGCGCCGCCAGCCAGCGAGCCGCCTCGTCAGTCGCGCCCTTGGGCGACAACACGTAGACCGAGGAGCCGCGCGCCTTCGGATTGTTGAAGGCGTCCGCGTGGATGGAAATGAACAGGTCGGCGCCGTGCTCACGCGCGCGCTCGACGCGCTGCTGCAGGCTGAGGAAATAATCGCCGTTACGCGTCAGGGCGGCGCGCATCCCCGGCTCGCGATCGATCTGGGCCGCGAGCCGTCGGGCGATGGCCAGCACCACATCCTTCTCGTAGGTGCCGTTGCGTCCCACCGCGCCGGGATCCTCCCCGCCGTGCCCGGCATCCACCGCGATCACCAGGTCGCGACTGCCCTCGTCCGCGCGAATCGTCGCGCGCTGCACAGTACGGCGCTGCCGATCGAGTTCGACGATCAGCCGATGCCCGTAGCGACCCTTGGGAGGCACCAGGAAGCTGCGTGCATTCGTCATCGCGTCGAGATCTAGCACCAGGCGCGCAGCGCCGTCGGGACGGTTGGCGCCGCGCACCGAGCGAATGGCACCCGCGCCCGCGGGCAGGTCGGTCAGCGGCATCGCGAGCCGGGTCGCGGACAGATCGATGACCACGCGACTCGGGTTCTGCAGGCTGAACAGCCGATGCTCGACCGGTCGGGAGAGATCGAGCACGACGCGCGTCGAGTCCGGCCCGGACCACAGGCGCACGTCGCGCACTTCCACCGCCGCCTGCAGCGTCGAGGCAAACAGGCAGGTCAAAAGGAACAGGCTGGCGAGCGTTTTCCGTGGCATTTCCAACAGTTCGGTTGGATATCGGGAGCCAACTTTAAACGCATTCTCTTGCCAATGGCAATATCTATTGAATAAACAGATGGCTGCGAACGAAACCTGCGAGTCTTTCTATTGCCCGAGCCTCGACCCGGCAACAAGAACCGCCTCGCCCGCCGGGCTCACGGGCTCGCAGTCCGCCGCGCGCCCTGTGCCGGCATAATCCAGCGCAATACGCAGATCCGCATCCGGCAGCCGGGTCCCGCCCCGTTCCGCCCACTCGACCAGCACCAGAGTACCGGGCGCGAGCATGTCCACGAGGCCGAGATAGTCCAGCTCCCCGGGGTCGGCCAGCCGGTAGAGATCGAGATGCAGCACGTCACACGGCGGCAGCTCGTAGGGTTCCAGCAATGTGAATGTCGGACTGCGGACGCGTCCTTCGTAAGCGAGGCCCCGTAACAGCCCGCGCACCAGCGTCGTCTTCCCTGCGCCCAGCGGACCGGCCAGGTGCACCACCAACGGTGCCCGGCTCGACGCCTCGGCCATCGGCATGGCCAGGGCGCGCCCCAGCGCTTCGGTCGCCGCCGGATCAGCGAGCCTGATGCGCATCGGCCGGATTCACCCAAGCCCGCAGCCCGCCCAGGAGGTCACCGGCCAACAGGCCCCGCTCGCCCGCCCGTGCCGCGTCATCCGCCGCCAGCGCATGGAGCAGCACGCCGGCACTGGCGGACCGTTCCAGGTCGCCCAGCTGGGCGGCGAGGCCGGCGATGATGCCGGTGAGTACGTCGCCCATGCCGCCGCTCGCCATCCCGGGGTTGCCGTGGTCACACAGCCACAGGGTCTCGCCGGCGCCACACACCAGCGTGCCCGCGCCCTTGAGCACCGCCACCCCGCCGTAGCGCTGGCGCAGTGCGCGCACCGCGCCGGCCCGGTCTGCTTCGACCGCCGCGGCGTCGCTGCCCAGCAACCGGCCCGCCTCGCCCGGATGAGGCGTCACCACGCACTCCCTCAGCCAGCGGGGCGTCTCGGCAACAATGTTGAGCGCATCGGCGTCCAGTACGCAGGGCAATCCGGACGCGAGCACACCTTCGAGCAGCTCACGACCCCAGCCGGAGCGGCCCAGTCCCGGGCCCGCCGCGACCACGGTGGCGCGCTCCAGGAGCGGCTCGAGGCCGGCCCGGTCTTCCACGCCTCTGCCCATCAGTTCCGGCCGCGCGGCAACCAGCGCAGCCACGTGGTCCGCGCGCGTCGCAACCGTGACCAGTCCGGCGCCGACCCGCAATGCCGCCTCGCCGGCGAGCCGGGCGGCACCGCCCATTCCCCGATCACCGCCGACCACGAGCACATGGCCGAAATGCCCCTTGTGGGCATCCCGCGGCCGGCGCGGCAACCAGTCGGGCAGGACCGCGGCATCGAGGCGCCGCGCGGCCGGCACCATGCCGCGGGCGAGGCCGGCCGGCACGTCGAGCGACGAAAACAGCACTTCCCCGGCCTGCTCGGGGCCGTGCGCGGTGAACAACCCGAGTTTCAGCCCGATGAAGCATGCCGTCACCCGCGCGCGGATTGCCACGCCCATGACGCGTCCCGTGTCGGCATGCAGCCCGCTCGGTAGATCCAGCGCAAGCACCGGACGCCCTGCGGCATTGATCGATTCGATGGCGGATGAGAACGCGCCCGTCACCTCGCGCGCGAGACCCGTGCCCAGCAAGGCGTCGATGAGCGGTCCGTCGCCGCCCGGCTCGCCCGTCCCGTCCCAGCGCAGGATCTCGCCGCCTTCGCGACAGAAATCTGCGCTGGCTGCGGCGGCATCGCCCGACAGTTCGGCCGGGTCCGTCACCGACAGCAGCCGCACGCTCAGTCCCGCTCGCCGCGCATGGCGCGCGACCACATAGCCGTCGCCGGCGTTGTTGCCTGCGCCGCACACGACGGTCAGTGCGCGACTCGCCGGCCACCGGTGCAGCAGCGCGTGGAATGCGAACGCTCCCGCCCGTTCCATCAGTTCCCGGCCGGACACGCCATGCACCTCGATGGCGCGACGATCGAGTTCGCGCACCTGGCCGGCGGTCCAAAGCTCGCGGGGCATCGAGGACATGTCCCTGATTATACTGTCGTCCATGGAGACGCAACCATGATCGAGGCGCGCGATATCGTGACATGGGGCCGCGAGTTCGGATTCGGCGCGCTGGGTATCGCCCGTGTCGAACTTCCCGATGACGAGGCCTGGCTGAAACGGTGGCTGGCACTCGGGCGCCACGGGGAGATGAACTGGATGGCGCGCCATGGCACGCGCCGCAGCCGTCCGGCGGAGCTGATCCCCGGCACCATCACGGTGATCTCTGCGCGCATGGATTATTATCCGCCCGAAGCCGCGCCCGCCGAAGCCGTGCTCGCCGATAAAAGCCTGGGCTATGTTTCCCGCTACGCGCTGGGGCGTGATTATCACAAGGTCCTCAGGCAGAGGCTGCAGCGGCTCGCGGACCGCGTCGCCGCCACTATCGGCCCCTTCGGCTATCGGGTGTTCACCGACAGCGCCCCGGTGCTGGAGAAAGCCCTGGCGCGCGATGCGGGGCTCGGCTGGATCGGCAAGCACACCAACCTGCTGTCACGCGAGGCAGGCAGCTGGTTCTTCCTCGGCGAGATCTACACCGACCTGCCGCTGCCGACCGACGAACCAGGCACCGCGCACTGCGGCAGCTGTACGGCCTGTATCGAGGCCTGCCCCACCGCGGCCATCGTCGCACCCTACGAGCTCGATGCGCGCCTGTGTATCTCATACCTGACCATCGAGCATCCCGGCGCTATACCCCTGCGGCTGCGCCCGGCGATGGGCAACCGGATCTACGGCTGCGACGACTGCCAGCTCGTCTGCCCATGGAACCGCTATGCGCAGCTGGCGGCCGCGCCTGATTTTCGCGCACGCCACGGCCTCGATGCCACCGGCCTGGTCGCCCTGTTCAGCTGGAACGAGGCAGAGTTTCTCGAGCGGACGCGCGGCTCGGCGATCCGGCGGATCGGCCATGAACGCTGGCTGCGCAATATCGCGATCGCGCTGGGCAATGCAGCGCCGGATTCGGCCGCCCGCAATGCCCTGCTCAGCCGCGCTGACCACGATTCGCCGCTCGTCCGAGAGCATGTCGCCTGGGCGCTGGGTCAGCACGAGGCCGCCGGCCCATGTTGAGTTCCCCCGGTTCAGCGCACAGAATTGCCAACTGCGTCATGGCTGCTGCACCGCCGAATACGGAAGATGAGGCACGATGATTAACGCCAACCCGGTTTCGGGGACCTCTGCTGCCGTGGATTTCGTCGACGCACCCGACATCCGCCATTTTCTCTCCGGGCTGTTGCTCTTCAATGGCGTGGATATCCGTTCGGTCGGACCCTTCCTGGCGCGCACCCACCGCCAGGACGTCAAGGCCGGAGAGGTCCTGATCTCGCCGACCGTCCGCAATACCCGGGTGTTCGTCATCCTGTCCGGCGCCCTTGAAGTGCGGCTGGAATCGGCGGACAGCCCGGCATTGACGATCCTGCATCCCGGGCAATGCGCCGGTGAGATGTCGATCATCGAGGAAAAGGACCCGTCCGCCTGGGTGATCGCGGCTCGCGACTGCCACGTCATGGTGATCGAACAGGACATCCTGTGGCGCATGATCAATGTG
>Ga0102938_10003253_pt1 | contig 12167 bp, 5 predicted proteins | sample SalPonR2_B_D2_MG_FD_84516 | JGI IMG/M metagenome (GOLD analysis project Ga0102938, IMG submission 84516) | Salt pond soil microbial communities from South San Francisco under conditions of wetland restoration - Salt Pond MetaG R2_B_D2_MG | ecosystem: Environmental > Aquatic > Marine > Intertidal... | reverse complement strand
TTCAACCCGGCTCGCGTTGGTCGCTACAAATTGCTTGGCTTTGAAAAACACATTCTGAAGACGGAAGACTTTCGCAACGACACCGTCGACGCCGCCGAGATGGCCGCAGCGGAAGCTGGCGTGGCGTTGTACCAAATCGAAGCCCTCCCCGAGGGCGAAGGTGATATTGGATCGGTGTCGGTACGGTTTCAGGATCTGTCGAGCGGACAGATGATCGAAAATCGTTGGCCCATTCCTTACGAAGCTGCCGCGCCCCGAGTCGGTGAAGCCGCCCCGTCGCTCCGCGTCGCCACGGCCGCCGGGCTGTTGGCTGCCAAACTGCGAGGCGAACCGCTGGGCGAAACTGTCGACTTGCAGGCGCTAGCAGCACTCCTCGCCAGCTTGCCCGAATCGCAACGCAGCGCCCCTCGAGTCGCCCAGTTGCAACAGATGATCCAACAAGCAAGGCAATTGAGTGGACCGTAACCAGCGACACACTGACAGTCGTTTATTGAGCGGTTTCGACGCTAGTGGCCTATTGATTTCGCCACTTTGGCTGGCAGCAAGACGACTGATCGAAGCAAACCGCTACACCGCCAAACATTGACCCACAACCATGAGCACAAGTTCCTCACCCATGTTCACAACCGTTCTTCGCGATGTCGCTCGCGTCAGCTTATTCGCGATGTTCGTCCTCGCCACACTGCACGGCTCGGCACAGGACGAAGCCGAACAACCCAAACCCGAACAAGCCAACATCCACAGCTCGATCGGCGAGGATGGCACCGGTACGATTGTTGTCGAAGCTCGTGGTCAGCTGCCCAAGCCACCCGTCTTCTACAAAGCCAGTGCGAAAACGACCGCACAAGTGGGATCGGAGCAGATCGACCAAACGATCGAGCTAGCCGTAAAGATCATCCAAGGCGAAGCCAAAGCGGTCAGCTTTGGCCTATACGGGCAGGGGCGTGTCACGCAGGTCACCGGCGAACGCTTGCGGTCGTGGGCCGTGCGCGAGGAAGGAGGCGAGCGGTTTCTTGACCTGCATGTCAACGAAAAGACCACTGAGCTGACCGTTCAGATCAAAACTCAATCCGACGAATTCAAACAACGGCTAAAAGTCCCGATTGCCGTCGAGCTAACGCATCTCGCACCGGCGGATGCCGTTGGTTTCGATTCCGTGATCACGCTGTCCTACGTTGCTGGCGTGGAAGGCACCGTCGAAGCCGCCACGGGGTTTGCTCCTCTGGACGCCAACGACAACGTCGATCGCTTTCAAACCGCTACCGGCGGTCAACTGAAGCTCACGATCCGCCGCGTGGGTGCCGCTCCAGGACCGATCGAACTGACCGACACGGAACTGGTTGGCGAGCTTCATCCCAACGGCGACTCGATTCACTTTCGCTTCACAGGCACGGCGTATGTGACCGAAACGAACGCCGAAGTCAGCATCCTTCGCGGCAAGGCCGCCGTCAACGAAGTGCCCACCGACGAGAACTATCGGCTGCGACTGGCAAACGAGAACGACAACGCGGTTTACAAACTGGTGTTTGCCGAAGCTGGCACGTTTCCGATTGCCCTCGATTTTGTGGCTCCCTTGGGCGGACCCGCTGGCAGTGCTCGCAGCATGGATTTCGTCGTCGCAGCGAGTGCCGTCGTGCCACTGAGAATCAAGGGCTTAGACGACGATTTGGAATTCCATCGTGACCAGGAATCGGTCGTGCCGCTACGTGATGAGGCGAGTTGGTTAGGGTTTCTGCCCGCAACGGGCCGGGCCAAACTCAGTTGGCGGATGGCTCGCAAAGCCGGCGAGGGCAAGCTGTTCTTTTCAACCACGGCGAACATCGAAGCCCAGGCGGGCGCGGGACTGCTGCGCCAAGATCACCTGATCCAGTTTCAAATTTTGCAAGGCGAACTGAAGTCCTATCAAATCCTGCTGCAAGGACCTGGCGAAATCCTCGACGTTCAGGGCAGTAACATCGTTTCTTGGAACGTGACCACGCAGGGCGAAGACCGCCAGTTGGACGTCACGCTCAGCCAACCGATCGCCGGAACGAGTGAAATCAAAGTCCGCAGCCAAACGGCGCTGGGTGCGTTTCCGGCCGAAGTCGAGGGCTTGCGGCTGAATCCGATGGGCGCGATTCGGCATTCGGGTTATCTGCGGCTGACCAATTCCGGATCGGTCCGACTGGAGCCAACGAACCTGCGCGGGTTAACGCAGTTGGCACCCGAGCAGTTCCCCGGCGATGCCATCGAAGCTCGCCAGACGTTTGTGTACCGCTTTCCCGCCGCCGACCATGCATTCACCGTTTCCGTCGACCGGGTCGACCCAGAAGTCAACGTGTCCGAACTGGTGCTTTATCAAATGGCGGAAACGGATCGGTCGATCATGGCCGACGTCGAACTGGATATTCGCGAAGCACCGATTCGTGAATGGGATTTTGGCATCCCAGCGGACTATTCCGTCGTCGCCGTCACCGGCGCGAGCGTAGCGGACTACATCGCCGCAACCGCTGTCACCGATGGACGACGCAACCTGAAGGTCATCTTTGGACAAGATACCATCGGTCGTCAGTTGGTGTCGCTTCATTTGGAAAAGAGCCAAGTCGCAACTGCGGGTGAATGGAATCTGCCACGCATCGAATACCCGGACGCAAAATCGGTTCGCGGCGACATCGGCATCGTCGGAGCCCCCGGCTTTCGGATCGCCATCGCCCAAAGCGAACTACTAGTCGAAAAACCACTGTCGTATTTTCCCAAGCCTTCGCCGCACCTCCAACAAGCGTTTCGAATTCGCGAACCCGGCTGGTCGGCAACGATGCAGATCGAACGGTTGGATCGAAGCATCCAGTCCGACGTATTTCACCTGTATTCGCTCAGCCAGGAAACGGTCTATGGCAGTGCACTGATCAATTATTTTGTAACCGGTGCCCCCGTGTCAGAGTGGAAGATCGTCGTGCCTCAAAACTTGGGCAACGTGATGGTCGACGGGCAAGACGTCCGTACTTGGCGGCGTGAAGGTGATACGTTGCTTGTTTCGCTGCATCAACCGGTGATGGGGGCGTACACGTTGCTGGTGACGTTCGAAGAGAAGCCCAATACCGGCAAGAGCACATTTCAAGCCGGTCAGGTATCCCCCGATGGCATGCAGGGCGAACGCGGGTACATTCAAATCGTCAGCCCAATGCAAGTTGAAATCGAAACGGTTTCCGTTTCGGACGACATGCTGAAGCTGGACCCGCTGGAATTGCCCGCGGAGTTCCGGTTGCTCAGCACCGCGCCGGCACTGGGCACTTGGCAGTACACTGATCGACCATTCGATTTGAACGTCCAGGTGAAATGGTTCGAACCTGGCACAACGGTCACACAGGTCGTCGAATTTTCGGAGGTCAACAGTCGCGTGTCGCAAGACGGCGAATCGGTAACCGACATCCTGTACTACATCAAATCCCGCGGTCGGCGAACCTTCAAAATCAAGATGCCTGGGGAACCGGTGCGTCTGTGGGCGGTGTCGGTCAATGGCCAACCGGTGACGGCTCGGCAAGCCGACGACGCGACCCTGATTCCGCTTCCCGGCGGCACCGACCCGAACGTTCCCATCGAAGTCAGTTTGCGACTGGGGAAACCCACCGTCAGCGAATCGCAGCCCCAGCTAACGCTGCCCGTCGTGTTGGCACCTGTACTAAAAACGCAGTGGAATATCACGGGCGACGAAAAACACGTGTTGGTTCCCAGCGGTGGCACCGTGACACCGCCACTGCCGGTCCTGCGTCCGTCCGGTTTCGATTGGGTGGTGCGGCACGGCGTTGTGTTCCTGCTGGTGATCGGCCTGTTCTCCGGCGTTGCAATGTGGGCAAGCAGCCGAACCGGGGTCGTACGAGTGCTCGGTTTGCTGTGTCTGGTGATTGCGATTCTTGCTTGCCTGTCCGCCACGGTCGCGGCGCTTGCAGACAGGGGACCGCCACAACCGTTGCAGCTTAGTTTGCCAATTCTTTCCGCGGGAGAAACCGTGGAGTTGAATGTCAACAACACGCCGCTGTGGCGAGTCAACCTGTCGTGGTTCGGTATCCTGACAATCCTTGTGGGTGTCGGAATGGTCGTCTGGTCCTTCCGGAACGACGAAGCCTGGCGTCGCATGTTGCTGCGCGGCGGTGGCGTGCTACTGATCGCCTTGGGCGTGTTACGCCAAGGCGACGGAGCCGGGTGGTTTTATCTTTTGTTGGCGGTAGCGATCGTCGTCTTGCTCTTCTTGCGTCCCGCCATCGGTGCATTTCGTGATGCCGGCCGCTGGTGGCGTAATTTCTCGGAGCGACGCAAGGCAGCCAAGGAATCAGCCGACGAAAAACCCGATTCAGGTTCGGGCGTGTTGACGACAACGATCTTGTTTATCGCTTTGGCTTTGTCCTCGGCAGGCAGTTGCCTGGCGGTGGGTCCCGAAGGTTTTGAAGCCGCCGATTCGGTCATCCAGCAATGGCAGGTCACCCATGAAGACTCGCGATTGAAAGCCAGCGGCACCATCACGCTGTCGGGCCAGCCCGGCGACCGATTCGTGCTGTTGCGTGCTCCCGCCGTGCTGACACGCTTTGAAGGCGAAGGCCTGCGGCTGACGAAAAGCGAAGTTGCCGGAATCGGTTTGGCGTACATCGTGAGCATTCCCGTCGCCCTGGTGGATCCAGCGATCAAAGAAGATGCGGCAGCCGAGGAAGACCCCGCAGCGGCGGATAATCTGGTACTCGAATCCAAAACGACCAGCTACAAGGCGACGTTCGAGTTTCAAGTGGAAGCGGTCGCCCCGATGGCGGGCGTACCTGTTCTGACCGGCATGGCCGCCGTCCAGCAAGTCGACCTGAGTTACGACGAAGCTGGCTGGGATGTGGTCGGGCCGACGACGGTCCTCGTCGAACAGGTCGAGGGCAACACCGATACAACGCAAGCCAAGGTCCTGCTGGGCCCCGGCAGCGCCAGCCTAGTGCTCAAGCCCAAGGCCCGCGACGTATCGATGGAGAAGACGCAATTTTTCGTCGAAGCATCGAACCTGTTTCTACCCAGCCCCGGCGTCGTTGATGGTCGGCATCGCCTGCAGATTCGGCCGTCACAAGGCCAAGTGAGCGAACTGAATGTTTCGGTTCCGATTGGACTGACCGTCAGTGCTGTCAGTGGTCCCGTCAGCGCGTGGCAATTCGACGCGGAAACCGGCGTGTTGCGGTTGGACATCGAACCGGCTCAATCGCAAACCTTCGATGTGATGATCGAAACCCAACGCGGGCTCGATCCGCTGCCGGCCGACCTCCATCTGGAACCGCTGAAAGTCGCAGGTGCCAACGGCGAAGTCGGTTTGGTGGCGATCGCGTTTGGCCCAGAGGCTCAACCGGAAACGCTGACTCCGAACGTGATGTCTGCCGTCAATCTCGGTGACTTTGACGCCAAGCTTCTTCCGAGCGAGCAGTCGGTATTGCATCGGGTCTACCGTTACGGGGCAGAGGGCGGCCAGTTGGACGTCCGAGTCGCTCCGGTGGCATCCGAAGTTCGGGTCGTTAGCAAACAAGTCCTATCGCTGGGCGATGAGCGCGTTGTTTTGGCTGTCAACTTCGCTGCTGAAATCACCCGAGCCGGCTTGTTCCAATTGAGCTTTCCGTTGCCCGAGGGGTTGGAAGTCGAATCGCTGACTGGCCCCGCGCTGCACCACTGGGCGGAACTATCCAGTGACGGTGCGCGGCAGATCGTCTTGCACCTAAACGGCAAAACCATCGGCACACAAACGTTCTCACTAACCCTGTCGGGCAACGCTCCCGAAGAGGTCGGTGAGTGGGAGATTCCGCGTTTCGAATTGAAGGAAGCGACCCGCCAAGTTGGCGACCTTGTGGTGCGACCCACTACGGGCATTCGATTGCGAACCGTGACCCGGCAAAATGTCTCCGAAACCGACCCACGGGCGATGGGTGGCAATGGCGAGGGAGCGCTCGCTTTCCGCTTGTTGCAACTCGACTGGAACCTCGTGCTGGGCATTGAAAAGCTCGACCCTTGGGTGACCGGGCAAGTTCTCCACGAAGTCACCTTGCGCGAAGGCCAAACGCGAACGGCGTTGATCGCCAGCTTCGACGTGCAAAATGCATCGATCCGCACATTGCAGGTAAAACTACCCGTTACGGATCCGGATGAAATCAAGACATTGCGAGCCGTCGGCAACACGGTCAGCGACTTTATCCGCACGGAACCGAATTCCGATATCTGGGAGATCCAGTTTAAACGGCGCGTCGTCGGCAACGTCCCATTCCGTATTGAGTACGAGCGACGTGGCGACCGCGCGAACGAAGACGAATCGCTCAGCCCTGCCGAGTTTCCGCAGGCGCGCCAGTTGTCGTACTACTTCGGTGTTCGCGCCGGCGGACGACTGGAATTGGAGCCCGATTCCTTGACGCAAGGCTGGCAACGGATCGACTGGAATACGGTTCCGAAGATGCTCCGTGAATCCGAACGACGCAGTGCCCCCGCCCTGGCGTTCCGAGCCGTCGCGCCGACCAGTGACTTGACTGTTCATGCCACGCGTCACTCGCTGGCCGATGCGCTCAAACTGCGCGTCGCCAGTGGATCGCTGACCACCGTCCTTTCACCTACCGGGGATCAACTATCGGCCGTCGACGTTACCATGGAGGTGATCCAGCGCAGCAGTCTGAGCGTCGGGTTGCCTGAGGATGGCGAGCTGTTCAGTATTTTTGTGAACGGCGAAAGCGTGAATTCGATTCGCTTGGGGGGCGAAGCCAACGCGTGGCAGTTTTACATCTTGCCGGGGCTGGACGATCGAACCGCCCAGGTTCGCTTTGTCTATTCGGTCCCCGGCAGTCGGCTGCGCGGCCTGCGGTTGACCAGCCCGGAACTCGATGTGCCGTTGGAAAACATCGAATGGAAAGTGATCGCGCCGCAGGGCTTCGAATTGGTCGACAACGACGGGAACCTGGAACTGATCCAGCGTGGCAGCCAGCAACGCTATGATCGCGATTCCTACCTGACGAAAGTATTCGGCAAACGTAAAGTTCAGGCCCAGCAGGCCGCTCAGTTGCTCGATCAGGCTAACGAATTCCTGCAGGCCGGCGAACAAAAGAAAGCCACTTGGGCGCTGAACAGTGTCGCCAACCAGTACGCGCTCGATGCCGCTTCGAACGAAGACGCACGCGTGCAATTGGAAAACCTGCAAACCCAGCAGGCGGTCGTGGGACTCAACACGCGTCGTCAACGGTTGTATCTGGATAACAGCTCCAACGACATGGATGCGTTGGACAATCAACAACTCCGTCAGGCGGCCACCAATAATCCGATTCTGCAGCAGGATCAGATGAATTTCCGCCCGCAGGAGCTCAGTCAGTTGCTGGGTGGTAACACGTCAGAAGACAATGCCGTCCTGCAGCAGATTGCGGCCCGGCTGGTCCAGCATCAGCACACTACCGAACCGGCTCCACAGGCAATCATCATCAGCCTGCCCGAAGAAGGCGACATCTACACATTCGGCCGCAGCGTCCAAGTCGCCGAGAACGCGCCGTTGGAATTGGACCTCGACTTCGCGTCACTGTTTCGCTTGCCTTTCTGGCGAACCACCCTCGTGTTCGCGATCCTAGCAGCCATCGCGGCAGGGTTTGCGTACGTCACCACCTGCCAACGCCATCAGCCAACCGATGGGACTGTTGGCGAAGAGTAGCAACCCTCCGTTATCAGCCCGCGATCATGACGGAATCCAACCCATACGAACCACCGAAGGTGAGGAGCGTCCTTTCTGCGTTTAGTTGCGATTCTGGATTGCCGAGTAAACTCACCACCGACGCGAGATTGGATCGTCCGCAGACAGAAGTCACTTGCCGGTATCGGCCCTTCGAGGCAACACCCAGTCGGGCCGAACGAAGTGACACGTGTAGCCGCCAGGGTTGCGCTGCAGGTAATCCTGATGCTCTGGCTCGGCTTCCCAGAAATCGCTGGCCGGTGCGACTTCGGTGACGACCTTTCCGGGCCACAGTCCCGACGCATTCACATCGGCGATTGTTTCTTCGGCAATCTGTTTCTGGTTTTCGCTGCTGTAGTAGATTGCCGATCGGTACGACGTTCCGCGGTCATTGCCTTGACGGTTTCGTGTTGTCGGATCATGGACCTGAAAAAAGAACTCCAGCAGCTTGCGAAAATCTGTCTGGCTTGGATCAAAGATCACCTCGATCGCCTCGGCATGCGTGCCATGGTTTCGATACGTCGCGTTCGGCACGTCGCCGCCGGAGTAACCTACACGAGTCGACACAACGCCGGGCTGCTTGCGAAACAAATCTTCCATGCCCCAAAAGCAACCCCCTGCCAATACCGCTCGCTCAGTCATCGTGCTCATTTCCTTGTGTTTGGGTCGGTCCTGGACGGTTTATTTATTGTCTTGCCAAGTCAATCGCGAGATTCGTGCTTTCGTAGGACGTCCAGATGTACCTCTCGCATTGGCAGCCCGAAATCGTTCTTCCGTTTCGGGTCGTTGGAGTGGACGATGTTCAGTCTTATCTGCAGCTTTTTCAACGCCGTTTCGAATTGGCTCTTGAGTATGCTAACCGAGCGATGGCCCGTTTGTGCAGCGGTCCGGTGAACGCGGTTGCCAAGCGGGTCAGCTCGAGCAGCTCCTGCGCCAGTTCATCCAACTCGCTGAACGGCTGAAACGCATTCGGGCAATGCACGTCTCGATCGTGCCGCACTTCCATCAGCACCGCATCATCCCCGGCAACTTTGCCGTCAAGCACATTTTCTGGATACGTCTGCGGAAGCTGCGTTTTCCAATCCCACACCGCCATACCCTTCGGTTTCCAGCCAGCGTGAAACCATCGTCAGGCCGTCCAGGGTGCCGTGCCAAGCTGCCCTTGCTCTTCGATCTCCGTGCCTTGGCGGCTCCGTGAGGTATCCACCGCTGGAGCGAATGCCTTGGGCATACCTTGTCAATGCTTTCCGCTGGAGCGCTAGCAGAACGTGGCGGTTAACAGCGGGCGGCGCAAGCTGGACGATCACTCATCAAGTCATGGATCGATGAGCACCTGATCGCAGCTGAAGGGGGGACTAAAATTCCCGTGCCGATAAGGGCTTCTAATACCAGGGCAAAAGAAAAGCCTGCGAAGTGCAGGCTTGGAGCAGAAGCGACGCGGACGGGACTCGAACCCGCAACCTCCGGATCGACAGGCTTGGCCTAGCTTGACGCGAAATGCAGCGTTTCTGTTTATAAAGTCATCCTAACACCCTGTTTTTAGTCTCGCAATCCCGATTACGAAATATCAACGTTTTGCAGTACTTCGCGGTATTGGCCAAAAGCCAAAACGGTATAAAACGGTATGGCTTCCAACTGCTGTTTCACGCCTTATCGACAAACCTCAAGCTCGGCGTTTGTCGATAGCACTGTCGGCAGACGCACACCAATGCCTCGTATCGCCGCGCGATCCATCGGGCGTGTGACCGCGTGTTCTTGCCGCCGCCCCCGTTGGCTCAGGCCCCCGGAGAGTCCAACGCGGCGCGAATGCGACGCTTGTCGGCAGAGGAAAAAACAGCCCTCGCGCGGTGGCAGTCGAGTCAACGTTGGAGCCCCAACCAACTGCGGCACTCCATGGGGACCGAGACTCGCGAGCATTTCGGGATCGAAGCCGTCGCCGCGGTACTCGGCCACAGCCGCACGAACACCAGCGAAATCTACGCCGAGCGAAACTTGAGGCTGGCCGCTCAGGTCGCCGCAAAGCTCGGTTGACTAGAGAACAATCGCCAGTGGTCACGGCCTCTTGGCGAACACGCCGGCAGACGCGGAGAGCTGTCCGTTCTTAAGCAACGACGGCCGACCGCTTCCATAAACCACGCTCGCCTGTGCAAGACTGCCGTGTGCCGCAGTCGCTAGTCCTCTAACAACGGCAACGCCCGACCAAGGGCTTGCCAGGGCGAAGCCTGCGAGCCGCTTCAAGGGCCCCAGGAAGCCGCCTGGCACCACTGGAGACGCGTTGCTAATTCACGGGGAAGCTTGGATGGCCGGCTGAGAGCGTTCCCCTGGGAACCCGGACGCCTCCGTTTCGACCCCGACACTACTTCTTAGCAGCTAGACGTTTCGCCTCCAGCTTTTTTTTCTCTCTGATCACCCCTCTCGCATCCTCCAAAGCCTCTCGCAGCTTCTGCTGTTTTTTCAGAAGCTTCTCTAGATTCCTGCTTGTCGCCTCCAATTCGTCCATCGCCTTTTCGCTCTGCGAGTCCTTCACGCGAGTGGCTGCCTCGGCCAGCGCCGTACTTTGGTCCTTGCCTCGGCGATTAGCAGCATCCACCAAACGGTTTGTTTTTTCCAGCGATAGGCCCAGCGACTTCGTCAACACGGTGAAGCGAGGTTTCTCCAATCTATCGGCGATCTTGATCCCCTTTACCTCCTCCTTCAGCCAGTCCTTCAACTGCTGCACACTAAAGCGTTCATTCTTCCGACACTTGTTCACCGCTCTTAACTGACTTTTTTTCCCCTTGATCCGTGCAATCACCAGCAAGTGCGTCCAAGTTACGCAAGAGTCCTTATGACAAGCTTCCTTAATCAGCTCCCGGGGAACTCCCTTGGCAACGCCTAGTAGCTGATACGCCGCAGTAGAGTCTTTGGTCAGCTCGTAACAGCATTGGCGAACAGCCTTCCGATGGCTCCGAGTATCGTCGTGTTCTTTTAACAAGCTTTGCAATTCACGCCCAAGCCCGTAGCGGGCTTCGATTCGTTTGGCACGCCCCGTTGCTGCCCATTCTGTCTCCCAAGTCTTTTTCCCGATCTTTAACGCTTTTATGAGTTCCTGATTCACCTTCGCGTCTGCCATCTCGTCTCCCCACACTTTGGGTTCGTCCACAAAGCTCGCTATTAGCCGCCCAACGCCCGCAGCAGCCTCGGCGTCAATCATCGTGCCCCGTGCTGACCGTATCAACCATCCGCGCCGCGTCGTGGCCCAAACCCGCAGCCAAGCAAACACGCCGCGCGATGAAGCCGCCGATCCCTCACCCCAACAAACGATCACGCCAAACTCACCGTCAACCAAGTCCAAGCCTAACCTCAAACCGCAACAGACAACTTGCGCTCAACGGACCGGGGAAATCCATAACGCGGTGAACAAATCTTTCATCGCGATCTCAACGCGATTGCCCTTTTCAGCTTAATGACGGGTTTTCGTAATCGATGGCGGCACAGCATCTACTGGCACCACTGGTCGGTCTGTTTTACTGTGGACCCTGGCGTATCCTTGTGCACTCGCCCTGCCACTGGGGCGTGAAGATTCGAGCCTAATGCGCGCCCTTTTTCACTCAATGAAGGGCGCCACTTTCGACATCGCCTTCAACAACCACTCCTTCCTTCCACCGGAACTAGCGATGCCACTTTTTCAAGAAGCCCGTATCGAGTATCCAGCCGCTTGGGAGACGGAATACTGCGAGACCGGTACCGTGGCTCAGTGGTTCTCCAAATTTCCCGACCTGTTTTATTCGGGATCAGGATCTCCGACAGGTATTAGCGGGCGACTGGGAACGCTTGACCTGTTTGCACAACACGCATTGATGTACCTGCTCCGTCAGCAATTGGGCATGAAGTCGGTCACTTGGCTCTGCTTGGCCGACACCACGAAGAACTCCAAAAATCGCGATCGAACCATGGCAGCATGGGCCCAGATGCGAGAGCAAATGGGAGCCGCGACTTTCGAGAGTTTGCAGAGCAACCTCTTAAGCTCAGGCTTCACAAGCTTCAAAGGAGAACCGGACCTGTTCTGCTGGCATCCTGAAAACGGAACATGGTTCTTCGCGGAAGCCAAACGCAAAGACAAACTGCTTGCGACTCAGCTTCAATGGTTCGAGATTTGTCAGCAGCTACTGCAGGCTCCTGAGAAAATTGTCGTTTACAGCCTCAGTAAGGCATAGCCACGGCGGAGACTCGCTGTTAGCCGTTGCCTGCTGGACCGACATGCTCCTAAGCTGGCAAACTCGCGCACAGGCGAGACAAGCCGGCACAGGAGCGTCATTGCTGCCGAGTCCGCGGATGCGTCCCCTTCGACAACCAACTCACTAGCCGAAGCAAGGCATTCGGGAGGTATTGTCGAAAGTCGTGTTCTTGATTGAGTGAAAAAGGTGGCGCATCCTGTTGGAATCTCAACACCCCAACGGCCCGAAATGGGCACAAGGACACGCCATGGACCAGAGTAGAACAG
>Ga0102938_10003252_pt1 | contig 12170 bp, 15 predicted proteins | sample SalPonR2_B_D2_MG_FD_84516 | JGI IMG/M metagenome (GOLD analysis project Ga0102938, IMG submission 84516) | Salt pond soil microbial communities from South San Francisco under conditions of wetland restoration - Salt Pond MetaG R2_B_D2_MG | ecosystem: Environmental > Aquatic > Marine >... | reverse complement strand
TTTTTCCTGACATCTGACATCTGCCCTTCAATCTTTTGCCTTTGCCTTTAATCTTTTTCTTTCCACTTTCCACTTTCTACTTTCCACTTTCTACTGTATTTATCTTTGCCCTTGTCTTTAATCTTTTTCTTTCCACTTTCCACTTACTACTTTCCACTGTACTTACTACTTTCCACTGTACTTCCTGCAAGCTGCCAGCTGTCTTTGTCTTTATCTTTTGCTTTTGCACTTACTGACATCTGACATCTGATATCTGATATCTGCTCTTAGCTCTTACTGACATCTGACATCTGACATCTGCCCTTAGCTCTTACTGACATCTGCCCTTAGCTTTTCCATATGTGTTATAATGGTAAAAAAACTTGGAGGTACTCCAATGAAACTGATTACGGCAATAATACATGATGAGGATTCCAAGGAATTGTTGAAGAAACTGAATGAAAAGGAATACAGGGTCACAAAGCTTGCTTCCACCGGGGGATTTTTGCGTTCCGGCAACACCACTCTATTAATCGGAGTGTCGAAAGAACAGGTCGAGGGCGTACTCGAACTGATAAGGGATACATGCAAAAAACGCAAGCAACTGACAACGACGGCTCCGGTTGGAGCCAACACAAGCAATTTTGTCGTATTGCCCCTTGAGGTGACGGTAGGCGGGGCGACTGTATTCATAACCGATGTCGAGCGTTATGAGAAATATTGAAAGGAAGAAACATGGCATACAGTAATATAAAAGGCCATGAGCCGGTTAAAAAATATCTGAAAAACGCCCTGGCAAAAGGTGTTTTTTCCCATGCCTATCTTTTCGAAGGCCAATCCGGTGCGGGAAAGCTTGAAATGGCCAAGGAGTTTGCCAAGGCCGTCAATTGCCAAAAAGGAAAAGAAGAGGCATGCGACGAATGCGTAAGCTGCAGAAAGGCGGATATTTGCAACCATCCCGACATAATTTTGATAGGGCCGGACGGAAGAAGCATAAAGAATGAGCAGGTCAAGTCTCTTCAGACAGAAATGCACTTGAAGCCCTACGAAAGCCGCAGAAAGGTGTTCATAATAGACAGTGCCGACACAATGACGCCACAGGCACAAAACAGCCTTCTAAAGGTTTTGGAGGAGCCTCCGTCTTCAAGCTTGGTAATATTGGTGAGCTCAAACGAAGTAGGACTTCTTCCAACTGTCAGGTCAAGGTGCCAAAGACTTCATTTCACCAGTATCTCCGAAGAAAGCCCTGCAGGCAGAAATTTCGGGGATTCTGCGGAAGGTTCGGGTGAAACCGCTGAAGAAGGGAATTTTTCGGAAGACAGAGAGAAAAGCCTTATTTTTGTCGGTGACTGCATCAAAAAGAATACAAAAGGCATGTTTGAATTTTCGGAGCAGATTTCAAAGGTCGATCGGACGGAATGTCTCGGCATGCTTAACATAATCATCGCATGGTTTAGGGATTTATCAGTTTACATTGAAACAAAGAACGGGCAATTCATTATTAATCATGATAAAATGGACGATATAAAGAGTTTGGCAAAAAAAACAGATGGAAAGTCAGTCTACAAGGCGCTAAAAGCCTTGATGGAAGCTATAGAGAAAATGCATGGGACGGTAAATCAGCAGATGATTGTAGATCATCTGGTTCTAAAAATACAGGAGGCGCTTAAATGATTAAGGTGGTAGGAGTCAGATTCAAGCAAGTGGGCAAGATATATTACTTCGATCCGGGAGAGTACGAAATAGAGCAGAACCAGAATGTAGTTGTCGAAACCGCAAGGGGCGTTGAGTATGGAAACGTTGCAATAGGGACGAGATTCGTGCCAAAGAAAGAGGTCTTTCAGCCGCTTAAAAAGGTTTTGAGAATGGCCACGCCGGAAGATGATGAAAAAAATGCGGAGAACAAGCTAAGGGAAAAGGAAGCGTTTGCACTCTGCCAGGAAAAAATAGACAAGCATAAGCTTGAGATGAAGCTGATTGACGTGGAATTCACATTCGACAACAACAAAATCATTTTTTACTTTACAGCCGACGGACGAATCGATTTTAGGGAGCTGGTCAAGGACCTGGCGTCCGTGTTCAGAACCCGCATCGAGCTAAGGCAAATAGGCGTGAGGGACGAAGCCAAAATGATAGGCGGGCTAGGACCGTGCGGAAGGAAATTGTGTTGTTCGAGCTGGCTGGGGGACTTCGACCCTGTTTCGATAAGGATGGCAAAAGACCAGAATCTCTCGCTCAATCCAGCCAAGATTTCGGGAATTTGCGGAAGACTGATGTGTTGCCTCAGATACGAGCACGAGACATACCAACACCTGGACAAGCAGCTTCCCAAGGTGGGCAAAAAGATGGAAACGCTAAAAGGCCCCGGGGTCGTGATAGCAAGGAATTTGATGACCCAGTCCGTAAAAGTGGTGGTAGAGGGCAAACACGAGCGGGACCGCGAAATAATAATGCTGACGGTGGACAAGATAGAGAACCCGAGAGGAGAATTTCCCAAGCAGATTATGGATGTTCCCGAAATGCCCGAAATTACATTTGTCAAGCCGATGGACCAAAGAGCCGGAAAAGCTGACGGAGAAAGCATGGCTAAAGATCAAAACAAAAGGGTTTCTGACGCCAAAGCAGAAAAAGCTTCTGGTTCCGCAAGCCAAAACAAAAAAGAAGACCAATCAAAGCCCAAAACAAACTATAGAAAGCGAAGAAGAAAGAAGAAACCAAAGGCCAACGATCCCAACAAAAAGGACAAAAGCAAGAATCCAAACAAGAACTGGACCAAAAAAACGACAAAGGGAAAAAGCCCAAACCCAAAAGGTGGAGCTGATGCGTGATGTCTGACATTTCCGTATTGATTGTTTTTGCAGAAGGAGTAGCCTCCTTTCTTTCCCCCTGCATTTTGCCTCTCATGCCGGTTTATTTGAGTTACCTTGTGGGAAGCACGATTGATGATGAAATAGAAAGCGGTTTTTTGCGGAAAAAAGTAATCGTAAATACTCTGGGATTCATTCTGGGGCTATTTGTCGTTTTTGGAGCATTGGGGGCCGCATCCACAATTTTGGGAAGGTTGCTTGTCAGGAATGCCCAAACCATAGAAAAAATCAGCGGTGCTGTAATAATCCTCTTCGGCCTGCACCATGTTGGAGTACTGAGGATCCGAAAGCTTGAGAAAGAAAAGCGGATGAAAATAAAGACGGAAGCGGTCCCTGGATTTTTAAGGTCTGTTGCAATCGGAATGGCTTTCAGCTTCGGGTGGACTCCATGCATAGGGCCCATCCTCGGGTCGGTACTTTTAATGGCCGGAAGCACTGGAAACATGCTTGAGGGATTCTACCTGCTTTCAATATATTCCTTGGGTTTTTCAGTTCCTTTCCTTTTGGTTGCCCTGTTTTATCAGTACCTTCTGGCTAAAATTCCGAATTTGGAAAAGCATCTTGGCAGAATTAAGGTAATAAGTGGCATACTCTTGATTATATTGGGTATATTGCTATATGCAGACAAGCTTAGCATATTGTATTGACAATCAATCAAGAGGAGCTGTTAGAATGAAAAAAAGAATACTCGGACCTTTGTTGACCGTCGCAGTTTGTCTGGTTCTGCTGGCGGTCGGGTGCACCGAAAAAACGCCGGATGAAAGTGCGGCGGAAGACATCAGTCCATACAATGGAATAGAGGCATACGATTTCAGCTTGGACACCTACGAAGGACAAACACATAAACTTTCCGATTACAGGGGCAAGGTGGTGGTTTTGAACTTCTGGTACTCAACCTGACCTTCGTGTCGGGACGAGCTTTCGTCGCTCCGTAAGGCTTACGGAGAAATAGACAAAGAGGAGACTGTCCTATTGTCCATAAACATGGCTTTTTATGACAAGCTCAACAAAACCCTGGAATTGATTGATGAGCTCGAACTCAATTATCCCGTTATTCTCGACAGGGACGGAAATGTTACAGAACAGTACAATTTCCAATTTACTCCGGCGACCTTTTTCATCGACGAAAAAGGAATAATCAGAAACATGTATTATGGAATCTTCGGCGAAGAAATTTTGCTGGAAGAAATTGAGAAGACCAGGCAATACTGAAAGGGAACGGGCAAATAAATTCATGATTGAAAAATGGACCAATGAATCGGAACGCGTGGACGACCTTCAAATGAAAGGCCTCAAAATCATTCAGAACCCAAACGGATTTTGCTTTGGCATAGATGCTGTTTTGCTTAGCAACTTCTGCGAAGTCAAAAAAGGCGAAACAGTAGTGGATTTGGGGACGGGAACGGGAATAATCCCCATTCTTATCGCAGGCAAGAGCCGTGCGGAAAGAATAACCGGAATAGAAATACAGGACCAAGTAGCGGATATGGCCCGAAGGAGCGTTATGATGAACGGTCTTTCCGACCGGGTGGAAATAATAAACGGAGACCTGAAGAATGCAACGGACCACATCGCTCTTAGCTCAGCCGATGTTGTTACCGCCAATCCGCCCTACATGGCTTCGGGAAGAGGCATTCAAAACGGCAATATGGCAAAAGCTGTTTCAAGGCATGAAATCAAATGCACAATAGACCAAGTGGTGGGAACCGCCGCTAAATTGCTTAGGCCGGGCGGACGTTTCTACATGGTCCACAGACCGCACAGACTCGTGGATGTCATTTGTGCTCTCAGAGAAAAAAGGCTTGAACCCAAAAAGATACTGTTCATACAGCCTTACAAGGACAAGAAACCCAACCTCATGCTAATAAAGAGCGTAAGGGACGGCAAACCGGAACTTGTATTTGAGGTTCCAATGGCGGTATACAGAGAAGATGGAAGTTTTACGCCCGAACTAAGCGAGTGGTACGAACAAGAATCCATCGAACCCATTCTATGAATACGAAAAATACTTTGCAGGGAGATTCGTCAATGATTGATAAAAGCGGTAAACTATACCTTTGTCCGACACCCATAGGCAATCTTGAAGACATAAGCATGAGAGTGCTGAGGGTGCTTCGGGAATCCGACGTAATCGCTTGCGAAGATACGCGGCATACATTAAAATTGCTCAATCACTTCGAGATAAAGAATAAATTGACAAGCTATCATGAGCACAACAAGGACCGAAAAAAACATCGAATAGCCCAAAAGGTAAGAGACGGACAAAAGGTGGCGCTTGTAACGGATGCCGGAATGCCGGGCATTTCAGATCCGGGGGAGGATCTGGTCAAACTGTGCATAGAAGAAAATTTGCCTTTTGAAGTCCTTCCGGGTCCAAGCGCGTTTGTAAACGCATTGGTTGCTTCGGGACTCTCATCCAGAAGATTTGTTTTCGAGGGTTTTCTGGAAAAAAACAAAAAAGAGAGGAAGGCAGCGCTAGGGCGCATAGCGGGAGAGACACGCACAACAATAATTTACGAAGCCCCCCACAGGCTCAAGAAAACTCTGCAAGAGCTCCAAAAGATACTCGGGGAAAGGGAGTGTGTTCTTTGCCGCGAAATGACCAAGCGATACGAAGAGCATATTCGCGGAAACGCAGGGTATCTCATATCGCATTACGAGAGTCTGGACCCCAGGGGTGAATATGTGCTTGTCATAGAAGGCGGAAGGCAAGAAAAAAAAGAGTTCACAGACGATATGATAACGAACCTCTTGAATGACTGCACCCGGCAGGGGATGAGGAATAAGGAAGCTGTCAAATTCGTAGCGGAAGAAACGGGAGTTTCGAGGAATAGGATATATGGTTTGAGCATCAAGACAAATCGTTAGAAATTTACAAAAAAAGGTTGACTTATTATGGAAATGTTGGTAGCATTTAAAGAGTGGAGATTGTCGAAAATTGTCGCATTGCGACATAAGGAGGGATATAAATGAAATCTACAGGTATAGTAAGGAAAGTTGACGAGCTCGGAAGAGTGGTAATTCCGATCGAACTCAGAAGAACAATGGATATTGCGGAAAGGGATGCCTTGGAGATATTTGTTGAAGGATCTCATATTATCTTGAAAAAATATGAGCCCGCATGTATTTTCTGTGGACAGGCTAAGGATGTTGAGAATTTCAAAGGCAAGAACATATGCCCCAAGTGCCTTGAAGAACTGAAAGACCGTCTTTAATAAAAAAATGCTCCTGCATATATGCGGGAGCTTTTTTTATTAATCGTTTTTTGTTTTTTCTGCATGCTTCCTTTTATTTTTTACGGCTTTTGCGGCGGGTGTGGCGACCTTCTTAAGCACACCGACATTTTTCATGATTCCCTTGACTGCCGAAACGCCGTTTGATGCTTCGGTAGTGATATCGTTTATGTTCTTTGTGATTTCGGGAACTTCCTTCATTGTCTGCCCTATTTCATTGCTGTTTTCATCAATTATTTTATTGACTCCCTTTATCGTGTCGTTGAGCCTCTTGAAAAGAAGAGCCAGATAAAAAAGCATTGTAACAAGGCTTCCCCATAAAACGACCATACCCAAGTCTTTTAGGCTTATCATTGTTTCCATGGCATTAAACACCTCCGTTTTTCTTTATATACTTATACCCTAATACTTCTATTTAATCAGTTGGAATCCTGCAAGAGCCGGTAAGAAGTTTTACTGTTCTTGACAAAGACACGTTTTTTCTATATAGTAAGTCCCATAAAAAAGCAAAAGCGATGAAGGGAAGAGTAGGCGTCGAGTCTTTTCAAAGAGAGCCGGCAGGGGTGGGAGCCGGCAAAGGACAAAATGTTGAAGATGGCCCCGGAGCTTTCGGATTGAAGACAAGTAGGTCCGGACGGTTTTGCATCCGTTATCCCCGCAAGGTGATTATCCGTCACCCGACAAGGTTCTTCGAGCGATCGGAGAATGAATTAGAGTGGTACCGCGAGCAACGCTCGTCTCTTGGAGACGGGTGTTTTATTTTTGTAAAAAACGAGGAGGAAGACCAATGAGCAGAGGAAAATATTATTTGACTACGCCAATTTACTATCCCAGCGACAAACTTCACATCGGCCATACCTACACAACCGTGGCGGCCGACGCACTGGCCAGATTCAAGCGCGCTGCGGGATACGACGTCATGTTTTTGACAGGTACAGACGAGCACGGCCAAAAGATTGAAAAAGTCGCACAGGAAAAGGGTCTTAAGCCCAAGGAATATCTTGACGGAATGATCGAGGACATCAAGAAGCTCTGGGCGACCATGGAAATATCCTACGACCAATTCATCCGCACCACCGACGAGGACCATGAAAAAAGGGTTCAGGCCATAGCGCAGAAGATGTATGACAAGGGGGACATATACAAAGGACATTACGAAGGCTGGTATTGCACCCCGTGCGAGTCGTTCTGGACAGAGGCCCAGCTTTCGGACGGATGCTGCCCCGACTGCGGAAGGCCAGTAGAAAAAACACAGGAGGAGGCATACTTCTTCAAGCTTTCCAAATACCAGGACAGGCTGCGAGACCTCCTGTCCAACGGGGAGTTTCTCCTTCCCGAGTCCAGGGCCAAGGAAATGATAAGCAACTTCATAGATCCCGGTCTCGACGATCTTTGCATAACACGCACAAGCTTCGACTGGGGAATCAAGGCGCCCTTCGACGAAAAGCACATAATATACGTATGGCTCGATGCGCTCAGCAACTATATAACTGCCCTGGGCTATCCCGATTCACCCGAGAAATATGAAAAATTCTGGCCTGCCGACGTACACCTGGTAGGCAAGGAAATAGTGCGTTTCCATACCATTATCTGGCCCGCAATGCTCATGTCGCTTGAACAGCCCTTGCCAAAGATGGTTTTCGGGCACGGATGGCTCCTCTTTGACGGAGGCAAGATGTCCAAATCCAAAGGCAACGTGGTTGACCCGGTGGTTCTGATAGAGAGATACGGAGTAGACGCCCTCAAGTATTTCCTTCTCAGGGAGTACAGCTTCGGTCACGACGGCAACTTCAACAACGAGGTGCTTCTCAACAGGCTCAATTCAGACTTGGCCAACGACCTGGGCAACCTCGTAAGCAGGACGGTGGCCATGGTGCTTAAATACAACGGAGGAGTCTTGGAACTTCCCAAAGTCAAAACGGAATTCGACGATTCCCTGTCCGAACTGGCAGTATCAACCGGAGCGGCAGTCGAGGAGAGAATGGACCGCTTGGACTTTGGAAATGCCCTCGAGTCGATCTGGAAAGTTGTCAGGAGAACTAACAAGTATATTGACGAAACAATGCCATGGGTTCTTGCAAAGGATGAAGACCAGAAGGACAAATTGAATTCTGTGCTTTACAATCTATCCGAATCCATACGCATAATATCCGTGATGATAAAGCCTTTCATGCCCCATACCGCAGCAAAGATTTGGGACCAGCTGGGAATAGTGGAGGGAGAATCGACCACCTGGGAAAGCGCAGCCACATTCGGAATAATAAAAGAAGGCACCAAAGTAAAAAAAGCACCGCCCCTCTTCCCGAGAATTGATGTTTCAAAAGAGCTCGATGCGCTTTCAGCCGCCACAGCTCAAGAAGATGAAGAAGAAGCCTCAGAGCCATACAAGCCTGAAATAACCCTGGACGATTTCGAAAAACTTGACCTCAGGGTGGCGGAGATAGTAAAGGCTGAAAAGCACCCCAAGGCGGACAAGCTTCTCGTGCTGCAGTTGAAACTCGGACAGGAGACAAGGCAAATCGTTTCAGGAATAGCAAAAGACTTCAAGTGCGAGGACCTCATTGGCAAGAAAATAGTTATAATAGCCAACCTGAAGCCCGTAAAGCTCAGAGGGGTTGAATCCAACGGAATGCTTCTTGCAGCAGACGACGCTCAAGGAATCGGGCTGGTAACTGTCGATGTCGCTGACGGAAGCTTGGTGAGATAGATGCTCTTTGATTCCCACGCGCATTTGGACTCTGCTTCCTTTGACGATGACAGGGCCGAGGTAGTGGAAAGGGCGAAAGATGCCGGAGTCGACCTTGTCATGAACCCGTCGGTCGACCTTGAAAGCGCATCAAAGGTGGCCAGGCTCGTCAAGGAGTATGAAGGAATTTACGGGGCGGTTGGAATCCATCCCCACAGCGCCGACACAATGGACGAGATGACCATGTCCCTTCTGGAGGGCCTGGCCAAGAAAGAAAAGATACAGGCCATAGGTGAAATCGGACTGGACTACCATTACGACTACTCTCCCAGAGCCGAGCAGAAAGACTGCTTCATAGAGCATCTGCGAATGGCCAGGCGCCTCAAAATGCCAGTGATAATCCACGACAGGGAGGCCAATGAAGACGTGATGAGAATTCTCAGGGAAGAGAAGGCTTTCGAAACAGGCGTTCTGCTCCACTGCTATTCGGGCAGCGCCGAATTGGCAAGGCAGTATGTAAGGCTTGGAGCCAGCATATCCATAGCCGGACCCGTGACATTCAAAAACGCCAGGAAATTGCTTGAAGTGGTTAAAAGCGTTCCCATGGAAAGGCTCATGATAGAAACCGATTCACCCTTCCTCTCGCCCGTCCCCAACAGGGGAAAGCGAAACGAGCCTGCATTTGTTCGTTTCGTGGCGCAAAGGATATCTATTATAAAGGAAATCACTTTCGAAGAGGTTGCAGCCGCAACAAGCGGCAACGCCAAGGCCTTTTTCGGCATTTGATTGACACATTCCCCGCTCCGTTGTATAATCTTTCTGACATACGGAGTGGGGATTTCCATGTCAAGGAGGAGGCGCAATTCATGAGAAGAAGGAAGATCATGCTTTCGGCGCTTGTCTTGACGGTGGCTGCCGCACTGTTTTTTTTGCCGCTTTTAAGCAAGACAGCAACGGTATCAGACGGGGGAGTCGACAAGGAGATTTCCGTCAGGGGCAAAACGGTTGCAGAGGCATTGGCAGAGGCGGGATACAATCTGAAGCCATCGGACAAAACAAAGCCGGGACGCGGCGAAAAATTGAAAAACGGTATGACCATCGAAATAGAAAGGGCTTTTGCAATTATGCTTATTGACGGAGGTCGAATGGACATTGTAAACACGCTTTGCCAAACGGTCGGAGACGTCCTTGAAGATGAGGGCATAGAGCTTGGGCCAAAGGACACCATAGAGCCCGGACCCCAAACAGCAGTCAGAAAGGGCGACGGGATCTACATAACGCGTGTAAGCGAAGAAACGGTCCAAAGGGTTGAACCCATAGAGCACAGCACCGAAATAAGGAAAAATCCGAATTTTGCAATAGGCGAGACGCTTGTTCTAAAGGAGGGCATTGATGGGGAAAAGCTTTCCACATATACGCTCATATATGAAAACGGAATAAAGGCAGGAGAGGAAAAGCTTGCGGAAATCGTCCTTGCCGACCCCGTGAATGAAATAATTGAAAAGGGCGGCGGCAGCGTAATCGTGGCTTCAAGGGGCGATTTCAGATACAAGAAATCCATGATAATGACTTCCACGGCATACGACCTAAGCGTAGAGAGCTGCGGCAAGACTCCCGACCATCCGGAATACGGAATCACATACAGCGGAACCATGGCCAAAAGGGGAACAGTTGCTGTGGACCCGAGGGTAATACCCCTGGGCACCAGGCTTTACATCGAGAGCCTCGACGGAACAGCCGACTATGGATTCGCCGTGGCCGAAGATACGGGAAGCGCTGTGAAGGGAAACATAGTCGACCTGTTCATGGAAAGCGAATCCGATGTTGCCGCATATGGAAAGAGGAAGGTAAGGGTGTATATAATTGAGTGACAGAAAGCCCATGATAAAGGAAGCCATAGTCGTAGAGGGAAAGGACGACAGGAGCGCTCTTGCAAAGGCTGTGGACGCCGAGATAATCGAGACCCACGGATTCGGACTTGGCAGCGACACCCTCGAGAGAATCCGGACCGCCAAGGAAAGGACCGGAGTTATAATATTCACAGACCCAGACAGGGCTGGTGAGAACATACGGAGAAAAATCGAAAAAACAGTCCCGGGCTGCTCCCATGCCTATCTTCCCCTCGAGGATGCTATAAGGGGAGACAACATAGGAATAGAGAACGCCAATGCCGAGAGCATATTGAGGGCTCTTGCCAAAGTAAGGACCAAGAGGTCCATGCCGAGGCAGCTTTTTTCCATGGACGATTTGGCAATAGGGGGTCTGGTCGGAGAAACCGACTCGGCGGAAAGGCGAAGCAAAATGGGCAGGCAGCTCGGAATAGGATACGGGAACGCCAAAAGGCTCCTCTCGAGGCTTAACCACTACGAAATCACGAGAGAAGAGTTTGCCGATGCGCTTGCGCGGATAGAAGAAGAATGAAGGGAAAACCCATGCAGAGAATCTCATCCATAGGAAGAACAAAAGAAATAATCGAAAAATACAATTTCAGGTTTTCGAAGAGCCTGGGGCAGAACTTTCTCGTTGACGGAAACACGATAGACAAAATAGTAGCCTCAGGCGGAATAGGACCCGGTGACAACGTGCTCGAGGTGGGTCCTGGCATAGGCACCCTGACCCAGATGCTTTGCGAAGAGGCGGGAAAAGTCGTAGCCATTGAAAAGGACAGGAGTCTGATTCCAATACTCAAAAACGACACCCTCAAGGGATATGAAAACCTTACAGTGCTCCACGGCGACATTCTCAAGGAGGACATAAAGTCAATCACAAACGAATGCTTCGGAGGGCAGCCCTTCAAGCTGGTTGCCAATTTGCCCTACTATATTACGACACCCATAATCATGAGATTTCTAGAAGAGGACTTGCCGGTGACAGACATACTGGTCATGATCCAGAAGGAAGTCGCCGAAAGGATAGAGGCGGTTCCGGCGACAAAAAGCTACGGTGCGCTTTCCGTTGCGGTTCAGTACTACGCTGAACCTGAAATAATGGGCATCGTTCCCAAACATGTCTTCATGCCGTCTCCCAAAGTCGACTCAATAATAATAAGGCTGAGGGTAAGGGAAGAGCCTCCGGTTCAATTGAAAGACAAGAAGCTTTTCTTTGAAACCGTAAAGGCGTCGTTCGCAATGAGGCGCAAGACACTTTACAACACGCTTAGAAAAACTCTTCCATACGGGCAGGAGCTGATATCGGAAGCTCTGGAGCGCTCGGGAATAGATCCCAAAAGGCGGGGAGAAACCCTTTCCATAGAAGAGTTTGCCACACTATCGAACGAAATATATAAACTGGCCAATTGAAGCAAAAGACTAGCGGGCAGCATGTAGTGTGCAGTTTGCAGCAAATACAAAAGCAAAAGATCAAAGGCATTTCGGTCTTTTGATTTTTTGCTTTTTTTCTATGTCT
>Ga0102938_10003249_pt1 | contig 12175 bp, 8 predicted proteins | sample SalPonR2_B_D2_MG_FD_84516 | JGI IMG/M metagenome (GOLD analysis project Ga0102938, IMG submission 84516) | Salt pond soil microbial communities from South San Francisco under conditions of wetland restoration - Salt Pond MetaG R2_B_D2_MG | ecosystem: Environmental > Aquatic > Marine > Intertidal... | reverse complement strand
GACGCCGTGGGAGATGGAGAGCCTGGTCAACGGGGTCATGCAGGACCTGCGGTCCGTCGTTCCCGCGGACGCTCCGCATCTGCCCAAACTGGAGTCAGCACTGAGTCAGTTCATGCGACAGTGGCAGGGCGTTCACGCCCGGCACGGCGAGAACGAGGCCGGTGATGTGGCCTACAAGCAGGCCCTGGAGCAGCTGGTCGCGCAGGCGGCGATGTTTGCCGGTGTCTGGAAGCTGCCCAGCGGATTGGACGCGGCCGAGCTGCTGTATCAGACCGTGGTCCTCGGTGCGTTGAAGGACTCCGAGGGCAAGCCGGTGGTGATCCTGCCGCCTGGCGCCAGAGAGCGGCAGGAGCAGGTGGCCAGGCAGCGCGAGATGCAGGCCAGGCAGGCCCGATCCCGGGTTCCGGCCCATTCCAGCAACGACGGCGAGCAGACTGCAGCGCCATCGGCTGTGGAAGGACAACCGCAGCGCGCGCCTGCCGACATGCAGGCGACCGGCCCCGAGCAGGCCGCGACCGCGCAGCCGCCTCGCTCGCCCCAGACCCCTGCCCAGCCCGGGCAAGAGAACGCACAGGACCCGGCGAATTCTCCGCTCAGAAGCGTCCACACCAAGAGCCTGCCCGAGCTTCTGCGCCAGGCCGCCGCGTCCGTTCTGGTGTCGACCTATCAGGCCGGCAAGCTGGTCATCCTGCGCGAGGACCAGGGCAAGCTCAACACGCATTTCCGCATCTACAATCGGCCGATGGGCATGGCCTGCGATCGCTCACGCCTGGCGCTGGGCACAGCGATGACCGTCGAGCACTACCGCAACATGCCGGAGGTGGCAGCCAAGCTCAACCCGCCGGGCAGGCATGATTCGGCCTTCATGCCGCGGCGCGGCCATGTCACCGGCAACATCGATATCCATGAAATGGCCTTTGTCGGGAATGAGCTCTGGTTCGTCAATACGCGATTTTCCTGTCTGTGCACCCTTGATGAAGAGCACAGCTTCGTGCCGCGCTGGCGGCCCTGGTTCGTATCCGGCTATGCCGCAGAGGACCGCTGCCACCTCAACGGACTCGAGGTGGTCGACGGCAAGCCGAAGTACGTCACCGCGCTCGGTACGTCCGACACCGCCGGTGGCTGGCGCGAAAACAAGGCCGGTGGTGGTGTGCTTATCGACGTGGAAAACAATGACTTCATCTGTCGCGGCCTGTCCATGCCGCACTCACCGCGCTGGTATCAGGACAAGCTATGGGTGCTGGAGTCGGGCAACGGGTCTCTGGCCACAGTCGATCTCGACAGTGGCCAGCTGGAGACCGTGGCCGAATTGCCGGGTTTCACCCGCGGGCTGGATTTCATCGGTCCCTACGCTTTCGTCGGGCTTTCGCAGGTCCGCGAGTCGGCCGTGTTTTCCGGGATTTCGCTGACCGAACGGGTCAGTGAGCGTAACTGTGGCGTATGGGTCGTCGATATCCGTTCCGGTCAGACCGTTGCCTTTCTCAAGTTCGAAGATGCCGTGCAGGAGGTTTTCGCCGTGTCCGTACTCCAGGGCATCCGCTTCCCGGACGTGCTCGCTGCGGGTGATCCTGCGGTGGGCATGAGCTACGCGTTGCCCGATGAAGCGCTCAAGGAAGTGGTCCAGCCGCAGCCGGCGGGCGCACCGGCCGCAGGTAACGGCGCCAGCCCGCCTGACGCGGCCAACGGCGGGCGTTCCTACGGCTCGACCTGAAGCCGTCGTCGAGGAGCCGAGAGGTTTCCTAACGGCTGCCGCTGCGCATCAGGAGCTGCGGGTTCTGCTCCGCCAGCGTAGCCAGCTGCTCGTCACTGAGCTGATCGAGCATCGATCGCCACCACTGAAGCTCCAGCTCCTGAAGGGCTTGCTGGGTTCTGGAGCGTTGCTCGATAAGGTCGAGGATGTTCGAACGCTCGCCTTCGCGGACCGCGACAATGAGATTCTGCTGCTGCTCCCCGAGCTGTTGGCGCATGGTCTGACGTTGCGCTTCCAGTTGCAGCTGTGCCTGCGTGAGCGCTTCGGACTGTGCTTCGTCCAGACCGATCGATGCCTGAAGATCCTCATCGTTCCACCATCGATCGCGTTCCAGCATCCGCTCTCGCATGCGCTCGCGCGGTGGGGTGTCGTCGGTGCCACGCTCGGCCATCATTTCAGCCCGACGTTCGCGCATACGTTCGCGCACGGCCGCACGGTCGGCGTCCCCATCCTCACTGTCAGCGCGGCGCTCGGCGCGGCGCTCGCGCATCGCCTCGATCAGGGCCTCTCGCTGCTCGGGGTCGCGCATGGCTTCGCGCAGCGCTGCGGGGTCCTCAGTGAGGCGCTGCAGGGTCCCGTCATCCCCTGTGCTGGCGCTGACGGCGGGTGTTGACTGGGCAGTCGGAGTCCCCGCGGTTTCGCTGCTGTTCGGTGCAGTAGCAGTGGAATCGGGCTCAGGTTCCTGACCGCAAGCAGCAAGCAGCACAGCGACCAGGAGAATCAGCGGGTAGTATTTAAGCATGGGTCTACCTTGTGTTTACGCAGAACAAAGGGAACATCAGTTTCGACAATCCCGACCACGGTTGATTCAGGGTTGTTCGAAACGGTCGTCAAAAATGTCGTCGATAAAAAATTCGAAAGCGCCCATATCGGCGCGTCCGTTGAACACTCGAGGATAGGGTTGGCCACGCTGATCGTTCGACACCGTCGTGGCCGGGTCGCCACTATCCAGTGCGGGTGAGCCGGGTCCGATGGCGCGGGTCAGGGTCGCTCCGCCGTTGGCGGCCAGGATCCCGAGCTGGGGGTCCAGGCCGATCAGGTTGCCGGTTCCTGCCCCGACGCCAGCGCCGGGAGACTCGATCAGGGAGTAGTCGATGGTCAACACTCCAGGTGAATCGATGGACAGATCGAGCATTCCGCCCGGGCTGGTGTTGTCGGCAAAGATGCTGTTGTCGACGTCGCCATCGCCACTCAGGAGCGCGCCGCCCGGGTTTTCGGACAATGAGCCCCGGCCGAGCCTCGAATCCCGGGGGACCGGAGCGCCGGTCGATGTATTGTGGCTGACCGTCAGGAAGTCGAGCGAGACGCCCCTGGCATAGAGTCCACCAATCTCCTCGGCGGTGTTGCCGGTAATCGTTGAGTTGATGATTCCGCTGTCAGACAGCGGCGCACCCCGTATCAGCACCCCCCCGGCCCCCTGGGCACTGTTGTCGGATATCGTGCTGTACTTCACGCGGTCGCTGGAAGACTGGAGATCAAGGCCACCTGCGACTATTGCGAGATTTCCCGAAACCGTCGATTGGGCAATGATGGTGTAGTTATCCGCACCCCGAGCCCATACGCCGCCGCCTTGGGTGCTTTCGTTGTTCTGAACCAGGCTGCTGGCAAGTATCAGGCTTCTCTCGTAGGCCAAGGCACCCCCGCCATAGAATTCAGCCCGATTGTTGCTGATGGTCGAATACTTGATCAGAGCAGCAGCCCCGTAGGCCGAGGCGATGCCGCCTGCGTTCAATGCCTCGTTTCCGTCGATCAGGGAGTCAACCACTTCGAGCGTGCCGCCCGCATAGGAGCCTCCACGAAGCTGGGGCTGGTCGAGGGGCGTGACTGGCGGGTCCTGCGCGCCGGCCAGCAGACCACCCCCGAGATTGGCTGTATTGTCGGAAATGATCGAGCTGTCCAGACGGAGAAGTCCGCCGTTATCGGCAAAGCCGCCACCGCCCAGCTCGCTGTAATTGACGCTGAGATTGATGTCGAAGGCTTCGATATAGGCGTCATTCAGCGCCGCCAGTCCGCCGCCGCGGGGTTCCGGGCCGGGCATGCCACCCTGGAGCCAGTGGCCGGCAGACAGCGGTGTGGACGGTGCGGCGGCCTCGTTGTAGCGCACGCCGGAGCTGTAGATTGCGACACCGCTGTCGTATTTCGCGGTCAACCCGCCGCCGCTGCCCGTCGTGCTGTTGAAGGCGATATAAGCCTCCTCCAGCAACAGCTGCCCGGGACCGTTCAGGCTGAAACTTGGCCCACCGAAGGGGGCGTCCCCTGCGCTCGGCTCTGGCAGGGGCATGGAAGGCGCGTAGCCCACCCCGACCAGGGCGCCGCCGCCTGAATAGACGGCGTTGTTGTTGTAGATTTCGGTGGTTGTGACCAAAGCATAGGACAACGAGCCGACCGCCAGCCCACCGCCTCCGTAGGCTGTGTTGCCGGTGACGAAGCTGGCGCTCATATCGAGCACGGAATTTTCGCCCAGGCTGATCGCGCCGCCGATCAGCGCATCATTGCCTTCGAAGTTCGAAGAAGCAATGCTCGCGGATGAATTGACCAGGGCGAGACCGCCACCATAGAGATCGGCGGCGTTGTCCTGGAACGTCGAGTCGGTGATGGTGAGCTGACTGTTCACCGCCAGCACGCCAGCGCCGAAGGCGTTGCTCGAACCGCGCAGGATCATGCCGCCGGCGACAGTATTGCCCGAGAGCGTGCATTGATCGAGCGTGAGCTCGGACGAGTTGAGCGAGATCGCCCCTCCATATGAAGCAGAGCCGGAGGCGTTGTTGGCGATTTCGCAGTTGCTCAGGCTGACCGTGCTCGATACTGCGACCAGAGCGGCACCGCCGAACAGGTCGTTGATGGTGCCATTCTCGAGTCGGAGCCCGCTGATCTCGGCCATTGCTGCCGGATTGACGGCGATCAGGCGATCGCTTCCGTCACCGCTGATCGTGAGCTGGCCCGGTCCGGGTCCGGTGATACTCAGGGTGCTGTCGATCGAAAGAGCGCCGCCGGTCAGTGTGACGGTCCCGGTCAGGCCCGGCTGAAAAACGATGTCATCGCTGCCGCTACCCGCGCTGCAGCCGGCCGTGGCAAAGTCGCCATTGGCGGACAGCAGCGCATCGCGCAGGGTGCACTGACCCGGCACACTGCCATCGTTCAGGGTGGTGACCGTGATGGTGGCGGCCTGAAGGCTCGTGGCGCCGAGCGCCAGTCCGATCGCCGCGCTCAGCGGTGCGACGGTGGGAGTGACGTGCTGCTGCACCTGATACTTGAATCGAGACATGCCCTGACCCTCGGTATGGCCCCCTCTCAAGACCCGCTTTTTTACCACATCTGCAGGGACCCCTGCATGTGTTACTAGCGAGATCATTGATCTTGTTAGTAATACGGCGTCCAATGTCACTTCATGCCAGACGCCGGGCAGGAAGATAGACCGCTCCGGCAAGTACCGGATGGCTGGCTCCGGTCACGGACTGCGTATCGATGGGTTTCTCTTCAAGGCGCTGCTTCGCCAGCCAGGCAAACAGAGTCGCTTCGACCTGGTCGGCCGGAAGCCCATGCGCATCGGTCGGCTCGAGGGGGCAGTCGGGGAGTCGTCTTTCGATCCGCTTGACCAGGTCGAGGTTCTGAACCCCGCCACCGCACAGCAGCACGCGGTCGGGCCGCATGTCCTTGACCGCATTGGCCAGGGTGGTGGCACTGAATTCGGCCAGGCTGGCCTGGATATCCTGCGGTCGCTCGTTTGCCCAGGCCGGGAGGCGCTCGTCCAGCCAGCGGGACGAGAAATGCTCGATCCCGGTACTCTTTGGCGCGGCGAGGGTGAAATAAGGCTCGTCGAGCAGTTCCGCGAGCCAGCGGGGATCTGCCTGGCCGCCCCCGGCCCACTGGCCTGCTGCATCAAAGCGTCCGGCGTGAAAGCGCCGGTACCAGAGATCGAGAAAGCAATTGGCCGGACCGGTGTCGAAACCGATCAGGGCCTGGCCGGGGGCAAGGCGCGTCAGGTTGGCGATACCGCCCAGATTGACCACCACCCGGCATTCGTCGGGACAGGCCAGCAGGGCCGAATGGATCAGCGGTGCCAGCGGTGCCCCTTGTCCGCCAGCCGCGACATCAGCACGCCGAAAATCCGCGACCGTGATGATGCTGGTGCGCTCGGCAAGTCGTGCGGGATCGCCGATCTGGAGGGTGTGAGGAGAGGGTCCGTCCACCCGATGCAGTACCGTCTGACCGTGGGACCCGATGGCCGCAATCCGGTTTCGCGGAAGCCCCGCCCGCTCGATGGCGGCCAGCGCGGCGTCGGCCAGGGCGCCGCCCATCAGCGCGTCCAGACGGCCCAGATCGGCCAGCGGGAAGCGATCCGGGTCCTGCCTGAGCCGATCCAGCAGCTGCCTTACTTCGGGGTCGAATTCAGAGGTTGTCGATGCAAGCAAGCGGACCGGTCGGGCATTCAGGTCGACCACCACCGCATCGATGCCATCCATGCTGGTCCCCGAGATCAGACCGACATGGATGTCGGACATCAGCAGGATGGGTCGCGGCAGTTGTCGGCCGCGGTCTGTGCAATCTGGATCGAGGGATCGGCGCTCAGGGCCTGCAGCTGCGCCAGTAGACCCGCGCTATAGTCGCGAAACCGGTCCATATGCTCGGCTGGTAGCGGATTGGCCGGCGGCAGGTCGACGGTGCGGGGATTGCGGTGAACGCCGTTGAGGAGGAACTCGTAGTGGAGATGAGGTCCGGTGACGCGCCCGGTAGCCCCGACCCGGCCGATGGTCTGGCCCTGGCGTACGCGATCGCCCCGACTGACCTGCCGCCGCGACAGGTGCAGGTAGCGGGTGACGATGTTGTTGCCGTGCTGGATGAAAACGTAGTGCCCGTTGAGGCTGTTGTAGGCCGATTCGATAATCCGGCCATCGCCGGCAGCCCAGACCGGCGTGCCGACCGGTGCGCCGTAATCGGTGCCGTTATGGGGGCGGATGCGCCGGGTGACCGGATGGAAACGTCGAGGATTGAAATTGGAGGTGACGTAGCTGAAATTGAGCGGTGCGCGCAGGAAGGCCTTGCGCATCGGGCGGCCATCGGGGGCGAAGTAGTCCGGACCGTCGCCAGCGTCGAAGCGAATCGCTTCGAAGGCATCACCCTGATTGACGAAGCGCGCGGCCAGAATGTCACCGTCGCGGAGGAACTCCCCGTCGCGCCAGATCTGTTCGTAGACCACCGCGAACTGGTCCCCGGCGCGGATATCGAGGGCGAAGTCGATGTCCCAGCCGAAGATTGCCGCCAGGCGCATCGTCATATTGTCCGTCAGGCCGGCGTCCTTGGCGGCATTGAACAATGAGCTGGTGATCTCTCCGCTGGCCTCGATCACCTGATGGTCGAGCTCGCGTGATTCGATCCGACTGACCAGGCCACCCTCGTCACGCTCGACGAACAGCCAGTTCTGCTCGTCCAGTTCGGCGCGCAGGGCGCGAAGTTCACCCTCGGCATCCAGATCGAAGGCGAACTGATCGCCTGGGCGGATGCGTGCCAGGCCGGCGGTGGTGTCGTTCAGGTTGACAATACTGTGGAGCAGGCCGGGGCCGAGCGACATCTCCCTGAAGATGCGATCCAGGGACTGCCCTGGTTCGACCTCGACCAGCTGCCACTCGCGGCCCACCTGCATGGCCTTGGTCTCACCCGGTTGATATTCAGGCGCGGGGGGTTCTTCGGCTGTCGGCACCGGGGCCGGCAGGGCGACGGCGCTGGCGTGGACGGTTTCCACGCTCGGCTGCTCCGGGTCATCCGAATTGCCGATCACCAGTGCCACCACGATCAGCGCTACCCCGGCTGCGGTCCAGGCCGGTCGCGCCGCAAGACCTTGCGCCACGATCAAAAGGCTCGATCTCGAAGTCTGCAGAAGACCCTGCATTCGCGCCTGAACGGCCTGACCGCGAGCGCGTCTGCGCGGTCGAGCCATCGGTTTTCTCTTCATGGAACGAGGATTCGCCAGTAAAAACTCGGTAACATTAACGATTGACGGCGCCTGAAGTCAATTGTTAACACCTTGTTATCAAGGGACTGTCGGTCGACCGCGAATCGCCGCGCCGCCTGCGCCCATCGGCCTTGCCGCGCCCCGAAGCATTCCACTGAGACCAACACCAGAGACTCGTGAGCGAAATCAATGAGCTGATCCGCGGCGCTGCGGAAGTCATCCAGATCGATGAGTTGACCGATCGCCTCAACGCCGGGCAGCCCCTGCGCGTCAAGGTCGGGTTCGACCCGACCGCGCCGGATCTGCATCTCGGGCATACGGTCATCATCAATGCCATGCGGCGTTTCCAGGACGCCGGACATACCGCGATCTTTCTGATCGGCGACTTCACCGCCATGATCGGCGACCCCACCGGCAAGAACGTGACCCGCAAACCGCTGACCGAAGACGAAATCAGGAACAATGCCCGGACCTATGCCGATCAGGTCTTTCGAATTCTCGATCGCGAGCGCACCGAGGTGCGATTCAATTCGGAATGGTTCGGGGAGATGACTTCCAGCGACATGATTCGCCTGGCCTCCCAGCACACCGTGGCCCGGATGCTCGAGCGCGATGATTTTGAAAAACGCTATCGTTCCGGTCAGCCGATTTCCATCCATGAGTTTCTCTACCCTCTGGTCCAGGGTCAGGATTCGGTCGCGCTGGAAGCGGACATCGAAATGGGCGGGACCGATCAGAAATTTAATCTGCTGGTCGGGCGGCAGCTCCAGTCCCATGCCGGCCAGTCCCCGCAGATCATCATCACCTGGCCTCTGCTGGAGGGGACCGACGGAGTTCAGAAGATGTCGAAGTCACTGGACAACTACATCGGTATCACAGAGTCAGCCGATGACATGTTCGGCAAGTTGATGAGTATTTCTGACAACCTGATGTGGCGCTATTTCGAGCTGCTGAGTTTCCGTTCGACACCTGCCATCGAGCGTCTCCGATCCGATGTCGACCAGGGCCGCAACCCACGCGACGTCAAATTCGAGCTGGGGATCGAAATCGTCGACCGGTTTCACGGCGCCGGCACGGGCGAGCAGGCCCGCGAGACTTTTATCGCGCGATTCCGCCAGGGCGATATGCCGGAAGACATCGAGGAAAAGCGCCTGGCCGCTGGCGATGAGGGCCTGGGTATTGCCGCTGCGCTGACTGCCTGTGGTCTGACCGCGTCGAATTCCGAAGCTTTCCGAATGATCCAGCAGGGTGCGGTCAGGATCGACGGCGAGCGCGTCAGCGACCGCAGCCTCGTGCTCGAGTCGGGTTTCGACGGTGTACTTCAGGTCGGCAAACGACGATTCGCCCGACTGACACTGAGCGACTGACCCGTCGCTGCGCCTGCTATTTGGGGCCGAGCAGGAACCACAGGATCAGGCCAAGCACCGGCAGGAAAAGGAGAATGAGGATCCAGAGCAGTTTCTGGACACCGCCGGCGCGACTTTGCGCGACCTTGATGATCGCCCAGATCACGATGATCAACCAGATCAGTCCGAGAATTCCGCCCACTTCGATACCCATGTTTCAAGCTCCTGGTGAATGTTAATGCACAATCGGTCGTCCAAGGCAATCCGCCTGAACCTTGCAAATTGTTCCATCGAGTCTAACGCAAGTGCTTGGCCCGTCCGACTTGTCTTGACACAGCGCTTGTGGCAGATTGCAACGATGAATGCCGTGCGGACCCCAACCCTGCTCCTGCGCCCGAGCGAGTCGCGACGTCGACGCGACGCGGTCCTGGTAGCCGGGTTCCGGTTCGGGAATCGCTGATCGCTGAGCGCTCAAGGAATGATTCCGGAGTTCGAGACCCAGCCTTCGAGCTGGGTTTTTTGTTGAAGCCCCTTCTGTACCGATGGATCGACACCGGGCAGACAGGCTAAGAGCCATGAAACGGAAGACAAGATGCGACATTTTCTGAGCACCCAGGACTGGTCCCGTTCGGATTTGCAGTCCCTGCTGGATGCCGCGGATCGACTGCGTGCCGAGCCGATCAATGAGTCCCTGCGCGGCAAGAGCCTGGCGCTGCTGTTTCTCAATCCCTCGCTCAGGACCCGCAGCTCGTTCGAGATCGGTGCATTCCAGCTCGGCGCACATGCCGTCGTGCTCGAGCCCGGCAAGGCCGCCTGGGGCATCGAGTTCGAGCCCGGCGTGGTCATGGACGGCGCGGCTGAAGAGCACATCGCCGAGGTTGCCGGCGTGCTGTCGCGCTACTGTGACGCCATCGCCCTGCGTGCCTTTCCCCTGTTCAGGAATTGGGCCGACGACCGTGAGGATGCCGTGATCAAATCACTGGCGGCGCATTCGTCCGTGCCGGTGATCAATATGGAAACCATCGTGCATCCCTGTCAGGAACTGGCCCTGATGCGCACCATTCAGGATCATCTCGGCGCACCGGATGGCAGGAAATTCGTGCTCACCTGGACCTGGCATCCGCGCCCTCTGAACACGGCGGTCGCCAATTCGGCGCTGCTGATCGCCAGCAAGTTCGGCATGGACATCACGCTGCTGATTCCCGACGAGGCCTATCTCCTCGACGAGCAGTTCATGACCGCAGCGCGTCGGCAGGCCGACGCCTCCGGCGGTGCCCTGCAGGTCAGTCAGAATATCGAGGCCGCCTACGCTGATGCTGATTTCGTTTACGCCAAGAGCTGGGGTGCCCTGCCCCTGTACGGTCGGCCCGATGAAGAGGCGGTGCTGCGCCAGCCGTTTCGACACTTCATGGTCGATGGTGCCAAGATGGCGCTGACCCGCAACGCGCGTTTCAGCCACTGCCTGCCGCTACGGCGCAACGTCAAGGCCAGCGATGAGGTCATGGATGCCGACTACTGCGTGGCCATCGACGAGGCAGAAAATCGTCTGCATGTGCAAAAGGCGCTGATGACCCGACTGATCGCCGGCGCTGATGACTGATCACCCCTATCCGACACACATAAAGAGACCGACAACACCATGTCCAAGCAACCCCTGGTCGTCCTCGCGTTTTCCGGTGGGCTGGATACCAGCTATTGCGTCCTGGCCCTCAAGCAACAGGGATTTGCCGTCCATACCGCTTTCGTGGATACGGGTGGCATTCCGGCCGATCAGAAAGCGTGGATCGCCGAGCGCGCCCGGGCGCTGGGTGCCGAGCAGCATCACGAACTGGACGCCTCCCAGCCGCTCTGGGATCAGTTCGTCGTTCCCCTGCTCTGGTCCGGCGCTCGGACCCTGGAGCAGTACCCGATGCTCTGTTCCGATCGTTACTTGATCGTCGAGCAGTGCCTCGAACTGGCCGATACGCTGGGGACGCAGCATTTCGCCCACGGCTGCACCGGGATGGGCAATGATCAGCTGCGCTTCGACCAGTCCGTTCGTTCCCTCGGTGATTACCGGATCCATGCGCCGATCCGCGAGCTGCAGCGCGAGACGCGCAATGTCCGTGAGCATGAGTTGAAGCTGATGGCCGATGCCGGCATCGAGGTGCCGAGTTCCTCGAGCCGATATTCGATCAACGAGAATCTGCTTGGCGTGACCCTGTCTGGCCAGGAAATCGACGAGTTCGGTGTGCCGGGTGATGACACCCATGTCTGGTGCCGGCCGCGCTCGGAATGGCCCCTGGAAAAGCTCGAACTGACCCTGGGCTTCGACGCCGGGCAGGCGGTCAGCCTGAACGGCGAGCGGATGCAGGGGCCGGCGATTCTTGCCGAGCTGAATCGACTGCTCGGTGCCTATGGTGTCGGCCGACATATCTACACCGGTGACGTATCGATCGGCCTCAAGGGGCGGATCGTATTCGAGTGCCCCGGCGTGGACGGGCTGATGATCGCCCAGCGCGCCCTGCGTGAGGCGGTCAATACCCGTCTCCAGAACCAGTTCCATCAGACCGTGGCCCAGCGCTGGGCCGAGCTGGTCTACACCGGTTTTTTCTTCGAGCCGCACAAATACGATCTCGAGGCCTATCTGGCCCAGGCCAATCGCTACGTCACCGGGGTGGTTCGCCTGTCCACCGAAGGCGGCGCGGTTCATGCCGTCTCGGTCGGCTCGCGCTATCTGCTCAGGGATCCGGGCGCGGTCTACGCCCAGTCCGCCAGCTGGACGCCGGAAGAGGCCGAGGGCTTCGTCAAGCTGATCGGGCAGAGCTCGACCCTGGCCGCCCGGATCCATCGTGCCGATACGGATTCGGGCCACGGGCCGGCGGACTGACGGATGATCGAGCATATCCTCGAGCACCTGCGGCCGCTGGTCGTCTGCGACAGCCAGAACCCGCCCAGGCAGATCGACGCGCACGTCCCCATGTTCCGCTATGCGCGTGAGGTTCTCGAGCGCGCCGGATGTCGGGTCGGGCTCGAGGACTTCGGCGACGGGCACGTCAACCTGCTGGCGGTGCGCGGCCAGCCAGACATTCTGTTCAACTGTCACCTCGACACCGTGCCGATCGGCGAGGGCTGGACCCGGCCTCCGCT
>Ga0102938_10003248_pt1 | contig 12177 bp, 12 predicted proteins | sample SalPonR2_B_D2_MG_FD_84516 | JGI IMG/M metagenome (GOLD analysis project Ga0102938, IMG submission 84516) | Salt pond soil microbial communities from South San Francisco under conditions of wetland restoration - Salt Pond MetaG R2_B_D2_MG | ecosystem: Environmental > Aquatic > Marine >... | reverse complement strand
ATTACCCACTACCCGGTCGCGAAGCGACCATTCTATACGATGGAGGACGAATCAGATCCAGGCTTTACCAAAAGCTTCGACTTGCTTTTCCGTGGGGTAGAAATCACCACGGGTGGTCAGCGTGTCCACGACATCGAAATGCTCAAAGAAAAAGCTCGTCAAAAAGGCCTTGAGCCAGAAAAATTTGACTTCTACCTTCAGGCCTTTAAGTACGGTATACCTCCGCACGGTGGTTGGGGGATGGGCTTAGAGCGCCTCACCGCCAAATTCTGTGGTGTCAAAAACGTAAAGGCCGCGACCGCCTTCCCACGTGATATCAACCGCATCGATACCTTACTCTCAACCGACGTAACCCCGAACGAAGACTAACTATGAAACTGACTACTACCGAGAAAGACATTTCAGCAATTGCCAAAAAATACTGTCGACTGGAGGTGACAGACAAGCCGTCTAGCCACCATCGCCTCGTTGAGGCCGCCGATGGCACCCTAACGTACCAACTTGGAGCCGGGAAGTGGAACGAAATGACCCCGCGGAAGTTTCGTACCTTTGTGCGTAGTATTGTACAGGCGGCCAAGTCCCACCATATCGAATACCTCGCTATGCAGCTCTCAAACAGCCCCTTTCCGCAACTCGACGAGTACGGCGAAGAGTGGGTGCTGCGTACCATCGCCGAGAACCTGATTTTGGCAGACTACGAGTTTACCAAGTACAAGTCTAAGGCAACGTCAAAAGACAAAACTGAACTGAAAGAAATTTGCCTCTGTGGTGGCATGAGTCCAGCTGCTAAAGCTGGCTTCGCAGCTGGCCAGATAGTAGCGAACGCTACCAATGCCACGCGCGATATCGCCAACACGAGTGGTGGCGATATGGGCCCCCGGCAGTTAGCCGCTGCTGCTAAAGCCGCACTAAAGGGTACAAGCGTGACGACCCAAGCGCTCGGAGAGACAGAACTCAAGAAGCTTAAGGCTAATCTTTTATTGGCTGTGGGGCAGGGGACCAAAGAACCATCGCAGCTGATTGTAATGAAATATCAGGGAGCGACCAAAAAAGCTGCGCAGCCACTGGTTTTAGTAGGCAAAGGAATCACCTACGACACGGGTGGGCTGAATGTAAAACCGTCGGGAGCCATGCACGACATGCACCTCGATATGTCGGGCGGCGCGGCGGTGATTGGTGCTATGCAAGCGATTGCTAAGCTCAAACTTAAGCTGAACGTCGTGGGTATTGTAGCGGCCGCTGAGAATAGCGTTTCCGCCGAAGCTATGCGCGCGGGCGACATCTTCACTGCTATGAACGGTAAAACGGTTGAAGTCCTCCATACCGACGCCGAAGGACGCCTCGCCCTCGCCGACGCCCTTACCTACAGCGAACGTTTCAAACCGAAGACCATCGTTGACGTGGCTACCCTTACAGGCGCGGCGCTGGTTGCTCTAGGGCAACAGGCGAGCGCGATTATGACCACGAACGACGAGCTGCAACGCCTCCTGGTAGACCTGGGCGAAGAGAGTGGCAACTACGTGTGGCCACTACCGCTCTGGGAGGAGTACCAAAAGCCGCTCAAAAGCACCCGGGCCGACTTGGCTAATATCGCCACTAACTTCTCGCGCTTTGGCGGTACAATTGAGGGTGGTGCATTCCTGCAGAACTTTGCCCCCAAAGACGTCCCGTGGGTCCACCTCGATATGGCACCCCGGATGGAGAGTATCGGTAGCGACAAGCTCGCCAAAGGCGCCACCGGCGAACCGGTTCGCCTCCTAGTCACCTTGGCTGAGGCAATGGTCTAACTGCACTATGGATATTGCTACGATTCGAGAAAAAATTCTGACCGATGATGCATTTGTGCTTGAGGAGACGCGAAAGATTCAGTATTTATACGGACTAAAGCATGAGATTCGCTACAACCAAACACGAGCCGACGATTGTGAGACCGAATCAGTCGCCGAACACGTGTATGGTATGCATGTCTTGGCTGGTTACTTTCTACCACTAGAACTGCTAGTTCACCCCAAACTGAGTAGTGACAGGGTGCAAGCAATGATCACCTGGCACGATATCGATGAGGTAGAAACGGGAGATACTATTGGTTATCTTAAGACCGAAGCTATGCGTGCCGCTGAGGGAGTCGCTGCCAAGCAGGTCGTAGCCAACATGCCATTACATATGCAATCTTTCGCAAGCGAGCTTCTTGCTGAATACGAAGCGCTCGAAACTGATTCAGCCAAATTTGTCAAAGCCATTGACCGCATTGAACCCTTGTATCAAATCTATACTCCTCACGGTAAAAAGATTCTTGAGCGAAATAAGACCACCCGCGAACAGTCTGACGGTCTCAAATACCCATACGTACAGCAATTTGCTACCATGCTCCGCTTTGTGGATGTAACCAGTAATGCCATGGTGGCAGAGGGTTACTATTTTAAGTAGTGATACACTAGATACATGAGCCAAAGTGACACGGTCACCGTAGATTCCAGTGTATTTGCTGTCAAAACCGACGCCTTTGAGGGGCCAATGGAGCTGCTTTTAGAGCTGGTTGAGAAGCGCAAACTCCTCATTAATGACATTAGCTTAGCTGAGGTAACGGACGAGTACATGGCGACGGTGTCCGATATGCAAGAGCGGTCTCTTCCGAACACAGCGGCGTTTGTCCAATTGGCGGCAACGTTACTCCTTATTAAAAGTAAGTCGCTTCTCCCGGTCCTGCAGCTCACCGAAGACGAAGAGAGCGCCATTGAAGACCTTGAGGAGCGGCTAAAGCTCTACCAAATTTACAAGCAAGCGGCGGAGTCGGTGCAAAATACGTTTGGCAAACAACTCCTCCACGAGCGCCAGTACGTCACGAGCACCGAGCCCCTCTTTGTAACCGACAAATGGACGGAACCTGAACCTCTGCATGAGGCAATGTGGCAGGTCTTAAGCAACTTACCCGTCCAGCAACAAAAACCCAAGGTTCAGGTGCGCTCGGTTATTTCGCTCGAACAAATGATGGATCGACTGACCGAGCGAATCGAGCGAGCTCGTCAGACCTCACTGCGAGAATTGGTAGCCGGTGAGAACGAGCCAAAAACCATCATTGTTGGTTTTCTGGCCATCCTCGAAAGTGTTAAGCAGGGGAGTGTTCTAGTAGCCCAACTACAACGATACGACGATATCACTGTCGAGCGGCACGACTTGAGTGCGCCTAAATACTACTAGCGTTAAATGCTATACTACGCATAATGAGTATGTCCGAGGTATCAACTGACCTACAACTAGAAGCAATTTTGTTTTTTAAAGCGCAGCCGGTAGCCAAACGTGAGCTTCTGAAACTACTCGAACTGGACGAAGCAGCGCTGCAAACAACAGTACAAACCCTGAGTCAGCGACTGCAGAGTGGTGCGACACGTCTACTTGAGAGCGATACCGAACTGTCAATCGTAACTGCTCCCGAGCACGATACCCTTATCGAAAACCTTCGTCGCGACGAACTTAAGCGCGATATCGGTAAAGCTGGTGCTGAAACGCTAGCTATCGTGCTCTACCGCGGTCCAGTCACGCGCGGCGAAATCGACCGGATTCGAGGGGTTAACTCAGCGTATATCCTACGCAACCTTATGACCCGCGGCTTAGTGGAAAAGGGAAGTAACCCCAAACGAACCGAGTACCAGATTACCTCTGACCTCCTTGCCCACCTGGGTATCACCCACAAAAACCAGCTTCCGCAATACGAACAGATTCTTAATCAGCTCGACACCTTTGAGCGGACTGCAGAGAGTACGCCTGAGAAATAATTGTGCTAGAGTGTGACTACGTATGAACGAAGAGCACGATGCGACCACCGAAATAGAGGTGACTGGTACTGATGAAGAAGCTGTCGTACCTATCTTCTCCCAACTCTCAATTCTGGCAGTAATACTGTTTTTACTCGTCGGTGCCGGAATCGCGCCCCGACTATTTTCCAGTGTGACCCCAGCTGCCACACCTGCGGCAATACCACCTCGGAGCCTTGAGGCGACCCCCACACCACCTGACGTGTCGGCTTACGCTGATGTACAACTCCAAGCAACGGCTGCGTTTGTGTGGGACATACGCGACCAACGTGCACTTTACCAAAAGGCCCCAGACGAGTCGCTACCTTTGGCATCGATTACCAAGCTCATGACAGCACTCTTGGCAAACGAGCTCTTACCAGCTACGGCAACCGTGTCGGTCAGTCAGGCAGCGATAAACCAAGATGGTGCGAGTGGGCTCTTAACTGACGAACAATTTACGCTACTTAATATATCTGACCTCTTACTCCTCACCTCGTCAAACGACGGTGCGTACGCCGTGGCCGAAACGCTCGGCCGGGAGTTTGACGCTGTCGACCCGGCCGAAGCGTTTGTCGCTCTCATGAATATTCGCGCCGAAGAACTTGGACTAACTCAAACCTACTTTCGCAATCCGACCGGGCTTGATGTAAGCACTACCGAAGCTGGTGCTTACGGTTCAGCGCGAGAGGTAGCCTTTCTTATGGAGCATATGCTGACCGAAACTCCAGCTATTATAGAGGCTACGGCCGACCCTGCCCATACAATCATCAGTCAAAACGGTCTTACCCATACCGCCCGTAATACCAATCAGTCGGTTCGAAACGTACCTGGCATCATTGGCTCAAAGACTGGTTACACCGAACTCGCAGGTGGAAACCTAGTGATTGCTTTTGACGCGGGAGTGAATCGACCAGTGGTGGCGGTGGTGCTCGGCTCAACTTGGCAGGGGCGATTTAATGACATCGCCACCCTTGTCGAACGTACCCAGCGTGCTTTAGAATAACCACCCTATGGAAGCTGCCCTCATTAAAGTCTTTGTACCTACCGCCATTGCTTTTGTCGTGGGATTACTTATAACGCCACTTATTTCGAAGCAACTCTATGCGCACCGGGCATGGAAAAAACAGGCTGGTAAGGGCAGCGGGTACGGTGGTGGTGGCACTCCCATTTTTGACGAGCTGCACAAAGAGAAAGATACCAATACGCCACGTTTGGGTGGATTGGTTATCGTTCTCGCGACACTCCTCACCGTTGCGTTGTTCGCCGGTACTGGCGAGCTTCAACCTGACGGATACTTCGGCCAAATTGACTTCCTGACCCGCAGTCAAACGTGGCTCCCCCTCGTTGCACTACTGGTTGGAGCAGTGGTTGGCTTTATTGATGACGTACTCGTAATTACCAATCGTGGTGGTCATTTTGCGGGTGGTTTATCGCTTGTCATTCGTTTGGCGGTTGTCACGCTTACCGCAATCTTTAGTGGCTGGTGGTTTTACGAAAAACTCGAGGTTAGTAGTGTTGGCGTACTCGGTGTGGGCCCTATCGATATCGGTATTTTCTTCATCCCGTTCTTTGTGTTTGTCGCTGTTTGTATCTATATGAGTAGCGTTATTGATGGGCTCGATGGCCTCGCCGGTGGCGTGTTTATGTTTATATTTGCAGCCTATGGTGGTATCGCGTACTACCAGATGCAGTACGATTTGGCCGCCCTCTGCGCCACCCTCGTTGGTGGTATCCTGGCGTTTTTATGGTTTAACATCCCGCCGGCGCGTTTTTATATGACCGAAACGGGCATTATGGCCCTCACCATGTGTCTCACCATTGTTGTCTTTATGACCGACGTGCTGGGTGGGGGAGAAGGAGTCTCGTTGCTACCTATTATCGGTATCCTACTCGTCGCCACGGTAGCCGCCAACACCATTCAGATTGTCGCAAAAAAGTTTTTCGGTCGAAAGGTCTTCTTGGTGGCGCCGCTACATCACCACTTTGAAGCCCTCGGCTGGCCCGCCCATAAAGTAACCATGCGCTACTGGGTATTGGGGTTTGTCGCTGCTGTTGTGGGTATGATCTTAGCCATTAGCTTTTAGCACCGTATAATGCAGCCATGAGTAAACACGTCGACCGAGTGCTTTTGAGTATTGTCATAGTACTCGTGGGTGGTGGTTTTTTTGTGTTTACCTCGGCTTCGCTTGGCCTGTTAGCGCGCGAGGGTGCCACCTTTTCATCGGTGGCTGGGAGCCAGATTCTATTCGGTATTATCGGTGGTGGTATTGCACTCGCTACCATGAGTCAAATTTACTATCGCAATTGGCGGCAATATGCTTTTTACATATTTCTTTTTTGTATCGGACTGACCCTATTAGTGTTTACTCCACTAGGTTTTAGCTATGGTGGGGCCCAGCGTTGGCTCGACCTCGGCCCTTTCAGTCTGCAGCCAGCTGAGTTTTTAAAAGTAGGCTTCGTCATTTACCTGGCTACCTGGTTGTCAGGAATGCAAAAACACCTCCACCATTTTTGGTCAGGACCGGTGCCATTTTTCGGCATTGTCGGTGGGGTAGGTCTACTTATGCTCTTGCAGCCAGATACTGACACGTTTCTGATTATGGCGACGGCAGCGGCAGCTATGTTTATTACTGCGGGCGGGCGCTGGCGCGATGTATTCATCGCGGGCCTCGCCGCACTACTACTGATTGCCGTTTTAGCCTTTACACGACCGTACATCATGGATCGAATCACTACGTTTCTCGACCCCAACGCAGACCCTCTTGGTTCGAGCTACCAAGTCCAACAATCACTAATCGCGGTTGGCTCCGGAGGCTTAGTGGGGCGGGGGTACGGACAGAGTATTCAAAAATTTGAGTATCTTCCCGAACCCATCGGTGACTCGATCTTTGCCGTCTACGCCGAGGAATTTGGGTTTGTCGGATCGAGTATTCTAGTCCTTCTCTTTGCCGCCTTTACCTTTCGCGGGTACCGCGTTGCCAGCCATGCCAAAGACGCGTTTGGTATGTTGCTTGTGGTCGGGTTAGTGACACTCATCGTAGTACAAGCTTTTTTAAATATTGCTGCCATGGTAGCCCTGGCGCCGTTGGGTGGTTTGCCATTACCGTTTATTAGCCACGGGGGCACTGCACTCCTTGCAACATTGGCGGCAGTCGGGATGGTCTTAAATGTATCTAAATACCAACACCGCGGACGTCATTAAGCTGGTACGTTTTTAAACGGTTGGGTGCCCCGGAGGCGACGCAGTACGGTATACTTACTGCATAATGCGTACACGAATCGGATTAGTTGGCGGCGGTACTGGTGGGCACTTCTACCCCCTAATGGCTATCGCTGAGTCACTACGACAGCACGAAACCAGTCTCGACCTGGTGTACTACGGACCCGACCCGTACCGCCAAGACCAGCTCGACCAGCACAACATTCGGTATCGCCGGATTGCGGCTGGCAAACAGCGACGATATCGCTCGGCGGCTAATTTCTTTGATCGCTTTCGAGCGTTGTTTGGTACCTTCCAAGCGATTGTGCGCCTCTACAAAGATTATCCTGATGTCATCATTAGTAAAGGCGGGTACACCAGTGTGCCGGTCGTCCTTGCAGCGGCTTTCTTGCGCATACCGATTATCATACACGAATCTGACGCCGTACCTGGTCGTGCCAACCGCTTGGCTAAGCGATTCGCCCGCTACATCGCCATTAGCTACGACGATGCCGCTAAACATTTTCCGGCCGAAAAAACAGCTCTCACGGGCATCCCGATTCGCCAAACATTCTTTCAAACCACCAGTGACCCCCGCGCTAAACTTGGTATTACCAGTGACGAACCCATCATTTTTGTAACTGGTGGCTCATCGGGAGCAGAGCGAATTAACACCCTTGTGCTCGACTCGCTCGACGAACTGCTACCGCAATTTATTGTGATTCACCAAGCCGGGGAGCAGCACGCAAAAATCGTGCAAGAAACAGCGCTGGCGCGAGGTCTTGCTCCCGAACTCATGTCTCGCTACTACGTGCTCGGACATGCTAGTGCCGTCACTATGGCGGCCGCGCAAGACGCGGCCACACTGATTATTAGCCGCGCGGGCAGTACCAGCTTGTTTGAAATCGCCCTGAAAGGTAAACCGTCAATCATTATCCCCATTCCTGAAAGCGTCAGCCACGACCAACGCACTAATGCCTACGCGTACGCCCGCAGTGGCGCAGCCAGCGTAATGGAGGAAGAAAACCTGACCGATGGACTTCTCACCGCTGAGATACAGCGTATAACTAGCGATACACGTGTCTACCAGGCCATGGCCGACGCGGCACGACAATTTACGAACGCCGATGCAGCTGCTAAGCTAGCCGATGCAGCGCTCAGTATAGCGGCTGAGCACTAACGTATGGAAAAAATTGTAACTCGATTTGCGCCTTCGCCGACTGGTTTTATGCATATTGGCGGTGTCCGCACCGCTTTGTTTGCGTATTTGTATGCCCGAAAACACAACGGCACGTTTATTTTGCGTATCGAAGATACAGATAAGAACAGGGAAGTGGAAGGTTCAATAGCGCATATACAAGAATCACTAGCTTGGCTCGAAATTGACTGGGCTTACGGTCCCGATAAACCCGGACCGTTCGGTTCTTGCCTCCAATCAGACCGGCTCGATATTTACAAACGATACGCCAAACAGCTCATCGCCAAAGGTCTGGCCTATCCCGACCCATACACTCCTGAAGCGGTAGCCGTATTTCGGGAGCAAGCCGAGGCAGAGAAACAACCATTCCTGTTTCGTAACCATCGTCCCACCGAAATAGGGGAGTGGGACGGCACCCAACCCCTACGCTTAAAGGTACCCAAAATCAAACGGATGCACTGGCACGATGAGGTCCGCGGCGACCTCTCGGCCGGTGAAGAGATGCTCGACGATTTTATTATCATCAAGGCCGATGGCTACCCAACCTATAACTTTGCGCACATCGTCGACGACGTCGAAATGGGTGTGACGCACGTTATGCGCGGTGAAGAATTTTTAGCCAGCATGCCAAAGTTTCTCTCCCTCTACGAAGCGCTCGAGATTCCGTTACCAAAGTTTGTCACGCTCCCGCCAATTATGGGACCTGACGGTAAAAAGAAGCTGAGTAAACGGGATGGCGCCAAAGATTTACTCGAGTATCGTAGCAACGGCTATCTCCCCGAAGCCATGCGTAATTTCTTAGCTCTGATTGGTTGGAATCCTGGCGGGGAGCAGGAGCTCTTTCCTGGTAACGAACTGGTTCAAGCATTTAGCCTCGATCGTATCCAAAAGTCTGGCGGCGCCTTCAACGAGGAAAAGCTAAAGTGGATGAACAAGGAGTATATCGCTGCGCTACCAGCCGAAGAACGCACGGCGTACTTCATAGCAGGGTTACCCGAGACCATCACGCAGCTGCCGCAATACAGTACCGAACGGACAGAAAGATTAACTACTACAGCCCTGGAACGAGTACATAATTATGTCGAGATTGCGGCAGCCGCCGAAGCCGGAGAGTACGACTGGGCCTTTACTGCCCCCGAGGTACCAAAAGAGCTCCTAAAATGGAAAAATGACGACTCTTGGGAACAATCCCTACCAAGACTCGAAAAAGCTGTAGAATTGCTGCAGAATGCCGATTTTAGCTCCGTAGAGGGTGTTAAAGCGGCTATTTGGCCGTACGCTGAAGAAGTGGGGAGGGGAGAGGTGCTGTGGCCTCTGCGCGTTGCGCTCACCGGCCGCGAACGCTCACCCGACCCGTTTACCTGCGCATGGGTGATAGGGCAAGAAGAAACCCTTGAACGAATTAAAGCAGCCATTTCGTAGTATATTTTCAAAGTATTTACAAAAATTATTTTTGTGCTTAAATATATGCAAATGATCATTTCGTAGAGAGGAGGAAAAAGATGCTTGACCGCATTAGAATCATCTTCACCAGCAACGACAATCGTGAATCATTCTTCAATATAATTGGTCGACATTGGCCATCGTCCTCGGCAGAATTTCGCCTCATCAAGCAGGCGTACGACACGGCAAAATCTGCTTTTCGGGGCGTGTATCGAGAGGGTGGAGAGCGTTACTTTGAACACCTCCGCTGCGTCACACTTATTCTCACAGAACACCTTAGGGTCAGTGATGTCGATCTGATTTGTGCAGCACTGCTCCACGATTTGGTCGAAGATATACCCGACTGGAATCAAGAACGTGTAGCTTTGGAGTTCAATCCACGTATCGCGCAACTCGTCTGGTGGGTAAGTAAGCCACCAGACGAGGTGTATGAGAGTAAAGAAGCAGGAAACCGCGCGTACCACGAGAACCTTCGTCGGGCACCGCGAGAAGCACTCATCATCAAGCTGTGCGACAGACTCCACAACCTGCTCACGCAATGGGATACTCCAAAGACTAAACGACAGCGCAAGATCAAAGAGACGCAAGACTTTTACCTACCACTCGCGGTTAAAGAGATCGTTCTCATCCATGAGATTGAGGAAGCGCTTCAAGCACTCGAAGAATGAACTCAAAGCGGGCCAGCATTGGCCCGCTTTTCCTGTGGTAAAATATATGTATGTCAAAATGGCGTCCTTACCAGTGGCGAATCACGTTACACTGAAGAAATATTTGTATGTCGTGGAGCAAAAACATACTCAGCAAACTACCACCCGTTTTAGAGCGGACTCGTGCCGCGTCTATAGCTTTTGTTTTAGGAATCTGCCTGAGCGTAAGTGTGGGGGAGTTGTTTACGTGGGCCACACCAGTGGCCGCACAAACAGTGGCTGAGCTGCAATCGCAAATTGCCGACCGCCAAGACCGCTTGGCTGAAATAGAGCGCGAAATTGCCGAATTCGAGGCCGCCCTCCAGGAGGTGGGTGCCGAACGTTCGACCCTAGAGGCGGCCATTCGCGGTCTTCAGCTAGAACGAAGAAAAATTTCCGCCGATATTGCCTACACCGAGGGTCTCATCAATAACACCGATCTTGAGATTAATAAACTCACCATTGAGATTACTCAAACAGAACGAGATATTGAACAAAATCGAGCCGCCATTAAAGAAATCATCCGCGCCATCGACGAGACCGACGACGAAACTATGATTGAGGTGCTGTTAGCTAACGAGCACCTCTCCGACTTTTGGCAACAACTCGACGACCTCGAAACGATTCGTAATGCAGTGGGAGAGCAAGTAGAAGAACTTCGTGCACTGCAGGAAACTCTCGAAAGCAACAAACAAAATGAGTCTGCCAAGCGCGAGGACTTGGTCGATCTTAAAGAGCAGTACGATGGTCAGCGGCAAGTGCTCGTAAGCAACCAAGTCGAACAAGAAGAACTCTTAACGGTGACTCGTAACGAGGAAAGTGAGTACCAACAACTACTCGACCAAAAAGTAGCGGCGCGCGAGCAGCTACGTCAAGAAGTCCAAAACATTGAGCAAGAACTGCAATTTATTCTCGATCCCAATAAAATTCCTACTCCCGGCACCCCGGTCTTTCGCTGGCCGCTCGATAACAACATCATTACCCAACGCTTCGGCTACACTCAATTTGCCCTTTCCGGCGCCTACGGCGGTAGTCGTCACAACGGTATGGACTTAGGAACTCCCACGGGGAGCAAGCTCTACGCCGCTCTCTCCGGTACGGTACGCGATGTTGGTAACACCGATATCGTACCCGGCTGTTACTCCTGGGGTAAATGGATACTACTCGACCACCCCAACGGGCTCTCGAGTATGTATGCTCACCTGAGTCATATCGGTGTCACTCCTGGTCAGAGCGTCCGTACCGGTGACGTCGTTGGCTTTACCGGTAACACCGGCTACTCTACCGGCCCTCACTTACACTGGACACTATACGTCTCCGATGCGGTCCAGGTGCGGCAGTTTAATGAGTTTAAGTCGGTTACCAGTTGTGGGGCTGCCAAGTCACCGTTTGCTGCCATTGAAGGTTACCTTGACCCACTCGATTATTTACCGCCGTTATAATGTAACTTCTCTATGATTTTACAAAACTACAATGCCGACACTTTTCCGCAAAACCGCTGGTGGTACAGACTCTACTTAGTGCTTGTAGGTTGCCTGAGTTTTATAGCCGCCTTGGTCGGTATTGGTTTTATAGCTGTAGGGTGGGGCACCGCTGGTGGTGTCATTATTTTAGGTAGCTTTGGCTTCTTTGTGGTGATGCGCGCGCTACTGTTATTTATTGCCACCGGTTCGTGGCGCGGAAAGCGTTCGACTACCGATTATTCTTCTGGGGATAACCCTGGGCATAACAGTGGGGAAATGGGGTAGGATAAAAGTGCAATCGAAAGATTGTAGGAACTTACCCGCTTATAAGGTCCGCTCAGAGCGGACCTTGTGGGCTGTACTGGAGAAACTCCGGTACTAACCAGGGTTAGTT
>Ga0102938_10003247_pt1 | contig 12179 bp, 12 predicted proteins | sample SalPonR2_B_D2_MG_FD_84516 | JGI IMG/M metagenome (GOLD analysis project Ga0102938, IMG submission 84516) | Salt pond soil microbial communities from South San Francisco under conditions of wetland restoration - Salt Pond MetaG R2_B_D2_MG | ecosystem: Environmental > Aquatic > Marine >... | reverse complement strand
GTCTACCTATAATTTCGACATTACCCTGAGCGAGCAGGATTTTTCTCCAGGGGCACTGCGCCGCGCCGGACGGCGGTGATAAAAGAATCCGTAGGGGCGACGCATGCGTCGCCCTTTCTTTTCATGCCCTTTCCATTATGCACCTCGGGAAATCGGGCGATTCATAAATCGCCCTTACAAATCCATCGCCCTTGCCATATCGGTTGTGTTATGAGTACCCGCATGAAATCAACACATCATCTATTCATCCTGTTGTGCCTGTTGATTACCACCATGGTACCGATCACTGCAGCTGCCGACAAATTTTCAGTGCCCGCCCGCCTTGCATCAAAATCCTTGCTGCTGGGCGGTGCCAGGGCCGGTGATCATCTGATTGTTGTCGGAGAACGTGGTCATGTCCTGCGCAGCAATGATCATGGCCGGAGCTGGAATCAGATCACTGTCCCGACCCGGGCAACCCTGACCGCGGTAACCTTTGCTGACGATCAACTTGGCCTCGCTGTCGGTCACGACCTGACCATTCTACGTACCGAAGATGGAGGACACCACTGGGAGCTGATTCACGAAGACCTTGACGAACAACCACCACTGCTCGATGTTCTGTTCATTGATGCAGATAACGTCTTTGCGGTTGGCGCCTACGGCACGTTCTTCGAATCGACTGATGGTGGTCGCAACTGGGAGTCGCGCTGGATCAGCGAAGACGATTTTCACCTGAATGCTATCACCAGCACTCCAGATGCCATCTACATCGCGGCTGAAGCAGGCACGGTATACCAGTCCAGCGACAACGCTAAAACCTTCCACGAACTCTACCCTGACTATGAGGGTTCATTTTTTGGCATTCTCGCCATGGCCGATAATGGCCTGCTACTCTATGGTCTGCGCGGTAATCTGTTCCACTCAGACGATGGCGGCGCCAGCTGGCAGCCCCTCGCTACCGACACCGATGCCGGCCTCACCAGTGCCATCCAGCTTGCCGATGGCACCGTGCTGGTAGCCGGTTTAAGCGGCACCCTGTTGACTGTTGATCTCATCCAGCAACAGGTAATTCCCCGTAATGACCCCGCCCGTAAAGGGTTCAGCAAACTGCTGGCAACTGCTGATGGCAAGATTGTCGCCATCGGCGACTTCGGTGTCACCCTGCTGCCCGCAGCCCTGTTTCACTAACCACCACGCCACGAGACGCGACCATGAAACGCCAACGCATCACCAGCCTGTTGGAAGGCTTTATCTTCACCAATCGCCCCCTGCTGCTGGGCATGTTCATCATGATCACCCTGTTGATGGGGTACTCCCTCTCCAACTTGCGGATTGATGCCGGATTCGCCAAGCAATTGCCCCTGCAGCACGAATACATGCAGACCTATATTGATCATGGTCAGGAGTTCGGGGGTGCCAACCGCATCATGATCGCCCTGATGGCCAAGGATGGCGACATTTTCAACGCTGATTTTTTCCGCACCCTCGAGCAGGCCACAAATGATGTGTTCTTTATCCCCGGTGTCGACCGTTCACAGGTCAGCTCTCTGTTCACCCCCAATGTCCGTTACACCGAAGTGGTTGAGGACGGCATTGCCGGCGGCAACGTGGTTCCCGCTGACTTTGTTGCCGATGCCGACGGTTTAGAACAGGTCCGCGACAATATCCTTAAAGCCGGGATTGTCGGGCGGCTGGTTGCTAACGATTTCAGCGGCGCGATGATCAGTGCTGAATTGCTTGAATTCGACCCCGGCAGCGGGGAACGTCTTGATTTTATCGGCGTTGCCCGGCAACTTGAAGAACAGATTCGTGACCAATATCAGAGCGACCAGATCGACGTTCATATCATCGGTTTTGCCAAGATTATTGGTGATATTGCCGATGGCGCCAAACGGGTTATTCTGTTCTTTGTGATCGCCTTTGCCATCACCACATTGCTGGTTTTTTTCTATACCCGTTCCTTTATCCTGACCCTGGTTCCCCTCACCTGCTCGTTGACTGCGGTCATCTGGCAGCTCGGTATGCTACCCGTCCTTGGTTTTGGTATCGATCCCATGGGGCTGCTGGTGCCGTTTTTGATTTTTGCCATTGGTGTCAGTCACGCCGTCCAGATGATGACCGCCAATATCGCCGAAGTGCGTGCCGGCGCCGATCGCATGACCGCAGCCAAGGCCAGTTTCCGCCAACTGCTGATCCCCGGTTTTGTCGCCCTGGCCAGTGATACCATTGGCTTTATCACCATCCGCCTGATCGAGATTCAGGTGATCCAGGAAATGGCGATAACCGCCAGCGTTGGCGTTGCTGCTATCATCCTCACCAATCTGGTACTGCTGCCGATCCTGCTCTCCTACGTGCGCACCGGCAACCGCTACTATCGTCGGGTCAATCAGCAGGTTGAAGTCCTTAAACCGGTCTGGCGTTTCTTCGAGCGGGCCGCAGAACCGGGTCCGGCCAAGGTCATCATTGGTGTGGCGCTGGTGCTTTTCGCTTTTGGTGTATGGAAGGCCGGCGATGTCCAGATTGGGGATATGCACCGCGGCGTACCGGAACTGCGCTCTGACTCCCGTTACAACCTCGACAGCGAGGTGATTACCCGGAAATTTGCCATCGGCATCGATCTGATTTCGGTAATTGTGGAAACCGAAGCGGATGCCTGCATTAATTACGAGATCATGGAACAGATCGATCAGTTTGCCTGGCATATGAATAATATCGATGGGGTGCAGTCGGTGATCAGCCTGCCGCTGGTGGCCAAAACCATCTATGCCGGCTGGAATGAAGGGAGCCTGAAGTGGCGGGTCTTGCCACGCAACCAGTCAAGCATGGTCCAGGCCGTTGGTTACGTGCCCACCAGCACGCGCTTGCTTAATTCCGATTGCAGTGTGATACCGGTGATGATTTTTACCGAAGATCACAAGGCAGAAACCATCGACCGGGTCGTAGCAGCGGTTAAACAATACCGGGACGACCACTCGGACAACAACGTCCGTTTTCGCTTGGCTACCGGCAACGTCGGGGTCATGGCGGCGACCAATGAAGAGGTCTCGGCGTCACAGTTTCCGATTCTGCTCTATGTCTTTGGAGCTGTAACCCTGCTGTGCTTTATTCAGTTCCGCTCTTTAAGAGCAATCATCTGCATTCTCCTGCCCCTGGGACTGGTATCGCTGTTAGCCTATGCGCTGATGAGCATTCTTGAAATCGGCCTGAAGGTGTCCACCCTGCCGGTCGTGGCCCTCGGAGTCGGGGTCGGGGTCGACTATGGCATTTATATCTTCAGCCGTCTGCGCGCCAACATGAATGCCGGCATGCCCCTACAGCAAGCCTACCTGCACACTCTGGCAATCACCGGAAACGGGGTCTTCTTTACCGGCGTAACCCTGGCCATCGGGGTGGCTACCTGGATTTTTTCGCCACTGAAATTCCAGGCTGACATGGGAATCCTGCTGACCTTCATGTTCCTCGTCAATATGCTCGGTGCCATCCTCCTGCTGCCGGCATTAGCCTGCCTCCTCTACCCCTCAAAAAAAACCGCCGAAGCCGAAAACGATCCTTCCTGATATAATCATCCTGTGCCGTTCCAAAACGGAACGGCACAGGGGCGCCAAAAGACAAAAACGCTTTATATTATGTTGACCTGAACGTAAGGGGTCGTAGAATAAAGCAAGGGATGTTTCATCTAAAAGCTGCTTGATTTGAGGCCTGCAACGACCAGCAAAGGCAACAAGGATGACCAAGACGACCAAACCACTCCCTTGGCGCTCAATTCCTCAGATGCTCAGAAATGTTGCCCAGGATGTTCCCGATCATCCGTGCATCAGCTTCAAACGTGGTGGTGGTTATCTGTCCTTTTCTTATCAGGAATTCTACACCCGGGTGTTGATGACTGCCCGTGGCCTGCGCAAGGCCGGTATCAAACCGCAGGACAAGGTCGCCATCCTTTCGGAAAACCGCGTCGGCTGGGCTATCGCCGACATGGGGATTCTGGCAGCGCGGGCGGTTACCGTACCGATCTACGCTACCAGCACCGGTCACCAGGCCGCCTTCATCATTCACCACAGCGGCGCGCGAATCGTATTCATCTCCAACCGTCAGCAATATGAAAAACTGCTGGTCATCCGTGAGCAGATACCCCACGTCGATATGGTCATCTCCTTTGACCGTTTCCTCGGGGAAAAATCCCTGCCGGTCTATACCCTGTATCAATTATCCGAAACTTCTCATTCGATCACAGCTGAGGAACAACGCGAGATTGAAGCCCATATCAGTGCCATCAATCCTGATGACCTGATGACCATCATCTACAGTTCCGGCACCACCGGTGAACCAAAAGGCGTGATGCTGACCCACTTCAATGTCGCTATCAATGCCTGGAGCAGCCTCGAACATACCGGCCGCACATGGAGGGACGGCACCTTTTTGAGCTTTCTGCCCCTAAGCCATGTACTCGAACGCACTGCCGGCTACTATGCAGTGCTGATGTGTGGGTCCCATATAGCTTTTGCCGAGAGCATCAACACGGTGGTGGAAAACATCAACGAAGTGAAACCCTCAGCGATGATCAGTGTACCGAGACTGTTTGAGAAGATCCATTCGCGGATTTATGAAAGTGTCCATCAGATGACGCCGATCAAACGTCAACTTTTTCATGTTGCCGTCAAGATCGGCCGCGCTTATGTCTATCGGCGCTATATCACGCGCCGGCCGACAGCTCTGCTCAGCCTGCAATACAACTTTTTCGATTGGCTGATTTTTCGCAAAATTCGCAAAAAATTTGGTGGTAAGCTCAAATTTTTTATCAGTGGCGGCGCCCCCCTCGATACCACAATTAACGAATTCATGTGGATCCTTGGTATTCCGGTCTTTGAGGGGTATGGCTTGACCGAGACCAGCCCGGTGGTCGCGGTCAATAGTTTACGAGAAAATCGCTTCGGTAGCGTCGGTCGACCACTCAGTCAGACCGAGCTGAAATTGACCGCTGAGGGGGAACTGTTGGTCAAAGGCCCGCAGGTGATGCTGGGGTACTATCGTAACAATGAACTGACCCACCAGGTCTTGTCCGACGGCTGGCTGCACACCGGTGATACGGCCCGGATTGATGAAGATGGTTATCTGTATATCATCGATCGCAAAAAAGAGATTATTGTCACCGCCGGCGGTAAAAATATCCCGCCCCAGCCGTTGGAAAACAGTCTGAAACTTGATAAATATATCTCCCAGGCTTACATTCACGGCGATCGCAAACCTTATCTGGTGGCCCTGCTGACGCCGAACCTGGAACGTCTGCTAGAATATAGTCATCTACACAAAATCAGCTACTTAGGGCTGGATGATCTGGTTACCAATCCGCGCGTTCTTGCCCTTTATGACGAACGCCTGGAGCAGTTCAACCGCGAGCTGGCCCCCCATGAAACCATCAAAAAATTCGTATTGTTGGCGCGCGAGTTCTCTATTGAAGGGGGCGAGCTGACCCCGACCCTGAAGCTTAAGCGCAAGGATATTTATTCCCTCTACAAAAACCGGATTGACGCTCTTTATGAGCAGACGAATGGGGCTTTATTTAACCATGGAGGTCCAGCATGAGTCAGATCTAACGGGAGGCCGTCCTTGGTTCCGAAGTGATGTGGGCAACCATTGCCGCCCCTCTGGCCAATGCCGGCCTGATCGTCGGGAATGAAGAGAAAAAAATGGGAGTCAAAGGCAGTAATATAATTAAAGCCCGACACCCCTGGAGTATTTAATAAAATGAAACAACAACAAGATCTCAAGATGCCACCATGGCTTAAAAACCCTGAAGACAAGCCGCGCCGTGTTGGTATCGAACTGGAGATGAGCGGCCTTGATCTCAATCAACTGGCGGCCATTGTCGCCGATTTCCTCGATCTCGAAATAACCTCCGATGGCCGCTATGCCCGAATCCTTAAAGGTGACGATGCCGGCGAATGGATCGTTGAGCTTGATTTTAATCTACTCAAAAAAATGGGACGCGAAACCCGAGACCCTAACACCCTCGAAGGGGAACTGGAGACTTCAGTTGAAGAAGCGATTGCCTGGGCGGCCGAAAGTATTGTCCCCCTGGAGATTGTTTCCCCACCACTGCCCCTTGACCGACTACTGCAGGTAGAAGACCTGATTGCTGAACTTCGTGCCACTGGCGCCAAAGGCACCTCTGATCATATAGTGAACGCTTTTGGCATGCAGCTTAATCCGGAAATTCCAGCCAACGACCCTGCCATTATCACTGCCATCCTCAAAACATTTTTGTGCTGTTACGACTGGATTGTCAAACGGGCCGCTGTTGATCTCACCCGTCGCATTACCACCTACGTTGACCCCTTTCCCAATGAATACATTTTCAAAGTGGTCGATCCCGATTACCAGCCTGACATAGGCACCCTGATTGACGACTACCTGCACCACAACCCGACCCGCAATCGTGCCCTGGATATGCTCCCCCTGTTTCTCCATCTCGATGAAAAACGGGTGCGTAACGTCACCGCCGACGAGCTGATCAAGCCTCGACCGACCTTTCACTATCGCCTGCCCAATTGCGACATCCATAAAGATGACTGGGGGCTGCATCTATCCTGGAACGATTGGGTCAGAATGGAAGAATTGGCAGCGAATACACAGCGACTCAATGCCTGCTGTGAAAGATTTCAACAGTTACAGCGCAACCCGCTGCGGCGCTGGTTCGGCAATTGGAGCGAAGAACTGGAAGATAAATGGCTGGCCCCCTGAACACACCCGCTCACCGTCCATTCACCTTGCGCAAACGGCTGTTGCGCTTTGGAATAATTCTGCTGGTGCTGTTGCTGGCCATCGGCGGCTGGGGGTGGTGGACCTTTGTCAGCCCGCTCAACTATTCACCCCCCAGCTCCACTGTCGTTGAGGCAGGCGCAGGTGAACAGCGAGTTTTTGCCTACGGCACCCTCTGTAATCCCCTGGTGCGCTTGCTCATTACCCGCGAACTGACGGACCCAACCCTGGCCCACCTGCCCGGCTACCGCAAGCAGGGGCTTGATATTATTAAAGTTGATTCCGCGACAACGGCTGGTATGGTCTTTTCGGTGACCCCGCAGGGGCTACGGCGTCTCGATCGTTATGAGCGGGTGGGAGAACGCTACCAACGCCTCCAACTGACCCTGGCAGATGGCAAGCCCGCCTGGGTTTATCAGCGCTTGCAAGAGTAACCCAGCCGTCAATTATCGTCATCATTACTTGATGATCCAGGGGGTCCATGTTAGTAACGCCACCATCGCCATGCATAGATAAGTCGGGCAGCATAACCGTTGATCCGAGCAGAAACTGCAGACTCAGTTTTCATCCAAACCATGACCTGTTTCCAGTGCACCCAGAATCGGGCACTCACTGGTCGGGCCTTGACCGTCGCAGCAAGCATCCAACGATTCAAGAACTTCCTTCATGCGGGTTAAATCCCTGATCTTGCGTCCAATATCTGCAATCTTGCTTTCCGTCTGTTGTTTAACTTCGGCCTTGCTTGCCTGAGGGTCAAGCTGCAGAGAAAGCAGCTCCTTGATTTCCTTCAATGTGAATCCAAGATTTTTCGCTCTTCTGATAAATCGCAGTCGCATTATGTCGCTTTCCGGGTAGATTCGGTAGTTGGATGGGGTTCGTGCCGGTGGGTCAATCAACCCTTCTTTTTCGTAAAATCGTACCGTTTCAATGCCAATCCCTGCACCCCCGGCAATTTTGCTGATTGTTAATCCTTCCATCATTCGATCCTTTCTTTTTAGCGATCCTGTAACAGCGCCTCCTGAAATTAAAAAGAAACTCCTGATCTTTGATTCTTTTCTGACAGCGACTGTTGACCCTGTATACTACTACAGAGTTTATCATGAAGCCATGAATCAGCAGAAGAACAAAGTATCTGGGTTTTTCCAGTCGATTTCATCGGTAGGTTGCCATAGCCTGACGTCGGAACCTGAACAGTAGCGACAGAATCAATAGGCGGATTAGAAACAGCTGCACCAGGAGAATAAATATGAAAAGACGGGATTTTTTGAAAAATAGTTTCACGGCTCTGGCGTTAACCGGAGTGGGAACCGCAGGACTTTCCATTTTCAGAAATCATCAATTTATTGGATCCGCCCTTGCAGCAGAGTCATCGCCACTTTTACCGATTTCGCCACTGCTCGACAATCTGGATAAAAGCGGACAGTCGGCGCAATTCCTCTTACACGTTCAGCAGGGAACCAAGAGTTTTTTTCCCGGTCTTGATACCCGGACTTATGGTTATAACGGAAATTTCTTGGGTCCAACCATCCGGGCCAGAAACAACCAAAGGTTTAAGGTCCAGGTCGATAACGACCTGAAGGAAGAAACGACACTTCACTGGCACGGTGTCCACCTGCCGGCAAAATGGGACGGTGGTCCCCGGCAGCCGATTGCAGCGGGAGCGTCCTGGTTCCCTGACTTTACCATCAAGCAGGAAGCGGCAACCCTCTGGTACCATGCTCACGCCATGGGCTCGACCGGAGAGCAGGTTTATGGTGGACTTGCCGGGTTGCTGATTGTTGAAGACGAAGTTTCCGACCAGCTGGGTCTGCCCCAAACCTATGGTGTTGACGACATTCCGATCATCCTTCAGGATCGACGCTTTTATCGCGATGGTGAATTCGCCTATGTACGCAATATGCATGATATCGTCAATGGTGTGATTGGCCCCCACCTACTGGTCAACGGCGCGATCTCACCCACCTTAAAGGCGACGTCAAATCTGTTGCGCTTGCGACTTTTAAACGGATCCAACTCGTCGATCTACAGTATGTCTTTTGCCGGACTCCCACAATTTCATATGATAGCTTCCGATGGCGGTTTTCTGGAGCGGCCGGTACCCATGAGTTCCATTGTCCTGTCAGCGGGCGAACGAGCAGAGGTTGTCCTCGATCTTTCCAGCCTGGAGTACCCTGAATCGGCCCTGATGGTTGACCAATGGGGTGGAAATCAATTCACCGCTATGACCATTCAAAAAGCGCAGACGTTGGATGAAAACGCTATCATGCCGAACCGGATTAAACAGGTAGAGCGGATTCCGGAGACTGAAGCCGCAAGGACCAGGACATTTGTTATGGAAACCATGGGGATGGGCATGATGATGGGAGGGCGCTTGACCATCAACGGAAAAAAGATGAACATGAGTCGCATCGATGCCAAGGTTGAGCTCGGATCGACTGAGATCTGGGAGATCGAAAACCGGTCAGCCATGATGATGAGCATGCCTCATTCGATGCACCTTCACGACGTACAATTTCAGATTCTGGATCGTAACGGACAGCAACCTGGCCCCCATGAACTTGGGCGCAAGGATACGGTCTTGATTCCCCCAGGAGAAAACGTGCGCATTATCATGAGATTCCAGGATTACAAAGGAATCTATATGTATCATTGCCACCTCTTGGAGCATGAAGATGACGGGATGATGGGGCAGTTTGAAGTTGTTTGATAGAACAAAAAGTCAAATAAAAACCGAGTTGAACGAAAGGTGGTTATAATAATGATGGGCTGGTTTGGACAGGGTGGATATGGTATGGGGCATGGTTTTGGTGGATTTGCTATGATGCTTTTTTGGCTTGTTATCATTGTTGCGGGAATATGGTTTGTAAAAACCCTGTCAACCGGCAAAGCCCAAAACGACTCTCCCATGGACATGCTGAAGAAACGCTATGCCAAGGGCGAGATTACCAAGGACGAATACGACCGAATGAAACGGGATATTGAAGAATAAATAAACAAGGAGCGTTTCATAGCTTCGACATCTTCGATGTCAGACAGCCTGTTATCAGCGGCCAAAAAGGAGAAAAATATGCCAAGAAAAAACTGGATGAGGCTCTTGATAATTGCTTCGATTTTTTTATTCACGGCGTGCTCGCAAAATGAAGCAGCTTCAGAATCCCTCGTGGGAACGCAAGCGCCTGCTTTTCAACTGGGTGACGCCCGCGGAGGACAGATCTCGTTAAGCGATTACACTCAACAGGAAACGCCGGTCCTGCTCTATTTTCACATGGCGGTTGGCTGACCGCCCTGCATGAAGCAAATCGTGGATTTGCAAAACAGCTCAGAATTCCAAGCCCTGGACGTACAGGTGATCAGCATCGCCCGCGACTCCGTCGCTGAGATGGCCCCCGAAGTGAGTCGGTGGGGCATCACCTCTGTCCCGGTTCTCTCCGACCCCGATCTGAGTGTGTCAGCAGAATATAATGTGCTGAAATGGGCCATCGGCAATGGCGAACCCAGCCATACCTTTGTTTTGGTCGATGATAAGGGAAAAATTGTCTGGATCAAAGACTACGGTGCGCCCGACAATCCAGATCGCACCATGTATGTCGAAGTCCCGGAACTGGTGCGCTACGTGCGTGACCATGTCAATTGACAGGCGTTCGCCCTTACGTTTTCACCGAGGGATGAGCGTGGTTTTATGTTTCCCTGGGTGCGCAGATACACAGAGGTCAAAAGGGAAATTCCCCCTCGTTTTTTTCTATAAAAGGGGATATTAAAACCGTTGTCACGGTTTTGGATTTTTCTGCCCTCAGGTAATTATCATGCTGACCATCGCCCTACAGACAAAATGGATTTTGCGCCTGATGGTGATGGTCTACCTTTTGCTCAGCGTTGGTACTGCCAATGCTACCTTCTGGTGTCATTCAGATGAAAGCTCTTCTCATCTTGAATTGAACCCTGTCGGTAAATGTTGGGACACTTGCTCCCCGGATTCAGGCAAGTTTCAGCAAGGGTTGAAGACCCTTAAAGCTGAAGGTGTTTCTTCTTTGCCGGAAGACGACTGTCTTGATACCCCGGTATTTACTTCGACACTTCCTACCTCAAAACCGACCAGCCTGCTGGACACAAACCCATCAAGCTCATTCGACACGACCAACCTCTCCCACATTCTTGAATTAAGCTTAGAGATTAAAGGCCTAGTGAACTATAGCTTGCCTGCCTACTTACCCGAGCCGCACAGGTTAAAAGTCCTGCGTACCGCTGTTCTTCTACGTTAACCCTGCACAAAATAGCATCCTCCCTAAAAAAACAGAAGCATGTGCAAGATTCAAATCAGCACCAGTATGATGATTATCGCTGTTGACATCAACATTCTCATGGTTGACCTGCGAAAACCCATCACCATGTTTTTTTATCGGTGGGTTCCAGTACTTGGCTAGTAGCCTGTCGGACTATGCGAGTCGAAGCGAAAGAATTTAGTACCTGCACCTTGATCTCTTATTTTCACCATCATCTGGAGAATTGAATGATGTCACCAACTGACAAGGCAACGAATACAAACTGGATGTTGCTGTTTTTATGCTGGCTTCTGGTCAGCGTTTCGGCAACCATCAGCATCTTTTTCAGTTCCGTTTTAGGATATCAGCCCTGCGTACTCTGCTGGTATCAGCGGATCTGTTTGTTTCCACTATTCTTTATTTTTGCCACAGGTCTGTTTCCAACGTTTGACAAAAGCGTCATTAAATATGCTGTGCCACTGACCATCGCTGGTACATTGACGGCCCTTTACCACACCCTGCTTTACGCCGGAATCATTCCTGAGAACATCCAGCCCTGTTCTCAGGGGGTTTCCTGCACGGAACAATATTTTGAGTTGTTCGGCTTTATCTCCATCCCCATGTTGTCATTTTTCGCATTTTTAACTCTTGTTACCCTGTTATTCATCTTGAAGAGGAGAACAGCATCATGAAATACGCCCTTGTTGGAATTACCTGTGTCGTACTAGTATTAGCCTTTGTGGTCGGCAATAATTATTATCAGGATCAGCAGGAAAAAAAATATGGATCAATGGCGGCAGACCACACTGAGATCTTTGTCAGGGACCATTCCAGGACTCTCGGTAGCGATGATGCCAAGGTGACCCTGGTTGAGTTTATGGATCCTGCCTGTGAAACTTGTGCTGCCTTTGCTCCCTATGTCAAAAAAATCATGGCTGACAATCCCGGAAAAATCAGGCTGGTACTGCGTTATGCCCCGTTCCATGATGGTGCCGACGATTTTGTCAAAATCGTTGAAGCCGCTGATAAACAAGGCAAATACTGGGAAACCCTGAATCTTATGTTTGCAACCCAGAACATCTGGGCCAACCATCACAACTATCAACCGGAAAAACTATGGGACATCCTCCCGAGAGCGGGCGTGGATATTGAACAAATCAAAAAGGATATGCAAGATCCAGC
>Ga0102938_10003242_pt1 | contig 12197 bp, 14 predicted proteins | sample SalPonR2_B_D2_MG_FD_84516 | JGI IMG/M metagenome (GOLD analysis project Ga0102938, IMG submission 84516) | Salt pond soil microbial communities from South San Francisco under conditions of wetland restoration - Salt Pond MetaG R2_B_D2_MG | ecosystem: Environmental > Aquatic > Marine >... | reverse complement strand
TCCCGCTGCCCATCGCGTAACACCAGTTCCACGGAAAATTCATCGCGGTGCACCCGCGCCACCGGCGCGTTCAGGCGGATGCGCTCCGCGAAGGGCGCCGTGAGCGGGCCGACATAGCTGCGACTGCCGCCACGGATGACGCGCCATTGCGGCCGGTCGTTCACCGACAGAAGACCATGATTGGCGAAAAACTCCACGAAGTACCGTGCCGGAAAACGGAGCATCGTCTGCGGGTCCGTCGACCAGATCGCTGCGCCCATCGGCACGATATAGTGCTCGACGAAGCGGCGCGAGTAGCCTTCACGGGCAAGGTAGGCGCCGAGCTCCAGGGAATCATCGCTCTCCGACAGCAGCTTTCGGGACTCCCGGTTGAAGCGCAGGATGCTGCGGATCATCATCCAGAAGCCCGGGTTGACCAGGTTGCGCCGCTGCGCGAACAGTTGTGCCGTGGAGCTGCCGCAGTATTCGAGCCCGCTGCGCTCGCACCGGACGCTGAAGCCCATGTCGCTCGGTTGAGACTCGACCCCGATTTCGTCCATGAGTGCAATGAAGTTGGGATAGGTCCAGTCGTTGAAGACGATGAACCCGGTGTCCACCGCCCAGTCACGGCCCTCGAGCGCCACGTCGACGGTATTCGTGTGGCCGCCGATGTAGTCGTTGGCTTCGAAAACCGTGATGTCGTGCTGCTGGCAGAGCTTGCGGGCGGCCGTCAGGCCGGAGATCCCGCTGCCGATGATTGCGAGTTTCATGATGCTTGTTTTCCTTCTCCGCGTCAGACGCGACGGCGGATGGCCCGTATGACCGTCCCGAGCACGGGGAGCCGCTCGTAGAGCATTGCCCCGGCATCGAAATAGTCGCGGTGGTAGTGCACTCGCTCCGCGAAGCGAATGTGAGTTGCGCCGGGAAGCGCCAGTTCCTCGCCGCTGCGCAGGCGGGCATGTCTCATGTACATCTTCCAGGTGAGCATGGCCTCCTCGGGGGCGGCGACCACTGTCTCGAAGTCGAAACGTATGGATTCGACCGCCGCGTACAGCCGACCGAAATAGGCTTTCAACTCAGCGAGACCCTCCACTCTGTGCAAGGGGTCCTGGAAGGTCACGTCAGCCGCATACACGTTGTCCAGCAGTTCGAGATTGTCGGCGCGCAGTTCCTGGAACAACGCCTGAAGGCGGCCAACGACGTCAGGCGCCGGCCCCGCAGAGTGAAGCGACGCCGTCACGACGGGTCGGCATCCGTACTGAGGAAGCTGATCACCCGAGCCCTCGCATCGTGGATTTCCGTTCCGAGCGGAAGAAAACCTTCCCCGGCCTCTTCCACAAATGCCGGCGCGGCAAGCATTCCCGGCGTCAGGCCGGCCCAGGCACGAGCCGCCCCGCCGAGCACGACCGCCACCGCATCGATCCGCTGGACGGCTTCCGCCAGGTCGTCGAGTTGCGGGGCGTACAGCATCGCCGGACGCAGGCCGGAACCCACCAGCCCGAGCGCGAACACCAATGCCCAGGTGCGATGGGCAGGAGCTGCGGGGCTGCATACGAGCACGCGGCGTTCTCCCGGCTGGGCGACACGCTGGTAGATCCGGAAAGCCAGCAGGCCTTCGAGCCAGCCGTCCAGGAATCTTTGCTCGAGCCGCGGCAGGCCGGGGACGAGCCCCGGCAGCCGATCCAGCAATTGTGCGTCGGTGTCTGCCGTATCGGCGCTGAGCGATGCTTCGAGGACCGCGCTCATACCGTCCTCGTCGAGCGCGTGGAGCCGCTCCTGGAATCTTTCCAGGAAGCGATCTTCGCGATCCTCGCGGGGATGCACCGGATCATCGAGCAGGCGACTGGCCCGGCTGATCGAGACTCCCTGATCGACGAGACGGGATGCGGCGCGCAGGACCTCGACGTCCGCGCGGCTGTAAAGGCGGTGGCCGCCGGGTGTACGTTCGGGCATGACCAGGCCATAGCGCCGTTCCCACGCACGGATCGTCACCGGGTTGATGCCGGTCAGTCGGGAAACGACGCGGATCGGAAACAGCGCGGCCACGCCTGCGCCCGCGCCGACCGCACCCGTCACGACCTGGGTGTCGTCGATCGTGCGAGGGCCGATACCATCATGGCCACTGTGGTCGCGTCGGGTCCGTGCCGACGCGTCCGGGGAAGAAGAAGTCGCGGTGTCCATGGATGACTCAAGGCGCATTGGCAGGCTCCAGCTTCTGGAAAAAAATGGTCAGTTCGGCGACGCGGAAACCGAACTTGCGGATCTCCGATCGATTTACCAGGATCTCGTCCTGGATCAGCCACATCCAGTCATCGAGACCCACGTTGATCGTGCCGTCCCGCCAGGGCAGGGACAGGGTGTAGCGCCAATGCAGCGCGTTGCCGAAAGCGCGACCCTCGGCCTCGCCGACGACGTCCCCCGCCGTGCCGATGTAGTTGTGTTCGTCGAGCTTGCGAAAGCGCCACACGCGGCGTTCCGTCTCACCGTCGCTCCAGAGGAAATCCTCTTCCAGCACCCCGGTATCGCCGTCCCAGCGGCCGACCATGTCTACGCGGAAGCTGCGCGTGACCTCGCCGGAGCGGTCCTGCAGGATGCCCCAGGCCACGAGCGGCCCGTTGAAATACTCGTCCAGCAGAAGCTGCGGCTCGCGGCCGGCATAGTCCTCGACCGGTGTCGTGCAGCCGGCGGTCATCACCAACAGCAGCAGCGCAAAGCGGCGCGCGATCATGGCTGGCCACCGATCAGCGCGGTACGCAGGTCGTCTGCACGCGTGTCGGGATGCAACCAGATCCCCAGGAATGCCGGCCCGAAGCGCGGGTCCTCGATGATGCCGAGCAGCCCGTCATTGCCGTAGAAGCGGGTGGCGCCGCCCGGTTCGTAGAGCGCGATGATGCGGTCGCCCGGCGCCACGTCGGGCCAGATCCCCTCCAGCTGCCCGAGCCAGTCCTCCACGGTCGATCGTTCGCTGATCTCGAGCTCCCGCTCCAGGCGGCTCCACTCCTGCTCGGTTGTATCCAGCAAGCGTGACCGGGGGATGTTCCGCCGATATGTGATCTCGAGCGCAAGCGTCCCCTGCTGACCGCCGCCGTCGTACTGGCCGTCGGGATCCAGCAATCTCGCCTCGTAAACCTGCAGACCGAACCAGGTCAGCTTGCCGCTGCCGATTTCGACCAGGCCTTCGAGGGCCGGTGTGGCGGTTTCGGGGGCGGACTCGGATACAGCGGCGTGCGCCGCGCCGGGCAGCAGAAGCCACATCGCGGTCAAGAGCGTCGGGAACGGTGTTTTCAGCGCCATGGTTTTGATCCGGAAAAGTTACTCACAAGCTATACATCGTCAGCCGGCCCGATTCGGATTCAATCGCTCTCACAGCGGTGCAACCCGCGCCATTGCTGGCGGGCGGTCATTCCTGGCGTGTTGGGCAAGCCGGGACGCCAAGGTGTACGCGGGTTCTACAGAACGCAGGTGACACGAGGCGCAGTTCGCCGGTGGCGGCGCATCCGGATTCAGGGGGGTGCTATGTATCGGCCGCGGTCGGGTGCCGCTCCGGGGACAGGCCGGTCAGCCTGCGCTACTGCCGCAGAAGATGTCGTGCAGGGTCTCGATCAGCCGCCCGGCGGGGCCGTCGGCGATGGTGTAGTAGATGGTCTGCGCCGAACGGCGCGTGTGGACGAGACCATCGCGGCGCAGGACCGCCAGGTGCTGGGACAGCGCGGATTGCGACAGGGGGACGCGTTCGTTGATCTGGCCGACGGTGAGTTCGCCCTTGGCGAGGCTGCAGAGGACCATGAGTCGGGAACTGTTGGACAGGGCTTTCAACAGCCGCGTCGCTTCATCCGCATGGGCACGCATCTCCTCCGGATCGAAGGGCAACAAATCGCCGTTGCGGGGCTGAACACCATGTGGTTGTGAGCTCATCGCAGCTATGCTAGTCGATATTCGAAGAAAAACGAAGTGCATTAAATTAGACAATTTAGCGATAATAAGGTCGCCGGCCCATCCCGGCCAGTCGGCGGCGTGCACGAAGCGACATGGAGAGCTGCATGGTTCGATCGCCGCAAGTCCGCGGTTTTTATCACCCGCCGACATCCACCTTTTCCTACGTCGCCTGGGATCCAGAAAGCCGGCAGGCGGTGATCGTAGACCCGGTGCTCGACTACGACAGCGCGGCCGCACGCACCGATACGGCCAGTGCCGCGGCGCTGATGGCGATCGTGAACGCAGAGGCGCTGCAGGTGGCCTGGATTCTCGAAACGCACGCGCATGCCGATCATCTTTCGGCCGCCCACGTCCTGCACCGCTGGACCGGCGCGCCGGTCGGCATCGGCCGGGGGATCGGCTCGGTGCAGTCTGCGTTCAGCGAAATTTACGAGTTGGGGGACGATTTCCCGGTCGACGGCCGGCAGTTCGATCGCTTGTTCGATGACGGCGACCGACTCATGGTGGGAAACACACCTTTGGAAATTCTCGCCACTCCGGGGCACACCAGCGACAGCATCACCTACCTGTTCGGCGATGCGGCTTTCGTGGGCGACACGCTGTTCGCACCGGATTACGGGACGGCACGTTGCGATTTTCCGGGTGGCGACGCCGCCAAGCTGTTTCAGTCGGTGCAGAAGCTATACCGCTTGCCGCCGGAGACCCGCTTGTTCCTGTGCCACGACTACCCGCCGGCGGACCGCGACCCGCGCTGCGAATGGAGCGTCGCCGAACAGCGCCGCGACAACGTCCACATCGCCGCGACCACCACGGCGGAGGGGTTCGTGGCGATGCGCGAGGCGCGGGACGAAACCCTGGGGATGCCCGCACTGATCCTGCCGGCGGTGCAGATCAACATCCGCGCCGGTCGGCTGCCGGACCCGGCGGACAACGGCACTCGTTATTTACGCATCCCGCTGAATATTCTCTAGTCGGGGGTCGGCGGGGTCGGCAGGCGCAGCAGGTAAACGGACACGGCAAGCGCAAGCAGGAACATGGCGACCTGCCCGACCACGACCGGAACGAAAAAGACGATCGTCACGCCGAAGGACAGCCACATGATCAGCAAAGTGGTGGCTTTGCCGCGGCGAGTCATGCCGCGTCCCTCCTCGAAATCGCGCAAATAGCTGCCGAACCAACGGTGGTTCAGCAGCCAGCCGTGGAAGTGCTCGGAGCTGCGCGCGAAACAGAATGCAGCGAGCAGCAGGAAGGGTGTCGTCGGCAGTCCCGGCAGGAGAATGCCGAGCGCACCGAGTCCGACGCAGATCATGCCCGCGGCGATCAGCATCCAGCGCGCCGCATGATCCAGGTAGGTCTCGGGCGTATGAAGCCGGTGGCGCCGGCGCTGCGGTTCAGTCATCGCTGGCGGGAAGGTGGCGGGGATGCCGCGCGGAGCTCGTCATGTCGAAGAACCGGCGTCGAGGCGGTAGTAGCGCCGTAGCCGCCCGCTCTGGAACACGGCCGTAGCCAGCAGCGTGAGGACCGCCACGGCGCCGAGAATCAGCACCATGCGCAGATACGGGACCCCGGCCGCGACACGCACACCGGCCATGGCCCACGCCATCCAAACCCAGCGCAGCGCGCCCAGTGCGAGCGCCACTTGTACGGTGCGCGCCGCCCATGGCTGCGGCACGGCCAGCAGGATCAACAGGCCTGCCACGGCCACCACCATCACTTCGTTGCCGGCGCGAAAGAAACTTGCCGCCAACAACAGCAAGGCCAGCACCGGCGCAACCAGTCGCCACATGGTCTTCTCCCAGGTTATTGTGCGCTCCGCGGTGCGGTGAGATCACTCTACGTCGAAGCGATACAGCACCGTCTTCAGCGGCGGGCCCCCCGCCTGCAGGTCGCTATACTCGAACACGAGTTCGGCCTGCCCCGGTTCCTTGGCGACGAAACGCCAGGTCTCGAGGCCCGGTCCGGCGCCACCGGCACCCGTATCGGGCTCGTAACCGGGCAGGCCGTCGGTGGTTACCACCGGCAGCGCGTTGCCGGCCGGAATCCAGGTCATGCCGCCGGCGCGATCGGCGGGGAGCTTGACGATCACCACCTGGCCTTCCTGCAGGCGCAGGCTGCGGCCATCGTCTTCATCGGTGACGGTGATTCGCGATTCTTCGTCGGCCGCCGCAGCCGCCGTGTCGTTTTCCTCCGCTTCCGGCGCATTGCGCTCGGCGGCGGCGGGCGGCTCGATCGGCGGGGGGGTCGTGTCGGGTGGTTCCGCGCGCTGGCCACAAGCGGTCAGCAGCAACGCGCCTGACAAGGCGACCAGACGACCACGACGCATAAGAAATTCCAAAATCACATCAGGCTCCCGATCAGCATGCCCGGCGAACGGAAAGGGTCGCCGTGCCGGCCGCTATTGTCCGGGAAAACATCGCCGGACCAAAGTCCCGGATGCTAGCTGCCGTCACGGCCCAGCTTGCGGACCTCCGCGAGCCGTTTCTTGCGGCCCCGGTCCCCGTTGGCTTCCACCATGCCTATGAGGGTGCGATGAATCGGCCCGAAGCCGGTGAACGCCAGAATATTGCGCTCCAGGCTCTTGACCGCGTGCGCGCGATAAAACCACTTGTAGGCGAAGCCCGGCATGCCCATGGTGACGATCACGCGTGCGCTCTTGCCCTTGAGGAGCTTGGCGCCCGGCCGGCCCGGCGTATCCGGCTTGGCGAAAGCGAAACCCGGCCGGAAAACCTGCTCGAGGAATCCTTTCAGCAGTGCCGGCATCGAGCCCAGCCACAGGGGGTGGATGATGACCAGGTGGTCTGCCCGGGCGATGGCTGCCTGGCAGCGCGCGATGTCCGGGGGCGGTTGATTGTTTTCGAAGTCCAGCTTCGACCTGAGCAAGGGAAAATCCAGCTCCGAAACGGGCAGGATCTCGACCTCGTGGCCCGCCGCGTTCGCGCCTTGCAGATAGGCTTGGGCGAGAGCATGACCGTAATGACCGCCGCCCGGATCGGGGTGACCCTGGACGATGACGATGCGCTTCCCCATCGAGTGTGCTCCTGGTGGCCTCGAGCAAGAATGCTCAATCCGAGTCTAGACCCTCCAGCCACGCATCATCGGAGCTTTCGTCGATTCCTTCGAAGAGGTAGGTGCTCAGGTAACGTTCGCCGGTATCGGGCAGCATCGCCAGCAGCACCGCACCTGGTTCGGCCTGTCGGGCGACCTTCAACGCGGCGGCCAGGGTGCCGCCGGCAGACAGTCCGACGAGGATGCCTTCCTGCGTGGCGAGCGCATGTGCGCAGTCGCGCGATTCCTCGTCTGTCACGGTGACCAGCTCGTCGAACACCTGGCGGTTAAGGACGGGCGGGATGAAATCGGGCGTCCAGCCCTGGATCTTGTGTGGCTTCCATTCCTTGCCCGCGAGGAGGGAGGCGCCCTCGGGCTCGGTCGCCACGATCTTCAGGTCGGGCCGCGCGAGCTTGAGCACCTCGCCGGCGCCCGTGAGCGTACCGCCGGTGCCCCAGCCGCTCACCCAGTAATCCAGTCGCCGTCCGGCGAAATCGCTGAGGATCTCGGGCCCGGTCGTGTTGCGGTGAAAGGCTGGGTTCGCTTCGTTCTCGAACTGTCGGGCCAGGAACCAGCCATGTTTTCTCGCCAGTTCCTCCGCGCGCCGCACCATTCCGGTGCCCCGCTCGGCGGCCGGGGTGAGGATGACCTTTGCGCCGAGCGCCTTCATCACCCGTCGCCGCTCGACCGAGAAGGTCTCGACCATGGTGGCGACGAACGGATAGCCGCGGGCGGCGCAGACCATGGCCAGCGCGATGCCCGTATTGCCGGAGGTGGCCTCCACCACAGTCTGCCCGGGCTTGAGCACACCCCGTTTTTCCGCATCGTCGATGATCGCGAAAGCGAGCCGGTCCTTGACGGAAGCCATCGGATTGAAGGACTCGATTTTCACGTAGATCGTCGTGTGCTCTGGCCCGATCTTGTTGAGACGGACCACCGGCGTACGGCCGATCGTGGAAAGAATGCTGTCGTGAATCATGGCGGCTTCCAATTTGCTTATATCCAAAAGCATATAAGCTATGCGCCAGCCGTTGGAAATAATCTTTGTTCCGATTCGTATGCGCTTTGGTTATAACAATGATCACCAATTCCCGAAGCCACATGCCTCACGCTGGCCGGCCTGACCCAAGCACATGAAACTGCAGCAATTACGATATCTCCGCGCAGTCATCGACAACGGCCTGAACATGACCGTGGCCGCCGAGCGCCTCGCGACATCGCAGCCCGGGGTCAGCAAACAGCTCAAACTGCTGGAGCAGGAACTCGGGTTGAGCCTGTTCGTGCGCAAAGGCCGGAGCCTCGTTCGCCTGACCGGCGAGGGCGAACAGGTGGCGCACCACGCAGCGCGCATCCTGCACGAGGTGGAAGCCATCCGCGGTATTTCACCGCACCTCTACTCGGAATCCGCCGGGCGGCTGTCGATCGGCACGACCCACACGCAGGCCCGCTACGTCCTGCCGGAGGTGATCGCCCGGTTCCGGGAGCGCTATCCGGACGTCACGCTGGACCTGCACCAGGGGACGTCGGAGCAACTGGCGGAGATGGCCGACAAGCGGCAGGTGGATTTCGTCATCGCGTCGGAGTCGCGGCAACGTTTTCCGGATCTCGTCGTCCTGCCGTGCTTTCTCTGGGACCGGATCGTCCTCGTCCCGGAAAACCACCCGCTGGCCGACCTGGATCGCCCTCCCTCGCTGGAGGAGCTGGCCGCGCATCCGCTGGTGACCTATGTTTTTAATTTCGAGGGGGAATCCAGCCTGAAGCAGGCGTTCGCGGCGCGCGGGCTCGATCCGCAGGTGGCCTTCACGGCGCGCGACGCGGATGTCATCAAGACCTACGTGGGCATGGGGCTCGGGATCGGCATCGTGGCGCGCATGGCCCAGACGGTACGTTCCCAGGGGGGGCTGGTGGCACTGGAGACCACGGGACTTTTCCCGCGGTGCACGACGTGGATCGGTTTCCGCCGGGATATCGCGTTGCGCAAGTACATGTTCCATTTTTTCGAACTCTTTGCCGCGCATCTGGACGAACATATGGTCAGGGAGGCCCTGGCCTGCCCGACGCAGGAAGAAATCGACAAGCTGTTGGGAGATACACCGCTGCCGCTGCGCGAGTGATGGCGAAGGCGAAGAACGGAAAAAAGGGGTGATGAGCATGGTGAAGCAGATCGGTGCGCGCGTGACGGGCCTGGCCCTGGCGGCGATCCTCTTTGCAACGGGGCCCGCAAGGGCAGACACGCAGGCGGTCGCGGACGACATCCGCACACAATATGAACCCCTTCGGGTCCTTCGGGTGGTGGAAGGGCTGGAACATCCCTGGGGGGTGGCGCTCCTGCCGCAGGGCTATCTCGTGACCGAGCGCTCCGGGCGGCTCAACCTCGTCACCGACGGCGAGATCCGCCGGATTGCAGGCAGCCCCGAGGTGTATGCCTTTCGCCAGGGTGGCTTGCTGGACGTCGTGCTGCATCCCGACCATGCCTCGAACGGCTGGGTCTACCTGACTTATTCGTACGGCGATGCGGACGGTACGGCTACGGCACTCGGCCGGGGGCGGCTCGAGGGCACGCAACTGGTCGATTTCGAGCAGATCTTCGTCCAGGACCGTCTTTCGGAACCGGGGCGGCACTACGGCTCGCGGCTCGCCTGGCTGTCGGACGGCACGCTGCTGATGAGCATCGGCGATCGCGGCTCGGAGCCCTCCCGGGCACAGGACCTGGGCGATCATGCCGGCAAGGTGATTCGGCTCAATGAAGATGGCACCGTGCCCGAGGACAATCCTTTCGTCGGGCGCGACGAAGCCTTGCCCGAGATATGGTCCTACGGTCATCGCAATATCCAGGGCATGGTCGTGGCGGAGGGCGACGTCGTCTGGGTCACGGAGCACGGGCCGCGAGGCGGCGACGAGCTCAATCGCATCGAGCCCGGCAAGAACTACGGATGGCCGGTGGTCAGCAAAGCGCGCGAGTACCGCACCGAGGAACAGTACGGCGAGGCGCGCAGCCGGCCCGGTTACCTCGATCCCGTCTACGAGTTCCTGCCGACACTGGCGCCTTCGGGCCTCGCGCTGGTGACCCGGGAGCAGTTTCCGCGCTGGCGCGGCAACCTGCTCGCCGGCGGTCTCGCCGCCGAACGAATCCGCCGCGTCGTGCTGGAAGACGAGGTGGTGGTCCACGAAGAAGAGTTGCTGCTCGGACTCGTCGGGCGGATCCGCGATGTCCGCGAGGGCGCGGACGGCAGTATCTACGTGCTGACCGACGAGGAGAACGGCGGTCTCTACCGGGTCGAGTCCGCGCGCTGATCCAGGAGTGGCGGCATTGGGCAGTCGAGCGCCGTTGCCGCGTTGCGCAATAACTGCAGCTCGCGGGGGTGGATGCGGCCGTCGTGTGCCGCCACTTCTGCGAGTGTCGCGACCAGCAGGCGGCGCAGCGGCGGATCCATCGCCGCGAGGCGCCGCGCATGCGCGGCGGTTTTCGCACCCGCATTTCTTTGCACAACGCCGAAAGACGGCTCCGGCGACGGCACGGTAAACCCACCGGCGGCGAGCTTCGCCACCCCATGCCGCCACGCCGCGGCTGCCGCCACTTCGTCCGCGTGCCCCACTCGCGCGAGGAGCGCCAGCATGGCCAGTGCACCATCGGCATCCGCGTGTGCCGTGGAGGTTCTCGACAGGCGCGACTCCAGCGCCGCCGCCAGCGTGGCTTCGTAGGGGCTCACGACGCCGTCGAGTTCGACGAGCCGTTGCGCCAGGTGGACGAGATCGTCCCGCCGCGCTTCAGGGAGGTGCTGCAGCGCTGGCGAGGCGAGGTCCAGCAGGGCGAGACGCAGCGTCGGAGTGATCTCTTCGATCGCGTCCCATGTTTCCGCGACCCGGCCCGCGACGATGGCGCCCAAGCGGCTTTCGAGCAGTGCAAGTTGTCGGGTGCGCGCACTGACGTCGGCGTCGAGGAGTATGGCAAGTGCCGTTACGGCGGCGCCTTCCGGTTCCAGCACCGCCGCGTGGAGCGCATCCGGCATGAGCGCCAGCAGGTGTTGCCCCATCGCCAGGTCGACATTGCCGATCGACGCCATCGCAAGCTCGGCTGCGACCGGCCTCGGGGCGGCGGGCGCCGGAGGTGTTACCGGCGGCGGAGGCGCCGGTGGCGGCGGGTCGTCCGGCTGCCAGTGCGGGTCCAGCGCGCGGATGCGTGCGGCGACCGGCGGGTGGGTGGCCAGCAGTCCTGCGAGACTCCGCCGCCCGGTGGCGAACAGCATGTGGCCGATTTCTTCGCCGCGCACCGCGCGCACCGCGGAGGAGAGGGGCGATGCCGCGATTCTCTTCAGGGCATCGGCGAGGCCTGCGGGGTTGCGGGTGAACTGCACTGCTGATGCGTCGGCGAGCACCTCGCGCTGGCGTGACACGGCGGCCTGCAGGATGCGTCCCGCCAGCACCCCGATCGAGCCGAGCACCACGATGGCGAGGCCGGCGGCGAGCAGGGCGGCGCCCGCGCCGGACGCACCGCCCCGGCCGCCCGGGCCGCGTCTCCGGCCGCCGCCCAGGGCCGCGCCGCGCAACAGCAGCCGGCCCGTCATGCTGACGGCGACCAGGCCGAACACGTAGCCCATGAGACGGGCATTGAGCCGCATGTCACCATTCAATATGTGGCTGAACTCATGCCCGACCACGCCTTGCAGTTCATCGCGCGTCAGCCGCTCCAGCGCCCCCCGGGTGACCGCCACTGCCGCGTTGGAAGGCTGCAAGCCGGCCGCGAAGGCGTTGATGCCGGGTTCGTTCTCGAGCACGTAGACCTCGGGGACCGGCAGTCCGGAGGCGATCGCCATTTCCTCCACCACGTTGTGCAGGCGGCGCTTGAGCGGATCCTGCTCGAGGCCGGTGACGCGCTCCCCGCCCAGCGAGACGGCGACGGCGCCACCGCCGCTGCGCAGGCTGCGCAGACGCCAGAGCGAGGCGATGCCGATGAACGCGGCGATGGCCACGGCCGCGATCACGAACACCGCGGGATCGAGCGCGGTGCCCGGGAGTTGCCCCGGGGGGGTGTCGGCGGCCCCGAACAGGAGTGTCAGCACCGCTGCGACCGACAGTGCCACGGCCCCGGCCGCGATGGCGAACGCGCCCAGCAGCCAGCGCGAAAGACCACGCGCCGTCGCTTGCCTGCCGAAGAAGTCCATGCCCGGCCGAGCCCCGTGAGCCGGTCAGCGGCCGCGAATCAAAAGCTGACCTGCGGCACCTGGCGTTTCTCCTCG
>Ga0102938_10003241_pt1 | contig 12204 bp, 12 predicted proteins | sample SalPonR2_B_D2_MG_FD_84516 | JGI IMG/M metagenome (GOLD analysis project Ga0102938, IMG submission 84516) | Salt pond soil microbial communities from South San Francisco under conditions of wetland restoration - Salt Pond MetaG R2_B_D2_MG | ecosystem: Environmental > Aquatic > Marine >... | reverse complement strand
TGGCTTAGCCGGCGTTCCTTTTGCTGCGGCCTCACCATTTCTCGAACTCGATGCGGGGACGATCGATGCGGCCGTCAACGCGATCCTCCCTGACGGCAGCGAAGTCGAGGTGCTCACCGCGCCGGGCCTGGCGCTGGGAGCCGACACCGCCTACACGGTGATCGCGGCGGGCAGTACCGCGGAGTTGCTGGCTCCCGGCGACGGCAATCCGCTCCAGTTGTTCGTGCTCCCGCGTCCCGTCGAGGAATCGATCGACGGGGTCCGCATCCAGGTGCTGCACGGCGCGCCGTCCGTACTCGAGGTGGACGTTTACGTCACCGCCCCCGATGACGAGCTGGCTGGACTGACGCCCGCCACGTTTGCTTTCGGCGAGGTGCTCGACCTCGGCACCGTGGCCGCGGCCGACTACCGGATCCGCATTACGCCGGAGGGCAGCGACACCGTGGTTTTCGATTCCGGGGCGGTGACGCTTCCCGACGGGGCGGACTTGAGTATCGTCGCGGTCGATAACGTGGGACCCGGGAGTGCGCCGGTCGCGCTCCTGGCGGTGTTCGCCGACGGCACTGTTGCTGAACTGCGTGACGGCGGTGCCGCCGCGCCGGCCGGCCTGACGGCCGTGCACAACGCGGCCGATGCGCCGCCGGTGTGCGTCGTCGCGGACGATGCCGGGACGGTGGACACGGAGCGCGTCGAACTGTTCGCGGGTGTGCCGTTCCGCAGCTTCGGTTATCTCGGCGAGGTGCCTCCCGGCAGCTACGAAGTGGGCCTCGAGGTGTTCGACGGTCAAACGGGCTGCGCAGGGACTTCGGCGGTGACTTTCGACACCGCGGTGGATCTCGCGGCCGGTGCAGACGTGACCGGCATCGTGGCGGGTTCGCTGGGCGCCGGGTCGCTCGAGTTGCTTGCGCTGGACGACTCATTGCGCCCGATTGCGACCGAGGCGCGCGTGCGCATCGTACACGGATCGGCCGCAACGCAGTCCGTCGATATCTACGTCGTAGCGGCCGGGACCGACATCACTTCGCCCGATGTCACTCCTGAATTCAGCGACGTGGAGTTCCGCACCTCGACCGGTTTCGTTGCGCTGTCACCTGGTGACTACGATGTCTTCGTGACGCTCACGGGCGAGACCGCGCCGGCGATTTCTCTCGAGGGCGCGTCTTTCGACGGCGGCGACGTGATCAGCGCGATCGCCAGTGATCCGGCCGATGGCGAGACATCGCCCGGCCTGATCGTGATCGATCACGTGGCTTTGACGAACCCGACACTCTGAAGCGAGCCATGAAGCTTCAACGGCGCCCGTGTTCCGGCACGGGCGCCGTTCTCGTTCAGAATCCCAGCGTGTAGGGCCCGCCCTTCTTGAGCGCGCGCTGGTAGGCCGGGCGCTCTGCGATGCGCTCGACGAAGTTTTGCAGCTTCGGCCGTGCTGAGCCAAGCAGGCCGCCGGCCGCCGCGGCCTCGAGCGGGAAGCTCATCTGGATGTCGGCGGCCGTGAACGTTTCGCCCGTGAACCAGCTCCGGCGCCCCAGTTCCGCCTCCATGAAATCGAGATGCAGGGCGAGCTGCGGCTTCACGAAGCTCTGCTGGACTTTGTCGGCGATGCCGCGCACTACCGGGCGAACGAAGAAGGGCATGGGGGCATCGGGCATCTTGCGGAAAATGAGGCTGAGCAGCAGCGGCGGCATCGCCGAGCCCTCGGCGTAATGCAGCCAGTAAGTGTATTGCCGGCCTTCCTCCGTGCCCCGCGGGGGCCGCAAGCCGCTGTCCCCGCCGTGCGTATCGACCAGGTATTCGATGATGGCGCCGGATTCGGCCACCGTGACGTCGCCGTCGGTGATGACCGGCGATTTGCCGAGCGGGTGGACCTTCCGCAACGTCGCCGGCGCGAGTTTCGTCTCCGGATCGCGCGGGTATCGCTTGACGCGATACTGGACGCCAAGCTCCTCGAGCAGCCACAGGATGCGTTGCGATCGTGAGTTTTCGAGGTGATGGACGATGATCATCGGCGTCTCCGCAACAAAAGAGGCACGATGCTATCCGCTCCGGGCCGAGGATAGAATGGCTCCATGAGTTATCCGGACGATCGCCAGGCGACCGACACCGTGCTGCTGGTGCGCCCCGTGGCTTTTCACGGCAATCCAGAGACGGCGGATTCGAACGCTTTTCAGCGCCCGCCGGCCGCGGCGGACCCGGAGGCCGAGCAGGCCGCCGCCGCCGTGGAATTCGACGGCCTCGTGGATACGCTGCGTGCCGCCGGCGTGAATGTCATCGTCGTGCCTGATACGGCGCAGCCGCCCACCCCGGATTCCGTGTTTCCCAATAACTGGGTGAGCTTCCACGCGGACGGCACGGTCGTGCTTTATCCCATGATGGCGCCCAGCCGCCGCGGCGAGCGGCGCCGTGACATTCTCGAGATGCTCAGCCGGGAGCATGGCTTTCACGTGGCGCGGGTGCTGGACCTGTCGGGTCACGAGGCCGACGAGCGCTTTCTCGAAAGCACCGGCAGCATGGTCCTGGATCGGGCTCATCGCGTCGCCTACGCGTGTCTTTCCGCGCGCACCGACCCCGCGGTGCTGGCGGACGCCGCGCAGCAACTGGGCTACGAACCGCTGGCCTTCGCGGCGCTGGACCAGGAAGGATTGCCGATCTATCACACCAACGTGCTGATGTGCATCGGCCGGGATTTCGCAGTGGTCTGCGAGGAGGCCATCAGCGATGCCGGCCAGCGCGCCGCGGTCAGGCGACGTCTCGAAGATACGGGCCACGAGGTCGTGCCGATTCGTTTCGAGCAGATGTGCAGCTTTGCCGGCAACATGCTGGAACTGGAGAATGCCACCGGTGAGCGGCTCCTGGCCCTGTCGTCACGCGCCCTCGATGCGCTCGATGCGGGCCAGCGCGCGACCCTGGCTGCGCGCTGTCGCCTGGTCGCCGCGCCGGTGGCCGCGATCGAGGACGGCGGCGGCGGCAGCGTCCGATGCATGCTGGCGGAGATCCATCTCCCGCGAAGGGTTTGAAGCTGCGCGAGCCGCCGCAGGGCATTTGCACATAATATGCAGTAGAATCGCCGCCCGAGCCTGCTGCGCCGAGCACTTTCCATGACCCATGACACTCGTATACTGATGTGTCCGCCCGACCATTTCGAGGTGGATTACGTCATCAACCCCTGGATGGACGGGCACTCCGGCTCGCTCGACCCGGCGCTGGCCCGTGAGCAGTGGGAAGAGCTGCGGGAGGCCATCTCGACTTGCGCCGAGGTCAAGCTGATCGATCCCCGTCCGGGCCTCCCCGACCTGGTGTTCACCGCGAACGCCGGGCTGGTGTACCAGAATCTGGCCGTGCCGTCGCATTTCATGCCGCACGAGCGGCGGCCCGAGGAGCCTTTCCTGCGGGCCTGGTTCGAGAGCGAGGGCTTCGAAGTGCGGGTCCTGCCGCAGAACATCGCTTTCGAGGGCGCCGGCGACGCGTTGATCGATCGCGGTGGCCCGTGGCTCTGGACGGGCTACGGTTTTCGCACCGAACTGGAAGCGCACGACTACCTGCGCCGCTGGTTCGACCTGGAACTGGTTTCGATCCGCCTCGTCGATCCACGCTTCTATCACATCGATACCTGTCTGTGCCCCCTGGACGGCGGCTATCTGCTGTACCATCCGCCCGCCTTCGCCGCCGAGTCCCGCAAGGAGATCGAGCGCCGCGTGCCGCGCCACAAGCGCATTCCGGTCAGTGTGGAAAATGCCGGGCATTTCGCCTGCAACGCCGTCAACGTGGGCGATTGCGTCTTCATGAACCGCACGGGCGGCGAACTCGTTGCTGTGCTCGAGGCGAGAGGCTTCAAGGTGACGCAGCTGGGGCTGTCGGAATTCCTCAAGGCGGGCGGGTCGGCGAAGTGCCTGACGCTCAAGCTGACGGAGCCGCAGCGCCCCGCCTGAAGCAGCCCGTTCCCCGGGGAGACGTCGGCCCGGCTAGAATAGGTGTTGCGTCCACCCGGAGGGAAGGCATGGCACAAGGGCCCCGCGTCTGCGTCATCGGCGCCGGCTCCAGCGGCATCGCAGTCGTCAAGGCATTGCAGGACCGCGGCATCTCGCAGGTCTGTTACGAGAAGAGCGACGATATCGGCGGCAACTGGTATTTCCGCAATCGCAACGGCATGTCGGCCGCCTACGAGTCGCTGCACATCAATACCGACGCGAAGCTGATGGAGTATCGCGACTACCCCATGCCCGCCGACACGCCGGACTATCCCGGCCATCGGGTCATCAAGCGCTACTTCGACGATTACGTGGAGCACTTCGGACTGCGTGAGCATATCTGCTTCAACACGGAGGTGAAGCAGGCGCGCCGCCGCGATGACGGCCGGTGGGAAATCTCGCTCGACTCCGGCGCAACCGAGCTGTTCGACGTGCTGATCGTGGCCAACGGCCACCACTGGGACCCGCGCTGGCCGGAGCCGCCTTATCCCGGCAAATTCGACGGCGAGCAGCTGCACTCGCACAGCTACCTGAATCCGACGGACCCGGTCGATTTCCACGGCAAGCGCGTCCTGGTGGTGGGCATGGGTAACAGCGCGATGGATATCGCCTGCGAGTTGTCGCGACCGGGGATCGCCGAGCGCCTGTACCTGTCGGCGCGGCGGGGGGTATGGATCCTGCCCAAGTACCTGTTCGGCATCCCCATGTCGCGCCTCGGCATGCTGCCGCACTGGTTCCCGTGGCGGCTCGGCAGCCTCCTTACCCGGATCGTCGTCAGCCTCAACGCGGGCACACCCTGGCGCTTCGGCCTGCCGCGCCCCGACCATCGCATGCTGGAGGCGCACCCGACCATCAGCCAGGAGATCTACATACGCCTTGGCAGCGGCGACATCCTGCCGCGCTCCGGTATCAGTCGCCTGCAGGGCAAGCGGGTGGAATTCAGCGACGGCGGCAGCGAGGAGGTGGACATCATCGTCTGGTGCACCGGCTACAAGCTCAGCCTGCCGTTTTTCGCGCCGTCGTTCATTGCCGCGCCCGGCAACGACCTGCCCTTGTGGGAGCGCATGGTCAAGCCGGGCATCGACAACCTGTTCTTCGTCGGGCTGTTACAACCGCTCGGCGCCATCATGCCGATCGCCGAGGCGCAGGGCCGTTTCATCGGCGACCACCTGCTAGGCCGCGTCGCCCTGCCCGATGCCGCAACGATGGCACGCGAGATGGCGCGCGAGCGCGAGGCACTGTTTAGCCGCTATCGCGACCGTTCGGCGCGCCATACCATGCAGGTGGATTTCGAAGATTACCTGCATCGCCTGCGCAAGCTGGCGCGCCGCGGCGCACGCCTCGCGCGGGATCGCAAAGCGGCAGGCCCGTGGTCGCCGGGCGCCTCGCCGGCGGCGCACTAGGCTATGGCGATGCGCCGCGCTTTCGCACGCTTGCTGGCGCGCGCCGTGCTGCGTCCGGGGCTGGCGCCGGGGCGACCGCTGGCGCAGCGGCGCTGGCGCATCGAGCGGGCGGCTGCGGTGCTCCCCCTGCCGCGCGACGTCCGCATGCAGCCCGCCGCGGAGGAGAACCCGGGCGGCGAGTGGCTGTTGCCGGGTGACGTCCAGCCGGACGATCCGCGCGGCGCCATGCTCTACGTCCACGGAGGCGGCTTCGTGCTGGGCTCCCCCGCCAGCCATCGGGCGATCGCGGCCCGCTTCGCCCAGCTGACGGGCCGCCCGGTGCTCGCTGCGCATTATCGGCTGGCGCCGGAACACTCTTTTCCGGCCGCGCTCGAGGACTTGCAGTCAACCTGGCGGGCGCTGACGCTGGACGGCGAGCGGCCGATCGCCCTGGCCGGTGATTCCGCGGGCGGCTGGCTGGCGCTTGCGCTGGCGTGCTATGCCGCAACCGCGGGCCTGCGCCGGCCGACCGGCCTCGCGCTCTTTTCGCCGCTCGTCGAGCTGGCGCGCGCCGAGCGTGCCCTGGCCGACGATATGCTCTTGCCGCCCGGTTTCGTGCAGCAGGGCATCGCCGCGTGGCGGGGCGACATCCCGGCCAGCGATCCGCGCTTCGACCTGCTGGACGCGTCGCTCGCGGGACTGCCGCCCGTGTATCTCGCCTTCGATCGCGACGAGGCGCTTGCCGACGATGCGCGCCGGCTCGCCGCCGCGTTGCGCGCGGCCGGCGTGGGGTTGCGCATCGAGGAATCGAGCGGCCTGTGGCATGCCTGGCCGCTGTTCGGCGGAGTGCTGCCCGAAGCCGATGCCACCCTGCGCGCCGCCGTCGCCATGCTCGGGCTGCAGCCGGACCGCGCCTGATGACCCCTGCCAGCCCGACGCTGCGGCTGCTCTGCGGGGCAGCGCTGATCAGCTTCGCGCCCGTATTCGTGCGGCTCACCCCGGTCAGCCCGACCGAAAGCGCGTTCTACAGGACCCTGTTCGGGGGATTGATGCTCGCCGCCTGGGTGATCCTGCGTCGCACGCCGGTGGAGCGCCGCTCCGGCACGGCACTGCTGGCCCTGCTCGCCGCGGGCGTGCTGTTCTCCGCGGACCTTGCCGTGTGGCATCGGAGTATCTGGTACGTGGGCCCCGGGCTGGCCACCCTGCTCGGCAATTTCCAGGTGTTCCTGCTGGCCCTTGTCGGCATATTTTTCTTCCGTGAGAAGGCCCGCTGGGAGCTCATGGTAGCCATCCCGATGGCGGTCCTCGGCCTCGGCCTGATCGTCGGCTTCGAATGGCAGAGCCTGGATGCCGACTACCGCTGGGGGATCGTGTTCGGCCTGCTGACCGCCGTGTTCTACGCTGCCTACATCCTGGCTCTGCGACGTGCGCGCGCCGCCAGTCCCGCCGGTTCGATCGTGTCCGACCTGATGATCGTTTCGCTGGTCTCGTCGGCTTTCCTTTTTGCGGGCGCAGGCCTCGGCGGTGAGCCGGTGTCGATTCCTGACGCCAGGTCGGCGGGACTGCTCGTGGGCTACGCGCTCGTGGCGCAGGTCGTGGGCTGGCTGCTGATTTCCGGCAGCCTGCCGCATGTGCCGGCATCGCGCGTCGGCCTGATCCTGTTGCTGCAGCCGACGCTGGCGTTCCTGTGGGATGTATTGATCTTCTCCCGTCCCTTCGGGCCGCGGGAGATCGCAGGCGCCACTCTGGCGATCGCGGCAATCGGTCTCGGTTCTCGCCCGCGGCGCTGAGCGGGCCGTTCGGGTCTCACGTCCACAGGCGCAATGCGCCCGCCGCCAGTTCGATCGAGAGACGCGAGATATCCTCGCCGAGCAGTTCGCCGTCGGCCTGGGCGGGCATGCCGAAGGCGCTGTCGATCTCCATGCGCCGGCTGCGGGCGAAGTGCGCGACGGACAGGTGTTCGTGGGTGCCGCGCACCACGCGGGGCGCATGTCGCAGCACCTGCATCGCGCTGAGCGCGTCCGCCCAGACGAGGTCCAGCTGACCGTCGTCCAGCAGGGCGCGGGGTGCGAGCCGGAAAAGGCCCCCTACGTACTGGCCGTTGCAGGCGGCGACCAGCGTCATCGGCCGCCGATCCTCGCCGCCGTCCCACCGCAGCGTGCACGCGGGCGCTGCGACGCCGTTCCGCAAGGCGTCGAGGAGCCCGGCGCCGTAGGCCAGCGGTCCGGGCAGCCATCGGCGCAGCAGCATGGCCCGGGTGATCGCGGCATCGAAGCCGAATCCGACGCCATTGACGAACCAGCGATCGTTCACGCGGCCGGCATCGATGGCGCGGGGCGTGCAGCCCCCCGCCAGTCGCGCGCACGCGGCGCGCCAGTCGCGGGGCAGACCGGCGGACTTGACGAAGTCGTTGCCGGTGCCGAGCGGAACCACGCCCAGGATGGTCTGAGCGCCGGGTACGGCGAGCAGGCCGCGGGCCACTTCGGACAGCGTGCCATCCCCCCCAATGGCGATGACCCGCGCGCGCCCTCGTTCGGCTTCGCGCGACGCCAGCTCGTCGAGGTGCCCCGGCCCGCCGCTGATGACGGTTTCGACCCGAATTCCGCCGGCCTCGAGCAGCGCGACCGCCCGTGCCCCGTGGCGGCGCCCCCGGCCTCCGCCTGCAGTGGGATTGACGAATACAACGACGGCTTCGCGCATGGCGGCCCGCACTCCCCGGTCGACCGCGGGCAGCATACCCCAGCACGCCGGGCCTGGCGCCGAGCCAAGGCCGCTGATCCGGGCTAGAATCGCGCCTCTCCATCCCCACGGTCATTCATGCTCGAACTCTGCGCCAAGCTGCTCATCGGATATCTCGCGGGCTCGCTCGTGGGCAGCCTGGTGCTCGGCCGGATCCGCGGCACGGACATCCGCAAGCTCGGCAGCGGCAATGCCGGTGGCACCAATGCGCTGCGCACCCAGGGCAAGGGCTTCGCGCTGGCGGTCATGATCATCGACATCGCCAAGGTGGTGGTGCCGATCCTGTGGCTGGGTGATGCCGCGCTGCCCTGGATCGGCGTCGATTCCGAAGTATCGCGGGAGACCATCGCCGTCGGCATCGCTGCGGGAGCGGTGCTGGGCCACGTGTGGCCGGTGTATTTCGGCTTGAGGGGCGGCAAGGGCATGGCGACATTGCTCGGCGCCTATGGCGCGATCGAGCCCTGGCTGCTCGTGGCGGTGGTGCTGAGCTGGGTGCCGGTTTTTCTGCTGCGCCGCTACGTCGGGCTCGCCACGATCTTGGCCACGGCCCTGGCGCCGGTCTGGCTCGCGCTGGCGGGCCAGGCCGGTCGCCCGCTGTTCTGGTTCGCCCTCTGCATGGCGGGATTCGTCGCCTGGACGCACCGCGGCAACATCGCACGCATGCGCGCCGGCACCGAGAGCCGCATGCGCGCGGATCGCTCGCCCCCTCCCGGACCGCAGCGGTGAATTTCAATCCGGCCCTGCTGCGGGTCCTTGCGCCCGGACATCCCGTGTCCGGCGAGGCGCTCGGCCGCGAACTCGGCGTGAGTCGCGCGGCGGTGTGGAAAGCCGTGCGCCGGCTGGTCGCACTGGGCGTGCCGGTGGAGGCGCGGCGCGGCCGCGGCTACTGCCTGCCGGCGCCTTTGGAACTGCTGGACCCGGCAGCGATTCGCGCGGCCTTGCCGCCGGCCACCCGCGACCAGCTCGGCCAGCTCGAGGTGGTGGCGGAGATCGATTCCACCAACGCCCGCGTGCTGGCAGGTGGGCTGCCGCTCGGGACCCTGGCTGCCTGCATGGCGGAATACCAGTCGGCGGGCCGGGGGCGCCGCGGGCGCCGCTGGCTGGCGCCGCCGGCCTCCGGTATCTGCCTGTCGGTAGGCGGGCGCATGGCGGCGGCGCCGGCCGATTTTGCCGCGCTGCCAGCGGCGGTCGGCTTGGCCTGTGCGACGGCTCTCGAGGCGCTCGGGGTAGCCGGCGTGCGGCTCAAGTGGCCCAACGACCTGTTGCTCGGTGACGCCAAGCTCGGCGGCGTGCTGATCGAGTTGCGCGGCGAGGCGCAGGGCCCCGCGACCCTGGCGGTCGGGATCGGGTTGAACCTGCGGCTAGGCGCCGCGGCCCGTGCGGCGATCGTGGCGGCGGGCGGTCTGGCGCCGGCGGATCTCACCGCGGTGGCGCCGGACCTCGGGCGCAACAGGATCGCGGCGGCGCTCGTCGAGGCGCTCGCGACATGCATCATGCGGGCGCCGGCCGGGCTCAGTGATGCTGTGCTTGCCGGCTGGGCGGCGCGCGACTCCATGATCGGCCGGCGGGTGAGCATCAGCTCGGGGAGCACGGAACGGCTCGGTATCGCCCGCGGGATCGACCGTTCGGGAGCATTGCTGCTCGAGACGGCCGACGGCTCACGGCAGCGGGTCACTGCGGGCGAAGTCACGCTGCGGGCCGCGGAATGATACTGCTGCTGGATCTGGGCAATACGCGGCTGAAAGCGGCCTGGCCGCTGCCCGGCGGCGGCGTGCGCCTGCTCGGCGAAGCGTCGCACCGGGAAGTGGGCATGGACGAGGCGCTGGCGAGGATACTGGATGGCGAGGCGCTGGAGGGCCAGGCCGCCCTGTGCGCCAACGTCGCGGGGGCGGTTGCGGGGGAGTCGCTGGGCGCGGCGCTGCGGGCATCCGGCGGCGGGAGCCTGGCATTCCTGCGGGCCGAGCGCGAGTTCGGCGGTGTCCGCTGCGCTTACCACGATCCCTCGCATCTCGGTGCCGACCGCTGGGCCGCATTGCTCGGGGCGCGGGCGCTGAGCGGGGAGCCCTGCCTTGTGGTGGATGCCGGTTCGGCGCTCACGCTCGATGCCCTTGCGCCGGGCGGGCGGCACCTCGGCGGCTGGATCCTGCCGGGCCTTGCGATGATGCTTGCGGCACTGGAAGCGCGCACCGGCGACCTCGGCAATCTGCGCCGGGCCTCCCGCGCAGCCGGGGAAGACGAATTCCCCGCCGATACCGGCCCTGCCATGGAGGCCGGGGCGCGACTCGCGGCCGTCGGGGCGGTGCGCACGGCGCGCGCGCGGCTCGAGGCGCATTGCGGCGGACCTGCGCGGCTGCTGCTGACGGGCGGAGACGCCGCCGTGCTCGGTTTTGCGCTGCCGGATGCCCGGCACGTTCCCGACCTGGTATTGCAGGGGCTGGCGCAGGCCCGGGCCGCAATGGCAAGCCCCTCCTGAACGGAGGCTGAACATGGGGCGCCGCATCCGTCGTGAGGTGTACGAATACCCATTGCCGGCTGCTGGGATATACTGCAGCCACCTGTGTCATCGTCAAGGTCGGGAGGACCACGTAAATGAGAAAGCTCACAATCGCAATGCTGGCCATGCCCTTGTTCGCCTTCAGTGGCGCCGCGCTCGCGGGTGATGCCGCCGCCGGCGAAGCGAAGGCCGAAGCGCTTTATTGCATGGATTGCCATGCGGGCGAGGATTTCGAGGGCATGTCCAAGGAAGAGATCACGAAGTCCCTGGAAAGCGCACTGGCGGGCGATCTGGCCCACCCTCCGGGACTCGAGGACATGAAGGCCGAGGACATTCCTGACCTGGCCGCTTATTTCTATGCGGCGGCTGGCGGCGAGTAAGCGCCCGTCCGCACAGCTGAAAAACCGGCCGCCCCCGATTCGTCGGGGGCGGCTTTTTTTGTCCAGCGCGCGAATCGCATTGCTGCGGGCGTGGCCGGGTCCTAGAATGCAAGCCGGTGCCGGTGTAGCTCAGTTGGCAGAGCGGCTGATTTGTAATCAGCAGGTCGCAGGTTCGACTCCTGTCGCCGGCTCCATTTCGGTATACTCCCAGCCCCAACCGCCCACCCCAGAGGAACTATAAAATGAATAAAATCTCCCTCACATTGCTTTCTTTGACGCTCGCCGCGGCCAGCGGCACGGCCCTTGCGGCCGACCCCGCGGCTGGAGAGGCCAAGGCCGAAGCCTGTCTCGACTGCCACATGGCTGAAGATTTCTCCGGGCTGAGCGCCGCGGAGATCGAGGCGGCCATCAACGGAATCCTCGCCGGCGAAGCAGCGCACCCGGCCGACATTTCCGAGGAGCTGGCAGCCGAGGACGTGCCTGACGTGGCGGCCTGGTTCGCCCACGAGGCCGCCGAGTAAGGGGAATTTTGCGGCCGGGCGGCCTGTGAACGCCCGGCCGCCCTTTCCGGCAGCACATGCCACGGCGGCGGCCGCCCCGCGACCGCCGCGATTCCTTTCTGTGTCTGTTGACACCCCAGAGCCCGCGTTTAATAATACGCGGCTTGCGCTTTTGGGGAGGGGTACCCAAGCGGTCAACGGGGGCAGACTGTAAATCTGCTGGCTCAGCCTTCGGAGGTTCGAATCCTCCCCCCTCCACCACGGGCCTTGCAGCCCACTCTGGTGAGGAAATGGGCAGGGACGAGCTGGCGGAAAGGTGGAGGCAAGAGCACGCGCGGGCGTAGTTCAACGGTAGAACCTCAGCCTTCCAAGCTGATGATGTGGGTTCGATTCCCATCGCCCGCTCCAGACAGGGGAGCCGTTGCCGGGGAGCAGGCGGTAGACAACAGGATCGAGGCCCACATAGCTCAGTCGGTAGAGCACTTCCTTGGTAAGGAAGAGGTCACCGGTTCAAATCCGGTTGTGGGCTCCAAGTTGCAGGCATTGAACGAAGCGGGCGGACCGTCCAAGAGGCGGCGCCGGCATGGCAAACAAACAGATTAGTCCGGAGTCGAGCACCGATGTCCAAGTCGAAATTCGAGCGTACGAAGCCGCATGTGAATGTGGGGACGATTGGCCATGTTGATCATGGCAAGACGACCTTGACGGCGGCGTTGACGAAGGTGATGGCGGAGAAGTTTGGTG
>Ga0102938_10003240_pt1 | contig 12205 bp, 9 predicted proteins | sample SalPonR2_B_D2_MG_FD_84516 | JGI IMG/M metagenome (GOLD analysis project Ga0102938, IMG submission 84516) | Salt pond soil microbial communities from South San Francisco under conditions of wetland restoration - Salt Pond MetaG R2_B_D2_MG | ecosystem: Environmental > Aquatic > Marine > Intertidal... | reverse complement strand
GCGAAGAGCATCTCGACTTTCTTCCTGAGCTTCATCGCAATCTCATATTCTTCGGTTTTGGCCAATTCCCTGGCAACTTGGCGCGCATCTTCGTGCTCCTCGCGGGTGATCTTGCGCGCGTCAGCGTTGGGGCAGCATTTTTGCTTGGACGGGCAGACCTGACAGACGTCCTTCAAAGCACGGTAGCGGGCTGTGCCTTTGCCCGTCGGGCCACGGTTCGGATCGGAATAATTCCTGCGAAACTGTTTGAGCGCGTGACCCTCGGGGCAGATGTATTGATCATTCTCAGCGTCCCATTCGAAATCTGTGCGTGTCCAAGTGCCGTCGGGGCGGGCGGCCTTATCGATTACCGGGATGTAGGGATCGATCTCGCGATCCACGAGCCAGCCGAGCATTGGGCCGGAGCCATAGGCAGTGTCAGCGATCATCCAGTCGGGGACCAGGCCGAACCTATCTTTCACCCGTGTCAGCATGGTCTGCGTCGATCCAACCTCCGCTTGCCGGATGGAACGGGTACCTTCGACATCCAAGATGACACCATGATCCGTGTCGATCAGGTAATTGTCGGAATAACTGAAGAATGCCGGACCCTTACGCGCCGCAGTCCATTGACTGGCAGGATCGGAATGCGAGGTGAACTTCGGCTTTACCTCGCTGGCTGCACCGAATGCCGCCTCATCGAGTGTGTCGAGATACTCGCGCACCGCACGAGGCGCATCCGCTGGGTCGATACTTGCCGCGTCCCATTCTTCCTTCGGCGTCGAGTTCTGTTTGTTGGCATCCGCTTCGATCAGGCTGGCGTCCACTGCCATACGTTGCCCGCTGGCGAGGCCTTCTTCGATACAACGGGCAACGGTTGTCTCAAACAGATGGCGTAGCAAGTCGCTTTCTCGAAAGCGGCCATGACGGTTCTTTGAGAAGGTTGAGTGATCCGGGATGCGATCATTCAGATCAAGACGACAAAACCAGCGGTATGCCAAGTTGAGGTGGACCTCTTCACAGAGCCGGCGCTCGGATCGGATGCCAAAACAATAGCCCACCAAAAGCATGCGGATCAAAAGCTCGGGATCGACCGACGGGCGGCCTGTGTGGCTGTAGAAATCCGCCAGATGCGTGCGGATACTGCTCAGATCGACGAACCGATCAACCGATCGCAGCAGGTGATCTTGCGGGACATGATCTTCAAGCGAAAACTCATAGAACAGCGCTGGTTGTGCTTCCTGTCTCGGCCCCAACATTCGTCAATCCTCCCGCTCACAAGCAGAATTGAATCAGCAGATCAGCCCTCGATCAAGCAAGAGTTTTTCAACAAAATAAGCCGAAGGCGGACGTGTGCGACCCTCGAACGCCCATAAAAAAAACAAGCCAGTCCATGCAAAACATCCAATGCGTTTCATAAGGAATAGCGGGCGCCCGCCCTGGTTGTGCCTGATGTCAGGTGACAGATCTTGGGTCTGCGGAGCAAGCCACCTGACCTCTGGGCGGCTTATGCCCCCCATCCGTCGTCGCTTTCAAATTGGTCAAAAAAGTTGACAGGTGGTTCAACCTCAAGCGATGATTGCGCATCATGGGGCGAACGACGCAAGATCGTTAAACGTCCTCATGAGTGTCATGGGAGGAAATGTGATGCATCGGAAGCTGCTTTCGAGCCTTCTGCTCGGAACGATGTTGGTTGGGCCGGCTATGGCCCAGGACAACATGGATAAACTTACAAACATGCAGAAAACAGACGCGACGTTCACGTTTGTTGATCAGAGCGGTGATCGGGCGGAGTCGCTCAAGAAAATCGCGGAACAACTCAACTTGCCCGACGGATTCGAGGCAAGTCTCTATGCCGTCGTGCCGGACGCACGCTCAATGGCCATGGCGCCTCAGGGCACGGTGCTTTTCGCAGGAACGCGTAAAGACAAGGTGTGGTCGATTGTCGACCGTGATCGTGACCGGGTTGCGGATCAGGTCAAGGACTTTGCTCCATCGATCACCTTCGATATCCCGAACGGCCCCTGCTTTTCACCCGATGGCTTTCTCTACATTGCCGAACGCAACCGGGTTCTCGTCTTCCCTGCGGCGGAATTCTTTTTCGAGGGACCAGACCCGGCAGTCGGGGTTGTGGTTGCACAGGGTGAATTGGTCCCTGAAGCAGAAGAAAGCTTCAACCACACCGCACGCGTCTGTGACATCGGCCCTGACGGGAAACTCTACATTTCGCTTGGTCAGCCCTACAACGTGCAGCCAATCGAAAAGATCGAAATGTATGACGAGATCGGGATCGGCGGCATCGTCCGCATGAACACCGATGGATCGGACCGCGAGGTCTACACCCGAGGCGTGCGGAACTCGGTCGGCCAGGACTTCAACCCGGCGACGGGTGAGCTTTGGTGGACGGACAACCAAGTCGACGGCATGGGCGATGATATCCCTCCGGGAGAGTTGAACCGGCAGACTGCCGCAGGTCAGCATTTCGGCTTCCCATGGACCAATTCTGGCGTCGAGATCGTCTCCGAAGCCGATTTCCCGCGCCCCGAAGGAGTTGAGTTCGTCGAGCCGCAGTTGCAGTTGACCGCACACGCGGCCGACCTCGGCATGCGCTTCTATCACGACGACAGCTTCCCGGAGGAGTATCATGGCGGCATCTTCTGGGCGCAGCACGGCTCTTGGAACCGTACGACCCCGGTCGGCGCGCGCGTGATGTTCACGGCACTTGACCCTGAAACCGGCGATGCGATGGGCGCACAGGTATTTGCCGACGGTTGGCTCAATGAAGAGACAGGCGAATATCGCGGCCGTCCGATGGATATCGAATTCTTGCCCGATGGCTCGATGCTGGTATCGGACGACTTCGCCGGTGCGATCTGGCGGATCGCCTACAATCCCAAGCCAGCCGAATGAGGCTCGCAGCAATCACCATCCTCGGCGGGCTTATGCTCGCCGGGGGTGCCCATTCCGATGAGCTGGGGGACCGGGATGCAGGCCGGAAACTGGCAAGCCAATGCAGCACCTGTCATGGTCGCGACGGCTATGCCCAGATTCCGATCGCGCCCCATATCGGTGGCGAACCAGCCGAGTATATCCGCAATCAGCTAACCGCCTTCCGGGACGGCACACGCGAGCACGAGATGATGTCGATCGTCGCAAGAATGCTGAGCGATGAGCAAATTGCTGATCTCGCCGCCTGGTATTCGGGACACAAGGTTCAGGTCGAGTTGAAACAGGATCCGTCCGATGCCCCGGAACAATGCGTGGCCTGTCACGGCGCCGATGGGTTGCATGTCTACAAGGACGCGCCCAACCTCGCGGGTGAGGCGAACATCTATATCGACACCCAACTCAAGGCTTTTCGAAACGGCAAACGTGAGCATGAAATCATGACACCAATTGCGCAAACGTTGAGCGATGAGGAAATCCGCGCAATCGCGGACTGGTATGCCGACATAGGTCTCACGATCGAGATGGTTGAATAGCCAAAGAACGTGACGGCTTGCCGGTACAGCCGGCAAGCCACGATCCTGCCCATTGCCACCAAAAATCCCCTACCCGCCATGACGGCCCACAGCCACGACAGACCACGGCGGGGATACGCCCGGATGGGCCTGATCCCCCTCTGGACAAAAAAAAGGGCCGGCTCGAACAAGCCGGCCAGTCTAACAGGGAGGTAGGAGGCATACGCCCCCTAACTCTCTGTATAGCACATTTGCCGCTAAACGTGTGTGCCCGGCTGAAAATCCCTGACAACATGTGCCCTTGCTGCATCACGCCGCCTTTTCGCGGGGACGTGAATTTTGCCGTCCGAACGCCAGTGGCGCGGCAAAGACCCCCTGCAACCGGCACGGCGCCTTACCCAAGATCCGGTTCTGTCGATTTGAATGCGGCGACATCCTGCATCGCGTGCCACCACACCGAAACACCTGAAACGCCTGCCAACGTCTCGGCATCCGGCGTCAGGGAGACATAGAACATGATCGGCGCAAGAAAGTAATCGGCCAATGTCGGCTGATCGCCCGCAAGCCATTTGGCATCGCCCTTGTTGGCCATCAGCAGCGACAGCAATGTCTTTGACCGCTCAAGACAGTCCGCGCGCGCATCCTCGTTCTGACCACCGATGAAATCGGGAAACAGATGATACCCCGCAACCCCGACAAGGGCGCCATAGCCATACGAATTGATCAGGCTGATCGCTTCATTCATCACCGCGCGCTGCCGGGGATCGGCCGGGATCAAGGCCGGCTCGGGGCGGGTATCCTCGATGTATCAACAAATCGCATCGGTTTCGCGAATCCTTATGCCGTCGATATCCAGCACGGGCACCTTGCCGAACGGATGACGGGCCAGATGTTCGGGCTTGTGCGGTTCGCCCTCCAATACATTGATCTGATCCTGCTGGTACTCCATACCCTTGTCGGCCAAAACCATCTTGACCGTGCGCACATAAGTCGATCCATCGAAACCGTATAGCCTTGTCTCGTCTGCCATGATGTCCTCCTGTGATTTTGCGGGGTGCCGATTGCGTTCGACACATTGCCATTCGCGACATAGTACACTTAACTCCCGCGTGAATGGCGGGTTGACCGCCGCCACCTCACCACAATGAAGAGAGAACACACATGTCGCGCAGCATTATCATCGAACAGGCCGGAGGGCCGGAAAACCTGAAACTCGTCGAAACCGAGGTCGGCGCCCCCGGCCCCGGTGAAATCCGGATCGCGCACAAGGCTTGCGGGCTGAACTTTATCGACGTTTATCAGCGTACCGGTCTTTATCCGCTGGCCCTGCCGCATGCGCTCGGCATGGAAGCCGCCGGCGTCGTCGAAGCTGTGGGCGAGGGCGTCACCCATCTCAAGCCAGGCGATCGCGCCGCCTATGCCGCAACACCGCCCGGCGCCTATTGCGATGCCCGTGTGATGCCCGCCGCACAGGTCTGCCCCCTGCCCGATGCGATCTCGTTCGAAGATGCCGCCTCGATCATGCTGCAGGGCATGACCGTGGAATACCTCTTTCACCGTGTCTGGCCTCTGAAGGCCGGCGACAAGGTGCTGTTCCACGCCGCCGCAGGTGGCGTCGGCCTGCTGGCCTGCCAATGGGCGCGGTCGGAAGGGATCGAACTTATCGGCACTGCCGGCACAGACGAGAAATGCCAACTGGCCATTGAGAACGGCGCCACCTCCTGCATCAATTACCGCGATCAGGATTTCGTTTCCAAGGTCAAGGAGTTGACCGATGGCAAAGGGGTCGATGTGGTGATGGACGGCGTCGGCAAGGACACGTTCACGCCGTCGCTTGATTGCCTCAAGCCGCTTGGCATGATGATGTCGTTCGGCAATGCCTCTGGCCCGGTCGAACCCGTCAGCCTGCTGACCCTTGCCGCCAAGGGATCGCTCAAGCTGACCCGCACCACCCTGTTCACCTTCCTTGCCGACCACGCGCGGTGTCAGGACATGGCCCGCCACCTGTTCTCGAAGGTCGAAAGTGGCGCGATCAAGGTCAATATCGGCCAGACATTCCCGCTAGAGCAGATCTCGGACGCGCACCGCGCATTGGAAGGACGCCAGACAACCGGCTCGACGATCATTACGCTTTGACAGGGCGCGCCGCGGTGTGATCCGTGTTAAGCTGCCGGTGCGCATGTGACGCGGACCGGCAGTATCGCTTTGCGGCACACCCTGCCAAGATCACATGTTTCTGAAGGGGAGATACACATCATGACGATCAGACGCACCGAAGGACGGGGCCAGCGCTATGACAGCATTCTGGATACGGTGGGCAACACGCCGGTGATCCGGATCAACCGCATCGCGCCGAAAAACGTCACCGTCTACGTCAAGTTCGAAGCCTTCAATCCAGCAGGCTCCGTCAAGGACCGGCTGGCCCTGAACATCATCGAGGCCGCCGAGGCCGATGGCCGCCTGAAACCCGGTCAAACCGTGGTCGAGGCGACCTCGGGCAATACCGGCATCGGCCTTGCGATGGTCTGCGCCGCCAAGGGGTATCCGCTGGTGGTCACCATGGCCGAAAGCTTTTCGGTCGAACGCCGCAAGCTGATGCGGTTTCTGGGCGCCAAGGTCGTTCTGACACCCAAGGCGCTGAAGGGCTTCGGCATGTATTCCAAGGCCAAGGAACTGGCCGAGGAAAACGGCTGGTTCCTCGCCAGCCAGTTCGAATCTTCCGACAACGCCGACATCCACGAAGCCACCACCGCCCGCGAAATCGTCAACGATTTTCAGGGTGCACGCCTCGATTACTGGATCACCGGCTATGGCACCGGCGGGACCGTATCGGGCGTGTCGCGCGTTCTCAGAAAAGAACGCCCCGAAACCAAGATCATCCTCAGCGAACCCGCCAACGCCGCGCTGATCGCCTCGGGGTATGTCAACACGCGCAACGCCGCGCATCAGCCCACCGAAAGCCACCCCTCGTTCGAGCCGCACCCGATTCAAGGCTGGACGCCGGATTTCATCCCCTATGTCCTGCAAGAAGCGATCGACAAGCAGAATTACGACGCGCTTGTCCCGGTCGCCGGTGCCGACGGCATTGCATGGTCCAAACGCCTTGCCGCCGAAGAAGGCATCTTTACCGGCATTTCGGGCGGTTCGACCTTCGCTGTGGCGATGGATCTGGCCAAGACCGCGCCAGACGGGTCTGTGATGCTGGTCATGCTGCCCGACACCGGCGAGAGGTATTTGTCGACACCCCTTTTCGACGGGGTCATCGAAGACATGTCCGACGAGGAATGGGAGATTTCGCACTCGACCCCGACAGCCCAGATGACGACAGGCTGACCCTTATTCCGGCTTGGGCCTCGCTCTTGGGCGGGAAGTGGTCTAGGATTCGGGAATGGGTCATGCGGCTGACATCGTTGTTTTTTCCGATCTCGATGGAACATTGCTGGATCATCAGGATTATTCCTGGGGTCCGGCCCTGCCCGCCCTGAATATTTTGCGCGATCTGGGTGCGGGCCTTGTTCTGGCCACCAGCAAGACCGCCGCCGAGGTATGCGGCCTTCGCGACGCCATCGGGTTTCCCGATTGGCCCGCCATTGTCGAAAATGGCGGTGGAGTGCTGGCCGGTGGGCTGGCCAACAGTCCCGATGCAGGCACATACGCTCAGATCCGCGCCATCCTTGCCGATCTGCCCACTGGCTTTCGCGGCTTCGGGGACATGACACCAGACGACATCTCCCACCTGACCGGCCTGCCGCCCGCGCAAGCCGCTTTCGCGCGTGACAGGCGTTTCAGCGAACCGGGCCTTTGGACCGGCAGCAACCGGGATTTGCAGACCTTCCTGCAGGCCGCATCCAAGGCCGGGCTGACCGCCCGTCACGGCGGCCGTTTCCTGACCCTGTCCTTGGGCGGCACCAAGGCCGACCGGATGGACGAGATTATAGCCGCCTGCAAACCCACCCATACCATCGCGCTTGGCGACGCCCCCAATGACCTCGAAATGCTGCAAAAAGCTGATTTCGGGGTCATCGTGAACAACCCCGCCGCCCCTGCAATCCCGCCTCTTCCGGGCGAAGCGCGCGGGCAGATAAGGCGGACGGACAAGCAAGGCCCCGAAGGCTGGGCGCAGGCCATCATGGCGCTGCTCACCGAGTTGGGCAAGATCGGAGAGCGCAAAGCACATGGCTGATTTTCACCAGAATGGCAGCATCACGACACTGCACAACCTTCGCACCCGCACCTTGGACGATCTGACCTATGAACTGACCGCCTGCGCGGAAACCCGCAAGATATCTCTGATCCTGCCCTGCCTCTATTCAGAACTGGAAGGCACCGCGCTGCCGGCGATCCTCGATGAATTATGCACGGTGCCCTATCTGCACCGCATCATCATCGGGCTGGACAAGGCGGACGAGGCGCAATTTCGCCATGCGCAGGAGTTTTTCAGCCGCCTGCCGCAAAAACACATGGTGATCTGGAATGACAGCCCGCGAATGCTGGCCCTCGGCCAGCGTCTCGATGCGCTTGGCCTTGCCCCGCAAGAGGCGGGCAAGGGCAAGAACGTCTGGGGCTGCATGGGCTATTTGATCGCCTGCGCCGACAGCGCGATCATGGCGATACATGATTGCGATATCCTGACCTATAACCGCGAAATGCTGGCGCGGCTGGTCTATCCGGTGGCGCAACCGGCCTTTCCCTACCAGATGGCCAAGGGCTTCTATCCCCGCATCGACGGGCAGAAACTGAATGGCCGGGTCACCCGGCTTCTGGTCAGCCCGCTTCTGATCGCGCTCAAGAAGGTGGTGGGCGACCGCGATTACCTCGATTACCTGCGCAGCTTTCGCTATCCGCTATCGGGCGAATTCGCGATGCGCACCTCGACCTTGCCCGACTTGCGCATTCCCTCGGATTGGGGGCTGGAAATCGGCGTGCTCTCCGAGGCATGGCGCAACCTTGCGCCGCAATCGGTCTGTCAGGTGGACATATCCGACGCCTATGACCACAAGCATCAGGAGCTGTCGCCCGAAGACGCCAATCGCGGCCTCAGCCGGATGTCCACGGATATCTGCAAGGCGATCTTCCGCAAACTGGCCTCGGACGGGACGGTGTTCACGCCCAACCTCTTCCGCACGCTCAAGGCGACATATTACCGTCAGGCGCTCGACCTGCTGGAGTGCTATTACAACGACGCCAAGATGAACGGCCTGTCCCTCGACCGTCACAAGGAAGAGAAATCGGTCGAGCTTTTTGCCGAGAACATCATCCGAGCGGGGCAAATCTTTCTGGAAAACCCCAATGAAAGCCCCTTCATCCCGACATGGAACAGGGTCCATTCCGCCGATCCCGATTTTCTGTCAGACCTGCTGCGCGCCGCCGCCGACGATGCGCAGGACTACCGGTGAACGCCTCGCTCAGGCGCGGTTGGAAATCCACCGGCACTGATAAGGCGCAAACACGATCTCGGGCCCGTCAAGCGCGATCCGCTCTCCGCTCAGGATATCCGTCCAGGTGTCATCCTCGATCAGGTTGATCGTGGACGGGCTGACCGTAACCGCCTGATGACTGACGTTGTGAATGGCAAAGATCGACTGGTTGCGATCAAGGCTCTGACGCCACACCCCGAACAGCCGCTCATCCAGTGTCAGCGTGAACTGCGTGGCATTGGGATGGAACGCCGGTTGCCGTGACCGCAGCCGCAACCGCTCGGACATCCCCCGCATCACCTTGGACTGATCCGATGCCGGATCGCTGAGCCGCTCAAGCAGCTCGGGGTAATGCCAGCGATGCCGGTTGATCGCCCGGTTCATCCCGCGCCTCTCGACCGCCTCGTGATCGTTGCGGGTGGCCAGAAGCGAATGGATGTAGAACGCCGGTATCCCCTCCAGCGACATGACGATCGTCTGCGAACACAGGAAGCGGGCGATATGATAGCTATCCTCGCCCTCGAAGGTCCAGCCAAGGGCGTCGAACAGCGCACAGTTCAACTCGTACGGCTCCTCGCGCCCATCCGGCAGCGCCCGCATCGACACGCGCCCCCCCGCCGCCTGCACCGTCTGGATCATGCGGTCCTTTTCCTCGGTCGGCAAAACCCCTTCGGCGGGGCGCATTCCCACCCCGTCATGGCTGGCGGTGAAATTCAGATAGGCACAGCCCAGTTGCGCCGGCGGCATCGCCGATTGCCAGCGGTGCAGATACCGCGCGCTTCCCGATTGCAGCGCATGCAGGATCAGCGGCGGCAGCGGAAAATTATAAACGGCATGCGCCTCGTTGCGGTTGCCGAAATAGCTCAGGTTCTCGGTGCGCGGCACATTGGTTTCGGTCAGCAGCACCACCGTTTCAACCGCGTAATCGCATAGCAGCCGCAAAAGCTGCACGATGGCATGGGTCTGCGGCAGGTGGATGCAGGGCGTGCCCGGCTCTTTCCAGAGGAACGCCACCGCATCCAGCCTCAGGATACGCACCCCCTTGTCGATATGCAGCCGGATGATCCGGAGCATTTCCAGAAGCACCTCGGGATTGGCAAAATTCAGATCGACCTGATCATGACTGAAGGTACACCAGACATGGCGATCGCCAGTGCGGGTCTCGATCTTCTGCAGCAGCGGGGTTGTCCTTGGCCGCACCACCATCGACAGATCCTCGGTCGGATCGCCCTCAAAGAAGAACCGATCATAAGGCGCCTGCCCCTGCCGATAGGCATTGAACCACGCCCCCTGACTCGAGACATGGTTCAGCACCAGATCAGACATCAGATGAAACCGGGCCGCGATCCTTTCGATATCCGCCCAATCGCCAAGCTGCGAATTGACCGCGCGGTAATCGGTGACGGCAAACCCGTCATCCGAACTGAACGGAAAGAACGGCAGGACATGCACGCAATTGACCACGCCCTCCAGATGATTGACCAAAAAATCCTGCAACAGGTCCAACGGCTTGTGCTGACCGTCCCGTATGGTGTCGCCATAGGTGATCAGCACCGCATCCCGTTCCGACCACAGCCCATTGCTGGGCGCGCGGGCGCGCTTGCGGTGATGCGCGCCATCGGGCCAGAACGCCTCGATGATGCGATCTGCCAGGGCCCGCCTGTCTTCGCGCGGATAGATCGCACGAAGAAGCTCGTGCAGGCGTGCGTTGAACAATCTGGACGTTTGGGTCACCCGGACATGGCTCCTGCTGCGTGTCGTCCCCTGCCCCAAGTGTTAGAACACCGGCAGGCCGGGGTCCATCTGAAGCGCCCGGATTGGGCTGCAACCTCTGATTTCTGTTCATTTTTTGCCCATAACACCGGCTTTCATGCTGCCACTCGCGCCGATCTTCACCCGCAGCGACGCGTCACAACAAAGATTGATGTGCCCACGGGACAGGGTTACGCTTGTGGCGAATGATCATTTATCCGTTTGATGCGCCCACCCACAAAAGACGTCTGGAATCGGCCCATGCAATACCTGTCTCCCACCACCGTCGACGACGCCGTGCGCCTGCTCTCGTCACAAACCGGCGACTGCAAAGTGCTCGCCGGGGGCACCGACCTGCTGGTCAGGATGCGTTCAGGCTTTGCCGAACCTGACAGCATTCTGGATATCAAGCGAATAGACGAGCTGCGCCGCATCGCCCGTGACGATGATGGATGGCGTGTCGGTGCCGCTGTGTCCGGCGCCGAGATGGGCGAACATACCGATCTGGTCGCCGACTGGCCCGGCGTGGTCGAGGCGGTAAACCTGATCGGCTCCACCCAGATAAAGGGCCGCGCGACCATGGCAGGCAACCTGTGCAACGCCTCTCCAGCGGCCGACAGCGTGCCGGCGATGATCGCCGCAGGCGCCGTGGCGCGGATCGCCGGACCGGACGGCATCCGCGATATCGCGGTGACCGATGTGCCCACCGGACCGGGCAAGACCTGTCTGAAACCGGGCGAATTCGTCACCTCGATCTGGCTGCCGTCCCGTCCCGACCGCTCGGGCGACGCCTATCTGCGGTTCATTCCACGTACCGAGATGGATATCGCCGTGGTGGGCTGCGCCGTGGCGCTGACGCTGGACGCAGGCGGCACCTGCACGGCAGCACGGGTGTCGCTTGGGGCCGTGGCCCCCACAGCCATTCTTGTCGACGCCGCCGCCGATACCCTGATCGGCACGACGGTTGACGACACCGCCCTCGATGCGCTGGCGCGCGCCTGTTCCGACGCGGCCAAGCCCATCGCCGACAAGCGCGGCACCGTGGAATTTCGCGTCCATGTGGCCGGGGTTCTGGCAAAACGCGCCGCGATCATCGCAAAGACCCGTGCAGGAGGTGCGCCATGAGCAAGATCCACGTCACCACCACGATCAACGGCGATCCGGTGGAATATCTCTGCGATGCCGAAGACACCCTTCTGGATGTGCTGCGCGATCATCTCGGGCTGACCGGCTCGAAAGAAGGCTGCGGCACCGGCGATTGCGGGGCCTGCTCGGTCACCGTGGATGGGCGGCTTGTCTGCGCGTGCCTGATGCTCGGCGCCGAAGCGGCGGGCCACGAGATCGGCACGATCGAAGGCATGGCCAAAGGGGACCAGCTTCACCCCCTGCAGCAGAAATTCATCGAACACGCGGCCCTGCAATGCGGAATCTGCACCCCGGGCATACTTGTTGCGGCCAAGTCCCTGCTCGACCACAACCCCGACCCATCCGAGGAAGAAACGCGCTACTGGCTGGCCGGCAACCTGTGCCGCTGCACCGGCTATGACAAGATCATCCGCGCGGTTCTGGACGCGGCCAAGGACATGCGGGAGGCAT
>Ga0102938_10003237_pt1 | contig 12210 bp, 10 predicted proteins | sample SalPonR2_B_D2_MG_FD_84516 | JGI IMG/M metagenome (GOLD analysis project Ga0102938, IMG submission 84516) | Salt pond soil microbial communities from South San Francisco under conditions of wetland restoration - Salt Pond MetaG R2_B_D2_MG | ecosystem: Environmental > Aquatic > Marine >... | reverse complement strand
CCTGCCATGGGGCGAGGTCTACGGCGGTCTCCAGACCAATATCATCCAGGGACAGGAAAATCCGACCTTCTTCCTGTATTCGACAAAGATGTATGAGGTGACGGATTACATCACCTATACAGGGCACAGCAACTTCACCACGGCCTTGATGGCAAACCTCGATTTCTACGAAGGCCTGCCCGACGAGGACAAGATGGTGATCCAGGATGCCACGGACGCGGCCTATGACTTCATCATCGACTACCAGTCCGAACTGGCGGAGACGGAGCTTGCCAAGATCATGGAAGCCAAGCCAGAGATGACCGTCACGGTTCTGTCCGAGGAAGAGCGTGCCTGCTTCAAGGAAGCCGCGAAGGAGGTCGAGGCCAAGTTCATCGAGATGACCGGCGACACCGGTGCGGCCATTCTCGAACAGATGAAGGCGGATCTCGCCGCGGCGGCCGAATAAGCGCCGAAACTCTTGCGATCCCCGGCGGGCGACCGCTCGCCGGGGACGTCTTCTTCGCGACGTGAAGGGAGCCGACCTTGGCCGACAAGTCCTCTACCTCCGAACATGCCTCCAGTCTGCCAGGCATCCTTGGCACCATCGACAGTCTGATCTCACGCATCGAATCCATCGTGCTTGCGGCGGGCGTCCTCTTGATGGCCACCAACACCATCGCGAATGTCATCGGCCGCTTCGTGTTTCAAAGCAGTCTGTTCTTTTCCGAAGAACTGAACCGGATCCTGATCATCCTGATCACCTTTGCGGGCATCAGCTACGCCGCGCGGCAGGGTCGGCACATCCGGATGTCGGCGATCTATGACACCATGCCGCCGCGCGCGCGGAAGGTCATGATGATCGTCATTTCGCTGATCACATGCGTCTTCATGTTCGGCCTCTGCTATTATTCGATCACCTACATCGGCACGCAGGCGGGCCGTGGCCGTCTGCTGCCATCGCTTCAGATCCCGGTCTGGTGGACGCTCGTCTGGGTGCCTGTCGGGTTCTTCATGACCGGCATGCAGTATCTGCTGACCGCCATCAAGAACATGACCGAAAAAGACATCTATCTCTCGACCAATGTGCTTGAGGGATACGACAACGACGAACTAGAGATCTGAGGAGAACGGACCCATGGCTCTAACGATCTTTTCCATCATGATCGTCCTTTTGCTGCTTGGCTTTCCCATGATGATACCGCTCATCACGGGGGCTTTCGTGGGCTTTTTCATGCTGTTCGGCGGGTTTTCCCAGATGGAAACCATGGTGCAGCAATTCATGGCGGGCATCCGGCCCGCCTCCCTCATCGCGGTGCCGATGTTCATCTTTGCCGCCGACATCATGACCCGCGGGCAGTCGGCCAATCGCCTGATCGACATGGTCATGAAATTCATGGGGCATCTCAAGGGCGGGTTGGCCATCTCGACCGCCGCGGCCTGCACGATGTTCGGCGCGGTGTCCGGATCCACGCAGGCGACCGTGGTTGCGGTCGGCGGTCCCCTGCGGCCCCGCATGCTGAAGGCCGGATACAAGGACAACTTTGTTCTCGCGCTGATCGTGAATTCATCGGACATCGCCTTTTTGATCCCGCCGTCCATCGGCATGATCATCTACGGCGTCGTGTCAAACACCTCGATCTCAGAGTTGTTCATCGCCGGGATCGGCCCCGGATTGCTGATCCTGTTCCTTTTCTCAATTTACTCGGTCATCTATGCCATTCGCCACGACGTGCCGACAGAGGAAAAGGCGAACTGGATGGCCCGGCTGGTCGCTGTGCGCCGCGCGCTGTGGCCCCTCGGCTTTCCGCTCATCATCATCGGGGGCATCTACGGCGGGATCTTCTCGCCCACAGAGGCAGCGGCAGCCTGCGTGTTCTATGCGCTGCTGCTCGAGGTGGTGGTCTTTCGGTCGATGAGCCTGGCGGATGTCTATTCCACGGCGAAATCCACCGGCCTGATCACGGCTGTCGTGTTCATCCTCGTGGCGGCTGGCGCGGCGTTTTCCTGGGTGATCTCCTTCGCGCAGATCCCGCAGGCGATCCTTGGCTCCATCGGGATCGACGAAATGGGCCAGTATGGCGTCCTCTTCGTCATCTCAATCGCCTTTTTCGTGGGATGCATGTTCGTCGATCCGATCGTGGTCATTCTGGTGTTGGTTCCGATCTTTGCACCGGTGGTCAACTCTGTCGGGCTGGACCCGGTTCTGGTGGGCATCGTGATCACGCTTCAGGTTGCGATCGGATCTGCCACGCCGCCCTTTGGCTGCGATATCTTCACCGCCATCGCGGTGTTCAAGCGACCGTATATGGACGTCGTCCGCGGAACGCCGCCCTTTATCCTGATCCTGCTGAGCGTGTCCGTCGCCCTGATCTTCTTTCCGCAGATCGCGCTCTTCCTGCGCGACCTGGCCTTTGCCAAATAGGGGGCAGCGCCATGTTCAAACATATCCTTGTCCCGGTGGACGGGTCGCCCAATGCGTTGCAGGCGCTCGACAAGGCGGTGGCGCTGTGTCGCCTGACCGGCGCACGCCTGTCCATCCTGACGATCTATCGGCACCATTCGCTGTTGGAGGCGTCTTTTTCCATGGTGCGCGGGGACGAACCCCGGCCCATGGATGAGATCATGCGGGAATACGCCGTGGAGGTTGGTGAACACGCCAAAACCCACGCGCTGACGTCCGGCGCGGAGGATCCGCACGCCTTTGTCAAGAATGGCCCTGTCGCCCGCGGAATCGTGTCCTTTGCCAAGGAAAAGGACGCGGATCTGATCGTGATGGGCGGGCGCGGCATGGGCTCGGCAGAGGCGTATCTGCTGGGCAGTGTCTCCCACAAGGTGACCGGCACATCCGCCTGTCCGGTAATGATCGTCTAGGAGCTCCATGGTGCAATCTGGCGACGTCATGCATTCCGGCCCTCCTGTCAGGCTGGACCCTGCCAGCGCGGTTTCCCGTATGGGGATCATCGTCCTCTCGACGGACCTGACCACGGAACGTGACGCGGCGCGCCTTGTCCCCGCGGAACAGGCGGCCGTCCACGTGACGCGGGTCAGCTTTCAGAACCCGACAACCCCGGAGAACCTGCGCCTGATGGGTCCGTTCCTGACCCAGGCCGCCGCGCTGATCCTGCCGTCAGAGCCGCTGGCGGCGATCTATTATTCCTGCACGGCCGCCTCCATCGTGATCGGAGACGCGGCCATCGCGGAGGCAATCCATGCCTCCCGCCCCGGGGTCCCGGTGGTCACGCCCTCTGCTGCGGCATTGGCGGCATTCCAGAAGCTTGGCGTGCGGCGGGTCGCGCTGGTGACACCCTATCTGCCGGAAACGACCCGGCCGGTGATCCGCTATTTCAACGAACACGGGCTGGAAATCATCAAGTGTGTCTCTCTCGGCCTTGAGGACGACAGGGACATGGCCCGCATTTCCCCGGATACCATCACCGAGGCGGTCGAGGCGGCGGACACGGCAGAGGCAGAGGCCATCTTCCTGTCCTGCACCGCCCTGCCCGCCGTTGGACTGATCAACGCGCTGGAGGCGAAACTGGGCAAGCCCGTCGTGTCCTCCAATCAGGCGGCGCTGTGGCAGATGCTGGGCCACGCCGGACTGACGCCCGCAACGGGCGCCCCGGGCCTGCTGTTTGCCAGCGACATGTCCGAGCGCGTCGCCTCATGAACGCCGCTAACCTGCCCGTCCTGACCGCGGACGCCCCCGTAAGGATAAATCTGCAAGAGATAGAGAGCGCACAGCACAGGATTGCGGACATGATCCGTCCAACCCCGGTCGAGCCCTCGCCGTCCCTGTCGGAGCGGACGGGCGTGCCCGTGCGGCTCAAGCTGGAGCACCACCAGCGCAGCGGAAGTTTCAAGTTTCGCGGCGCATCCAACGCGGTGACCCGGCTGACGGCGGCCCAACGCGCTGCGGGCGTCGTGGGTGTCTCCACCGGCAACCACGGACGCGGACTGGCAAGGGCCTGCGCCAATGCGGGCGTGCGCTGCGTCATCGTCATGTCCACCCTCGTGCCGCGCAACAAGGTCGAGGCGATCCGCGGCGAAGGCGCCGAGGTGGTCATCAGCGGCCGCAGCCAGGATGAGGCGCAACACCGCGTCGACGCATTGGTGGCAGAGGGAATGACGATGATCCCGCCCTTCGATCACCCCGACATCATCACCGGCCAAGGCACCCTTGGCATCGAGATCGCAGAGGCAATGCCCGAAGTCGAAACCGTGCTGATCCAGATCTCGGGCGGCGGTCTGGTCTCCGGCGTGGCCGCAGCGCTCAAGGCTCGGCACCCCGGCGTCCGCGTCATCGGCGTGTCCATGGAACGCGGCGCCGCGATGCACGCCAGCCTGACGGCCGGTCGCCCGGTGGAGGTCACGGAGCTTGCGACGCTGGCCGACAGCCTTGGCGGCGGCATCGGACAGGACAACCGGTATACCTTTGCCATGGTGCGCGATCTGGTGGATGAGGTGGTTCTGGTGACAGAGGTGGAAATCGCCCGGGCGATCCGCCACTGCTACTGGGCAGAGCGGCAGATCGTCGAAGGATCCGGCGCGGTGGGCGTGGGGGCAATCCTTGCCGACAAGGTCACGCTTTGCGGTCCGACCATGGTCCTGCTGAGCGGCGGCAATATTGACATGGCGCTGCATCACAGGATCATTTCCGGCGAAGACGTCGACCTGACGCAGGAGAACAGCTGATGCCGACGATCAACGTCCTGACAGAGGCCGATCTGCGCAAGGCCGTGGCGCTGGATCTTGAGGCGATCGATGTGGTCGAGGGCGGCTTTCGCGCGCTTGCCGGCGGTCATGTGGTGATGCCGCCGATCCTGTCGATGGCGATCGAGGAGTTCAATGGTGAGATCGACGTCAAGACAGCCTATGTGCCGGGCCTCGACAGTTTCGCCCTCAAGGTCTCGCCGGGGTTCTTCGACAATCCCAAGATCGGGCTGCCCTCGACTTCCGGGCTGATGATCCTGTTTTCCGCCAGAACCGGCCAGTTGGAGGCGCTGCTGCTCGACAACGGGTATCTGACAGATGTGCGGACAGCCGCTGCGGGGGCGGTCGCGGCTCGGCATCTTGCCCGGCAGGATGCGGCGCGCGCCACGATCCTCGGGTCCGGCATGCAGGCCCGCCTGCAACTCAAGGCGCTCTGCCTTGTGCGACCGATCAGAAGCGCCACCATCTGGTCCCGCAATGCCAACGCTGCCGAGGCACTGGCCGCCGACCTGAGTGCTGACCTCGGTTTCGCGGTGACCGCCTCGACGGATGCGGAGACAGCCGTCTCCGGTGCGGATGTGATCGTCACGACGACCCCGGCGACCTCCCCGCTCCTGAAGGCCGACTGGCTGAGGCCCGGCCAGCACATCACGGCGATGGGATCCGACCAGCACAACAAGGGCGAGTTGGAGACAGCCTGCCTTATCCGTGCCGATCTTTACATCCCCGACCGGTTGAGCCAGACCCGCACCATGGGAGAGTTGCGCAGCGCCATCGACGCCGGATTGATCGGGTCCGACGCCGACTTTCCCGAACTGGGTGCCATCGTCGCTGGCATTGCGCCCGGTCGGACCACCCCCGACCAGATCACCATCGCAGACCTCACGGGCACGGGCGTGCAGGATACAGCGATCGCCACCCATGCCCGCACCCGTGCCACCACGCTAGACTTCGGCACCAACATCGAAAGCTGACACATGGCAATTATCGACACCTTCCGCTTTTCAGATGCGGAATATGAATCCAGACTCGCCCGCGTCCGCGCGGCGATGGAAGGCAGGGGGATCGACACGCTGATCACCTCCGATCCGTCCAACATGGCCTGGCTGACCGGATACGACGGCTGGTCCTTTTACGTCCATCAGGCTGTCGTCATCGGCCCGACCGGCGAACCGGTCTGGTTCGGACGCGAACAGGACGCACAGGGCGCGCTGCGCACGGTCTGGATGAATGAACCTGACCTGATCGGCTACCCGGATTACTTCGTTCAATCGTCCGAACGTCACCCGATGGATTATCTGGCGGCCAAGCTGACGGAACGCGGCTGGCACACTGGCAAGATCGGCGTGGAGATGGACAACTACTGGTTCTCAGCCAAGGGGTTTCAGGCGCTCAGCGCGGGTCTTCCGGATGAGCTGATCGACGTGACCAACCTTGTGAACTGGATCCGCGGCCCGAAATCTCCGGCCGAACTGGACCGGATGCGCAAGGCTGGCAAGATCGTCGAGCGGATGCACGAACGCATCGCCGACAAGGTCGAGGTCGGCATGCGGAAATGTGATCTGGTGGCCGACATCTACGACGCCGCGCTGCGCTATTCCGAGGAATGGGGATATGGTGGCGACTATCCCGCCATCGTGCCGTTGCTGCCATCGGGCGCGGATGCCGCCGCCCCGCACCTGACCTGGGACGACAAGAAGATGGTCACCGGCGAGGGGACATTTTTCGAGATCGCGGGCTGTTTCCGTCGCTATCATTGCCCGCTGTCGCGCACCGTCTTTCTGGGCAAGCCGACCCAGCAGTTCCTCGATGCGGAAAAGGCCGTGCTTGAGGGGATGGAAGCCGGGTTGGAGGCCGCCAAGGCGGGTAACCTCTGCGAGGATATCGCCATCGCCTTTTTCGAGGTTCTCCAGAAATACAATATCGTCAAGGACAACCGCACCGGCTATCCGATCGGCCTGTCCTATCCGCCCGACTGGGGCGAGCGGACCTGCTCCCTGCGCCCCGGGGACCGGACGGTGCTGAAGCCCGGGATGACCTTCCACTTCATGACCGGCCTCTGGATGGAGGGCATGGGCTTCGAGATCACCGAGAGCATTGCAATCGGTGAGGACGGCCCGGAATGTCTGGCAAACGTCCCGCGCAAGATGCTGGTCAAGGACTGATCGTGGCGCCATACGCGTCGGCCAACCCGATCACGTCGACAGTGCCCTTTGATCGGGATGGCACGCATCATGGGTTCTTGCGGCTGCCCTGCAGCCGCGAGGACTCCGCCTGGGGGTCGATCATGATTCCCATCACCGTCCTTCACAACGGCCGCGGTCCGACCGCCTTGCTGAGCGGCGGCAACCATGGCGACGAATACGAAGGCCCGCTGGCCTTGCAGGGGTTAGCGCACGATCTTGACCCCGCCGACATCAACGGCCGGGTGATCATCGTGCCGTTCATGAACATGCCTGCCTTTGCAGCGGGTCGGCGTACCTCTCCGCTCGACGGGCTGAACATGAACCGCTGTTTCCCGGGTTCTCCGGACGGCTCTCCCACGCAGAAGATCGCGGATTACTTTCTGCACACGCTGCTGCCGATGGCCAATGTCGTGCTGGATTTCCATTCCGGCGGAAAGACGCTTGATTTCATCCCCTTTGCCGCGGCGCATGTGCTGGACGACGCGGATCAGCAGGCGGCCTGCGTCGCCGCGATGGAGGCGTTCAACGCGCCATATTCGATGCTCCTGCGCGAAATCGATGCTGTCGGCATGTATGACACCGCCGCCGAAGAGGCGGGCAAGGTCTTTGTTTCGACCGAATTGGGCGGCGGCGGTTCCGCGACCGCCAGATCGGCGCGGATCGCGCGGCGCGGGGCGGAAAACCTGCTGAAACACGCGGGCATCCTCGCCGGTGAGATCAAACGCGAAAACAGCCTGTCGATCGACACGACCGGCCCCGGCTGCTTTCATCTGGCCGAAACCGGCGGGATGGTGGAATTCCTGCTGGATCTGGGCGACACGGTCAGCGAGGGTCAGACGATTGCCCAACTCTGGTCGACGGAGCGCACGGGCGTCCCTCCGCAGACGATCGCCGCGCGAAGCACCGGCATTCTTGCCGCACGGCATTTTCCGGGCCTCATCGCGGCGGGCGATTGCCTTGCGGTCGTTGCCGCGGTGGCATGAAGCGGCCGTAGCGGACGCACAGGGCGACAGACCGGGCGACGGATCGCCGCCTCCTGCCCAGACGTATGTTCAATAGATCGCGGTTTCCCGCCCCTCGGCTTCGACGATCCAGCCCCGATACATGCCCTCACAGTTGAACGGGGTCGAGATTGCCCCGCCGTGATCAATGGCGATCAACCCGCCGGAGCCACCCAAGGCCGTCAGTTCTGACATCACCACCTCTTCGGCGGCGCGGGTCATGGGCGTTCCGGCCAGCCGCATTCGGGCCGCAATTTCATGCGCCACGCAAAGGCGCAGAAAGACTTCTCCGTCTCCGGTGGCGGACACGGCACAGGTTGCGTTGTCGGCATAGGTTCCCGCGCCGATGACCGGACTGTCCCCCACCCGACCGGATCGCCTCGCCGTCATGCCCCCGGTGGAGGTCGCCGCCGCCAGATTGCCATGACGGTCGCGCGCCACTGCCCCGACCGTGCCGTGCCGGCGTGACGGATCGTCGTCAAGCGTGCCCGCACACTCCATCGCGAGGGTGTCCTGCAAGGCGTCCCAGCGTTCCTGGGTGAAAAAATACTCCGGATCGGCAAATTCGAGCCCCGCCGAGCGTGCAACTTCCAGTGCGCCCTCGCCCATCATCAGGACATGCGGCGTCCGTTCCAGGACGGCACGGGCGGCGAGAATGGGATTCTTCGGGCCGAATATACCGGCCACGGCGCCTGCTGTCCGGTTGCCCCCCTCCATCAGGGAAGCGTCCATTTCCTGCCGGCCGTCATGCGTGAATACGGCCCCCCTGCCCGCGTTGAACAACGGTTCGTCCTCCAGCGCGCAGACAGCCGCCGTCACGGCATCGAGCGCCGTGCCATCCTGCGACAGCACCGTTTCGCCCGCGGCAAGCACACGGTCCAGCGCGGCATGGCACGCTTCCTCGCGGGCGGGGGTCATCCGGTCGCGTGGCAGAACGCCGGCTCCGCCGTGAATCGCCAGACTGAATCCACGAGTCATGTTCGCCTCCTGATTGCACTTTCGGTCACGAGATTGTCCGCGATTGCCCGCAAAACCCCCGTTTGCCGACGTTTATGTGACGCATGCGCATCTTGGCGTCAAATCAGGCGGTCGGCCCCTGTAAGTCCGCAGTCTTGGTGATACATTCTTAATCAAGATGTAGCCCCTTTGAGGGGAACGGAGTATAGCACATGAACATGCCCATCAAGGTAAGACCCAAAGGCCCTCTCGTCGCCATCGGCGGAGCGGAAGACAAGACCTCGCGCGCGGACGTCCTGCGCCGCGTGCTGTTGCTGTCGGGCAAGGAGACGCCGGTGGTCGGCGTCATCACAACCGCAAGCAGTATCCCCGAGGAGGTCTTCGAGGGGTATGAAACGGCGTTTTCCGCGATCGGATGCGACGAGGTGCTGGATGTCCGCATCCGCGAGCGCAAGGACGCCTCTTCGTCAGAGATCATCGACATGATCCGGCGGTCCGACGTGATCTTCATCTCCGGCGGCGACCAGATGCGCCTGACGAACATCCTCGGTGCGACACCCGCCATCGAGATGATCCGACTGCGCCACGCAGAGGGCGCCGTGGTGGCGGGGACCAGCGCCGGCGCCGCCTGTCAGTCGCAGACAATGGTCTACGGCGGCCCCGCGACCGGGGATTCCCTGCGCAAGGGCGCGCTGAAAATGACAGCGGGCTTCGGCCTCGTGGACCGCGTGATCATCGATACGCACTTTCTGGAACGCGGACGTTTCTCCAGATTGATGGAGGCTGGCGCGACCAACCCCGAATGCCTTGGTCTTGGCCTTGGCGAGGATGCCGCGGTGCTTTTTGACGGCGATATCATTCAGGCGTTCGGTCCGGGTCATGTCTTCGTCATTGACAGTTCGCAGGTAACAGGGTCGAATGTGTTCGATCTCGATGACGGTGAGGCGGTGAGCGTCCAGAATGTCATCATGCACGCGCTGGTTGACGGTGATGCTTACAGCATGGCGGACCGGCGGGTCCTGACTCCGGAGGAGCTTGGGGCCGCAAGCCTGGAGCATAAGATTGCATATACTTGAAAACCGCGCTCTGCGCGGACCCAACTATTTCAGCCGCTATCAAGCCATCTACATGCGGCTGGACATCGATGAACTGGAGGATCGTCCAAGCGACAAGGTGCCGGGGATCGGCGACAAGCTGCAAAAGCTGCTGCCGACGATTTACGACCACCGTTGTTCCGTCGGCACCCCCGGCGGGTTTCTGGAACGGGTCGCGGCCGGCACCTACGCGGGTCACATGGTCGAGCATGTGGCCATCGAATTGCAGAACCTGATCGGCTTTTCGGTTGGCTACGGCAAGACCGTCGACAGCTATGAAAAGGGCGTATACAACGTCGTCTATCGCTACCGTGACGAGGCCAGCGGCCTTGCCGCCGGGGTAGCGGCGGTCGATATCGTCCAGAAGCTGTATGATGGTGAGGACGTCGATCTGAACCCGATCATCGCGCATCTGAAGGAAGTGCGCGACGAGAATGCGCTGGGCCCGTCGACCGGATCCATCGTGAACGCCGCGAAGGCCCGCAACATTCCCTTTTACAACCTGACGGCGGGAACCAGCTATACCCAATTGGGTCATGGCGTGAAGCAGCGGCGCTTTCAGGCGACGGTCACCGATGCCTCCGGGATCATCGGCCACTCCATCGCAGATGACAAGGAATGGACCAAGCAGGTGCTTGACGACGCCGGTGTGCCGGTGCCGCGTGGTCAGGTCTGCTATTCCATCGAAGAAGCGCAAGAGGCCGCCGACTGGATCGGCTGGCCGGTCGTCACAAAACCGCTGTCCGGCAATCATGGGCGCGGCGTGACCACCGACATTGCCAGCGCCGAGGACCTGAAGGCCGGGTTCGACGCGGCGCTTGCCCGCGTACGGGACGATTCCGGCGCGGTCATCGTCGAGAGCTACATCACCGGCGAGGATCACAGGATGCTGGTCATCGGCGGCAAGCTTGTCGCTGCCGCGCGGCGGCGCCCGGCGCATGTGGTCGGCGATGCGAAGCACACGATCCAGCAGTTGATCGACATCGAGAATTCGGACCCGCGCCGGGGTGTCGGGCATGAAAACCTGCTGACCCAGATCCATGTCGATGTGCAAACCGAACGGATGCTGGACCAAGCCGGCCTGACACTCGACACGGTGCTGCCCGAGGGACAGATCGCCTTTCTGAAATCAACCGCGAACATTTCGACCGGGGGCACCGCCGCCGATCTCACCGACGAAGTCCACCCCGAGGTGAAATTCGCCATGGAACGGATCGGCAGGCTTGTTGGGCTCGACATCATCGGCATCGACCTTCTGGCCGAAAACCTGTCCGTGCCGCTGGACCAGCAATCTGCCGGTGTGGTGGAGGTCAACGCCGGTCCCGGTTTCCGGATGCACATGGCACCCACCCACGGCACACCCCGTCCGGTCGGCCAACATGTGGTCGACATGCTGTTCCCCGATCCGACCGACGATGGCCGTATCCCGATCACTGCGATCACCGGCACCAACGGCAAGACCACGACAACGCGCCTGACCACGCATATTCTGCGGCAGGCCGGGAATTCGGTCGGCATGGGTTGCACCGGCACGGTCGAGATCGACAACAACGTGATCCTGCGCGGCGATTATTCCGGCCCTGCGGCGGCGCATGCCGTGCTGCGCGAACCCACCGTCGAACACGCGGTGCTGGAGGTGGCGCGGGGCGGCATCATGCGCCGGGGCCTCGGCTTCGACGAGGCGGATGTCGGTGTGTTGCTCAACATCGCCTCGGACCATCTGGGCGAGCGGGAGATCCACACGCTGGAGGAACTGGCCCGCTGCAAGACCGTCGTCGTGGACGCGGTAAAGCGCAAGGAGGACGGCGGATACTGCGTCCTGAATGCCGATGACCCACTGGTGATGGAGCACGGAACATATTGGTCCCGCGGCGAAATCATCTATTTCACCATGGACCCGGAAAACCCGGCGCTGGCCGATCATCTTGCCGGCCTCGGGATGGTGTTCACCGTCAAGCACGGCAAGATCGTCATGCTGCGCGGAAAGGTGACCGTCGAGATCGTCGAGGTCAATGACGTGCCGATCGCCTTTGAGGGGCACGCGAGGTTCAATGTTCAGAACGCGATGGCGGCGGCCGCCGCGGCCTTTGCCCACGGCATCGAAATCGACGACATCCGCGCCGGGCTGCTGACCTTCCACCCCACACCGGCGCAGATGCCGGGCCGCACGAATTACTTCGAGGCGGACGGGGTCAAGTGCCTGATCGACTACGGGCACAACGTCCCGGCGCTGATGGCGTTGGAGCCGCTGGTCAACGGTCTGGCGACACAGCGCAAGAT
>Ga0102938_10003233_pt1 | contig 12225 bp, 13 predicted proteins | sample SalPonR2_B_D2_MG_FD_84516 | JGI IMG/M metagenome (GOLD analysis project Ga0102938, IMG submission 84516) | Salt pond soil microbial communities from South San Francisco under conditions of wetland restoration - Salt Pond MetaG R2_B_D2_MG | ecosystem: Environmental > Aquatic > Marine >... | reverse complement strand
AAGACGTTCTTTTTGGAGGCGATAAGGGTTCTTCTGGTTTTCAATACGGTTTAATTCTTCTTCTAATACAGTGATACCGTGATTAATGAAGGATTTTTTAATAGCCGTTTCTTTTTCCGAAGTAAGTTTATTTTTAATAGCTTCCGAGGCGCGTTTGCGAGCTGTAGAAAAGGTTTTTTGCCAGTTTTGCTGGTTAAGGTGCTGTTTCTTGTCGCGAGCCTTCTGAGCGGCTTTCTGACGAGCTTCTTTTTGGGCTTTTTGAAAAGTTTTTTGCCAGGCCACTTTCTTTTTTCGAAGCTCTTCTTGTTTTTTCTTTTCTTCTTCCTGTCGCTTCTTTTCTTCTTTTTCTTTTCTTTTCGCCGCGGCAACTTTCTTCTTTTTCTTTTCTTGTTCGGTAAGGCCTTCTTTTTTAGGAGGGGCGGTTTTTTCTTCGGGTTTTTCTTTTTCCGCCGATTTTTTAAGAGTAGAAAAATCTTCTTCCGGTTTTATCTTTCCGCGTTCCCGAGCTACTCGGGCGGCTTCGGCCCGGGCTTCGAGTAGAATTTTATCGGCTTCTTTGTATTCTTCTTTCGTTGATTGGCCGTTTTTAATTTTTTCCAAATCCTCAGCCATTGTTCTAATGACAATGTCGAGAGATCCGGGGTCTATTTTTTGTGGTTCCATATTATGATGGAATAATTATTTTTAAATTAAGAACGTCGACGCCGTTTTTTAGAACGACGATTTTTAGCGGGAGCTTCAAACCCAGCCGCTTTTGCGGAAAGACTAATCTTTCCTTTTTCATCAATACTAATAACTTTAACGGGAATAACTTCGCCTTCTTTTACAACATCACGAACTTTGTCGAGATGACCAGGAGTAAATTTCGAAATATGCACCAAGCCTTCTCGTCCGGGTAAAAATTCAACAAAAGCTCCAAAATCAGTAATATTCTTAACTTCGGCTTTAAAAGTTTCGCCGACTTTAATTTTTCGAGTCATGTCGGTGATTATTTTCTTAACCTGGTTTACTTTTTCTAAATCCGGAGAAGAAACAAAAACTTCACCACTGTCTTCAATTGTTATTTCGGTTCCGTATTTTTCGATTAAACCTTTAATTGTTTTTCCACCGGGACCAATAACGTGGCCAATTTTATCGGGATTAATTTTAAACTTTTTAATTTTTGGCGCGTAAGGAGAGAGCTTTGTCTGTGGTTCGGAAATAGCGGCGTCCATCTTTTCGATAATGTGACAGCGAGCTTTTTTCGCTCTTTTAAAACTTTTTCAATTAATTCTAAATCGAGACCGCGCGTTTTAACATCTAATTGAATGGCGTTAATTCCGTCGGTTGTTCCGGCGACCTTAAAGTCCATATCACCATTAAAATCTTCCTGCCCCTGGATATCAGTTAATATTTTATATTTTTTATCATCTTCTTTTACTAAACCCATAGCAATTCCGGCGACATGTTTCTTAATTGGTACCCCGGCGTCCATTAAAGATAGAGAAGATCCGGAGACGGCTCCCATGGAAGTGGATCCGTTTGAGGAAAGAATCTCCGAAACAATTCGAACGGTATAAGGAAAATCATCAAAACTAGGAAGAACCGGACGGACCGCTTTTTCGGCTAAACGACCGTGACCAATTTCTCGTCGTCCCGGTGAACGAAACGGCGACACTTCTCCGACCGAGTAAGGAGGGAAATTATAATGGTGCATATAATGCTTTTTCATATCAATTGACATTCCTTCAACTAATTTTTGGTCGTCGGGAACTCCGAGAGTAACAATAGACATTACTTTTGTTAAACCCCGTTTAAATAAACCACTTCCGTGAATTCGCGGGAAAAGACTGGTTTGACATTCTAAAGGACGAACTTCGTCTAACTTCCGGCCATCGAGTCTCTTTTCATTGTCGAGAATTTCTTTTCGAACCATTTTCTTAATTTCTTTATCAAAAATATCGAGATAACCAGCACGGTCTTCCTCGGAATATTTTTCTTCAACGAGAGAAGCAAGGTCTTTTTTTAGAGAGGCAAACTCTTTTTTCATTTCTAACCCTTGCTTTCCATAAAGAGAAGAAGCTTTTTCTTGAACAAAATTTTGAACATCTTTTATTAAGTCGGCATTTTTCTCTTTAGGAGCAGCAAAATCAATTTTTTTCGAAGAGTGCTTTTTAATTATTTTCTTTTGGAAAGAATTTAATTTTTTAAAAGTCGGTTGGGCGGCTTTAATTCCTTCTAAAACTTTCTTTTCGGAAACTTCTTTTCCGGAGGCTTCCATCATGTTGATTAACTTTCCTTTATTAACGGCGGATAAAGTTAATATAAAATCATTTTCTTCGACATCGTCTTCATTAGGATTAACGGCCCATTTTTCTTTTTCTGATAAATAACCAATATCGAGAGCGGTTAAAGGTCCTTCCCAAGGAATATCAGAAATAGAGAGAGCGATAGAGGCACCCATTAATCCAAGAATAGCCGGATTATGACCATCCCACGAAAGAACCGTAATAACGACTTGAACCTCTCTTTTTAATCCGTCTGGGAAAAGAGGCCGAATAGCGCGATCAATAAGACGAGCGTTTAAAGTTGCTTCGTTAGAAGGCCGTCCTTCCCGACGAACATAGCGCGAGCCGAGAATTTCTCCGGCCGCGTAATATTTTTCTTCGTAGTTTACCATTAATGGGAAATAACCACGATCACTGTTTTTATCGCTCATAGTGGCGGTCACCATTAGGGAAGTTTCTCCATACTGGAGAAAAAGACTGCTATTAGCTTGTTCGGCAACGGCGTTAACTTTAATTTTCAATTCTTCGTTTCCGATTTTAGTCTGATAATTATAATCGATCATACTATATTATTTTTTATTTTTATAAAATTTCTTTCGATAGATAAATCTTTTATGATTGTCCTCAAGGTTAATAAATTCATCAGCGGCTTCTTTTAACTCGGAAGAAGTTGTTTTTCCGAAACTAATTACCTCAACTCGTTTACCGCGATTTTTTAAATAATCAACAAGGGGAGCAAAATCACCATCTCCCGAAACGAGAACAATAGTATCTAAATTAGGAGAAACGCGGATAGCGTCGATAACAAGACCGACGTCCCAGTCGGCTTTTTTGGCGCCTCCGTAAAATTCTTTTAAAGGTTTAATACGAGTCTCAATTCCGAGTTTAGTTAAAGCACTAAAAAAGGATTGTTCTTCACCTCCTTTAGTTCCAATAACGTAAGCAAAAGCCCGAATTAATTTTCGGTCTTCAACGGCTCGTTTTAAAACTTCACCGAACTTAACACGAGTTTTATAAATATGTCGGGCCGTGTGATAAAGATTTTGGACGTCAATAAAAACTCCGACCCGCTGGTCTTCGGCTTTAACTTTCATTGTTTTGTTGGTATTTAAGAAGTTTTCGACGACGGGCCACTAATTTTTGCAAACCGCGACGAGAACTTTTATCTTGCGGATGATCTTGCAAGTGTTTTGATAGTTCACTAATTCGTTCTTCTAATAAAGCTAATTGGACACTCGTTGAACCAGTATCTTTAGCATTTTTTTGATGTTGACGAATAGTTTTTTGTTTTTCTTCTTTAGTTAACATTATATTTACTTAATTTTTAATTTTTAATTTTTTTCTGGTGCCCCCACTAGGACTCGAACCTAGAACTTACTGCTTAAGAGGCAGCTACTCTGCCAATTGAGTTATGGGGGCGCAACTTATAAACCATAAACGGTGGGGACGCACTCAAAACTAAACCAACCTCCCTGTAGCCCGGTCCAAGAAGCGAGTCCAATCAACGAAAAGATGAGATTAACAATCATAAAGGAACCGTAGATTAGAAATAACCCAATGACGGTATATTTTAAAGTGTTACTGGCTTTCTTTCGAAGATCCGGCTTGCTTCCGGAAAAGTAAAACATAACGCCGGCCAGAACAATCATTAATAAAGCGATCGGAGGGATAATGTAAATTAAAAGATAATCGATTATTCCGTCGATCATTACTAATAAATGACAACCCGTACAAGAAGTGTAATAAACTTCTCCACCGTAACTTCCGCAAGCCTCGTTAAAAGTAAGATCTTTTTCAGTAAGATCTTGTCTTATTTTTTGAGTAGTTTCTCTCGCCCAATCTCCGCCTTGTTTAATACAAACCTGGCGCCCACAAGGCACCAAGCCGTTATAATAAGCATAAGCTTCATTTCCTTCACTATCCTGGCACTTGTAAGTGCCGGCACTAACAAGAGAAGGAATAAATAAAACGAATATTATTAAAACTAAAAATAATTTCTTGGACATAAAAAATATAAATTGTCTATAATCTGCGAAAAGTCTTTTTTATTATAACATTTATAAAAGTTTTTTCCACTTTTAAAAATGAAAAGAACATTTATAGAGAAAAGCACGCCCGGTAGGATTCGAACCTACAACCTGATGCTCCGAAGGCATCCGCTCTATCCAGTTGAGCCACGGGCGTTCTTACTTTTATTTAACCATAGAAAGCTATTAAAATCAATTGGAAAATAAAAACTTTGTGATATTATTAAAATATGGAAATTCCGAAAGTTATTAAAAATATTGTTAAAAAAATTGAAGAAAATGATTTCGAAGCTTATTTAGTGGGCGGATGTGTCCGCGATTTTGTTATTGGAAAAAAGCCGAAAGACTGGGATCTTACGACTAACGCCGCTCCGAAAAAACTAGAAGAAATATTTCCGGAATCTTTTTTAGAAAACGACTACGGAACGGTAACGGTTTTAACTAAAGAAGAAGACCCAACTTTAAAACAAGTAGAAATTACGCCTTATCGAATTGAAAAAGATTACAAAGACAAACGTCATCCCGAAGATGTTAAGTTTACAAATAATTTAAAGGAAGATTTAGCGCGACGGGATTTCACAATCAACGCTATGGCTCTGAAAGTTGAAGAGGATAATTATTCGATAGTTGATCCTTACGAAGGGCAAAAGGATTTAGAAAAAAGAGTTATTCGCGCGGTTCGTGGTCCGCAAGAAAGATTTAACGAAGACGCTTTACGCATGATGAGAGCGGTGCGATTTGCCACGCGTTTTGATTTTATTATTGAGCCGGAAACGAAAAAAGCAATCCAGGATCACGCGGCTTCTCTTAAAGAGATATCAAAGGAAAGAATTCGTGACGAGTTTATCAAAATCATTAATCAAAAGAAAGCCGCCGCCGGCATACGTTTATTGCGAAAAACGAAATTACTTTCTTATGTTATTCCGGAATTTAAAGAAACTTACGGAGTTGCTCAAAATAAGCATCATATTTATAATGTTTACGAACATTTAGTTCGTTCTTTAGAGTACGCGGCTCGACAAGGGTTTAATGAGGAAGTTCGTCTAGCGGCTCTTTTCCATGATATTGGGAAACCCCGTACTAAAGAAGGACAAGGAGAGGCCGCGACTTTTTATAATCACGAGATAGTGAGCGCTGATATGACGAGAGAAATAATGAAACGCTTGAAGTTTTCTAAGGATAAAATCAAAAAAGTCGTCAAATTAGTCCGTTATCACTTATTTTATTACAATGTTGATGAAGTTGGCGAATCTTCAGTTCGCAAATTACTTCGAGGAGTGGGAGAAGAAAATACACGCGATTTAGTTAAATTAAGAATGGCCGACCGGATTGGATCAGGAGTCCCGAAAGCCCGCCCTTATAAATTACGACATTTACAATATATGATGGAAAAAGTCTCTCGTGATCCTATTTCGACTAAGAAGCTGGCCGTTGACGGAAACGAAGTAATGTCTATACTAGATATTGAACCCGGTCCGAAAGTAGGACAAATATTACTTATCTTATTAGGAGAGGTTTTAGAAGACCCCGCTAAGAACGACGCCTCTTTTCTTAAAGAAAGAGTTCAAGAAATTTCGAAAATGAATGATGAAGAAATTAAAAAGAAAGCTCGAATTACAAACGAGGAAATTAATCGTATTGAAAAGAAGTTAGACGAAATGACAAAAGAAAAGTATTGGGTTCAATAAAATTCGGGATGTGGTGTAGTGGTAGCACGGGTCCTTCGGGAGGATCTGGCTCGAGTTCGACTCTCGACATCCCGACATAAATAATAAAAAAAAAGACCCTTGGTTTATCCAAGGGCTTTTTAGTGATAATTATTAAAAGAACCAATTAAATTCAAAACCAATATTGAATTTAGTGTCTTCTCCGGGGATACTAACGTCACAAAACCTACTTACAACGCCAAGAAAATATTTTCTTTCATTGATTAGAAAACCGGCTTTAAGTTGGTAATCTTGAAAAGAAGTAAATTCATAAATAGCTAAAGGTTTTCGAGAGATTATATCACTCTTAAAAGAAGTTAGTAAATCAAAGTTTTTTGGAGTTTTATAAATAATCTTTCCTTTTACATAAAAACCTTGATCCCAATTAATATTTCTATCGGTCCTAAAATAGTGAGAAACAATTCCCGTTAAGAAAATATCAACTTCTTTATAAATATTCTTAGATTTTAATCCGTAATCAATTTTTGCCCAACCACTAGGAGTATCGTTATCAAAGGTATGAAGAAACATCCTTTTAAAACCAATAACCAAGCTTAAGTCCGGGTTAATCTCTCGAGAAAGAGTGGTTCCGATTAAGAAAGATTGATAAAAAGGACAATAACTGTTTTCGCTATAATTAGCCGATATTCTTCCTAAGTAGCTACGAGCTTCGAAGTTAAAGTTAATTTCCCAAGGGGAATATTTGATTAAAGAAATGTTTCCTCCGGCGTTAAAATAGAAAGGGAGAAACTTTCTTAGAACAGGGAAATTTTGAAAATCACCTTTTGTGTTTTGGGTGATTGCCCCATTGGTAACTCCTCGAGTAACTAACCAACCATTAGCGTTATTAAGAAATTCTACTTTTGGACTATTGTTAGCAACCAAAAGAGAAGAACTAATAATTATCACAAATAAAACTAGAATGAACTTTTTTGTAAAAGACATGTTTACCTCCTTCCTTGTTTTGATAAACAAGATCTTGTTTTAATTATATGATAAATAATTATTTTGTCAAGTAAAAAAGACCCCTGGTTTTCAAGGGTCTTGATCTTTTAAATTAATACTTCCAAATAAAAAATGTTAGCTCTACTCCGGTTATAAGATAAGGAGAAGGTGTGGCGGGCCCTAAATTGATAAATTTATTCGTTAAACCAATGAAAAAACCACCTATTTTTTTATTGAATATCAACCCCACTTTATTTCTAATTTCAAAGAAATTATTATGAAAGAATTTCTCTTCTTTACGGCTTGTTCTATTCAATAAAACAGATAATAAAAACTGACGTTGATTATTAAGAGAAAAGAAAGCTTTTCCTTGCACAAGACATTCTTTTTCCCAGTGGATTAAGCGGCTAGTTTGGTAGTAGTAAGAAAGAAAAACTTTTGACTCTAGTTTAACGTCGGAAAACAACTTTTTTACCTGAATACCAAGAAAAGCTTTATGCCAATCACTAATTTGTTCTGAGGCGGTTGTAGAATGTAGTTGTTGTAATTTTAACCCCGCAAAAATTTTATAAGAAGAATTAATTTTGTAATTTAAACTACCTTCAAAAGAATATTCTTGATAAAGAGGATCACAACAAGCTACTTCGTGGCTGTTTTGATTAAAACGATTAGCAAAGGTTTGTTTGTTAGCTTCCGCTTCTAAGCTCCAATTTCCTTTCTCAATTATAATAATATCAAATCCAAAATTTAGTCGACAAGGGTAAATTTTTCGATAAACTGGAAAAGAATAAAAATTATCAGGAACATCACGAAGATAAGAGCCGGAGTCACCTCCTTCTAGGCGAAACCATATCTTAGCTTCTATTAAAGAAGAACCAACAAGAAATATAATTAAAATTAAAAAGAACTTTTTAAACTTAAACACAAAAACCTCCTTTCTTTGTATTAATGTATTAATACAAGTTTAATATAATTGTGCTTGAACTAATCTTTTTTGTCAAATAAAAAAGCCTCTGGTTTCTACCAAAGGCTCTTGTTTTTTACTAATTATAAATAAAACCGAATTCTAATCCTCTTGTTTGGTGATCATCTTTATAAGGAACCCCAAAATCGTATTGATTATTAGTAATTCCTAAAAAGATTTTTCCAATTTTACTATGTAAGATAAGGCCAATTTTTTGACTACTGCGAACAAAGTCATGCATTTCATCATACCCCATTGAAAAAGGGAAAACTTGATAAAAATTTCTTTTCTTCACAATGGAATCAAAACTAATAAAAGCACTTAAATATTTACTAAAACGATAACTTGAGAAACCTTCAATTGAATAAGACTTTGTCCAAGGTAAAGGAACTGGAACGGTGTCTTGGTAGTAACGAGAATAATCAAACTCTCCTTCTAGGCTGATTTTATTAAACCGTTTATGAAGTCTGAATCCAAGGTTAGCTTTATTCCAATCACCTTTAATGGCTTGATAATCAACGGCGTGAAGACATTTATGAGTATATCCACCAAAAATAGTCAAGAATGAAGTTACATCAAGAGATCCTTGAAAACCCATTATATAAGATTGAAAATAAGGGTTTTGGTTCCAAAGACCTTCTGCTTTAGTCATAAAGCTTTTATTATCAAATATAACGCTAACTTTCCAAGTCTCGCCATGAATTAAGGTTAAATCAACACCAATGTCGGCGTAACCAGGAAGCAAGTCTCGGTAAAGTGAATAAAGCCTAAATATATGATCGTTTTCTTTAACAAGATCTTGAGTGCCCTGAGAACGGAAAGTTCCCCACACCTTAATTTCGTCAAGAAAACCAATTTCGTTATCGGCCGCTACAAAGCTTACAAAACTTATAATTAGTATAATTAAAAAGAACTTATTAAGCTTAGTCATAACACCCTCCTTCCTTTGTATTAATATATTAATACAAATTTAATACTAAGTTAGTTTAATTATAAAACAATTATTATTTTTGTCAAGGGGGAGAAAGTTTGTCTTTTGGTCTCTTTTCTGTTATATTTAATCAGAGTAAACTACTCGGAATAATTATGAAAATATCAAACAAAACTCGTTACGGAGTGCAAGCTTTAGTTTATTTAGCGCAGAAAGATGACACTTGTCCTCTAAAAGAAATTGCGCAAGAGGAGAATATTTCTTTTTCTTATTTAGAAAAAATATTTGCCGCCCTCAAAAAAGCTGGTTTAGTTAAAGTAAAAAGAGGTTTTCGTGGTGGTTATTTTTTATCCAAGAAACCAAAGAATATTTCGGTTGCCGAAATATTTAGAGTTTTAGAAGGAGGAACAACTATTATTTCTTGTCAGAAAGGTGATCATAAGTGCCAAAAACAAAAAGATTGTTTAGTAAAGCCATTTTGGAAAAAATTAGAAGAAACCTTTCAAAAAACTTTAAAATCAACAACATTGTTTAATTTAATTAATAAATAAAAATTATGTTTAATTTATTTAAGAATAAAAAGGAAGTTTATTTAGATAATGCCGCGACAACTCCCGTTGATCCACGGGTTATTAAAGCAATGACTCCTTATTTTAATAAAAAATTTGGAAATTCAGCATCGGTTCATACGCGCGGACGAGAAGCCCGGCTGGCTTTAGAAGAGGCTCGTGAAACGGTCGCGAAATCACTGGGCGCGCAATCCTCAGAAATAATTTTTACTTCTTCGGCGACCGAAAGTAATAATACCGCCCTTAAAGGAATTGCCTGGTCTCACGAAAGTAAAGGAAAACATATTTTGATTTCGCCGATTGAACATAGTTGTGTAATGAATTCGGCGGAATGGCTTCAAAGCCAAGGTTTTGAGGTTGAGAAGTTGTCGGTTGATAAAAATGGCTTTATTGATCCGCAAGAAGTGAAAACGAAGATTCGTCCCGAGACTATTCTTGTCTCGGTAATGCACGCTAATAACGAAATGGGAGCTTGTCAACCGATTAAAGAAATTGGCGCTATTTGTAAAGAAAAAGAAGTTTTATTTCATAGTGACGCCGTTCAAAGTTTTGGGAAAAAAACTCTTAGGGTTAACGAATTAAACGTTGATTTACTTAGTATTTCCGCTCATAAAATCTACGGACCGAAAGGAGTGGGAGCGTTGTTTATTCGGGACGGTGTCAAAATAACACCCCTGTTGCACGGAGGTGGTCACGAGAATAATAAACGATCGGCAACGGTTAATGTGGCTGGAATTATTGGTTTAGCGAAGGCGACCGAATTGTGCTTAGAAGAAACACCGGCCGAAGCGGATCGTCAAAGAAAATTAAGCGAAAAATTAAGAAAAGGGATTTTAGAAAATATTTCCGGCGCTCATTTAAACGGACCCGAAAAGAAACGACTTTGTAATAATACTAATATTTCTTTTGATGACGTCGAAGGAGAAGCCATTGTGATGATGCTTGATGATTATAATATATACGTTTCCTCTGGTTCGGCTTGTTCAGCCGAGGACTTAAAACCTTCGGAAGTTATTACGGCCATGGGGTATTCCGCGTCGCGAGCCCACGGATCGGTTCGTTTTACTGTCGGAAGATTTACGAAAGAAAAAGATATTGACTACGTTTTAGAAGTTTTACCAAAAGTAATTAATAAATTAAGAAAAATATCTCCGAATAAAAGGAGTTGTTTCTAAGTATTATGTATAATAAAAAAGTAATGGAATATTTTAAAAACCCTCGTAATCACGGGGAAATGGAGAACCCCGACGCCGTCGGGGAAGCCATTAATCCTAGTTGTGGGGACAAGATGAAGTTATATTTAAAGATTGACGAAAAGAATAATGAAGAATTTATTAGCGATATTAAATTTCAAACCTTAGGGTGTGTGGCGGCGATTGCCACCAGTAGCATTTTTACGGAAATGATAAAAGGAAAGTCGTTGGCGGAAGCTTTTGCTATATCTAATCAAGATATTATTGAAGAATTAGAAGGTTTACCGACTCCCAAGAAACACTGTTCTTTATTAGCCGTTCGGGCTTTTAAAGAGGCTTATTATCAGTATTTACAAGATCAGGGAAGAAATATTCCCGAAGAATTAGAAAAAGCGCACCATCAAAACGAACGTTTTGCCGAAGTAGCGGCGAAAAACAAAGAAAACATAAATAAAGAATTAAATGGAGAACGGTAAAGGACAAAAAATAATTGTCGGGGTTTCGGGCGGTTTAGATTCAACGGTTAGCCTTTTGCGTTTAAAAGAAGCCGGCTGGTCACCAATAGGCGTGACTTTACAAGTTCCGGCCTGGGAGGGTGGGGACGCTTTTAAAACGGCCGACGCCGCCCGAGTTTGTGAAAAACTAGACATTCCTCATGTAGTGGTTGATGTTAAAGAAGATTTTAAAGAACGAGTCGGGAAGTATTTTCGTAAAGAATTACAAAATAATTTTACTCCGAATCCTTGTGTGGTTTGTAATCGATTTTTAAAATTTAAAGAATTATTAAGAATAGCCGAAGAAAAAGGCATTTCTTATATTGCCACCGGGCATTACGTTCAAAAAAGATTTAATTCTAATACTGAAAAATACGAGTTATTAAAAGGAAAAGACACGCCGAAAGACCAAAGTTATATGCTGTCTTTTTTAAATCAAGAACAATTAAGAAAAGCAATTTTTCCGGTTGGCGAATTAACTTATTCCGAAGTTCAGGAAGTAGCTCGCGATAATAATTTAAAAGAAGTTTTAAAAAAAGAACCAAGTCAAGACTTTTGTTATTTAAAAGATAGTTCTTTTTCTGATTATATTGAAAAAGAACTTCCTCAAACTACGGGAAATATTGTTAATAAAGATGGTGAAGTTTTAGGATCACATCCCGGTCTTTATTATTACACTCGGGGTCAAAGAAGAGGTTTAGATTTACCGGGCGGACCTTATTATGTGGTTGGTTTTAAGGAAGATAAAAACGAAGTTGTTGTTACTCGGGATAAAAAAGACCTTCAATGCCAAAGTGTTTCTTTGAGTCCGTTTAATTTTATTAGCGGCGATTATCCTTCTAAAAAAAGAAATATCGAAGCCAGTATTCGTTATAATCAAACTCCACAAGCGGCTACTATTTATCCGCCTCAAGAAGGGCGACTAAAAATATCTTTTGAAAAACCTTTTCAAGGAGTTTCTCCGGGGCAATTTTGCGTTTTTTATAAAGGAGAAGTTTGTTTGGGAGGTGGTCGCATAATGGAAATTAATTCTTGAAAACTATTATTTAATCTTCTACAGTGAAAATATGAATTATATTATTTGTCATTACGCCGAAATCGGCTTAAAAGGAAAAAATCGAAAGTTTTT
>Ga0102938_10003229_pt1 | contig 12234 bp, 8 predicted proteins | sample SalPonR2_B_D2_MG_FD_84516 | JGI IMG/M metagenome (GOLD analysis project Ga0102938, IMG submission 84516) | Salt pond soil microbial communities from South San Francisco under conditions of wetland restoration - Salt Pond MetaG R2_B_D2_MG | ecosystem: Environmental > Aquatic > Marine > Intertidal... | reverse complement strand
TGTCCATGATGAAACATCATAAAACACACTGTCTTCAAACGAAGTTCTTTTTTCAAAAATACTTTTAATCAAACGGTACTGATCCTGATGGGTGGGAACCAGGTAAGAGCTTCCTGATTTAAATATTTTTCCATTGATACTGATATCATTTTTCAGACCGTAAATTTCAATTTCATGTTTTTCTAACATTTTCAGAAAATGGTAAACTTTTACCTTACCATTTTCATCGCCGAAAATGTACCCTTTTACTTGATCCTTCTCTGCCAGCTTATTAGCTTTACTATAAAACTGCTGTTGGTAGCTGAAAAGTTCAGTTTTCATATTTATAGCCGCTCTGATGGTTGATAATGAAACGGTGTAATGATTGTTAATTGCATCAGCAAAAGACAATTCGCCGTGTTCGTTCTTAATAACCTGTCCCATTACTCTTGATTGTTCGAACAGAATTCCTATAGATCCATTTACATCGGGGTAGGTGGAACCTTTTCCATAATAAAAGTCATCAAAGCTTTCTTCGCTGAAATAAAGGGTACCTGTTTTATCCAGCGCTTTTGCATGGTATGAAGCAATTTTTCTGGTTAGTTTGATGTTTCTTTCAGGAGTGCGGGGATTCATTCTTTGGGGCACCCCTGGCTGAAAGAAGAAAGTTGAATTTGAACCCATTTCATGGTGGTCAGTGACTATATGGGGTTTCCATTTATGAAACATTTCCAGTCGGGCTTGAGATTCGGGATGCTGCGCGGGGAGCCAGTCTCTGTTAAGGTCAAACCAGTAGTGATTTGTTCTTCCGCCTGGCCAGTCCTCTCTGAATTGCCTGTCGTAAGGGGTTTTAACTGTTGTATTATGAATATGCATGTTGCTCCAGTTTGCCGCCCTTGTGAAACCATCAGGATTGAGGCACGGATCGATAAGAATAACGCTGTGATTCAGAATACGTTTAACCTCTTTGCTCTTTGTGGCCGCAAGATGGTAAGCTGTTAAAATGGACGCATTTCCCGGACTTGATTCGTTTCCGTGGACACTGTATCCTAACCATATAAAAACCGGATCTTCCTTAGGATTTTGTGCCAGTTTATTTTGAACATGATTCAGATGGCGCGACCTTAAATTTTCCAGTTTTTCCTGGTTGTCAGGTGAAGTAATTGCCAAGAGGTATAGCGGTCTGTTTTCATGTGTTTCCCCATATTTCCACATGGTCACTCTTTCTGACTTATCTGACAGTTCCTGCAGATAATTTATTAGTTGATCGTGAGAAAAATGCCACTCACCAAATGTATAACCCTGTAAATCACCCGGAAAAGGAAGGTCTTTTGATAATTCCAATTCATCGGGGAGGAAAAAGGATTTATATGATTGCGAAAAGACAGAACTATATACTAAAACCGTTAAAGTAAGGAGAATAATCTTTTTCATAGAAGATGATGTTTGGATTTTATTTTTGGATGCTATTTATCCTGAAATGGTTTAAACCGGGTTCTTGTATTGATCTTATGGATCTGTTATCTTTTTCCTGTATTTCCCATTCCTTGTCGCCATAGATCCTTTTTTATATTTATTTCAGTTTCCTGTTCTACTGGTTCTCCAATGGGTTCTATCAAATCTCTTCCTTCGGCTTTAGGGTTTTTTATTTTCGATGAAACCGGGTATGCATTTAAATACTCAGAAGGATAGGGCGCTAGTAGTTTAAGTATCTCATCCAGAGAGATATCTTTAGTTAGCCATTTCTTTTCGTCTTCTTTATTTAAAATAACCGGAGATCGATGATGAGGTAATTTCCGGATGAGCTCATTGGGAGTTGTAGTAATGATAGAGAACGATTTTAAAATCTCGCCGGTATCTTTGTTAGTCCATTGGTCCCAAATTCCTGCAAAAGCAAAGGGTCTTTTTTTATTTCTGAGATATATAACGAATGGTTTGTTTAATCCTTCTTTTGTGGTTCCTTCAATAAAGGCATCAGCTATAACAAGGCATCTTTGGGAGCGGACGGGTTTGCGGAATGCCGGTTTCCTGAAAATTTCCCTGCTTCCTTTATAATTTGGATCGTTTGACTTGTTTTTGTCTCCTTCAGCCCTGGCATTGAAGAGGTACATGGGTTTTTTTGACCAGAATGGAGTAAGACCAAATTGAAAAAGCTGCAATGTATCGGGATTTTCATTGGTTATTACCGGAGCCATCTGGCCAGGGGATATGTTATAACTGGGCTGGAATTCAAAGTCTGAAGCTGCCTGTACATTGAACCGTTTTTCAATGATTTCTGTTTTTTGGACTTCAATATATCTGCCACACATAAAAAAATTTTTTATACCGGAAAGTTAGGAAAACCTTTTGGTTTTTGCAATACTCAGAAGGAAACTGTTTGCTTGTATTTGTCTTAATTACAGGTTGTTAAGTTTCTTATGTTTAATTGGCCTGATTGCCTATTAATTGCAGGGAAATAAAAAATGTATAGCCATAAAATATTGATTTCTCTGGATTTTTATTATTTTTACCTAATAATATTTTTACCAAACCCATATAAAATTTTACTTTGAGATGAGAAGAAAAACTATTCTTATTGGACTGATATCAGTATTTGTTATTATAAGCCTGCGTTGTAAAAACAGCAATTTAGATAAGAAGAATGCAGTTTGTATTTGGGACAGAGGAACAGTTAGGGAACAACCTAAGCAAAATGCTGAGATTTTTTCAACAATGTCATTAGGTGAGAAGGTTACTTACCTTGGCATAACCAAAATAGATTCTGCCAATAATAAAAAGAAATATTATAAGATAGAACTATCTGATAACAAAGAGGGATGGTCTTCCGGAAGTGTAATAGTCATCGATGCAGAACCCGGAGTAATTAAGAAAGAAACAAATATTTATAAGAGGCCGAATTTTTTAACGGAAACCAGTCATAAACTTGATAAAATGGATATTGTTGCTGTAAAAAGACAAAAGAATGGTTGGAAACAAATAATAGGTGGGAAAAAGAAGAAAAAAGGCTGGATTAAGGCTGATTTGATATCAATGGATCAGAAAGATATTGCTGTGGGCCTTCTGGCTGGAAAAGCTTATAAAATCAGGAATAAATCCAGGAGAATGGAGAAACTTAAAAATATTGTTGATAATTCAGCTTTTAGTAAATCTGTTTTTATTGAAGAAATATATAAGAAAGTCTATGGTGAGGTTACCGGCGACAAAGCTGAAAAGGGAGTTAATTCAAAAAAACCAGATATATCGGTACATCCCGTAAAAGAGAATAACAAAACAAAAGCCAGGAATACAGAAAAAACAGATACAACGCGGGAAGTTCACCAGATGGATACTATACAAAAATCTTCTTCCCAGGATTCAATTGGTAATTCTGTTGCATCTGTTGAAAATACACTAAATCAGCAAGATTCTGATACGTTTTTTCATAGCACAGAAGAAAATGATTGAAGTAAATGGCTGGCGACTTTATTTATTTTCTCCAGAATGCAGGTGAGAAAAGAACAAGAATGGTGAAAAGTTCAAGTCTGCCCAAAAGCATGAGGAACGACAGGAACCATTTGCCAAAACCCGGCAAATGAGCATAGTTTTCCACTGGGCCAACTGCGCCAATTCCCGGGCCAATATTCCCTAAACTGGCAGCTACTGCACCAAGAGAAGAATTAAGATCATATCCCATTGAAGATACCACGATGGTGCTTATTCCTGTTATGGTCATGTATATCACAACAAATGCCAGCACATTCGTTATTATTTGCTGATCAATGCTTTTTTTATTCATTCTTACAGGAATGATGGCATTAGGGTGGAGTAATCGTTTCAGTTCCAGGTAGCTGTTTTTTATAAGCAAGCCGATTCTTATAATTTTAATTCCTCCTCCTGTTGACCCTGCAGACCCCCCGATAAACATGAGCATAAAAATAATAACTGTTAGAAATGGAGTCCATTGAAGATAATCGCTGGTTACATAACCTGTGGTGGTTGTAATCGATACAACCTGGAAAACTGCATGTCTGAAGGAACTCTCTATTGCAAATTTATCGCCAATCCAGAGGAAAAGTGCGATGATAATTGTGAATCCAAGTAGAAATGTAACATAGAATCTGAATTCTTCATTTTTAAATACTTTATTAAATTTGAAATGCAGGGCATAATAGGAGAGAGCAAAGTTTGTTCCTGCCAGAAACATAAAGATTGTAATGACATATTGAACATAAGGAGAGAAATGAGCAATACTGGCTTGTTTGGTAGAGTATCCACCCGTAGCCATAGTGGTAAAGGCATGACAAACGGAGTCAAAAAGTCCTACATCACCCAGCCAGAGCAATAGTATTTCAGCAAGAGTAAAAAGCAGGTAAATGCCCCAAAGTCTTTTGGCCGTTTCTTTTACCCGTGGGTGAAATTTATCAGGTGTGGGCCCCGGAACTTCGGCAATAAAAAGCTGCATACCTCCAATACCGAATATAGGAAGAATAGCAAGGGATAACACAATGATTCCCATGCCTCCAAGCCATTGTGTCATGCTTCGCCAAAAAAGCAAACCATGCGGAAGCCTTTCAATGTCATTTAGAATGGAAGCTCCTGTGGTTGTGAAGCCGGAAATGGTTTCGAAAAATGCATCGGTGTAGGATTCAATATAGCCGCTTATTACAAATGGAAGCGATCCAAAAAGTGAGAAAATGATCCATACAAGACTGACAATGATGTATCCTTCTTTTTTTCCGATTGATTTATTTCCCCGTCGTGTGGAATACCACATTAATGCCCCGGCAAAAATTGTTAAACCAGAAGAAAGAAAAAGGGCAAAAATATCTGGCTCGTTATAATATAGACTCACTCCCAGGGGCAGAAGCATAGAAATGCCCTCAATTAAAAGTAAGAGCCCCAGTATGTTAAATATCACACGAAATTTCATCAGGATAAAGTTTAATTAAAAAAGGTTTCTACTTTTTTAACAGCCGACGGTAAGGCAAATACAACCACACGGTCGTTGGGGAGTATTTCTGTGTTTCCTACTGCAATGAAGCTTCTGTTATCTCTAATAATACCTCCTACAATAGCTTCTTTTGGGAAATTTAAATCTTTCAGCTTCTTATGCAGAATTTTTGATTTGGGTTTGGCAACAAACTCCAATACTTCAGCATCGGAACCAGTGAGACAGCGCATAGTAGATACTTCTGCGCTCATTGTAAACCTGAATATCCGGCTTGCAGTCACCAGTTTTTTATTGATGATCGTATCAATGCCCATATTTTCACTCAGGTTGATGTAATCCATATTTTCTATTTCAGCAATGGTCTTTTTTACACCCATTTTTTTTGCAAGTAAGCACGAGAGGAGGTTTGTTTCTGAATTGCCTGTAACAGCAATAAAGGTGTCCATTTTTTCCATTCCTTCTTCTTTAAGCAATTCAACATCTCTGCCGTCACCATTAATCACCAATGAGTTGGTAAGTTCGTCTGCTAAATATTTGCATTTATCCAGGTTTTTTTCAATCAGTTTAACATTCATTCTGTTTTCGAGTGACTGGGCTGTTCTTTTTCCAATCCGGCTGCCACCAAGAATCATTACATTTTTAATCTCAACTTTTTTCTTGCCGGAATATTTCATGACATTGCTTATACCTGCTTTATTGGTGACAACATAAACAAGATCATTCACCTTAAAAGAATCGAGTCCTCTTGGTATTATTGTTTGTCCATTTCGGGTAATTGCTACAGCCCTGAAATCAAAATCTTCAATTTCTTCGGTAACTTCATTTAATGTTTTCCCAATGACAGGAGCATTTTCTTCCAGCCGAAGAACATATAAGGACAATTTTCCCCCCGTAAAATCTACTATTTCTGATGTACCTGCTTGTCCAACCATACTGACTATTTCTTTAGCTGTAATCCGTTCCGGATAGATCATATAATCAATTCCAAGAGAAGTAAAGTGGTTTTTATTAACCGGTCTGATATATTCCGGATTATCAACTCTTGCTATGGTTTGTTTCACTCCAAGTTTTTTAGCAAGAATAGCTCCAGTAATGTTGGTCTCTTCTGAATTTGTTACAGCAATGAAAAGATCCGACTTTTTTATGTTGGCTTCTTTCAGGGTTTCGAAAGATGTGGCAGAGCCTGTGATGGTAAGAATATCAAGAGTAGAGTCAATTCCTTTGAGTGAATTTTCATTCTCATCGATGATAATGATGTCGTGAAGCTCACTACTCAGCATTTTTGCCAAATGGGATCCTACATCTCCTGCTCCTGCAATAATAATTTTCATCAGTTCCTATTTTTACTTTGCTGATGCAAATAAACATTATGTTTCAAAATTAACCAATTTTTTTTGGCTTTTATTGAAGTTTTTTGATGAATGCGCCTTGTTCGGGTATAGAATAGAATTCTATATCATTTTTACGAAGTAATTCTTTCCATTTTTGATGGTCGTAATAGTTCAAATTTCCGTCCAGGATGATTTTCTTGAAAGAAAAGGCTTGCATAATAGTTTGCATAGGAACATTGCAATTGTTCGTAATAAGAAGATAATCTATGTAGATTTTTTTTCCGGGAATTTTATCTTTTAGGAAAGAAGAATCTGCTAGCATTATTATTTTTTTGTTTCTGCATTGAATAAAATAGTCTTTTCTTAAGAATGAGGGGTTTAATTGATTATTGGCTTTTCCAGAGCCCAGCGTGATGTATTTAGCAGGATCTGTTCTTCTTTTTAGAGAGTGTTTTTTTGTGTAATATTCAGTAGATTCCTTGATACCTGAGTCGTTGGTAAAAACATAATTGTGTTTTCCATTAATAAAGTTTATGGTGCTAATTTCCTGGGTATTATAGATAATTAATTCTTTTTTATCTCTTTGTGAATATTTGTGAAAGATATCAAAGGTGAGCCATATAATAATTATATAGAGAACATATTTGAAATACTCCTTTTTTCTGAAAACAAGGAAGAAAGCAAAAACGATTAAAGCCGCATAAATTAAAGCCATGTGTATTTTACCAATCCATAGATTTTCTGTTACAGAGCAGGGGAGACTCTCTATAAAACTTAAAGAATTATTTAGGGCAGAAAGAATTTCATTCAGGAGGCTTCCGAGAATTTTTCCTAAATTTTGAGATATCGGATAAACAAGAAGAGTAAAAAACCCAGAAATGATGATTAAGGCGGCTGCTGGTATAGCTATAAAATTAGTCAGCCAGAAATAGTTGGGAAATTGATTAAAATAATGTATGACAATCGGGGCCGTACCAATCTGGGCGGCTACAGCTACAGTGAACCACTGCCATAGTTTGTCGGGGAGGTAGGGAAGTGAAATCAAACGATACAGTTTTGGTTGAAAGAAGACGATGCTAAGCACTGCACTATAAGATAATTGAAAACTTACCGAAAAAAGAAGCAGGGGATTTAGGCATAACAGAATAAAAGCCGAAAAAGCCAGACTGTTATACACAGGACTTTTTCTTCGAAACTGTGAACCGACTGCAATTACAGAGAACATCAGGGTAGCCCTTGTGACGGAAGGAGAGAGACCTGTTAAAAAAGCATACCCCCAGAGAATAATCAGAATAATTATAATTTTTACAAGCTTTCCGTATTTTATTTTATTAAGAAAAAAAAGCAGGTAATTAAACAGCATAAATACTATTCCAACATGTAAACCACTTACAGCCAGAATATGCATAGCCCCTGAGGAAGAAAATTTTTCCCGTGTTTCTTCTGATAAATACTCTTTATACCCCAAAAGTAATGCCGTGGCTACACTCCTGTTCTCCTGTTCCAGTTTTGTCTTTTTGAGCAGTTTTATAAGCTTTAACCTGAACTTGTTAGAAAAGGCTGTTAATGATGCACTTGATTGGTTATTCATTGTTTTCCATTGATCTTTCTGTATATAGGTCTGATAGTAAACACGATGTACAGAAAGGTACTTTTTGTAATCGAATTCTCCTGGATTACCCAGGTTACGTATCGGATTAAGATATCCCCTGAAGAGGAGAAATGTTCCTGGTTGCATTTCTTTTATTGAGTCATCTTTTTCAAAATAGACCAGTATTTTTTTGTTGCTGCGAATCCACAACGAATCATTAAAATAACCTTTTAATTTTAACACAGTTTTGTATGAATTCTCCTTTTCAGAAGGAATATCAATCACCTCTCCTATAAAAGTGTGCTGACCTTCTGGTGCTTTTGGTACCCCTGAATTTTGCTTCATAATCAGCATTCCTGTTCCGGTTATTAGGAAACCAATCATCAAACCACGAAGTGATTCGGCAAAAAATTGTTGACCTGAGGATAAAAGGGGAAATAATAGCAAAATAATAAATCCTGAAGCAATCAAACTGACAATGAATATGTTCTCAAGAAACAGGTAATACTGAAGCATAATTCCTGTTATCAGAAATAGCAATATGCGTATGAAAGGATATTTTTTTAGCATAATTGGTAAAACATAGATAGCCAGTTGATTATATTCCTAAAAAAATAAAAAACAAACTTGGCTTGTAACTGTAATTTATTTAATATCAATTATTTGTATTTAGACTCTTTGGTGTAAATGTTTTTAAAGATGCAAAAAAAAATGGAAAAGAGAAAATAATCGTTTTCTCTTTTCCATTTTATTAGCGGTTACCTGAGAATAATTTTGAACTTATTCATACCTTAAAGAACGGGCCGGATTAGCGTTGGCTCCTTTTATAGCTTTGTATGTTATTGTAAAAATGGCAATTAAAACAGCTATAAGAACAGCGCTTGCAAAATAGTACCAACTGAGAGAGATTTTGTAGGCAAAATTATTCAGCCACTGGTTCATGTAGAAATAGGCAATCGGAATTCCAATAATACTGGCAATAAGTATTAGGTTAACAAAATCTTTAATTACCAGTTTAACTATTTGACTTGTATTAGAACCAAAAACTTTACGAATAGCTATTTCTTTTGTTCTTTGAGTAACCACAAAAGAAATCAGTCCGAAAAGCCCCAGGCAACTAATAAAAATGCACAACATAGCAAATATCCCAAATATTTTAGTTGTATTCATTTCGTTGGCATAAAGATTTTCATACCGGTCGTCCATAAAAAATCCGTTAAACGGTGTGTTAGGGAATAAGCTGTTCCATGTATCTTTTATTTCTTCAACTGTACCTTTTAAATTTGCAGTATTGAGCTTCAGGTTTATATTTCGAAGATTTTCCGGGATGTAATAATAAGCAGCCGGTTCAATAGGAGTGCGCAGGGAATAATAGTTATAATCTTTAATTACTCCAATAACTGTACAATTTGTAGAGTCATGGCCCCTCGGAAGAAACTGTTTGCCCACGGGATTTTTCCAGCCCAGTTTTTTTACTGCTATCTCATTTAGAATAATTCCGTTATATTTATCTGTTTCACGATCTTCACTGAAATTTCTGCCTTCTACAATATCAATTTCCATTTGTGGCAGGTAGTGAGGGTCAATATAACCGAACCTTACCATGAGTTTTGTTTCAGCAGAATCAGCCACGTAGATTCCACCCTGTCCGCCACTTACACCGGTTGACGACGAACTGGCGCTTACGGCTGAAATGTTTGGATTGTTTTTAAATTCATTTTTCAGCAGGTCAATGTTTTGCATCATATCATCATCTGGAAATCTCAGAGGTATTGAATATACAGCTTCATCATTGTATCCTTTATCTTTTGTCTGGAAAAATCGCACCTGGCTTATAGCAATGATTGTTGCTATGATAATAATGATTGATACTGCAAACTGGCTTACTACGAGTATCTTTCTTAGCAGGCCTGAAGTGTTTTTACCCCGGTTTGTTCTGAATCCACTGAAGATAACTGTAGGTTTAAAACCTGACATGTAAAGTGCGGGATAAATGCCTGAAAGTAAGCCAACAACTATGATTGTGCCTGTCAGACCGGCTGTGAATACGGGGTTGCCAAAGTTCAGGGCAAGATCAATATTAAGAATCTGGTTTACATACGGCAATAAAAGTGCTATACCTGCCAGCGATATAATGGCTGAGACAATTGTGAGCAAAAAGGATTCTCCTAAAAACTGGAAAATAAGTTTAGATTTATTTGCTCCGGTTACCTTTCTGATTCCTACTTCTTTATATCTTCTCAGGGCAAGGGATGTTGCCAGGTTAATATAGTTCATGCAGGCAACAATTACTATTAACAAGGCAATTATAGTAAAGATATAAACCTGGTTGATGTCCCCCTGGTTGTAGTTGTATGTCTCAAATTTGACATGATTCGATTTTAGGTGGATGTCTTTTATTGGTTGTATATATAATTCAGGTATGTTTCTCCATTCCGAAAAATACTTCTCTTCAAATTCAGGAAACTTAGCTTCAAGAGATTCTTTGGACACACCTTCATTAAGTTCTACATAAGTATCCAATGAGTTGCTTTGCCAGCTGGTTAAGTTATGCGAATGTTCTTCCAGTACCTTAAAAGGAATTAGTGCATTGAAATACACTGTACTGTTTTCCGGGTAATTTTCCATTATACCTTTAACTATAAAAGATTCACCTAGAATATCAAGCATTTTATTCATAGCATTTGCAGGTTCTTCAAAGTATTTTTTTGCAATTTTTTCTGAAAGAATGATGGAATTCATCTCTTTGAATGCCGTTTTTTCATCACCCATCAACAAGTTAACACTTAGCATGTTAAAAACTGTTGAATCAGCAAATGCAAACCAGTTTTCATTGAAACTCTTGTTTTTATGTTTTACTGTCAGTCCATAACCTTGCCTGATACGCAATGTTTGCTTAATTTCAGGATATTCCTCTTCAAGTGTTCGGGCCAGCGGGCCCATTGTTACAGCCACATGTTGTTCGCCAACACCTGGCTCTGTTTGTATTTCAACTGCCCTGTATTTGTTTTCAGCATTTTCAATATGTTTGTTGAAACTTAATTCATACTGTATATACAACAGGATAATCATGAAACTGGTGATTCCTATTGTCAGTCCAAGAATATTCAATATCGAAAAGTTTTTGTGTCTGATTATATTTCGCAAGGCAGTGAGAAGGTAATTTCTTAACATAACATTTTGAATTTGATTTTTTTAGAAATAACAATTTATATACCATTGTCTGTAAGTAGTTTAACATAAGATGTTTATGTATTTTAAGTGTAAATGGGAATGTTCATTTTCGTTCAAAGGTGTTCATTAACGGACATTTTTTTCAATATAAAATGGTGAAAATCAGATTTTGAAGAATAAAATCTGAGTAATTACATGATTTTTGACTAAGCATGAGTGTTTAGAGTCTTATATCAGATAGTTTTGATTTTGGGAGGTGACTTTATAGCCGCAGCCAGTTCATAGAGAATGCTGCCATTCCGACGGTAGCGGCATGTCAAAACCGTGATTAATTTATTATTTCAGGAAATCCGGGAGGTTTTCTTTATTATGCCGGATGTTGTTCTTTTTCATATACTCATCAATTCGTTGTGCGTGATCTTTATCATCCCGGTTTAGTTGCATAAATACATGTTCAATTTTGGTTTCAGGATCTTTCTCCATGAATTTTTGATAATGGATTTCTCCCGCAGAATTTTCTAACTGATAGGCAATATTGAATGTCTGATTTCTCGAGGGTTTGTTCTGCTGGTAATTTTCTATAAAATTTCTGAGATTTTTGTTGACTGCGGCAATTTCATTTATTGTTTCAGGTAAAATGTTTTTGGGAAACAGGTTAGCCGGAATGTAACTTTCTTTTCCCGAACGCAGAAGTGCAGCGTGATTCTTTTCTTCAATAACGATCTTCCACCAGAATTCTTTGTCTTCTTTATAGGTGAGCGCAAATAACTGGTAAATATCTGATATGTTATTTTCCAACTCTATAGCTTCATCAATTAGTTGTATAACTTTGTCTTTCATGTATTTATCATTAAAAGTATAAAATATATTTACTGATTAATGAACCTCACAAATTATGAATAAAAAATAAGATATTCAATATATATTTATTTTTCTATTTTAATTTAATCATTTAGATTCGTGAAAACTTTGATTATTAGATAATATTGTTTAGAATGAATCTTAATTGTGACAAAAATGAATATTTATATAAAAAAACCAGTTACCTTTTTCATTAAAATGGAATAAAGGGATAGTACTATGTTTAAATTTTAAATTTTTAAAATTATGATTTCTTCAGACCCTTTATTGTTTCGAGTTTATGATGAGTTGATAAACATTTCACCAAAAGAGTTGATTTGCTGTAAAGCAGACGAGGACTGGACTGTTTTGGTTCTTTCAGGAAACAG
>Ga0102938_10003225_pt1 | contig 12238 bp, 12 predicted proteins | sample SalPonR2_B_D2_MG_FD_84516 | JGI IMG/M metagenome (GOLD analysis project Ga0102938, IMG submission 84516) | Salt pond soil microbial communities from South San Francisco under conditions of wetland restoration - Salt Pond MetaG R2_B_D2_MG | ecosystem: Environmental > Aquatic > Marine >... | reverse complement strand
GGCTTCATCGAGGTGGAGACCCCGGTGCTGCACGCCGAGGCCGGCGGCGCCCACGCGCGGCCGTTCGCCACCCATCACCACACGCTCGACCTGCCGCTCTACCTGCGCATCGCGCTGGAGCTGCACCTCAAGCGCCTCATCGTCGGCGGGATGGAGCGGGTCTACGAGATCGGGCGGATCTTCCGCAACGAGGGCATCTCCACCCGGCACAATCCCGAGTTCACGATGATGGAGCTCTACCAGGCCTTCGCCGACTGGAACGAGGTGATGGACATCAGCGAGCTGCTCATCACCCAGGCCGCGCGCGACGCCATCGGTACGACGGTGCTCACCATCCGGGGCCAGGAGATCGACCTCGCCGAGCCCTGGCCCCGCGTGCGGATGGTCGACGCCGTGTCGGACAAGGTCGGCCGGGCCGTGCATCCGAGCGAGCCCGTCGCCGAACTGCGCTCGTTGGCCGACGAACACGGCGTGCGCTGGGAGGAACGTTGGGGCGGCGGCAAGCTCGTGGAGGAGCTCTTCGAGGCGCTGTGCGAGGCCGACATCGTGCGGCCCACGTTCGTCACCGGGCACCCCACGGAGATCTCCCCGCTCGCCCGCACCGACCGGAACGATCCGTGGCTCACCGAACGGTTCGAGATCTTCGTCGATTCACGTGAACTGGGCAACGGCTACTCCGAGCTCAACGATCCCGTCGAACAGCGCCTGCGTTTCGAGGACGAGCAGCTGGCCAAGGACGCCGGCGACGCCGAACGCGGGTCCATCGACGAGGACTACCTGCGCGCGCTCGAGTACGGGATGCCACCCACGGGGGGTCTGGGCATCGGCATGGACCGCGTCGCTATGTTGATCGCAGGGGTCGACTCGATCAAGGAAGTGATCCTGTTCCCCACCCTGCGACCCGAAGTGATGTAGCCCCGACCGGAAAGACGATGCAGCAATGACGAAGATGGCTTGGGGCGCCGGCCTCGCGACGATGGATTCCGACGGTGCGGTGCTCGACACGTGGTACCGGTGGTTGGGCTGGGGGGAGTACGGCAGCGACGACTGTCCCACCGAGGAGATCGAGTCGTCGCTCGGGATGCGGGACACGGCCGACGACACGCGCCGGGTGGTCATCCGCCCGGTCCGGTTGACGATCGACGTCGACGAGCCACCGGCCTCGGCGTCCGACGCCTACCTCCGGTTGCACCTGCTCTCGCACCGGTTCACCGCCCCGCGCACCATCAACATGGACGGCACGTTCGGAGCGCTGCAGAACGTGGCCTGGACCAACATCGGCCCGGTGGCCGTGAAGGACGTCGACGACCTCCGGCTCGAGGCGCGCAAGACCGGTGGCACGTTCACCGTGCACGGGCTCGACAAGTTCCCCCGGATGACCGACTACGTCATCCCGACCGGCGTGCGCATCGCCGACGCCGACCGCGTACGGCTCGGCGCCCATCTCGCCGAGGGCACCACCGTGATGCACGAGGGGTTCTGCAACTTCAACGCCGGCACGCTCGGCGTGTCGATGGTGGAGGGCCGCATCTCCGCGGGCGTGGTGGTGGGCGACGGCAGCGACATCGGTGGCGGCTCGTCGATCATGGGCACGCTGTCGGGTGGGGGCAGTACGCAGATCACGATCGGCGAACGCTGCCTCCTCGGCGCCAACGCCGGTATCGGCATCAGCCTCGGCGACGACTGCGTGGTCGAGGCCGGGCTCTACGTCACCGCGAGCACCCCGGTCCTCACCCCGCAGGGCGTGGTGAAGGCACGCGAGCTGTCCGGGCAGAGCAACACGATGTTCCTGCGCGACGGCCAGTCGGGCAAGGTCGTCGCCCGCGCCCGCTCGGGCAGCTGGGGCGCCCTCAACACCGAACTCCACGTCAACCAGTGATGTTGCATCCGGTGTCTGACACCGGATGCAACATCCGGCCAGTAGCGTCGCGCGGGTGGGGAAGGCCGACGAGTTCGGGGAACCGGTCGAGCTCGACGCCGGCCTGCGGGCCGTCACGATCACCAACCCCGACAAGGTGATGTTCCCGTCCGTCGGGCCGCGCAAGGAGCCACGGACGAAGCTCGATCTCGCCCGCTACCACCTGGCCGTCGGCGACGCCTTGATGCGTACGGTCCGCGACCGGCCGGTGCTGCTCGAGCGGTATCCCAACGGCGTCCGGCAGCCGTCGTTCTTCCAGAAGCGGATCCCCGACTCGGCGCCCGGTTGGCTGACCACCACCACCGTGGCGACGATCAACGGCACGACGTCACGGGCCCTCGTGATCGCGGATGTGGCCCACGTGCTGTGGGCGGTGAACATGGGCGTGCTGGGCTTGCACGTGTGGCCGTTCCGGGCATCGAACCCGGCCGACCACGACGAGATGCGCATCGACCTCGACCCCTCCCCCGGCGTCACGTTCGACATGGTCCGCGAGTCGGCGGCCCACGTCCGCGACCTGCTGGCCGAGCTGGGCATGGTCGGGTTCCCGAAGACCACGGGCAGCAAGGGCATCCACGTCTACGTGCGGGTGGAACCCGGCTGGGACTCGTTCGCGGTACGTGGTGCCGTGGTCGCGCTCGGGCGCGAACTCGCTCGCCGTCATCCCGACCTCATCACCGACCGATGGTGGAAGGAGGAACGCGGCTCGCGTGTGTTCGTCGACTTCAACCAGAACGCGCCCCACAAGAACATGTTCGGCGCATGGGGTGTCCGCCCCCGCGTGGGCGCCCAGGTGTCGACGCCGTTCCGGTGGGACGAGCTCGACGCGATCGCCCCCGAGGCGATGACGATCGACACCGTGCCCGACCGGCTCGCCGAGCAGGGCGATCCGTGGGAGTGGATGGACGACGCACCGTGCGACATCACGCCGCTGGTCGAGTCGTTCGCCGCCGATCTGGCCGACGGCGTCCCCGACGCACCGTGGCCACCGCTGTATCCGAAGATGCCGAACGAGGCCGTGCGCGTCCAGCCGTCGCGGGCCCGCCAGCCGGACGACGACCGACCGTTCGACTAGGGTCCACCGGCGAACGAGAGGTTTCAATGTCCGACACCGGTCACGAGCACGAACCTGCGCGACCGGTGAGCGTGGTCGAGCCCGTGGCGGCCGCACCTGCCACTGCGCCGGCTGTGCGGACGTCGACGGGTAGGACGGCCGCCATCTCGTCGGCGACGGCACGGCCGGGGTCGACGCAGTTCCCGGCCTCGGGCCCGACCGGACGGACGCACCGTTCGGCCTCGATGATGCGCCAGGCGTCTGCGGCTGCGACGCCGGCGGCCCGGATACAGCGGGCACCCGGACGTCCTTCGCCCGCGGGCGTCGACGCACCATCGGCCGGACGAATCCAGCCGATGCCCTCCGACCTGCTCGTCCAACGCAGCCTGATGGGGAAGATGGCGTCGGCAGGACGCGGCCTCAAGTCGGCGGCCGAGGGTGCCGGACGAGCGGTCGGCAAGGCCGCCAAGGCGGTCAAGAGCGGGGTGGCGGGCGTCGCCGAGAAGTTCCACCGTTCCGACTTCAACGACCTCAACGCCACTCAGTACCTGGTGTCGTCGGGCGGTCTGATCGAGGCCATCGACCGCGACTCCGACACCGGCGTCTACTACAAGACCGGGTCGGTCACCCGAGGCGACGGCGACCGGCCGACCGTGGTCCCCTACGACGCCGTGCAGCCGATGCCCGACGGGTGGCTGCCCACGGTGACGCACATCAACGGGATGATGGTGAAACCGAACAGCGGGCTCGGCAGCGCCATCAGGCTGCAACAGGAACTCGAGAGGGCCGGCGCCGACGGGGCGCTCCTCGCCGCCGACGTGCCCCAGGTCCTGTACACCTACAGCGCCCACCGTGGCTTCGTGACCGACCTCGCCGAGTGCATCTGGGGCAAGCTGTACCAGGACGACGACGCCACCGACCGTCAGACCCAGATCATGCTCGACGCCGTCGCCAACCAGCACCGCACCACCGTGTCCGCCCACAGCCGGGGGACGATCAAGACCGACAATGCGGTCCGCAACGCACATGCCGAGATCAGCAGAGGACACTTCGACGCCGGGCTGACCGACCCGGCGGTCATCGCCAGCGCTCGCGACGCCGCTCGTGCCGCCGACACGGGCCTCGGCCTCTCGCCGGCGATGTTGGAGCACGTGTACGTTCGCCTGTTCGCCCAGGAACGCGCCGACCGTGTCGCCACCGAGCAGATGGACAGGTACGTCCAACTGATCTACGCCGGAAACGCGGTGCAGTTCCCGTCCGCAGCGGTGAACCTGAACCTCGTCGTCGCCGGCTCCGACCCCGTCACGATCACCGTCGGCAAGTACTTCCGGCTGGCGAAGGGCAGCAAGACGAAGATGACCGATGTCGAGGGTGGCCACGGTTTCAACTCGAACTACGCCGGCACGGTGGCCGATCTGATCATCGCCGATCTGAAAGCGCACACGACGCCGTGAACGACAGCACCGACGACAGCGAGTTCGAGCGGGAACTGAACGCAGCCCTGGCCGCGGCGAGCGCCGATGCCGAGGAGCCCTACCGGCTGCACGATGGCGAGTGTGAGATCGCGGTTCCCCTACCGGCGGGTCTCGTCGACGGCTTGGACCAACTGGTGGTCACGGTCAGCGCGAACGGCGACATCGTGTCGTTCGTCTCGCCGCTCGCGTCGTTGACCGAGCCCGACGTGCCGGCCGACGCCGCCACGGCGCTGCTGCGCAGGCAGTTCTTCGCCGTCCAGACCGATGGAGCGGGCTTCGCCGTCGCCGATCGCGACGACGTGCTGGTGGCCCAGTACCACTGGATCCCGATCGACCTCACGCCGGACGCGTTCGCCACCATCTTCGGCCGGTTCGTGTCGGCGGCGTTGCGCCTGCGCGACGAGGTCAGCCGCATGGCCTCGCTCGGCGCACCGTTCGACGTGCTCTGACGCAGCACCCGCTCGGGTCAGGTGTGCCAGGGGGTGCGTGAGGCACACGCCACCCGGCGGGCGACGATCCCGAACTCGTCGGGGTGTCTGCGGCGGTACCCCACCAGGCCCATCGCCCGACCTGGCGCTGTAGCGGCCATGGCCTCGGCGGCGTCGGCGAGGCAGGAGTCGATCACGCCGGCTCGGTCTGCCGACGCTGCGCCGGTGACGCACACCACCCCCGGTGTCGGGCTCGTGGTGTCGATCACGGCCAGTTCGTGAGCGGCCGGTTCGTGCTCGAGAGCGAGCCGCCACGAGTGCACGTCGATCGCGGCCAGGTCGGCCGACCCGGCCGCGATCTCCCGGATCGAGGCCCGGTGACTGCCGGTGAAGCCGCACCGACCGAACAGCGGCCGTTCGCCGGCCAGGTGACGAACGTGGTGTCCGAGGCTCCAGTAGCCCGACTGCGAATCGGTGCCGTTCGCCACGATCGGCGCCTCGCGGAATGCAGTGAGGCTCCCGCTGTGCCGCCGCGCGTCCGATGCCCGGCAGACGATCACCGAGTAGTAGTCGCCCGGCGAACAGGCCGGAAGATTTGCCGGTGGCGCGTATCCCAGTGTGCCCAGCGGCACGACGGTGCCCGCTCCCTCACGAACCGGATTGAGCGAGCACACCTGATCGAGCACGGTCGCACGGTCCGACCACAGGTCGTCCCGGCCGTCGGACCGGGTCAAACGTGCAGGTACCTCGATTCCTGCCTCCACCAGGCGGCCGCGCACCAGTGACCAGAACGAGTCGACCGCCGAACCGACCTCCGGCCAGTCGTACATGGGCAGGGCAGCGCGCACCGTCACCGCTGGGCCGGTTCGGTCGACACGTCGGCTCCGAGCTGCACCCGGAGATCCTGGTCCACTTCGCTGCGGCCGACCAACCACAGACCGGCGACCACGACGACGACGCCCAGCCAGCCCACCGGCGGGATCGTCTCGTCGAGCACCACCGTGGCGAGCAGTGCGGCCGTGACCGGCTCGGCCAGCACCAGCGTGACCGTGGTCGCCGACGTCAGTCGCCGCAGGCCGAACCCGAACAGGACGTAGGCCGCGCCCGTGGCGACCACGCCGAGGTAGACGCCCATCGCCACGCCGGTGCCGTCACCGAGCCATTCGTACGACTCGCGTGACGCCAGCATCACGACCCCGACGGCGCCGACGGTGAACGGGGCGGCGAGAGCCAGCGTCGACGGCAGGCCACGTTGCATCGTCGTCTTCGACGTGACCGAGTACACGGCGTAGCCGAGCCCGGCGCAGAGGGCGGCGCCGACGCCGATCGGTTCGATTCCGGCATCGTCGGGTCGGGCGCCGAGGACGAGGGCGGCGGCACCGGCGACGGTGATCGTGGTGCCGGCGAACCAGGCTGTCCGAGGTGGCACACGCCGTACCGCCCATTCGATCGCACCGGCGAAGAAGGGGCCGCTGGAGATCGTGACGATCGTGCCGACGGCCACGCCCGCCCGATCGACGGCGACGAAGAACAACGGCGTGTAGGCCACGACACCGAGACCGCCCAGGACGATCTGCGGCCAGTGACGGACGATCACGCCGTCGGGCAGCACCGCTCGCCGGTTCCGCCGGGCCACGACGGTGACCACCGCCCACAGCACGGCGGTGCCGATCGCGATCCGCACCGCGCCGACCGACAGCGACGAGGCGGTGTCGGGTCCGAGCTCGCGCGCCGTGCCCGCCGTTCCGAACAGCACGGCGGCGAACAGCACCGACCCGATCGCCGTGGCGGTGGCGTCGACCGGCTGCTCGGGCTCGTCGGACACGCCGCCAGTCTGGCCGACGGTCACCGCGGCCGCCCGTCCGGAATATCGTTGCGTCCGCAAGCGTTGATCCGGGCATGACCGTTCATGCACCGACCGTCGACGTCCGCCGGGCGTCCGACCGGCCGACCACCCGTATCGGCTGGCTGGATTCGAAGCACTCGTTCAGCTTCGGGCGCCACTACGACCCCGACAACACCCATCACGGATTGCTGCTCGTGAACAACGACGACGTGGTTCGCGGTGGCTCCGGCTTCGACACCCATCCCCACCGCGACATGGAGATCGTGACATGGGTGCTGTCGGGTGAACTCGAGCACAAGGACTCCGAACGCAACCGGGGCGTGCTCTATCCCGGTCTCGCCCAGCGCATGTCGGCCGGCACCGGCATCTGGCACTCGGAGATGAACAACTCGGGCAGCGAGGACGTGCACTTCGTGCAGATGTGGGTGGTGCCCGACACCGAGTCGGTCGATCCCGGCTACGAGCAACTCGACATCAACGCCGAGCTCGACCGGGGTGGGCTCGTGCCGATCGCCTCGGGCAAGGGCCACGACGCCGCCATCTCGATCCGCCAGAACGGTGCCGTGCTGTACGGCGGGCGGCTGGCCGCGGGCGAGACCGTCGCCGTGCCCGACGACCGCCACGTGCACGTGTTCGTGCCCCGTGGTGCCGCCGAGTTCGACGACGTCACGTCGCTGTCGACCGGCGACGCCGTGCGTCTCACCGCCGCCGGCGAGCGCACTCTCACCGCCGGCCCCGACGGCGCCGAGGTGCTGATCTGGGCCACTGCATGACATCCTGATTCCATGCGCCCGATCGACCCCACCACCACGACGACCGGGGCGGATCGCGACGACACCCGGGTGGACCACGACGAGACTGCGGTGGATCGCGACGAGTTCGAACACTTCTCCGAGCTGGTGCGCCGCCGACGTACGTCGATGATCGTCGACCGCCATCGGGAGGTGCCGCTCGACCTGATCGCCGAACTCTGCGGTCTCGTCACGTGGGCGCCGAACCACAAGAAGACCTGGCCGTGGCGGTTCGCGGTGTTCACCGGCGCCGGACGGGCGCGTCTCGGCGACACGATGGCCGCCGACATGCTCGCCGCCGACTTCGGCGACCAGGCCAAGCGCGACAAGACCCGGACCAAGTACCTGCGGACACCGGTCACGCTGGTGGTCGGCTGTGCGCCACACGACGACGAGATGCTGCACGCCGAGAATCGCGACGCCGTCGCCGCAGGTGTCCAGAACCTGCTGCTGGGTGCCACCACGCTGGGACTGGCGTCGTTCTGGTCGACGCCCGCACTCACCGACGCACCGGGCGTGCTGGAGCTGTGCGGGTTCGAGCCCGGCGACCGGATCGTGGGGATCGTCTACCTCGGATGGTCGGCCCAGGACTGCCCCGCACCCGATCGTCCGCAGCTACCGATCACCCACGTGACGCACTGAGCGTCACGCCTCCGGGCGACGGCCGCCGCTCGGGTCGTTCGTCGGTGATCCCGCCGTTTTCGGTTCGGCGGGGGCACCCGGCGACAATGGCGACGTGACCGACCACGAGTGCCAGACGATCGTGACCCTCGATCTGGAGGGCGTGCTCGTCCCCGAGATCTGGATCGCCGTCGCCGAGCGGACCGGCATCGAGGGCCTGCGCCGGACGACGCGTGACGAGCCCGACTACGACGTGCTGATGCGGTACCGGCTCGACCTGCTGGACGAGCACGGCCTGACGATGGGGTTGATCGACGACGTGATCGCCGGCCTGCAGCCCCTCGACGGCGCCCGGGCGTTCCTCGACGAGCTGCGCGCCGAGACCCAGGTGGTGCTGCTGTCGGACACCTTCGAGCAGTTCGCCCGGCCGCTGATGCGTCAGCTCGGCTGGCCGACGGTGTTCTGCCACCGCCTCGTGGTCCACGACGACCGCATCGTCGACTACCGGCTCCGCCAGCCCGATCAGAAGCAGCGCTCGGTCGACGCGTTCCGCAGCCTCAACTACCGGGTGGTGGCGGCCGGCGACAGCTACAACGACACCACGATGCTCGGCGCCGCCGACGCGGGGTTCCTGTTCCACGCTCCGCCCAACGTGATCGCCGAGTTCCCGCAGTTCCCGGCGCTCGACACCTACGACGACCTGCTCGCCGCCATCCGCACGGCAATCCGAAAAATGCCCGGTTCGTAGCGCCTGGCGCTACGAACGAGGCATTTTCCGGGTTGTCAGGGGGTGTATGTGCCGAAGACCTCGCGAAGGGCGTCGCTGATCTCGCCCAGCGTGGCGTCGGCGCGCAGGGCGTCCTTCATGCTGTAGAGCAGATTGTCGCCACCCTCGGCGGTGGCCTTCACGGTGGCGAGCGCCGACTCGACGGCGGCAGTGTCGCGGTTGGCCTTGTACGCCGTGAGCCGGGCCACCTGGTTGCGCTCGAGTTCGGGATCGGAGGGGAACACCTGGGGTTCGGGTTCGTCGTCCATCGAGAACTTGTTGACCCCCACGATCACCCGCTCGTCGTCGTCGACCGACTTGGTGTACTCGTAGGCCGCCTGCTCGATCTCGTCCATCTGGAACCCCGACTCGATCGCCGTGACCGCCCCACCCATCTCGTCGATGCGCTCGATGTACTCCCAGGCGAGACGTTCCACCTCGTCGGTGAGCGACTCGACGAAGTACGACCCGGCCAGCGGATCAGGAGTGTCGGCGACACCCGACTCGTACCCGATGACCTGCTGGGTGCGCAGTGCCATGCGAGCGGCCTCCTCGGTGGGCAGGCTGAGTGCCTCGTCGTAGCCGTTGGTGTGCAGGCTCTGCGTGCCGCCGAGCACCGCCGCCATCGCCTGCAACGTGACGCGCATGATGTTGTTCATCGGCTGCTGCGCGGTGAGAGTGGAGCCGCCGGTCTGGGTGTGGAACCGCAGCATCGCCGACTTCGGGTTCTGCGCACCGAAGCGCTCGGTCATGATCCGGTGCCACATCCGCCTGCTGGCCCGGAACTTGGCGACCTCCTCGAAGAAGTTGTTGTGCCCGTTCCAGAAGAAGCTGAGGCGCGGCGCGAAGTCGTCGACGTCGAGGCCTGCGTCGACGGCCGCCTGGACGTAGGCGATGGCGTTCGACAGGGTGAAGGCGATCTCCTGCACGGCCGTCGATCCGGCTTCGCGGATGTGGTAGCCCGAGATCGAGATGGTGTTCCAGTTCGGGACGTGCTTGCTGCAGTACTCGAAGATGTCGGTGATGATCCGCATCGACGGCCGCGGCGGATACACGTAGGTGCCGCGGGCGATGTACTCCTTGAGCAGGTCGTTCTGGATGGTGCCGCCGATCTTGTCGGGCGACACGCCGTTCTCCTCGGCGACCAGCTCGTACATCAGCAGCAGGATCGCCGCCGTGGAGTTGATGGTCATCGACGTGGTGACCTTGTCGAGCGGCAGATCGGCGAGCAGCAGCCGCATGTCCTCCATCGAGTCGATGGCCACGCCCACCTTGCCCACCTCGCCCTCGGCGCGACCGGCGTCGCTGTCGTAGCCCATCTGTGTCGGCAGGTCGAAGGCGCACGACAGGCCCGTCTGACCGGCATCGAGCAGGAACTTGAAGCGCTGGTTGGTGGACTCGGCGTTGCCGAACCCCGAGTACTGGCGCATCGTCCAGAGGCGGCCGGTGTACATCGAGGAGTAGACGCCCCGGGTGTACGGCGGCCGACCGGGCGCGCCGAGCATCTCGTCGGGGTCCCATCCGTCGAGATCGGTTGCGTCGTAGAGCCGCTTGATCGGGATGCCCGAGTCGGTCTGCGGCAGGTCGTTCGCGTCAGCCATGGCCACGATCGTATTGCAGCTCGGGCGGGCCGGCCCGATCCGTCCCGGAGAGGTGTGAGCCGACAGCGCGCCGACCCGCCCGCTCATCTCACACATCGGCACGACCGCTACGAAGCGGCGACGATGGCGATCTCCATCTTCCATTCGGGGCGGGCCAGGGCCGGCACGGTGACGAGCGTCGACGCCGCGCGTCGGTCGTCGAGCGCTCGATCGCGAGCGGCCATCACCGAGCCGAGATCGTCGAGATGGCCGGAGACCACGTAGGTCGTCACCGACACGACGTCGGTGGGATGCATCTGCGCGTCACGCAACATCGCCGCGATGTTCGACCACACCACGTCGGCCTGCTCGCCGATGTCGTCGGGCACCGACCCGTCGGGTGCGACCGGGACCACGCCGGAGGTGTGCAACCAACGCGTCGGCGACGTGGTGAGCACGGCGTGCGCGTAGTTCGCGGCCGGCGCGGCGATGTCGCTCGGGGAGATCTCGGGCATCGCCCGATCGTACGGCCCGGACGCAGGCGGGTGCGGACGGGTACGGTTGAGCCCATGGCCATCACCGAAGACGCTGTGCCCACCACCGACTCGCCGCGGATGATCGACGGTGTCGAACTCACGCCGAAGGACGTCGGCCTGAAGTTCCCCGAGTTCGACTCGGTCGAGGACGAGCGCCACTACCGCAAGACCCACCTCGCAGGTGCACTGCGCACCTTCGGGCGCTTCGGGTTCTCCGAGGGCGTGGCCGGGCACATCACGGTCCGCGATCCCGAGTACCCCGACATGTTCTGGGTGAACCCGTTCGGCATGAGCTTCCGCCACATCAAGCAGAGCGATCTCATCCTCGTCGACCACGACGGCAACGTGGTGTACGGCTCCAAGCCGGTCAACCGTGCCGCTTTCGTGATCCATGCGGCCGTCCATGCAGCCCGGCCCGACGTGGTCGCCGCCGCCCATGCCCACTCCCCCTACGGCAAGTCGTTCAGCTCGCTCGGCATCCCGCTGGCGCCGCTCACCCAGGACGCCTGCGTCTTCTACGACGACCACCACGTGATCTCCGAGCAGGGAGGCGCCGTGGTGTTCGACATCGAGGCCGGCCGGGAACTGGCATCCAAGTTCCCCGACGGCAAGGCTGCGATCCACCAGAACCACGGCCTCTTCACCGTCGGCCAGACCGTCGACGAGGCGGCGTTCTGGTTCATCTCGATGGAGCGTTCGTGCCAGGCACAGCTGATGGCCATGGCCGCCGGCGACCCGATCGAGATCAACCACGAGTACGCCACCTACACACGTGAGAACACGGCATATCCGGCTGCCGGGTGGTTCAGCTTCCAGCCGATGTGGGACGAGATCTCCCAGAGCGAACCCGAGCTGTTCGACTGAGCGGGTCACCTCCCCCGGCTCGGCCCGGTGCGGTCGGGCGCTGGCTCGACACCACACAACCGGAGGCGCTGTTCGTCCTCTCGGCGGTGGCGCAGTACATCGGGGCGGCGATCGCCGTCGTCCTGTTCGACCGGGTCGAACCACAGACAGTCGCCTGGTTCCGGGTCATCGGCGCCGCCCTGGCGCTGCTGGCGGTGTCACGCGGGTGGCGGTCGGGATGGACCCGTGAGCAGCTCGTCGCCGCCGGCCTGTTCGGCGTGGCGACGGCGCTGATGAACACGTTCTTCTATCTCGCCATCGACCGGATCGACCTCGGTAAGGCGGTGACGATCGAGTTCATCGGGCCCATCGCCGTCGCC
>Ga0102938_10003220_pt1 | contig 12244 bp, 5 predicted proteins | sample SalPonR2_B_D2_MG_FD_84516 | JGI IMG/M metagenome (GOLD analysis project Ga0102938, IMG submission 84516) | Salt pond soil microbial communities from South San Francisco under conditions of wetland restoration - Salt Pond MetaG R2_B_D2_MG | ecosystem: Environmental > Aquatic > Marine > Intertidal... | reverse complement strand
GGAGCGCTTCCGCTTCCAGTGGCGCGGGCTGTGGGCGCGCTACGGGGAATCGCCGCAGGGCCGATCTGCCTACGCCCGCGCGCTCGATACGCTCGGTCGTGACCTCGAGGCGTTCGCAGGGCAACTCGAACTGCCGAACGGCGCCGATGTGGCCGAGATGATCCGCGAGGTCATCATCGGCAGCGGCCTGATCGAGTCGCCGCTGGCCTCGTCGCCTGCGCCGAGGCCGAAGCCCGCTGCCGCGAAGAGCGTTCGGCCGGGCCGCGCCGTCATCATCGCCGCGGCGCCGCGGTCGGGCAGCACGCTGCTGTTCGAATGCCTGGCGCGCTGTCCCGAGACGGTGTCGATCGGAGGTGAGAGCCACGCTGTGATCGAGGGGGTCGAATCGCTGGGCCCGTCGGCCCGCGGCTTCGCATCCAATGCGCTCGGCGCCGAAGACGCCGGGCCGGAGAACGTGGCGGTGTTGCGCAAGCGCTTTTCCGACGCGGTGGCTCGCCACGAGGGACTCGAACGGCTGCAGGGCATGGAGGCCCCCCGCTTGCTGGAGAAGACCCCGAAGAACGCCCTGCGACTGCCGTTCCTGAAGCAGGTCTTTCCGGGGATGCAACTGGTCTACCTGGTGCGGCGCCCGCGCGAGAACATCAGCAGCATCATCGACGCCTGGGGCTCCGGCCGCTTCGTGACCTATCCCGGCTTGCCGGGCTGGCCGGGCCCGCCCTGGTCGCTGCTGCTGATCCCGGGCTGGCGGGACCTGCCGGCCGACGACGTCGCATTGATTGCCGCCCGCCAGTGGCAGGCCGCTCACGAAGCGATCCTCGACGCGCTCGACAACGGCGTGGTCGCCGGCGCGGTGCCGGTGGTCTATGAGTCGCTGATCGACTCGCCGGAGCGCACGCTCGGCGCGCTCTGTGAACGGCTGGACCTGTCGCCGCCGCGGTTCGACGGCGATCTGCCGCTGTCCCGGCATACGCTCGACCGACCGGACCCGGAGAAGTGGAAACGCAACGCGAAGGCGCTGGAACGCGTGCTGCCGCTGGTCGAGCCGACCTGGACCCGGATCCAGAACTGGCTGGCGCGCCGCTGACGCGATGCGGGCTCAGTCCGCTCCGAGCATCCGTCCGCCGATCCAGATGGCCGAGAGCGCCACGAGAAAGGCCAGACCGGTCCAGGCCAGCGCGCGCAGCGCCGGCCCGGGGCGCGCCGCGGCGGGCGTCCATGGGCCGGTCAGCAGGCGCAGATTCAGCCAGGCGATGATCGGCGCGGCCAGGAACGACACCGTGGTGATGAAGTCGATCAGCTGAGTGAACGACCCGCCGAAGCGATCGATGACGACCAGCGCGCCGATCGCGATGATGGCCAGGGAGGCGAGGTATCGGGCTCGATGGCCCGGATCTTCGGCGGCGCGCCGTTCGTCGGCGTCGGCGGCATCTTCGAGGACCGCCCGCAGGACCCGGGGAAACGCATCGACGACCGTCAGCGTGGTCGAGAACATCGTTGCCAGCGCAGCCGTTACGATCAGCGGTCGCCAGCCTTCGCCGAGCGCGGCGCCATAGAGGTCTGCGAACTGGCCGGCAAAGGCCACCGCGCCGCCGGCGAAATCGCTGCCGGTGCCGTACATGGTCAGCGCACCCAGCAGCAGGAACGCGACGGCAAGCAGCGTTGCACCGAGGTAGCCGACATGGAAATCGAAGCTTGCCTCGCGCAGCGTCGGGCGATGCCCGGTCTGACGCGCCCGCTCCAGCGTCCACAGCGAATGCCAGGCTGCGGCATCCAGCGGAATCGGCATCCAGCCGAGCAGGGCCAGGACGAAGGCGAAGGTGGTAGCTGTCCACAGCCGTTCGTGGAGCAGGCTCTCGCCGAGACGATCGATGGCCGCCGGTTGACCGACCAGCGAGGTCAGCGCCAGGCCGACGGCCACGACGGTGACCAGCGCGAGTCCGGCCATGATCAGTTTCATGACCCGGTCGAGCGTCCGGTAGTGGCCGAGCGCCAGCAGCAGCCCGCAGGCGCCGAGCACGCCCGTCGAGAGCGCCGTCGCCGAGAGGTCGAGGCCGAGCAGTTCGCCGGTCAGGCCGGCCGTTACCAGCGTGACCGCGGCGGTCACGATGAACATGGTGCTCAGCGTGATCAGCGTGAACAGGCCCAGCGCCCACCGCCCCATGCGCCGATATCCGGCGACCAGGCTCTCGCCGGTCGCGGCGGCGTAGCGCGGACCGAACTCGAGGAACGGGAACTTGAGCAGGCAGCCGAGCAGGACCAGCGCGATCAGCGCCAGGCCGTATTCGGCGCCGGCACGGGTCGACTGCACCAGGTGCGATACACCGACGGCCGCGCCGGCCATCAGCAGGCCGGGGCCGATCGCCGCGCGCAGTCGCGACGCCGGGGGTGTGGTGCTGGAGTCAGTCATCGAATCGTTCGCGGCCGGTGTCGACATAAGGCGCACCTTGCCCAATTGCCGATCCCGGCGCAACGGCCGCGTGGACCTGTGCGCTGGCGCACGCATCCCGGCCCACGTCGTCGGGCGCGATGAGGTAGGCTGATCGACGATAACAAGGGGTGGCCGAAAGAGCGCTTGGCGCGCTTGCAATCCGGCAAAGCCTGTTCATATCATACGAGGGCGATTCCGAGCCGCGTCCCGTTTCCGGCCGGAGCCCTAAAATATAACGACCGACAAGCTCATGCTTCGGGGAGAAAATCTGATGAAGTACCGTCTGATCCCGGCGTTCGCGCTGGCGTTGACCGTCCTTGCTGGCTGCGGTGGCAGTTCGAGCAGTGATCGCGCCGAGCCGACCACGCCGTCCACGAACCCGGACGGCGGGTTGACCACCGACGTCATCACCGCCAACTTCGATCCGTCCAACGCGGTCCTGCCGTTCCCGATCAACCTGCTGCTGCTGGGAACCACCGACCTGACCCTGAACCCTCCGGTCGCGGATCCGACGGACTTCGGTGATCCGGCCGTGGCATTGAGCGCGCTGGATGGATTCAGCACGGTCACGCCGTGGACCTTCAGCTTCTCCGATCCGGTCAACCCCGATACCGTGGTGCCGGGTTCGACGGTCCGCCTGTTCGAGGTCCAGCTGGTCCAGGGCAACATCGCGGTCCAGCAGGTGAATCGCGAGTTGACGCCGGGCGCCGAGTACGTCGCGACCGTCGCCTCCACCGACCCGACCGGCCGCACCATCGCCATCGTCCCGCTGGTGCCGCTCAAGGAGATGACGGCCTACATGGCGGTCGTCACCAACGGAATTCAGGACCCGGCCGGCAACGTCGCCACGCCGTCGCAGACCTACTTCCTGGCCAAGCGCACCGAGCCCCTGGTCACTGCCGGTGGAGTCAGCACCGAGCCGCTGCTGGACAACGCCTCGGCCCAGGCGCTGGAGCCGCTGCGCCAGATCATCAACACGCAGGAAGCCGCGGCGACGGCGGCCACCGGCATCGCGGGCGACGACATCGTGCTGTCCTGGACGGCCACGACCCAGTCGATCACGCCGGTGCTGAGCGTGGTCCGCTCGACGCTTTCGCCGACCTCGGCGCAGGTCGCGCCGACCGGGCTGACCACCGCCGACGTCCTGCCGCCGGGCGCTTCGCCGGGCATCGCCGACGTCCTGATCGGCGTCGTCGAGTTGCCGTACTTCCTCGGCGTGCCTTCGCCGGACAATCCCACTGCGCCGCTGAACCGGTTCTGGGAAGCCGCGCCCGGCAACTACGTGCCGCCGTTCGATGGCTTCGGGCTGGATCCGACCTCCACCAACATTACGGTCGCCAACCCGCTGCCGGTGGAGCGAGATCGCCAGACCGTGCCGATCCTGGTCACCGTGCCGAACCAGTTCTCCGGCCAGGTCAAGCCGGCCGGCGGCTGGCCGGTAGTCATCTTCCAGCACGGCATCACCGGCAACCGGTCGCAGGCGCTGGCCCTGGCCGACACCATGGCCTCGATCGGCTACGCCGTCGTTTCGATGGACCTGCCGCTGCACGGCATCACCCAGACCGATCCGCTGGATCCGTCGCAGCCGCTGGCCGCGCTGTATGTCGACAACACGCCGTTCGGCCCGATCGCCAATGAGCGCACCTTCGATCTCGACCTCCAGGACAACGCCACCGGCGCGCCGGGCCCGGACGGCCGGATCGACAGCTCGGGCAGCTACTTCATCAACCTGCAGAGCCTGCTGACCGCGCGCGACAACAATCGCCAGGCGCAGGTCGACCTGTCGACGCTGGCGCTGAACATTCCAGGCATCGATATCGACGGCGACACCGTCGCCGACTTCGACGGTTCGAACATCAACTTCGTCGGCCTGTCGCTGGGCTCGATTGTCGGAACGGCGTTTCTGGCCGTCGAGCCGACCGTCAACAATGCCGTGATGTCGGTGCCGGGTGGCGGCATCGCGAATCTGCTGAACGGCTCGCAGACCTTCGGGCCTGTCATCCGCGCCGGCCTGCAGGCCGCGGGCGTCGAGCCCGGCACGGCAGACTTCTTCCAGTTCCTGGCGATTGCCCAGGCGGCGGTCGACTCGGCCGATCCGATCAACTGGGCGCAGAACGCCGTCCAGGCCAACTCGATCCTGCTGCACCAGGTGGCCGGCGATGCGGTCGTTCCGAACGCAGTGCCGGGTGCCCCGCTTTCGGGGACCGAACCGCTGATCCGCGTGATGGGGCTGGATCCGATCACCGGCACCACCCAGGACGCGGCCGGTATTCGCGGCGCGACCCGATTCATTTCGGGTAGTCACGGATCCCTGCTCGACCCGACGGCCGATCCGGCTGTGACTGCCGAAATGCAGGGCCAGGCGGCAAGCCTGATCCAGACCGGCGGCACGACGGTGGTCGTGAGCAACCCGTCCGTTATCGAGACCGACTGAGCGAGGGAGATCGATCCATGAACAACATCAACACTACGACAGGGCTGCCGCGCCGTTCGCTGCTGGCCTCTGCCATTGCTCTCGGTCTGGTCGCCGGGCCGGCGGCCGCGATCGACCTCAGTACCGACGAGGTCAGCATCACCCTGGATACGACGGTTTCGTATTCCATGGGCATGCGCGTCGAGGACAGGGACGAGGACCTGATCGCCAAGTCGGTCTTCAATCCGGCCGTCTCGCTGCTTCCCATCGAGCAGCAGATCGCGTCGCCGGGCCGGTTTTCGGCCAACTCCGACGATGGCAACCTGAATTTCGATCAGTACGACCTGATCTTCAATCAGGCCCGCATCACATCCGAGCTGGACATCGCCTACAAGAACTACGGGGCGTTCGTCCGCGGCAACTACTTCTACGACTTCACGCTGGACAACAAGAACCGCCTCAGCGATGACGCGAAGGACTTCGTCGGCCAGCGCGCGCGCCTGCTCGACGCTTATGTCTACGGCGATTTCGTGGTCGCCGACAAGCTGCTGTCGGTTCGCGTCGGTCGCCAGGTGGTCAGCTGGGGCGAGTCGACGTTCCTGCCGGGTGGTATCAACGTCATCAATCCGGTCGACGTCTCTGCCATCCGGACCGCCGGTGCCGAATTGCGCGATGCGTTCATTCCGATCGGCATGGTGTACACCTCGCTGGAGCTGACGCAGAACCTGTCGGTCGAAGGCATCTACATGTACGAGTGGGACCGGGTCGAGCCCGAACCGGCCGGTTCGTACTTCTCGACCAACGACTTCGCAACCGACGGCGGCCAGTACGCAATGCTGGGCTTCGGCCTGCTGCCGGACGATCCGCTGCCGATTCCCGGCTGCGGCGTCGATCCGCTGCCGCAGAGCTGCTTCCCGCCCGGCAACCTGCCGCGTGGTCTGGATGATCGGCCGAGCGATACCGGTCAATACGGCTTGGCTTTCCGGTACTTCGCGCCGTGGCTGAACGACACCGAGTTCGGCCTTTACTACATCCGCTATCACAGCCGCCTGCCGGTGCTGAACGGCCAATCGGTCACCAGTACAGACACCTCCACCGGTCGTGTCAACGTCGTCTATCCGGAAGACATCGACTCGTTCGGCCTGAGCTTCAACACCACGGTGTTCGAGACCTGGGCACTGCAGGGCGAGATCAGCTACCGGCCGAACCTTCCGCTGCAGATCGATGACGTAGAACTGCTGTTTGCCGGCCTGTCGCCGCTCAACGATGTACTTCCGGAGCCGGCTCTGCGGTTCAATAGCCAGCTCGGTCAGTTCGGTCCCGGCGAGTCGATCACCGGCTTCTCGCGACGCGAAGTCTCGCAGGCCCAGTTCACGCTGACCAAGCTGTTCGGCCCGAACAACCCGATCAACGCCGACCAGGTCGCCTTCGTGACCGAGTTCGGTGCGACCCATGTCTGGGACCTTCCCGGCCGGAATGAACTCCGGTTCGAGGGCCCCGGTACGGATACCGGCGGCGGCATCGGAAACCAGCTCAACGGTGGCGACCTGCGCAATCCGGTGACCACGACCGACGGCTTCGCCACGCCGTTCAGCTGGGGCTACCGCCTCGTGATCGCGCCGACTTATAACGCCGTGTTCGACTCGGCCTGGAACATGACGCCTCGTCTGGCATTCAACCACGACGTCAACGGCGTCTCGCCGGGGCCGGGCGGTAACTTCATCGAAGGCCGCAAGTCGCTGTCGCTGGGTCTCGGGTTTTCTTACCTCGCGAACTGGCGGGTCGACTTCGGCTACACCAACTTCTTCGGTGGTGGCACCAACAACCTGCTCGGCGACCGGGATTTCGTCTCGGGCTCGATCAGCTACTCGTTCTGACGCGGAGGAATAACGGATGACGAACATGACCAAGAACCTGATTGCCCTGCTGGCAGCAGCGGGTCTCGCCATCACGCTCACCGCGTGCGGTACGACGCCGGATGACGGGATGGATACGCAACAGGCTGCTGCCGAACAAGCAGCCGCTGACGAAGCGGCTCGTGCCGAAGCCGAACGCATGGCGGCCGAGCAGGCCGCTGCCGATGCCGAGGCGGCGGCCGCTGCTGAAGCAGAGCGCATGGCCGCCGAAGCGGCTGCTGCCGAACAGGCCGCTCGGGCCGAAGCCGAGCGCGTAGCCGCCGAGGAAGTGGCTGCCGCCGAAGCTGCGGCTGAGGCCGAACGGATGGCTGCGGAACAGGCGGCGGAAGAAGCTGCTGCTGCCGAGGCTGCGGCTCGCGCCGAAGCCGAACGCATGGCGACCGAAACGGCCGCTGCCGAAGATGCAGCCCGGGCAGAAGCCGAGCGGATTGCAGCCGAGGAAGCCGCAGCCGCCGAGGCCGCCGCGGAAGCCGAACGGATGGCCGCCGAGCAGGCTGTCGCCGAAGAAGCTGCTGCTGCCGAAGCTGCTGCCGCCGAAGCTGCTGCTGCCGAAGCTGCTGCTGCCGAAGCTGCTGCTGCCGAAGCTGCTGCCGCCGAAGCTGCTGCCGCAGAGGAAATGGCGAAGTCCAGCGAAGCAGTGGCCGATTCGGCCGCGGCCGAAGGCGTGATTCCGCGCACGCCGGAAAACATCGCGCGCCTCGGTGAAGACTTGACGCCGATGGGCTCGGTTCGCGCAGGCAACGCGGCGGGCACCATTCCGCCGTGGACCGGCGGCATCACCGAAGACGACTGGCCTGCGGGTTACCAGCCGGGTGATCGGCACCCGAACCCGTTCCCGAACGACCGCCCGGAATTCGTGATCACCGGCGAGAACTACATGGACTACGCCGACCAGCTGTCGGCCGGCCAGATCGCGACCTTCGAGCGCTACCCCGAGACCTACTTCATGCAGGTCTACCCGACGCGTCGCTCGGCCTCGTTCCCGGAACGTACCTACGAGATGACGATCCAGAACGCCAGCACCGCGCAGCTCGTCTCCGACGGCGAGGGCATCACCAACGCCGCCGAAGGCTTTCCGTTCCCGATTCCGCAGAACGCCTACGAGCTGATGTGGAACCACAAGCTGAAGTACAAGGGCACGGGCGGTACGCGATACAACAACCAGGTGGCGCCGACCAGCGGCGGGAATTTCCAGCTCGTGAAGCTGCGTGAGGAAATCCTCGGCCTGTATTACAAGGAAGGCGTGACGATCGCGGACACCAACAACATCCTGCTGTACTTCTTCCAGGAAGTGGAATCGCCGGCGCGCCTGGCAGGCAACATCCTGCTGGTCCACGAAACCCTGGACCAGATCCAGCAGCCGCGCCAGGCGTGGATCTACAACCCGGGTCAGCGGCGCGTGCGCCGTGCGCCGAACGTGGCCTACGACAACCCGGGGACGGCATCGGACGGTCTGCGCACCAACGATATGACCGATATGTTCAACGGCGCCATGGACCGCTTCGACTGGCGCATCGTCGGCAAGAAGGAAATGTACGTGCCGTACAACTCCTACGATGCTCACACCGGCGACGTGACGGCGGACGATCTCGTGATGGCCGGTCACCTGAATCCGGAGTATATGCGCTACGAACTGCACCGCGTCTGGATCGTCGATGCCACCCTGAAGGAAGGCACGCGCCACATCAACTCGCGCCGCACTTTCTACATGGACGAGGATTCCTACCAGATCCTGCTGATCGATCACTACGACCAGAACAACGCCTTGTGGCGCGCGTCGGAAGCTCACTCGGTCAACTACTACGAGGTCCCGACCTTCTGGAGCACGATCGAGTCCCATATGGACCTGCTGTCCGGCCGCTATGTCGCGGTCGGCATCGACAACCAGGATCCGGTCAACACTTTCAACGTCGAGCTGGCGCCGAGCAACTACACGCCGCAGGCGTTGCGTACGCGCGGCCGCCGCTGACCGCGCGGCCCCTTCGGGCATGCCTTGCGCGGCCGGTCCCCCGGGCCGGCCGCTTTCGTATCGCAGTATCCTTCGGAGTGCGGTGATGAACCACCTGTCCTGTCTCTTTCTTGGAATCGTCCTGGCCCTCTGCGCCGGACCGCTCGCGGCCCAGGAGGTCGAAGCGTTCGAGCCGGAACCGGCGCTCGAGGCGCGCCTGGCCGACCAGAGTCTGCTGCTGGACGTGACCCGCTTCAACGGCGGTTTTGTTGCAGTGGGCCAGCGCGGTCACGTGCTGCTGTCCGATGACGGGGAGGTCTGGACCCAGGCCGATCAGGTCCCGGTCCAGTCCACGTTGACCCGGATTGCCCGCGAGGGCCGCCGGATGTGGACGGTGGGCCACGACAGCGCGATCCTGTCCAGCGCCGACGGCGGCCGGACCTGGTTCATCCAGAACTGGGACCCGGCGGCCCAGGAGCCACTGCTCGACGTGGAGTTCCTGACCGCATTGAAGGGCTTTGCGGTCGGCGCCTACGGCCGCTTCATGAGCACGTCGGACGGCGGCGTGACCTGGGAGGCCGAGCACATCGAGGATCGGCTGGTCGGCGAGGCCATCGACTGGGCTGCGATCGCCCGGGCGCAGGACGGCATCGATACGCTGCCCGACGACGTTGAGGTACCGACCAACGAAGAGACGGCGTCCGGTGAGGCGGTCTACATCGACAAGGGCTGCTACGAGTTCCTCGAATGTCATCTGAATGACCTGCTGGTGCTCGAGGACCAACGCATGATGATCGCGGCCGAGCGCGGTTATGGCTATCGCAGCACCGATGAGGGTACGAGTTGGGAGAGCTTCCGGTTTCCCTACAGCGGTTCGATGTTCGGCCTGATCGAACAGGATGGCTGCATCATCGCCTACGGCCTTCGCGGCAATATCCAGAAGAGCTGTGATTTCGGTGATTCCTGGACGCGCCTCGAGTACGACGGCGATCAGACCCTGATGGGTGCGACGCATCTGACCGACGGCCGGGTGCTGATGGTCGGTTCCGCGGCCACCCGAGTCACGCTGGATGCGGATGGCAACATCGACGTCCAGGCCGACCGCCTGGGCAGCGATTACGCCGCCGTCCTGGTCGACGACGGCCACCTGATCCTGGTCGGAGAAGACGGAGTTCGCTATGACTGAGTCGAAGGGTTTCGCGGCCCGCGTCGCGGAGGCGATTTTCGCGATCCGCCCGCTGATCCTGTTGATCTTCATCGTCGGCAGCGCGGTGATGGCCTACTCGATGGTGCAATTGCGCGTCGATGCCGGCTTCAAGAAGCAGCTGCCGCTCGATCATGAATACATGCAGACCTTCCTGGACTACGAGCGAGAGTTCGGGGGCGCGAACCGCATCATGGTCGCCCTGATGGCTCGCGATGGCGAGATGTTCACGCCGGAATTCTTCAGCGCGTTCGAAGAGGTCAGCAACGATGTGTTCCTGCTGCCGGGGGTCGATCGTGCCAGTGTGCGCTCGATTTTCACGCCGAATGTCCGCTTCGTCGAAGTCGTGGAGGATGGGTTCGCCGGCGGTAACGTGATCCCGGCCGACTTCCAGCCGACCGAGGAGATGTTCGACCGGGTTCGATCGAACATCATCAAATCCGGCGAAGTCGGGCGACTGGTCGCCGAGGATTTCTCCGGCGCCATGGTCTGGGCCAACCTGCTGGAAGAAGACCCATCGACCGGTGAAACGCTCGACTACCAGGACGTCGCCGACCGGCTGGAGTCGATCCGGACCGAATTCGAGGGCGACAACCAAACCGTACACATCATCGGCTTCGCCAAGATCGTCGGCGATGTCGCCGACGGCGCACGCGGTGTGGTGACCTACTTCGGCGTGGCCTTCGCGATCACGGCGCTGCTGCTGTTCCTGTACTCGAAGTCCGTCTGGTTGACGGCGCTTCCGTTGGTCTGCTCCACGGTGGCCGTGATCTGGCAGCTCGGTGCGCTGAGCCTGCTCGGATTCGGCATCGACCCGATGAACATCCTGACACCGTTCCTGGTCTTCGCCATCGGGGTCAGTCACGGGGTGCAGATGATCTCGGGATGGCAGGCCGAGAAGTTCTTCGGCGGGCGATCCCCCGCCGGCGTGCACCAGTCCGGTCTCGACCTCGCAAGCATCCCGATCGCCAGCAGCCTGGACGCGGCCAAGGCGACCTTTGCTCGGCTGCTCGCTCCGGGCTCGATCGCGCTGCTGTCCGACACGATCGGGTTCCTGACCATCCTGCTGATCAATATCAGGATCATCCAGGAACTGGCCATTACGGCATCGATCGGTGTGGCGATCATCATCTTCACCAACCTGGTGCTGCTGCCGATCCTGCTGTCCTACGTGCGGATGCGCAATGGCGAAAAGTATCGCCAGCGGGCCCTGAAGAAGGCCGAGACGACATCGATCATCTGGCGCTTCGTGGCCTCGTTCACGCGCCCGGGCGTGGCCGCGGTAACCATCCTGGTCGGCGTTGTGCTGTTTGCCGGCGCACTGTACAAGTCGCAGGACATGCAGATCGGGGATTCCGAGGCCGGCGTGCCCGAACTGCGCCAGGACGCCCGCTACAACCAGGACGCGCGCCTGATCTCCGATCGCTTCTCGCTCGGCACCGATCTGATCTCGGTGATCGCCGAGACGGTACCTCAGGCCTGTACCGAGAATCCGGAGATCATGGACGCGATCGACGACTTCTCGTGGCAGATGCAACAGGTCGAGGGTGTGCAGCAGGTGATTTCGTTGCCGATGGCGGCCAAGATCATCAACGCCGGATGGAACGAGGGCAATCTGCGCTGGAAGGTGCTGCCGCGCAATGTCTTCATCATGCGCCAGAACCTCCAGAACATCGAAACCGATTCCGGCCTGCTGAATCGCGACTGTAGCGCGATGCCGGTCATGATCTTCACCGAGGATCACAAGGCCGAGACGATCGCGCGCGTCGTCCAGCGGGTCAAGGAGCTCCGGAGCGAGTTCCTGGTCGAAGGTCTCGAGATCCACGGTACCGGTGAAGTGGTCGAAGGACTGCTCGACCAGGACGCGCCGGTCTGCGAAGAGGACGTATGCTTCCGCCTCGCGACCGGAAACGTCGGCGTAATGGCCGCGACCAACGAGGAGGTCCGGGCTGCGCAGACTCCGATGCTGCTCTACGTCTACGGCGCGATCATCCTGCTGTGCCTGATCACCTTCCGCTCGGTTCTCGGCACGCTCTGCATCGTGCTGCCGCTGGTGCTGGTCAGCTACATGGCCTATTCGCTGATGGCCTTCATGGGCATCGGTCTGAAGGTCAACACGCTGCCGGTCGTTGCACTCGGTGTCGGTATCGGGGTCGACTACGGCATCTATATCTACAGTCGCCTGTCCAATCACCTGAAGGAAGGCCTGACGCTGGACCAGGCCTATATGCAGACGCTTCGCCTGACCGGCAAGGCGGTATTCTTCACCGCGATCACGCTTGCCGTCGGCGTCGGGACCTGGCTGTTCTCGGACCTCAAGTTCCAGGCCGACATG
>Ga0102938_10003219_pt1 | contig 12245 bp, 13 predicted proteins | sample SalPonR2_B_D2_MG_FD_84516 | JGI IMG/M metagenome (GOLD analysis project Ga0102938, IMG submission 84516) | Salt pond soil microbial communities from South San Francisco under conditions of wetland restoration - Salt Pond MetaG R2_B_D2_MG | ecosystem: Environmental > Aquatic > Marine >... | reverse complement strand
GTTCCTGCGGGCTCATACGGGGGGGTGTGGGCTCGGGCTCTGGCTCTGGCTCTGGCTTGACTTCAGGCTTCGGCTCGGCCTTCGGCGCAGGTTTGGGCTTCGGCGCGGGTTTGGGTGCCGGTTCGGGTTCTGGCTTGGCCTCTATCCTGGGTTTCGGCTCCGGCCTGGGTTTGGGCCTGGGTTTCGGCGCCGGCGCGGGCTTCGGCTGCAGTTCGCTGACATCCACCAGGCGCGCATTGATCACCTTCGGTGCGGGTTTGACGGTTACCACTTCGCGCCGGCTGTCGGTGAAGTTAACCGTCAACAGCCAGAGCATGCACGCGTGCAGAAACAGGGTCACCAGCAGCGGCCGGAGCACAATACGCGGCATGATTGGCTTGGCGTAAATTGAGCTGTTCACTGCGGTTCTTCGGTGACCAGCCCCACGCTCGGCGCGCCGGCTTCCTGTAGTGCAACCATCACCGTCACCACGTCGCCGTAGGGAACCGCGCGGTCACCCCATACCAGCACCGGCTTCTCGGGGCTGCGGCGCATCACCGCGGCCACGCGATCCTTGATCGTCGGCAGGGCCAATACCTGTTTTTCCTGACCCAGGTTCAGAAATAGCTGCCCCGATGCATCCACCGAAACAATCAACGGCTCGGAATCCTGGTTGTCTACCGGCGCGGCACTGGCCTCGGGGAGATCGACCTTGACGCCCTGCATGAGCATCGGCGCGGTGACCATAAAGATGATCAGCAGCACCAGCATTACGTCGATGTAGGGCACAACGTTGATCTCGGCCATGGGGCGGTGCCTGTTGCGCTTGGTGGACACCGCGTTTAACTCCCCGCCCCGTTGCTGGAGCGCAAGGCATAGGCCTGTCGATAAAGAATGCTGGAGAACTCATCCATAAAGGTATCGTAGCGGCCGCTGAATACATCCACCCGCGAGGCGAACCGGTTGTAGGCCAGCACCGCCGGGATAGCCGCAAACAGGCCCATCGCGGTTGCCACCAGGGCCTCGGAAATACCGGGCGCCACGGTTGCCAGCGTCGCCTGCGTGGAGTTCGCGAGACCGCGAAACGAGTGCATAATGCCCCAGACCGTACCAAACAGGCCGATGTACGGGCTGGTTGAGCCTACCGATGCCAGGAAGGACAGGTGCCGCTCAAGCCGCTCCTCCTCGCGCATGGCCGCCACGCGCATGGCGCGCCGGGCGCCCTCTATCACCCCGTCGGAATCCACTTCCTTCTGCTGGGCGAGGCGCGAGAACTCCTTGAAACCGGCGCGGAAAATACTCTCCATGCCCAGAATCGCGTGCCCATCGGAGGCTTTCTCGTTGCCTTCCCGGTAGAGCTGCGACAGATCGATTCCCGACCAGAAGCGCTCTTCAAAAATGTACATTTCATCCTGCGCACTGCGGAAGTAGATAAAGCGATTGACGATCATGTACCAGGACACGATCGACGCCAGCAGCAACACGGCCATCACGGCCTGCACCGTGAAGCTGGCATTGAGGATCAGGTCGAGCAGGCTCAGTTGTTCTTCCAACGTTTTTCTCCAGGTTTCAGTCCGGTTGTTGCACACATGCGGCCAGGCGCTCGCCCAACGCCCGCGGTATACGCTGGGGCAGCATGCTACTGCGCTGGACACAGGCAACGCTGATATCCGCTTCCGCCAACGACTCCCCGGCGCGCAGCACGCGCTGGCGGAACAACAGGCTCGCGCCGCGCACGCGGCTCAACAATGCGGTGGCCTGCAGCTCGTCATCGAGCCGCGCCGGTGCGCGATAGTGTATATGGGCACTGCTCACTACGAACATGAGCTCCTGGGTGAATATGTACTGTTTCCCAAAGCCCTGCACGCGCATGAATTCAGTGCGCGCACGCTCCATGAACTTCAGGTAGTTCACGTAGTAGACGATACCCCCGGCATCGGTATCTTCGATGTAGACCCGCAGGGGCACGGAAAATTCCGCAGCCGACATCAGTCATCCCCCAGGTCCAGCGGCAGGTTGTCACTCTGGTCAGGCGACTGCCGGGCGGGTGCCGGCAGGCCGAAATGCAGGTAGGCGTTGCGGGTGACCATGCGCCCGCGTGGTGTACGCAGCATAAACCCCTGCTGGATGAGATAGGGTTCGAGCACATCTTCAATCGTGCCGCGCTCCTCGGAAATCGACGCGGCCAGGCTGTCTACGCCGACCGGACCGCCGTCGAACTTTTCTATCAGCGCCAGCAACAGGCGCCGGTCGAGATGATCAAAGCCGCGCTCGTCAACGCTCAACATTGCCAGCGCGCGATCGGCGATCTCCGCTGTAATTCTTCCATCCGCCTTCACCTGGGCATAATCGCGCACCCGCCGCAGCAGCCTGTTGGCGATGCGTGGCGTGCCGCGGGAACGGCGTGCAATTTCCGTCGCACCCGCGTCGTCAACCGCCATGTCCAGTATCTGCGCAGAGCGGGTCACGATATGCGCCAGGTCCGCCACTTCATAAAACTCCAGGCGCTGCACGATGCCGAAACGATCGCGCAGTGGCGAGGTAAGCAAACCCGCTCGCGTGGTCGCGCCCACCAGGGTAAAGGGGGGAAGATCAAGCTTGATGGAGCGCGCCGCCGGCCCTTCGCCGATCATGATGTCGAGCTGATAATCCTCCATGGCGGGATACAGGATCTCCTCCACAAAGGGGCTGAGCCGGTGAATCTCATCGATGAACAGCACATCCCCGGGCTCCAGGTTGGTCATCAGCGCCGCGATGTCACCGGCCTTTTCCAACACCGGACCGGAGGTGGTTTTCAGGGATACGCCCATTTCGTGAGCGATGATGCTGGCGAGGGTGGTTTTGCCCAGGCCCGGCGGGCCAAAAATCAGCGTGTGGTCGAGCGGCTCACCCCGCCCCTTTGCCGCCGCCAGGAAAATTTCCATCTGCTCGCGCACGACCCGCTGGCCGACATACTCCGCCAGGCTGCGCGGGCGGATGGCGCGATCCATAACCTCTTCAGCGACGTCTGCCCCCCCGGGGGCGATCAGGCGGTCTGTCTCGATCACCGGCGGATCCTCATGTGTTGACCACGGATTTCAGCGCGCGTCTTATCAACTCCTCGCTATTCGCAACGCTGTCGTCATTCACCGCGGCGATCATACGGCTCGCCTCCTGCGGTTTGTATCCGAGCGTGACCAGGGCCCCCTCGGCATCGGCCACGACATCGTTGGCCCGCGCAGCCGGGAGCGGAGCGCCCTCCCCGCTGCCACCGGGACGCGTCAGCCACTCTTCGAGCCGGTCGCGCATTTCAACCAGCAGGCGCTCTGCGGTTTTCTTTCCCACGCCGGGCAACGCGACCAGCGTGGCGACATCGTCCGCATGCACGCAGCGCGCAAAACTCGCCGCATCCATACCCGACAAAATCGTCAACGCCAGTTTCGGCCCCACACCGCTGACCTTTATCAGCTGTCGAAACAGACTGCGATCATCCTCGTGGATGAAACCGTACAGCAACTGCGCGTCTTCACGCACGACCAGGTGGGTCACCATCGCGACTTCGGCGCCTATTTCCGGCAACTGGAACAGGGTGGTCATCGGTACCTGCAGTTCATAGCCAACACCGCCCACCTCGACCAGAATGTCGGGCGGACGCTTGGCCGCCAGTATGCCGCGGATACTGCCAATCATCGCAGGCGCCGCCTGCGGGTTGCCGTGGCCCCGGCCATATTGACGAGACTTTGTTGTGTATGCGCGTGACACAGGGCTGCGGCCAGCGCGTCGGCCGCGTCTTCGGCGGGGGCGGCGGGCAGCCCGAGCAAAACCCTGACCATATGCTGCACCTGCTCCTTGTCTGCCGCGCCGGTGCCCACGACCGACTGCTTGATCTGACGCGCGCTGTACTCGGCCACCGGCATGTTCTGCGCGACGCAGGCGACAATCGCCGCGCCGCGCGCCTGTCCCAGCTTGAGTGCCGAACCGGCGCTGCGCGCCATGAACACCTGTTCCACGGCCAGCTCCTGGGGACTGTGTTGTTCCAGCAACACACTAACACTCTCAAAGATGATGCGCAGGCGCTCCGGGAGGGCGCCTTCCGGCAGACGGATCACGCCGCTGGTGACGTACTCGTTGCGCCCACAGACGTGATTGATGATACCGAACCCGGTTTTGCGAGAACCGGGATCAATACCGAGGATAAGCGACATGCCAATTCTGCCCCGGTGGCCCCAGAGCCGTATTATGTACAAATTTACAGTGCCGGTCAGTAACTGCTTGCACGATCTGTCGCACCGGCGCGCCGGCTACGCGGCAGAATGCCCGCGAGGGAGCCATCTCACAGCGTTGCATACACCTCGTCGGGTATATCCACATTGGTGTACACATTCTGCACGTCGTCCAGGTCTTCCAGTGCGTCCACCAGCCCCATCAGTGACTCCGCGCCCTCGGCGTCTACCGGCACGCTGGTGGCCGCGATCATCGCCACCTCGCCCGTTTCGCTGACAAAGCCTGCCGCCTCGAGGCTTTCTTTAACCGCGTGGAAATCTTCCCAGGGCATGGTGAGGTCCACAGAGCCATCGTCGTTCGCTTCGAGATCCTCCGCTCCCGCCTCCAGGGCGGCCTCCATCAGGGCGTCTTCATCGACGCCGGCGGCGAAGCTGAGGTGGCCCTTGCGGGTGAACAAATAGGCCACGGAGCCGTCTGTACCGAGATTCCCACCGCGCTTGCTGAAGGCGTGACGTACCTCAGCCACGGTGCGGTTGCGATTATCTGTCATCACCTCAACCAGCACCGCGATTCCGCCGGGAGCGTACCCTTCGTAGGTGATCTCCTCCATGTTATCGGCGTCATTGGTGCCAGCGCCCCGCGCAACCGCCCGGTCGATGGTATCGCGGGTCATATTTGCGGCCAGGGCCTTGTCCACGGCCGTTCGCAGGCGTGGGTTATCTTCGACAGCAGGACCACCCTGCCTGGCGGCGATCACCAGTTCGCGAATCAGCTTGGTAAACACCTTGCCACGCTTGGCGTCCTGCGCGGCCTTGCGATGCTTGATGTTGGCCCATTTGCTGTGGCCGGCCATGGCAATCTTCCCTCAGTTGGTTTCAGGTTTGGCGCCGTCTTCCGCCGCACGGGCCTGGCGCAGGCGCAGGTTCAACTCGCGCAACTGCTGTGCCGGCACATCACCCGGCGCATTGGTCATCAGGCAGGCCGCGCTCTGCGTCTTGGGAAAGGCGATGACGTCGCGGATCGAGCTCGCCCCGGCCATCAGCATGACCAGGCGATCGAGACCAAAGGCCAGGCCACCGTGCGGCGGGGCACCGTATTGCAGGGCGTCCAGCAAAAAGCCGAACTTTTCGCGCGCCTCCGCCTCGCCAATCCCGAGTACGGAAAACACGGTTTCCTGCATCTCGCGCTGATGAATACGAATGCTGCCACCGCCCAGTTCGCAGCCGTTGAGCACCATGTCATAGGCGCGCGAAAGCGCCGCGTCAGGGCTTTCGGCGAGTTCCGCGGCGTTACAGGAAGGGGCCGTAAAGGGGTGGTGCAGCGGGGTCCAGCCACCGCTGCTGTCCTTCTCGAACATCGGAAAATCCACCACCCAGAGCGGCGCCCAGCCCGGCGCAACCAGGTCGAGGTCCTCGGCTACCCGCAGCCGCAGCGCACCGAGCGCCTCGTTCACTACGCGTGTCGTATCGGCACCGAAGAACACGATATCACCGCTGGCAGCATCGAGACGCTGCATCATGGTGGCCACGATATCCTCGGGCATGAACTTGAGAATGGGTGACTGCAAGCCCTCGACACCCGCCTCCAGGTCATTCACCTTTATCCACGCCAGCCCCCGGGCGCCAAATATGCTCACGTACTCCGTGTAGGCGTCTATCTCCTTGCGGCTGAGCGTCGCGCCACCGGGCACCTTGAGCGCCGCCACGCGTCCCGCCGGGTCCTCGGCGGGGCCACGGAACACCTTGAATTCCACCTGCGACATCAGGTCATCGATACTGACCAGCTCCATCGGCACACGCAGGTCCGGCTTGTCGGAGCCGTAACGATCCATCGCCTCGGCATAGGGCATACGCGGGAACGCGGGGAGTTCGACCTCCAGCACGGAGCGAAAGAGCTCGCGGATCATGCGCTCGGTGATCTCCATGATGCCATCCTCGTCGAGGAACGCGGTCTCAATGTCGATCTGGGTAAACTCGGGTTGTCGATCCGCGCGGAGGTCTTCGTCGCGGAAGCACTTGGCAACCTGGTAGTAGCGATCGAACCCGGACACCATCAGCAACTGTTTAAACAACTGCGGCGACTGGGGTAGCGCGAAGAACTGTCCCGGATGGGTGCGGCTCGGTACCAGGTAGTCACGTGCCCCCTCGGGCGTGGCTCGCGTCAAAATGGGCGTCTCAATATCGAGGAAACCCTCGGCATCGAGAAAGTTCCTGACTCGGGAGGTGATCCTGGAGCGCAAAATCAGACGCTCCTGCATATCGTGGCGGCGCAGATCCATGTAGCGATACTGCAGGCGCACGTCCTCACCCACCTGCGTGTATTCATCCAGCTGGAAGGGAGGCGTCGCGGCGCTATTGAGGATTTCAAGTTGCTGGCCCAGCACTTCTATATCGCCGGTCGCCATAGCCGGGTTTACCGTCTCGGTCGAACGCGCCCTCACCCGCCCGGTGATTCTGAGCACATACTCCCCGCGAACCCGGTCCGCGCGCTCGAAGTGTTCCCCGGTATCCGGATCGAAAACGACCTGGACGATCCCCTCGCGGTCTCGCAGGTCGAGGAAGATGACGCCGCCATGATCCCGGCGGCGGTCGACCCAGCCACACAGGGTGACAGTGTCATCGATATCGTCTGTGCCAAGGGCGCCGCAATAGTGACTGCGCATAACTTCAGTTCCATCCGCTTTGGTTTGCCGCGCCCGGGGCGAACCCGGATCAGGCTGATTTCTTGGTGTCGCCTTTTTTCTCTTTTGGCGTCTTGGCGCTGTCGCCCCCTGTGCCGGCCTTCTCGCCGCCGCCACCGGCCTTGTCGCCACCCGCCCCGGCCTTTTCACCGCCACTCGGGGCGCCGCTATCAGCTTTCTCCGAGCCGGCCGCGAGGTTCTTTTTATTGCCGGTTTTAAAATCCGTTTCATACCAGCCCCCGCCTTTCAGGCGGAAAGCCGCCGCGGACACCTTCTTGCGCAGCGCCGGCTGCCCGCAGGCGGGACAATCCACCAGCGGGCTGTCGCTCAGCTTCTGCAATACTTCAATTTCCTCGCCACAGCTCTGGCACTGGTATTCATAAATCGGCATGGATCAACTCCACCAATGATTACTGCGAAAATGCGAAATTTTGGAGGCGCGAATTCTACCCCAAGGTAGACGTACCGCCAAGCAGGATGAAGGGAATTTCGAGGGGCAGAAAACCGTTGCACCAGCCGCAGCAGGCGCGAAACGGAAGAGGGGGCCGCCCGCCGCCGGCGGGCGGGCCCGCACGCCGATCAGGACTCGGCGAACTCCTTCAGCTTCTTCAGGGGTCGAACCTTGACAGCAGTGCTCGCAGGTTTCGCCTTGAAGACAGTTTCTTCACCGGTGAAGGGGTTGATGCCTTTGCGCGCTTTGCGGGCAGGCTTCTTCACAGTGGTGATTTTCATAATGCCGGGGATAGTGAACTCACCCACGGCGCGCTTCTTGATGCTGCGCTCAATCAGCGAGTGGAATTCATCCATCACGGCATTAACGTCTTTTTTACTGAGGCTGGTGCTGTCTGCAATGCTGGAGATGATCTGGCTCTTGGTCATCTTTTCCTTGATAGCTGGAGCCGCCTTTTTAGCGGGGGCTGCCTTCTGGGCGACTTTTTTGCGAGCCGGCGCCTTCCTGGCCGATTTTTTGGCCGCTACTTTTTTCTTGGGTGCTGCTTTTCTGGTTGCCATCAGATTATGAACCTTCCCTAATAGTGAAAAATGGATCTCGTTTGGCACCCGGGCCGCACGCTTCCCAACCTCACGAAAGCAGACCGCCCTGAGGCACACGCCATTGTATAATAGAGAAAACACTACAATACAAGCGCTTTTTGCCACCCATGCCAAAAAAAACCCTATTTTTCCAGTCTCGGCGGCTGATTGCGTGCGCTCGCATCACGGCGGCGCATGCCCACACCCCTGATCGCCAGGAAGCGGCTGCGGACACCTGTACCGTGTCGAGGATCAGACGTACACTTGGCGGCTATTCTTGGGCAGCTTGTCGGAAGCAAAATGCGCACCAGTAACTTTCTAATCGCCACGCAAAAAGAAACGCCTGCTGATGCAGAGATCGTCAGCCATCAACTCATGTTGCGCGCCGGACTCATTCGCAAACTGGCCGCGGGTTTGTATATCTGGCTGCCGCTCGGCCTGCGCGTGATGCGCAAGGTGGAAGCGATCGTGCGCGAGGAGATGGACCGCTCGGGGGCACAGGAAGTGAGCATGCCGGTGATGCAGCCCGCCGAGCTGTGGCAGGAATCCGGTCGCTGGGAGCAATACGGGCCAGAGCTGCTGCGTATCCACGACCGCCACGAACGCGACTTCTGCCTCGGCCCTACCCACGAAGAGGTGATCACCGCGCTGGTGCGCGATGAGATCCGAAGCTACAAGCAGCTACCGCTGAACCTGTACCAGATTCAAACCAAGGTGCGCGATGAGATCCGGCCCCGCTTCGGTATCATTCGCTCGCGCGAGTTCATCATGAAAGACGCCTATTCGTTTCACGTCGACCAGGCATGCCTGGAAAACACCTACCAGGCCATGTTCGAGGCCTACACCAGCATATTCACGCGGCTCGGGCTCGAGTTCCGGCCGGTAATTGCAGATACCGGCAGCATCGGCGGCAGCCGCTCGCATGAGTTTCACGTGCTGGCAGGCTCGGGCGAGGACGCGATAGCGTTCAGCGACAGCAGCGACTACGCGGCCAACATCGAAATGGCGGAGGCGATCGCGCCGGCGGCGGCAACAGAGGCCTCCGAACAACCCCTTGAGAAGGTCGCCACCCCAGGAGTGGGCAGCATTGATGCGCTGGCTGAGTTCCTCTCGGTAGCCGCAAAAGAATGCGTGAAAACGCTGGTGGTGCAGGCAGAGGATGAGGGCGCTCTCATCGCCCTGGTGTTACGCGGCGACCACCAACTCAACGCGGTCAAGGCGGCAAAGCTGCCAGGGGTCGCCTCTCCCCTGCAACTTGCCGACGAAGCCCGTGTGCGCAGCGAAATCGGCGCGGGTTTCGGCTCCCTCGGCCCCGTGGGTCTGGGGCTGCCGATCATCGTTGATCGCAGCGCTGCGGCAATGCACGAGTTCCTGTGCGGCGCCAACGAGGATGGCTGGCATTTCACCGGCGCGAACTGGAGCAGGGATTGCCCGCAGGTGGAGGTCGCGGATATTCGCGACGTGGTGGAAGGCGACCCTAGCCCGGATGGCAGCGGTACGCTATTGATCCGGCGGGGCATTGAAGTCGGGCATATTTTCCAGCTCGGCGACAAGTACAGTGAGGCCATGGCCGCGAAGGTACTGGATGAGAACGGTAAAAATGTGACGCTCGCCATGGGCTGTTACGGGCTGGGGGTCAGCCGCGTGGTAGCCGCCGCGATTGAGCAGAACCACGACGAGCGCGGGATTATCTGGCCGGATGCCATGGCGCCTTTCCAGCTCGCGATCGTACCCCTGAATATGCAGAAGTCCCCGGCGGTGGCGGAGTGTGCCGAGGCGCTCTACACCGAACTGGTGGCTGCGGGCATTGAGGTGTTAATGGATGATCGCAATGAGCGCCCGGGGGTCAAGTTTGCCGATATGGAACTCACTGGTATTCCGCATCGCATCGTCATCGGCGATCGCGCCCTGGACGAGGGCGCCATCGAGTACAAGGGTCGCCGCGATGCGGACTCGCAACTGGTCGCCCGTGACGAGATCGTGGATTTCCTGCTCAACCGCCTGAACTGAACTACAAACTGTGATGGCCAGTCGCATTCACCCTGGAAACGCCGCCCTGCACTGGATCCTGGGTATCACCCTGCTGCTTATTACCCTCAACTCCAGTGCCCAGCCAGCGGATGACGAGGAACACGCCGCACTGCGCGCCTTTCTCGAACAGACCATCTCCGGTGCGGAAAGCTTTGAAGACCGCTACGATGCAGAGGTCTGGCTGGTTGACATGTCTGCGCGCCTGGCACGTTTTGTCGACGACCCCGTGCGACGCCTGCAACTACTGCGACAGATTCACGCGGCCGCGTCCCGCGCGGACCTGCCCCCTGAACTCGTGCTCGCGGTGATCGAGGTTGAAAGTCATTTTGACCGCTTTGCGGTGTCGAGTGCCGGTGCGCAGGGCATGATGCAGGTGATGCCGTTCTGGCGCGATGAAATCGGGCGCCCCGACGACAATCTGACCCACAATCTCACCAACTTCGAATACGGCTGCCGCATCCTGCAGTTCTACCTGCAACGCGAAAAAGGCCACCTGCGCCGGGCGCTGCAGCGCTACAACGGCAGCCTGGGAAGTCCCGTATACAGCGACAAGGTGTATCGCGCGTGGAACAATCACTGGCGCACCGGGCCGCTGGCCTGGGCGAACTAGCGGATCAGGGGCTCAGAGGCGCTATGCGATAATACCCCCCGGCTACCGACTACCGGCTACCGGCTACCGATAAGATCCCGGGGACTGACCGGTCCATTTCTTGAAAGAGCGATGAAATGCACTCGGGTCCGAGAAACCCACCAGCTCCGCCACCTCACTCACCGTCAGCCCTTCACGGCTGAGCATGGAGATAGCGGCATCGCGCCGGACATTGTCCTTGATACGCTGATAGGACGTGCCCTCCTTCTCCAGCCGTCGACGCAGCGTGCGGGCGGACATGTTCAGCAGCCTGGTCAGCGCCTCAAAGCTCGGCATTTCCTGGCGGAAATCGTTGCCGAGAATTTCGCTGATCCGGTGCGTGATGCTCATGGTGCTCGCCTGGGGCTCAATCACCATATAGTAGGGCGCCAGCTTCAGGAACTCCGCAAGGTCCGCTTCACTGCGCACCAGTTCAGCATCGAGGTGCCGCGCGCTGAAAGTAACCGTATTCAGGGGCTGCTCGTAGTCTACCGGGCAGGGAAGAAAGTGGCGGATGCCAGCCATGAACCCTGGCCTGGGGCCCGCGCAGCTCGCAGTGGTTATATCGATATGCTGGCCGATTAACCAGCCGGCAAAACGCATCCACATGGCCAGGTTACACAACACACTGTGCTGCACCCCCGAGTCATCGTCACTCAGCAGGTAGCTGAGGGTTGCCTCCTTCCGCGACTGATCGATGTGCAGGTCGTTGATCACCTGCGCGCCCTGGCGCACGCGGCATACGCGATTGAACTCGATACTACGTCGCAGTGCTGCTCCCAGTGTCGCGCTGTTGATCATACTCAGGGCAATCAGTCGCGTGGTGCCCACCGGCGTCTGCACATCGGGCATGACTCCACCGGACTCGTCGCCCAGCGCGCGAATCAACTCCAGGCACAGGCGCGAATATTGCTCCCGGGATATAAAGGACGTCTGCGCATCCTGGCGCAGCGGGTCAAAGGGGAATCGCGCGGCACGCAAAATTGCGCCGACATCCCGGTTGTGCGCGCGCGCCTGGGCGAGCAGCGCCCGGGTAAACTCCATCGGTACTGACTCGTTATACAGCGCAGTATTCACCGCAGATCCTGGCACGCATGGCCTCCACTTCCGGGGGGAGTTAAGCATAGCAAACCATTGCCAGCAAGCAGGCGCCAGAGGGGCCGCCACCCACCAGGGACGCGGCACCCTCCGCACCCCGACCACCCTCCCCCACGGCCGCGGGTGCCAGGCAGCAATGCCGCTTGTAAAAAGGGCCGGCGCGGGTTTGACAACACCGGGTCGCCTCCGCACTATGTAGGGAGCCCTGCCTATAAAAATAGTCTGCCATCGAATGTCACAGACCAACCAGTTAAGTAAATGGAACAAGGATCTTTCCAAAGCGATTGCCGCTCTGGGCACCGATGCGTTTTTCCCGACACTCATCGCCGCCGTCAGGGGCCAGGTGAGAATAGACTATCCCCAGGTGTGGCTCTATCACCGTGATCTACCCCCCCGGGTGCTCTATCACGAGATTCCGGAGCATGCGGTGAGCTCACAGGTAGACCAGTACCTGGATGGCCCCTATCGCGAGGACCCTTTCTACCAGGCCTCCATGAACCAGCCGCGCGCCAAGGTTTACTGGCTGTCGCGGGTCACGCTGGGCAAAATCAAGGAATCCGACTACTACCAGAACTATTACGGCGACACCGGAAC